>Ga0302275_10000136_pt1 | contig 78970 bp, 78 predicted proteins | sample III_Bog_N2_2_FD_200229 | JGI IMG/M metagenome (GOLD analysis project Ga0302275, IMG submission 200229) | Peat permafrost microbial communities from Stordalen Mire near Abisko, Sweden - III_Bog_N2_2 | ecosystem: Environmental > Terrestrial > Soil > Wetlands > Peat | place: Sweden: Abisko... | reverse complement strand
AGGACTGCGACGCATGAGTTCGTGGTGCCGAGATCGATTCCGATAATCTTTGCCATGGTTGGTTTCCTGCCTGCTGAATAGAATTTCCGACCTTTTCAGGGTGTCATATTGAGTGAGATATTGTCAAGTTTATTTGATGCAATCATCATAAACATTATTTGAGGCCGAAAATACACCCTCACCACAGCAATATCTCTTTCTTTTTCAATTGCATATTGTCTGTTTCTATGCCACTGTTGTGTACCGTTTTGCTCACTGTCAAGCCGTTCATCCAGAGCAAGTCAAGGGCGGTCCTGGTGCCCCTGGCCAGCTCCCGGTGAACAACTTGCTCCTTCAGCCGAACTCTCAACGACCACCGGAATCCTGGCACAAGAAAGAAGAAAGGTGATTATGAAAAGAGCTGCAACGCTTCTGGCCCTCGCCGTCCTCCTTGCCTTCTCTGCCAAGCAGATGGCCGCCTCCACGGGTACAACGCAACCCCTCAAGGCTGCTTCGGCTGACAATCTCAAGCCAGTTCCTGCCGTCCCCGCCGCTCCCCCCAACACCGTATTGAACTTCACGGTGACCGATGTGCATGGCGTCCTGTTGACCTGCGCCAAACAGCAGGTCGATACCGACACCCTCAGCGGCTGCACGCTTGCGCCGGGCCGGACCCTCGACGATCTGATGACCTCCATTGTCCAGACAATCCGCGCCCAGCAGAAGCAAGCCAACGCCGAAGAGAAGTAGGGCGCCTTTTTGGCGTGGCATCCTCGCGCCAGCGGAGCCAGCAGAAGCAGCACAAGAAGCTGGGGGAAAGCCCTGCGCTTCAAGCCGGTTGATTTGCAAATAATATCCGACTGATTTAGTCTTATATCTTAATAGGCGACTAATTCAGTCGTATTTCCCGGAGGATTCAGTCTTGCTTTCAATATCGCCCTGGAGGCTCTTCAGCCCCGGCTTTTGCGTGGCTCTTTGCCTTCCACTCCTCCTCGCAGCGCCAGCCGCGGCGCAGGACAAGCCCTATTTCGTCACCTACTCTCACGACCTGGAGGAGCCCGGCAACCTGGAAATCGAAACCAAGACAGCCCTCGCCCGCCCACTAGGCGGTGGCCGCTACGGCGCCACGGCGATGGAGCTGGAATATGGCACCCGCGCCTGGTGGACAACCGAACTCTATCTCGACGGACAGGCTACCGGCGGCGATTCGACCCTCTATACAGGCTGGCGGCTGGAGAATCGCCTTCGCCCGCTCATGCGCGATCATGCCGTCAATCCTGTCTTTTACGTGGAGTACGAAAACACCTCCGGCGCCGACAAAACCATCCTGGAGATCGTCGGCCACGACGCTCAGACCGATCTCGCGGCGCCCAACGGCCTCTCCCGCCGCGAGCGCCAGCATGAGGCCGAGTTGAAGCTGATTCTCTCCTCTAACCTCCGCAACTGGAACCTCAGCGAGAACTTCATCTCGGAGAAGGATCTCAGCCACGCCCCTTGGGAGTTCGGCTACGCGGTTGGCCTCACGCGCGCGCTGCGTAGCGCGGCTGGGCTCCGGGAATGCGCCTTCTGCGCGGAGAAGTTCATCTTGGGAGCCGAAGGCTACGGGGGCCTCGGCGACACCTTTTCTCTTACCATGCGCGACACCTCGCACTACCTCGCCCCGCTCGCCGGCTGGCAGTTGCCCAAAGGTCTCCGCCTGAGCTTCTCTCCCGGCTTCGGACTCACCGGCTCCAGCCTCAAGCGGGTCTACCGCATAGGCCTGGCCTGTGAATTCGAGCAGATCGGCCAGTGGTTCCATTCCGCCAACGGGGGGGATCAATGATGCGCCACAGCCTGGCAATTCTTTTGTTTTCGCTCGGTGCGGCCATGGCCGTCGCCGCCGTTGACAGCTCTCGTTGGGAGCAGGTCCCGCCCAAAGATCACGCCCGCGCCAACCCCTTCACCGCTCAGCCCGAGGCCGCAGCGGCCGGGGCGCTGGTCTACCGCGAGCACTGCCAGCAGTGCCACAAAGCCAACGCGCAAGGCGACGGCCACCGCCGCCCCTCTCTGCGTAGCGAGCGCCTCCGCTCGGCCACTGACGGCGACATCGAGTGGTTCCTGCGCCAGGGCGACCTGGCTCACGGCATGCCCTCCTGGTCCAGCCTCCCCCCGGCCCAGCGCTGGCAACTCGTCGCTTACCTGAGGTCTATTCAGTGAGCAACCGCGGCAGAGCCGGTGGCTTTACCGTTGGTGGCCCCTCAAAGGGGGCCTGTGTAGAAGCGCTCCATGCCGGCAGCAACTCGTCGCCCGCGCCGTAGGCGCAATGGTTGTTAACTTCGCGCTTCAGCGTGGGGTGGGGTGGGGTTGGCGAAACCAACAATTCATCCGGAGTCCCGCAGGGCCAGCGCTCATGCTCCGCAACCTTCTAACGATTCTTGCGAGAAGGATCGAACCGTCCGAAAATGGCGCAGCGCACTCCGGGGAACGCGGACCCGATGAAACCAGCATCGGGAAGGGCGGGGCAACCCCGGACAGTCTCCCAATCGCTCTCCATGCAATTGCTTTCTTTCCTTATGCGATCCTTATTTCATGCTCAGAGTGCTCGTGCTATGATTCCTGCAATTCCCTAGAAAACTTGAAGGAGCACTGCCTCATGACAACCCGCCCGATTGCCTTTTCCGGCGTAGTTTCTATTCTTCTTGCTCTTCTAGCCTGCTTCTGCACACCTGCCGCCGTGGCGCAAACCTTCCGGGGAAGCATTCAAGGCACCATTACGGATAGCGCGGGAGCGGATGTGGCGGGAGCGCAGATCAAAGTCTCCAGTCCCGCGACTGGCCTGACGCGCACCGCAACCGCCAACGACCAGGGTGAGTATGTAGTTTCAGAGCTGCCGCTCGGCATCTACAGCGTAACGGTTGAAAAGCAGGGCTTCCGCACTACCACGCTGACGCAGATTCAGGTCAGCGTGGGCTCGCCGACCCGTGCCAACGCCAGACTTGCCACTGGGACAGTGGAGGAGGTCGTGGAGGTCACTGCCGAGGCGCCGCTCGTCGAAACCAGTTCCAACACAACCGGCGGGATGATCGAGGCCGACCAGGCCGCCGAACTGCCGGTGAACGGGCGGGACTATACCAAGCTCCTGGAACTGGTTCCCGGCTCATCCAGCGATCCCGTCGGATCGACCGAATCGGCCGGCTCGTACGGGCTCTTCAGCTTGAACGGCAATCGCGGCCGCTCCAACAACTATCTGCTCGATGGCACGGACATGAATGATGGCTACCGCAACCTCCCGTCTGTGAACCAGGCGGGCGTGTGGGGCTGCCCCTCGACGATTCTTCCCGTCGACGCGCTGGCCGAGATTCCCGTCACGGGCAACCCGGAGGCCGAGTTTGGGCGCAGTTCCGGCGCCACCGTCAACATCGTCACCAAGAGCGGCACCAATCGCTTCCGCGGCAGCGCATTTGAGTACTTCCGCGACGGCGCGATGAGCGCGCGCAACTTCTTTAACACCGATGCCCAGCCGAAGAACTCCTTCACCAACCATCAGTTTGGCGGCTCGGCCGATGGCCCCATTGTGCGCGACAAGTCCTTCTGGTTTGTCGCCTATGAGGGGCAAAGAGAGAACGGCGGCTTGCCCCAGTTGGGCACGGTGCCCGCACAGGGGGACATCAGCGCCTATCAAACCGGCGGCGGAGTCATCAATCCGGTAATACAAAAACTTCTCAACAGCAACCCGTGGGGAACATTACCCCAGACCGGCGGCAGCGAGACCTTCACCACGCCATTCACCAACAATAGCGACAACATCATCGCAAAAGCCGATCAGCATCTCCACCTGTTCAGCGCCGGCGACCTGTTGACCGGGCGCTACTACTTTAGCCACGGCACGCAGAGCTTTCCCTTGGGTATGCTCTATACGGGCTCGAGCGCGCCGGGCTACAACACCTCCACGCCGACGCATGTAAACATCGTTTCGCTCTCCTACACTTCCGTTCCGAAATCAAACCTGATCTTCGAGATTCGTGGCGGGTACAACCGGTTCCTGCAGCAATTCATCCCCCAGGACAGCAGCCTGAATCCGAACGATGCCTTTGGTCTGAACACTCTGCCGCCGGACTTCACAACGCGCGACCTGGGATTGCCGACCATCGACGTGGGCTCCTACAGCCCCATCGGCGCCACCTCCAGCGACTCGCGCGGCCGCGTGGACACCAATTATCAGCTCTTCGGAAACGTCTCCCTGATCAAGGGCAAGCATAGTTACAAAGCTGGGTACGAGTGGCGGCGGACTTTCATCAACAGCTTCATCGATTCAGGACATCGCGGCAAGCTAGTCTTCGACAGCCTCGCGGATTTTCTGTCAGGCGCTATCGATGGCGGCGCCTCGGCCGACGGCGACGGCACGCGCTACTCGTTCCAGAACAACAGCGGGGTCTACTTCCTGGATTCCTGGCGCCTGACCAACCGCATCACGCTCAACTATGGCTTGCGCTGGGATTACTTCGGCGTGATTGGCGCCAATAACCACGCGTTCAGCATCTTCGACGCAAAGACCGGCGGACTGGAGACAATAGGAGACTCTGGCGAGCCCGCCTCGTTATATCCCAAGGACTGGAAGAACCTGGCGCCGCGCATCAGCCTGGCCGACGATCTGACAGGCGACGGCAAGTTAGTAATACGAGCCGGCGGCGGCATTTACTACGATGGCCCGTCGCAGGACTTCTTTGTCGGCAACCAGGCTTACAACACCAATGCCGGCGAGGCCGGGCCGGCCTTCAACGGCATCGGCTTTGCATCCCCGGTCGTCTCGACCATTACCGCGAACACACCGATCTTTGGCTCCTATTCGCCGAGCAGCGTCTTCACCGTCGACCAGAAACTGGTAACGCCGCGGTATGCCTCTTACAACCTCAACATCGAATCGCAGCTCGCCAAGAAAGTCGCCATCCAGATCGGATATGTTGGATCGCAGGGCCGCCACCTCTTCCACTTCCGCGACCTCAATCAGTTCAATAACGTCGCCGGCAGCATAGACAGTTGCGGAAACGGCCAGACGATCACCTATGGCAACCAATGCTTCCCCACTTACTCGGTCGGCTCCTATGTAGACATTCCTCTTTACTACATCAATCAGATCGAGACCAGCGCGTTTTCCAACTATAACTCCGCGCAAGCCACCTTGAAGGTGCAGAATTGGCGCGGTGTCACCTCCACGCTGAACTACACTTGGTCGCATTCCATCGACGACGCCAGCGACGGTCTGGACTTCGTTCCCAACGCATCGCAGCCCGACAACAGCTTCAATCCCCGCGGCGACCGCGCCAGCTCCAACTTCGACGTGCGCCATCGCCTCCAGTGGTTCTGGACTTACAATCTTCCCAAGTCCAGCCACGCCGCATGGGCCGCCAGCGGCTGGGCCCTCGACGGCATGTTCAACTATGCCACCGGCCAGCCCTACACCGTCAGTTATCTCTTTGAGGGCGATTACAACGGCGGCGGCGAGTACTTTGGTCGCCCGGACATCATCGGCAATCCCTACGCCGGCAGAAGCGGCACCAACCTGCTGAATGAAGCCGCCTTCGCCGCGCCCTGCACCGTGGACACCGACCCCACGAGCGCAACCTACGGCAATTGCATCAACGGCCATCCCGGCAGCGAGGGCCGCAATGCCTTCAACGCTCCCAATTACGCCAACTTCGATTTCTCGTTGACCAAGACCACGCACCTCACTGAAACGGCCACTGTGGAACTGCGCATCGACACCTTCAACATCTTCAATCATCCCAACCTCAGCAACCCGCTGCTGCCGGGATTTGGCGTTGACGTCTTCGGGAGCAGCCACACCGTGGGAGATCGCCTGGTGGCTGGCTCCGACCCAACCGCAGACGGACCGCAGTTTATGTCCACGACGGCCACGCCGGACGTGGGCAGCGGAAATCCATACCTCGGTGGCGGAGGCCCGCGCAGCGCCCAGTTAGCCGTTCACTTCATCTTTTAGCGATCTCAACTCCCGCTGCCTGTGATCGTTCAATACGTTGTTCCTTTGTTCAGGTGTAGTTTTGAAAGGGCACGGCTTTAGCCGTGCCGCAAAGACGCCCTAAAAGCGCCCTAAAACACGCATTTTTGGCATATTCTCCACCAGATTTGCTGTGCCTGGAGGTACACACTTAACCTCGCCCAAAGCCATCCGTCCTCCCGCGGAGTGCCTCTGGAACGCCACCCCGCCCTGATCGTTTAATCTCAAAGCGTCGCCCTCTCCGATGCCCGACGCCGCCGCCCAAGCCCGCTACCCACTGACCCAAGGCGTGAACCCGTGGCTGGTGACGGCCTCGGTGATGCTGCCCACCTTCATGGAGGTGCTGGACACCGCCATCGCCTCGGTGGCGCTGCCGTACATCGCCGGCTCGCTCTCGGCCTCCAATTCCGAGGCCACCTGGGTCCTCACCAGTTACCTTGTCGCCAACGCCGTCATCCTGCCCGCCTCCAACTGGTTCGCCCGCCGCTGGGGCCGCAAGCGCTTCCTGCTCATCTGCGTCTCCATCTTCACCGTCGCCTCCTTCTTCTGCGGCGCGGCGCCCTCGCTGGGTGTCATTCTGCTGGCTCGTGTCCTCCAGGGAGCCGGCGGCGGCGCGCTCCAACCGCTCTCGCAATCCATTCTCCTGGAAAGCTTTCCCATCCAGAAGCGCTCCATGTCCATGGCCGCCTACGGCCTGGGCATCGTCGTTGCCCCGGTGATCGGCCCCACGCTCGGCGGCTGGCTGACAGATACCTTCAGTTGGCGCTACGCCTTCTACATCAACATCCCCGTCGGCATTCTGGCCGTCTTCATGATCACCCGCTTCGTCCACGACCCGCCCTACATCAAGAACGCCAAGGTCGGCGCCTTCGACAACATCGGCTTCGGCCTGCTGATGGTCTGGACCGGCGCATTGCAGATTGTGTTGGACAAGGGCCAGGAGGACGACTGGTTCGGCGCCGCCTGGGTCCGCTGGGCCGTCGCGGCGATGCTGACGGCGCTGGTGCTCTGGATATGGCGCTCCTGGGCCAATCCCAAAGGCCTCGTCGATCTGCACGCTTTGAAGGACCGCAACTTCCGCACCGGCTGTATCTTGATCACCATGTTGGGAATGTGTATCTACATCACCATCGCAATCCTGCCGCTCTACTATCAGGAGGTGATGGGCTACACGGCCTTTACCGCCGGGCTGGTCGTCTTTCCGCGCGGCGTCGGCTCGTTTATCGGCTCGCCGGTGGTGGGTGTGCTTGGCTCGCGCATCGACAATCGCAAGCTGCTCTGCGCCGGCTTTCTCGGCTTTGGCATCTGCGCGCTTTCCTTCGGCATGGTGAACCTGGATATCGGTCCCTATACGCTGTTGATTCCCATCACCCTGACCGGCTTTGCGCTCAGCTTTGTCTTTGTTCCGCTGGCCACCATGGCCACCTCCACCATTTCCCGGGAGGAGATGGGCAACGCCACTGGAATCTTCAATATGCTGCGCAACATCGGCGGCTCGGTGGGCATATCGATGGCCACCACGGCCTTGATTCGCCGCGCCGCGCTGCACCAGACGGAGATCGGCGCCAACCTCGACCCCTCGAATATGGTCTTGCAGCAGAAGACCCGCGCCATTGCCGGCTATCTCGGCCACCGTTTGGGCCCGCCCGGCGCCGGCCATGGCTCCATGGGGCTTGTCTACGGCCTGATGGAGCAGCAATCGGCGCTGATGGCTTATGTGGATGTCTTCCGCTGGACGGCGCTGCTGGCCTTCTTCTGCGCCGCGGCGGCGTGGATGTTCAAGAAGCCGAAGAAGCTGGGAGGGTAGCCGGCGGGGGTGCATTGAGAGCTTCCATGCTATAGTCATTGCAGATTGGAAACTGGAATGAAAATCGCTCTCTGCACACTCCTTCTGATCCTTACCGCGTCGTTTGCCTGCAGCCAATCGAACAAAGACTCCGCCCAACCCGACCTCAGCAGGTTCTCGTCGGAGCAACTCAAAGCCTGCTTCAACGACAAGACGATCTGTGGTACCGATAACATCTACGCAATCACAGACGAACTCGTAAGTCGGCTTTACACATTACAAACAGAGCAACTGGTCAACTGTTTTGCCGATTGGAAGATATGTGGCGGGGAGAACGATCGGGAGACGGGATGGGCGGTTTCAGCAGAAGTCGCTCACCGTGGTAATCCACATAAGCTTTTGGTTCGATATTGGACTGAACCGGACGAAGGTATCCGCGACGGAATCATCCACGTCGCCTACCACTTCAAGACGCCTGAAGTAGCGGACTTCATGAAAAAGGTACTCGCCGCAGGGAAGGGCGACGAGGACGCTCTCTATTGGCCTGCGGATTATCTGGCGAAGGGATGTGATTCCGATGCTCTCAATTGGCTCAGTTCGCGCCACGGGCGCCCGGAGGGCTGCCTCCTCTGGGCACCAACGGTCAGGTTGATTGGAAAATGTAGCTACCGTCCAGCAATACCGTACCTGATTAACGCCTCTCTCGATGACGCATGCTTGAACATCGTAGACGAAGCAGAAACCGATCTCCGCGCGATGTTTCCTCACAGTCCTAGGGAATTCAGAAGCATCGATGAGATGCAGAAGTATTACTGTGCCCGCGCCAAGCAGGAAGGCTTCAAAGTAGACTGCAAATCGAAGTAGTCTGCGATCAGCCTACACCGCATCCCCAAAAACCCGCACGCCGGCGGCCCTCGTGGCGGCGGCCAGTTTGCGGTCGAAGGTAGCCAGCATAGCGGCGCGGCGCATGGCCAGCTCCAGGTAGGTTGCGTCATAGGCGGTCAGCTTGTATACGCGGCCGAGATGAGTTACCTGCGCCTGACACAAGGCCGGATGAACTGAATCCTGCACAATCTCCCAGATCGACAGACTGGAGAGATAACTTGCGGATTCATCAGGCGTAATCACGCGCTGGCGCTCTGCCAGCAAGAGAACGTTCACCACTTCCGAATACCAAAGAGCCGGGACCATTGCGCCGGAAGCGCGCACGACAGACATCGCTTCTCCCGACTGAGCAGCTTCAACTGGGTCATTCCGCTTCAAGAGCCAGGAGAGCGCCATCGACGCATCAAGAACCAGAATCAAGGACGGCCCTCCTCAATCCACGCCCGGATTGTTTCGTGAGAGATGCCCGAAATGCTGGGGTTCCTAAGGCGCTGATAGGCAGCTTCGATCTCTTCGGGCGTATGAACCGGGCAGGGCGCTGGAACCGGAACCAACTGGGCCTTGGCCTCTCCCCGTACAGTAATGGTAAAACGCTCTCCTGCTTCAACTTGCCGCACTAGATCGGAGAGCTTTGTCTTTGCTTCGAAGATCCCAATCGCAGCCATGGTTTTCTCCATTCGCCGTCTACGCAAACTAACTAGCTTACAAACTAGTTTACACCAACTTGCACGAGATTCGACCGAAACTTCCATCCAAAAGATTTCCTGTTAACCGTTGATGGCTCCGCTCCGTATTACCGGTGAAGTTCAATCTCGAGTCTGGGAGGCAAGTATGGCGGAGATATTGGTTCCAATCGCGGTATTCACAATGATCGGGTGGATTGTGTGGGTCACCTTCTCGTCCGTGCGGCGCATCAAGACGGCCAGGGTGCAGGGCGAGGTGGCCGAAGCGCTGCTGGCCCGCTTTGACTCGGCGCAGGCGATGCTGGCTTACGTGGAAACTGACGCCGGCAAAAGGTTTCTTTCCTCTCTGGCGCAGGAGTCGGGAACCCCGTACGGCGGTATCCTTGACTGTATACGGTGGGGGCTGATCTTCCTCATCGTGGGCGGTACGCTTTTCTGGATGCACGCGGCCGGGGCAGTTGACCACGATGCGCAGGTGATGGGGATCCTGGCGGTGGCGCTCGGGGCGGCGCTGGAAGCGGCGGCGGCGGTCACCTACCTTGCTTCACGCGCGCTGGGACTGGTCGGTCCGGCGCCGAAGGCTTGATCGCGGGCGAGAGAGATGGAAGATGCACGCACGATTGCGGCCTGGATCATGCCGGGGCGCGAGCAGACAGCAGCGGGCGAGGAAGGCTTCAGGCGGCTCTATGAAGCAACTTCCCGCCCGCTGTGGGGCTATCTGCAACATGCCAGCGGACGCCCCGACGTGGCCGACGACCTGCTCCAGGAGACCTACTGCAAGTTCCTCTTGCGCAAGGTGCCGGCGATGGATGAGGCGCAGACCCGCTCCTATCTCTTCCGCATCGCCACCAACCTGCTGCACGACAGGTATCGCAGCCGCGACGATGCAGCCCTCGAAGAGCCTGCCGAATGCGGCGTGGAAACTGACCAAGAGGCGCGGTTGGATGTGCAGGCGGCGATGCGGCAACTGAAGCCGCGCGAGCGGGAGCTGCTATGGTTGGCCTACGTTGAAGGGATGAGCCACGCGGAGATTGCGGCCGCTACGGGCCTGGGTGCAATGAGCATACGGATTCTGCTCTACCGCGCGCGGCAAAAGGCCAGCGAGTTTCTGCGTCCACAGAGGATGAAATCATGAAGCGAATGAGCTGCGAGCACGAGACTGAAGTCATCCGGGCCCTGCACTCGGGCGAGTGGACTGAGGAGCTGCGCCGGCATATGGCGAATTGCGAGGATTGCAGCCAGGCGCTGCATCTGGCCGAGGCGCTGCGCGAAGAGGCCAGCCGCGCGGAGATCGACTGCAATCCGCCCGATCCGCATTGGATTCTGCAGCGGTCGCGCCGGATGGCCCGCGAGATCGCCCTGCGGCGCATGGCCATGCTGCTGGCAGCCATGCGCGCTCTGGCGGCGGTCTACGTGGTCGCGGCGGCCGGGTGGCTTTTACACGGCTATGCGGAGCTTCAGTACCGCGAAGTCGCCTCGACAATGAACGGAGCGTCCGCAGGGTTTGCACTGATGGGAGCAATGGTTGCCGCTGTGTGTGTGGTTGCCGGCCTGTTTCCGATTCTCCGCGAGGGCGGCAAGAGTTTGGTCCTCTATCCGAGCAGGGGCAAGAACCGGTGAATCCCCTCGTCATACTGCTCGATGCACCCAGTGAGAATGTCATAGTACCAGCCATGCACCGTCAGCCGCCCCGCATCGAAGGCCCGCGCCACCGAGGGCTGTGCCTTCAGATTCATTAGTTGCGCCACCACATTTCCTCGAATCAGCGAGGCCAACTCGGCGCTCTCGCCGTCGGCCGGATTAAGCGGCTGGCGGTGCGAGAAGGCCGCCTCCACATGATGCAGCCAGCGCCGCGCCTTGGGCAGGCTCTCCAGGCTCTTCGAGTCCAGGGCCGCCTTGAGCGCTCCGCAGTCGGAGTGGCCGCAGAGAATGGCCTGCTTCACCTTGAGCACCTCGACGGCGTACTCGATCGTCGCCGTGCAGCCGTCCACATCGTTGCCGGTGACGGGCACAACATTGCCGGCGTTGCGGGTGATGAACAGATCGCCGGGGCCTGTGCCGAGGAAGAGATCCGGAACCACGCGCGAGTCCGAGCAGGTGATGAAGAGCCACTCCGGCGCCTGCATCTCGGCCAGCAGGTGAAACTGGCTCCGCCTGCCGGGAAAGACCTCCGCCAGAAACCGCTTGTGCCCCGCGATCAACCGCTCCATAGGTTCCCGCTCGCTCCTTCGCCTGGAATTAACTCCCTCTTAGCACAAGCCTATCGCATCATTGTTGCGATATAGTTAGCTGGATGCTTCCCCGCGTCTTTCGACCGCTCATTCTTTTGCTCTTCGCCGCAGCCTGCGTACCATTCGCGGGCGCGCAGAACGCTGGGCACGGGCCAACACCGGAGCAACTGAGTCCGCGCCACTTCGACGCCTTCAGGCTGGGAATGAGGGTAAGTCTCGGCCCCGACTGGCTCTTTGCGCCGGACGACAATCCCGCCTACGCCGCGCCGGGCTACAACGATAGCGTGTGGAAGACGGTCTCCACGAGCAAGCAGTTGACCGACTACGGCATCCACGATATTCCGTATGCCTGGTATCGCATCCACGTTCACGTAAATCCCAGATGGCACGACCTGGCGGTCGAGGTCCAGTACATCACCGGCAGCTATGAGCTCTATGTCAATGGCGTGCGCATCGGCGCGAATGGCAAGATGGTTGGGATGCTGAAGTCCGAACAGGACTACTTGACTGCTTACGAGATTCCCGACAGCATGATTGCCCCCAATGGCGATCTGGTCATTGCCATTCGCTTCGCCATGAACAAGGCCGATGGGAATGGCCTAGTGGGCGCCAGCACACCCCTCACCTCTGATTGCATCTTCCTGGCCAGTCGAGATGCTGGGGCGCGCGACGCTGGCTATGACGCCGCAACTCAAACCACAACCTACTTCATCCTGTTTGGCCTCAACCTTGTGGTGGGCATTGTTGCCCTGGCGCTTTACCTGGCCATGCGCAGCCAGCCGGAGTATCTGGCCATCTCCATCGCGCTGCTTGCCACCAGCCTTCAGTCGGCCGTGGCTATTTGGGATCACCTCCATGCTGCGACTACCACCGATGACTTTCTGGGCTGGGTTGCGATTGGCATTGTGGGAGTTGCGAACATTGAGTTCGTTCGCCTGATTGCTCATTTGCGGCGCACGCGCTGGCTGCTGGCGATGGAAATCATATTGTTCCTGAGCGACTTTGTTCCACCCCTGAACTACTCCGCCTTCTGGACGGGATCTTCGGCTCTCGTTTCGTTTTTTGTTCCCTCGTTGATCAACGCCGCGCTGTTACCCGCGCTGCTGATCTGGAGCGCGCGGCAGGGCAATCGCGATGCGCGCTTTTTTATTCCCCCATTCGCTTTGATTGGCTTTCTCAACGCCTGGAACTCCCTGAGGGTGCTTTTCTACGCCCTTCATTTATCACTAAATATCCCTTTCCTGCCCTACTTCCATCTGGCCGGTTATGGATTCAGCCTCTGGGATGTGTGGGGCGTTATCTACGGCGTGACCATGCTGCTCTTCCTGGTGCTGCGGACCATCGGCATTGCCCGCGAACGCGCCCAGGCCGCGGCGGAGCTTGAGGCGGCGCGGACGGTGCAGCAGGTGCTGATCCCGGATGAGACTCCGTCGGTTCCGGGCTTTACGATTCACAGTGTCTACAAGCCTGCCGGGCAGGTAGGCGGGGATTTCTTTCAGATATTGCCACTAAGCGGCGGTGGAGTGCTTGTGGTGATTGGCGATGTGAGCGGCAAGGGGATGCCAGCGGCGATGACCGTTTCGCTGCTAGTTGGCACGGTGCGCACACTGGCCCATTACACACAAAGCCCCGGCGAGATCCTCGCTGCAATGAACCAGCGCATGATGGCCCGCAGCGGCGGCGGCTTTACTACTTGCCTGGTGCTGCGCGCCGATGCGGACGGCAAACTCACCATCGCCAATGCCGGCCATTGCTCGCCTTATCTCAACGGCAAGGAACTTGCGCTGAGCAACAGTCTGCCCCTCGGCCTTGCCGCCAGCACAACCTATGCTGAATCCACCTTCCAACTGGCCCCGGATCAGCAGCTCACCCTGCTCACCGATGGCGTGGTCGAGGCCCGCGACAAGGCTGGCGCGCTGTATGGCTTTGAACGCACCGCAGCAATAAGCTATCAATCGGCCGACCAAATCGCTCACACAGCGGAGCTGTTTGGCCAGGATGACGACATCACGGTGTTGACGCTGCAAAGGATGGTACCCGCATGACGGCCCTTTGTTTTCTGGGCGCGGGAGTGCCGCTCCTCGATCAGCTCTTTCCGCCTGTGCCGCTTGCTGAGCAGCTGCAGCAGACACCGCTCCTGATTATCTCGGTGCTCATGTGCTGCCTTGCCGCAGCGTACCTGGCGCTATGGCGAACCGCGCCGGATTTTCGGGCCTTTCGCAGCCTGGGTATCTTTTTCACACTTGTTGCGGTGGACCAGTCATGCGATTACTTCGGAGGCCATACCCCTTACATGTCTATAAGAGCCATAGCGGCGGGTATGCTCGTTGCAACAGCGGGCGAGGCAATGCAGGTCCCGCGTCGCCGCTGGACATTGCTGTTCTGGCCAATCTACCTTTTTGTCTGCATCGCCGCGTGGTTTCCGAATTTGTCTTTTACGACCGATTGGTCGGTGCCTGTCTCCGAGGTACCGCTCGCCATTCTGATTGTCCAGGGTCTAAGGCGCAGAAGCGCGCGTGACAGAATGATTGCCGCCGCTTTCTTTTTTTATTGGTGGGTGCGTCTCACACTGTACAGCACTTTCCAGCACCTCACAGGCATGAGGACCTACGCATCCATCGGCGGCTGGCAATGGCAGTACACGACCAGCACCCTGACCCTGCTGGGAACCGTGACGCTTGCAATCCTGGTTCGCGACCTGATCCGCGACCGCCGCGAGAAGCAGCGCATGGCCGCTGAACTGGCCGCCGGCCGCGCTATCCAGCAAGTCCTCATTCCTGACGACCTTCCCACAATTCCGGGTTTCAACATCCAATCGGTCTACAAACCCTATGGAGAAGTTGGCGGTGACTTTTTCCAGGTCCTGCCGGTCATGAGCGATTCGGGCGCCGGCGGAGTGCTGGTGGTGATTGGCGATGTGAGCGGCAAGGGGATGCCGGCGGCGATGACTGTCTCTTTGCTGGTAGGCACGGTTCGCACGCTAGCTCATTACACGCAAAGCCCCGGAGAGATTTTGGCGGCGATGAATCAGCGGATGCTGGCCCGTAGCGGTGGCGGCTTTACCACTTGCCTCGTGCTGCGCGCCGATGCGGACGGTACGCTGACCATGGCCAACGCCGGCCACATTGCGCCGTATCTCAACGGCAAAGAACTGCCGCTTGAAAACGGCCTGCCGCTGGGCCTTTCCGCTGCAACAACCTACGCCGAATCCATCTTACAACTGGCCCCGGAGCAGCAGCTCACCATGCTCACCGACGGCGTCGTCGAGGCCCGCGACAAGGCGGGCGCGCTTTTCGGCTTTGAAGCCACTGCTGCCCTCAGCGCTCAAACCGCCGAAACCATTGCGCAGGCCGCGCAGGCCTTTGGCCAGGACGATGACATTACTGTCCTCACCCTCACCCGTCTTGCCTCGACCCGCGTGACAGCCGCCGCGCAAACCACGCCGATTCTGCTCCCGGTCTGATGCACGGAGATTTTTCTGGCCACTGTGCCGTCTGAATTCGATATAGTTAGCAGGATGCCCCCCCGCGTGTTCAAAGCACTGTCTATTCTGCTGCTCGCCACGTGCGCAATGTTCGCGCAGGCCCAAGCTTCTGCGCAATTCCCAGCGGCTACTGATCCGCGCAACTTTGACGCGACCAGCTTCGGCGATTACGTCGACCTCGGCCCCAACTGGCTCTTCGCTCCCGGCGACAACCCCGCTTGGGCCTTGCCCGCCTTCGACGACAGCGGCTGGAAGACCGTCTCGACCGACAAGCCGCTGACCGACTATGGCTACCGCGATCTGCCCCGCGTCTGGTATCGGCTGCACATTCACCTGCGCCCCGGCACGCGCAATCTGTCGATTGGAATCATGGGCGTGGCCGGCAACTATGAGGTCTTTGCCAACGGCGCACGCATCGGCAGCCGGGGCAAGATGAAGGAGGCGCTGAATTCACGGCAGGACTCGCTTCTCTCCTTTCCCATTCCGGACGATGCGGCTGCCGCGCGGGGCGATCTTGTCCTGGCCATTCGCTTCGCAGTCAACTATGGAAGCGGCAACGGCCGCGGCACCAGCACACCGCTCAATTCCGGCTCCGCCTTTCTCCTCGGTCAACAATCGGCGCCCATCTTCGAGAGTTTTGTCGCGGCCCACAGCGCGGGGCCGGCCTTCCTGCTCTGCGGCCTGGCCCTGCTCGCCGGCCTGATTGCCTTCGCGCTTTATTTTGCGCTGCAAAGCCAACAGGAGTATCTGGCCATTGCGAGCTATCTGCTTGCCTCCAGCGTCGTGGCGGGCAGTCTGGTCTGGTTCAATCTCGGCTCATACTCCTTTCCCTTCTTTTTTGCGCAGTTTGTTGTCCTCGGCGCGGAGACCTTTGCGCTCATCGAGTTCGTTCGCCTGGTGCTGCACCTGCCGCGAACGCGCTGGCTGGTGGCGCTGGAGGCTGTTTCCTTTGTCGCCTTCCTCATCTATCCGCTGCGCACACTGGGACTCATATCTCCCGCCGTCTTGTTCGCGGGATTCTTTCTTCCTGTCCTGATCATGAAACTCGTCCTCCCACTGCTGCTGCTGAGGGGTTGGCTGCGCGGCAACCGGGAAGCGCTGCTGCTGCTGCCGGCAATTCTTCTGGGCAGCCTCGCTGACTACTGGAACTGTTTTCTCAATCTGCTCTCCTACGCGCGTCTCAACGGGCTGCTGCGCTTATTGCCTTTCAGCCTTTCACTGGGCAGCTATGACGTAGATTTTTATCGCCTCGGCGACTTTGTCTTTGACATCGCCATTCTGATCTTCCTGGTGCAGCGCACGGTGCGCATCGCCCGCGAGCGCAATCGTGCCGCGGCCGAGCTGGAGGCAGCCCGCACCACACAGCAACTGCTGCTCGCCCGCTCCTCGCATCCCACGCCGGGCTTTCATGTCGAAACCATCTACCATCCCGCCAGCGAGGTCGGTGGAGACTTCTTCCTCGTCTCTTCGATGCCCAGCGGCGGCCTCATCGCCATCATCGGCGATGTCTCCGGCAAGGGCCTCATCGCGGCCATGCGCGTGGCCATGATTCTCGGCGTGCTGCGCCGCGAAGACTCCTTTGAGCCAGCCCAGATTCTGCACAACCTGAATGAGGCTCTGCTAACCAAAGGCGAAGCCGGGTTTACCACCGCCTGCTGCGTGCAGATCGAGCCCGGAGGCCGCTATACGCTGGCCAATGCCGGCCACATCGCCCCCTACATTGACGGCCGCGAGGTCCAGACCCCGCCGGCGCTCCCGCTCGGCGTCGCCCCCGATCAGCTATACGCCACCGTCACCGGCGACCTCGCAGCGAATCAGAAGCTCGTCCTGCTCTCCGACGGCGTTGTCGAAGCCCGCTCCGCAACCGGCGAACTCTTCGGCTTCGATCGGCTCGCGCAACTCACCCTCAAGCCCGCCCGCGAAATTGCCGACACCGCCAAAGACTTCGGCCAGGAAGACGACATCACCGTCCTCACCCTGACCCGCACTGCTTGACGGAATCGGTTATCCTGCGGCTTGAGAGGAATTTCATTAAATCTATGCCGCATACCCTGGCTCGCATCGCCCTTTTCGCCCTCATCGCAGGCTTCCCGGCAGCCATCGCCGCGCAGACAATCGACACTCTGGACCCAGCCCTGCAAAACCGGGTTGACCGCATTGCCGCCCAGGTGCTGGAAGAGACTGGCGTGCCCTCGGCCTCGGTTGCCGTGGTCAAAGGCGGCAAGCTGGTCTGCACCCACGCCTACGGCAGCGCCACTCTTGCCACGGGAACCACTCCGGCTACTCCCGCCACGCCCCAGATGCGCTACTCCATCGGATCGATCTCAAAGCAATTCACGGCGGCGGCCATTCTGCTGCTCCAGGAGCAACGCAAGCTCTCGCTCGACGATGCGGTGGGCAAGTACGTTCCCGGCCTGACGCGCGGCAACGAGGTCACCATCCGGCAGATTCTCTCCCACACCTCCGGCTATCAGGACTATTGGCCGGAGGATTACGTGATGACCACCATGCTGCCCGATGTAACCGCCCAGCAGATTCTCGACACCTGGGGCAAGAAGCCGCTGGACTTTGAGCCCGGCACGCAATGGCAGTACTCGAACACCAACTATGTCATCGCCGGCCGCATCGTGGAGCAGGTCACCGGCGCGCCGCTGATGGACTTCCTCACGGCGCGCATCTTCCGCCCGCTGGGGATGCGGTCAGTGTGGAACTCCGACCAGGACGCGCTGACCAGGGCCGATGCCACCGCCTACTATCGCCACGCCCTCGGCCCTTTGCGCCTGGCCCCGAAGGAGGGCCGCGGTTGGATGTTCGCCGCCGGCGAGCTGGCCATGACCGCGCACGACCTGGCGCTGTGGGACGAGAGCCTGATCGCGCAGACCATCCTCAAGCCCGAAAGCTACAAGCAGATGTTCACCGAGGTCAAGCTGAAGGACGGCAAGGGAACGCAATACGGCCTGGGCGTGGATGTCCGCGACCGCGAAGGTCATCGCTCCATCGAGCACTCGGGCGAGGTCTCCGGTTTTGTCTCGGACAATGAGGTCCTCATCGACGACGGCGTGGCTGTAGCCGTGCTCACCAATCAGGACGCCGTGAGCGCGGCATCGATCATTGCGCATCTGGCCGCCCCGGTGGTGGCCGGCTACCCGCCCACCGACGCTGAAAAACAAGCCATTGCGATCTACCATGATCTGCAACAAGGGCGCATTGACCGCACCTTGCTCGCGCCCAACCTAAGCGACTATTTCACCGCGGAGGCCCTGGCCGACTTCCAGAGCAGTCTCGCCCCGCTGGGCGAGCCGCTCACCTTCCGCCAGACCCACGACGAACTGCGCGGCGGCATGACCTTCCGCAGCTTTGACATTGTCTACCCCGGCAAAAAGCTGCGACTCACCACCTACACCTACCCCAACGGCAAGCTCGAGCAGTACCTCATCGCCCCGGCGGAGTAGTCCTTGCGGCTTGGATCCAGGCCGTCACTCGACCTTTCGCCTGGCCCAAGCCGCCGGCAAAGAGACTTCAAGACTCTTGCCGCTCCGGTTCCCACTGATCTTTCTGCTCGCGCTCAAGCCGATCCTCACGATCCTCTCGTTCTTCCAGTTCGCGGCGTTTCTCCCGCTCCTCGCGTTCTTCGCGACCGTCGCTCATAGCCCGCTCCTTCCTCAAGTCTAAAAGATCCGCGGGCGCGTAAGCGCCGCGATACACTGGTAGTGACCTATGTTTGAAAACCTTACAGACAAGCTCCAGCGCGCCTTCAAGTCTCTTCGCGGCCAGGGCACGCTCACCGAAGAGAACATCGCCGAAGCCTTGCGCGAGATTCGCGTGGCGCTGCTCGAGGCCGACGTCAACCTTAACGTGGTCACCGAACTGATCGAGCAGATCCGCGTCAAAGCCGTGGGAACGGAAGTCCTCACCGCGCTCTCGCCCTCCGAGCAGGTCATCAAAATTGTCCGCGACGAGTTGATCACCCTGCTGGGCAAGGACACGGCCCGCTTCAAATTTGCCTCGCAGCCGCCCTCGGTGATTCTGATGGCAGGCCTGCAAGGCTCCGGCAAGACCACCACCGCCGGCAAGCTAGCCGCCTGGCTCAAGAAGGGCGGCCATCGCCCCATGCTGGTCTCGGTGGACGTCTACCGGCCCGCCGCCCGCGAGCAGCTCAAGGTCGTCGCCAAGCAAGTCGAAGTCCGCCTCTACGAAGGCGACCAGAAGGGCGAGAAGCCCGGTTCGGCTCTGGTCGAGCGCCTCGCCGGCGAAGCCCGCCGCGAGGCCCGCAACATGGGCTGCGACACGCTCATCGTGGACACCGCCGGCCGCCTCCACATCGACGAAGAGCTGATGACGGAGATGGAGCGTCTGAAGAAGCTGCTCAACCCGAGCGAGATTTTGTTCATCGCCGACGCCATGACCGGCCAGGACGCCGTCAACTCCGCGCAGGACTTCCACACGCGGCTCGGCCTTACCGGCGTCGTCCTCACCAAGATGGACGGCGACGCGAGGGGCGGCGCGGCACTGTCGATTCGTCATGTGACCGGCCAGCCCATCAAGTTCATCGGCGTGGGCGAAAAGCCTGACGCCTTCGAGCCCTTCCATCCCGACCGCATCGTCGGCCGCATTCTCGGCATGGGCGACATGATGTCGCTCATCGAGAAGGCCGAATCCACGCTCGACCGCAAGAAGGGCGAGGAACTGGCCAAGAAGGCACTGCTCGGCGACGGATTTTCGCTCGAAGACTTCCGCGACCAGTTGCGGCAGATCAAGAAGCTCGGCTCGATCGAATCGATCCTCAAGATGATGCCCTCGGTAGGCCCCCTTGCGGGCCTCCAGCAAGCCTCGAAGAACGTGGACGAAAAGCAATTCACGCGTCTTGAAGCCATCATCAATTCGATGGCTCCCAAGGAGCGCCGCAACCACGAGATCATCTCGGGCACCCGCCGCAAGCGCATCGCCAAAGGCAGCGGCACCGAGGTGCAAGACGTCAATAATCTCCTCCGCCAGTACGCGCAAATGGCTAAAATGTTCAAGCAGATGGGCAAAGGCGGCATGATGAAAAACATGATGCGCGGCGGCATGGGCGCCATGGGCGTGGGCGGCAAACAACGCTTCGGGCGGTAGAATAATTAGTCAAAGGAGGACGCGATGCGAAAGCTGACGGTCAAGAACTTCTCGGTCATCAAAGACGCAGAGATGGAGTTCGGCAAAATCACCGTCCTCATCGGCCCTCAAGCCAGCGGTAAAAGCCTCCTCTGCAAATTGGCGTATTTTTTTCACAAAGTCGTTCGCGAACAGCTTGCCGAAGCTCTTAAATTCGCTGAGCCTGTAGTCGCCGCGCAAGGAAGAATCCAGAACGAATTCTCAAAATGGTTTCCCAATACAGGCATACGTCCTGGAGAAATGCTTCTGGTTTACGTTGATGGTGATTTCGTAGTTCGCGTAGGCGGGATTACGCGCGATGACGGTATCGGGTCATATCTCCTCAGACTTTCGAGCCAGATCATTCAATCCTATGAATCTGTTTTACAGAATGTGCAGCGGCAGATAGCTCCTTCCGGCGGCATTGTGAATCCTATCTACTATGCTGCCATTTTTGACGAACTTGATCGCCTTAGTTCGGATAAGAACCACGATATTTATTCATATATTCCCTCAACCCGCGCCTTCTTTGTCACGCCCCAGAAAGCGGTCCTTGGCTCGTCTGGCAGAAATGATCCACTAACTGTTCTCTTTTCACAGGATTTCGCATTTGACTTTGCGAACAGGGTTCCGAAGTATGGATTAACGCACGATCTAACACATTGGATCGATGTAGAGAGCCGCCGCATTCTTCGAGGAGAAATTGTCGTTAAAGGAAACTCAGAGGTGTTTCAGGCAAGTGATGGGCGTGAACTCCCGCTGTCTATTCTTTCATCGGGCACTCAGGAACTTCTGCCACTAGTCACGTGTCTGCGCGAGTTTGTTGCCCTTTCCGCTGCTGTGGCAACAGCCCTTGATCTCAGGAAAGCACAGCATCGGCGCTTATTCTACGTCGAGGAGCCAGAGGCCAGCATATTTCCGAGTTCGCAGTACGACCTTGTTCGAATTTTCACCCGGATGACAAACGAACCCATACTCGACGCATCCTGGGTAATCACCACCCACAGCCCCTACATTCTCACAGCATTCAACAATTTAATTGAAGCAGGGCAAGTGGCTCGCACAAAACCTGAATTGAAGAACGAAGTCGCTAAAATCATTCCTGAGCAGTATTGGATCAAGGAAGGCGACTTCAAAGCATACGCGATTGAGGATGGGGTTCTCACGTCCATCGTTGCCGAAGACACGGGCCTTGTGAGCAGCAACTATCTCGATCAGGTCTCGGAGACGATTGGAGTGGAATTCGATGAATTGTTGAGGCTCGGCTATGTCGAAGCCTGATCCTGCATTGGAGGTTTGCACAGAAGAGTTGAGCGATTCGAAAGTCACGGTCAAACGGGATGGACGAAGAGCAACCTTCGACAACTCTGATCGCGCCAAAGTCAAACGCGTCGACGTGGACTGCTGGATTCCGTCTGCCGAAACAGTCAAAGCGGACTTCATTGCGTGTAAGCCTGGCGTAGTCGATGTCATCGTCGAACTGAAAGGTAAAGAGATAGCGTATGCCACCGAACAGATAGTTGCCACTTTGGTTAGGTGGAAAGAAGCGCCTCCGTTCTCGAAGAAAATCGGCGGCCTGATTGTCTTTACTCGCTGTCCGATGCGGGCGGCGGAGATCGGGGATACGAAGAAACGCCTTCTCCGCCAGCACGGTCTATGGATGGAGATTGACAAGGACCAAAAGACCGAATACCGTTTTGAAACCTTCACGGGCCAGAGAGCATGACCACCCTCCAGGACCAACTCGACGAAATCACCGCCAACACGCGGAACCTTGTCCAGGCGGAGCGGCTGGCCATCGGCGAGCGGTCGGTTGAGGAGTTGTTCGCCACCGGCATCGAAGACCACATCCTCCCCGTCGGCGAGCTGGCGCCGGAGTTTGAGTTACACGATGCCACCGGCCGCCTGATCCGTTCTCAGGACATGCTCGCCCTTGGTCCGCTGGTCATCAAATTCTTCCGTGGCCGCTGGTGCCCATATTGCGCTACCGAGTTGGAAGCCTGGCGCGACCTGTACCCGCAAATCCGCGAGCGCGGGGCGCTGATGGTGGCCATCGGCCCGCAGACCAGCCGGCAGAGCGACTTCATGGCCGGCCAGCACCGGCTGCCCTTCGCCATACTCTCCGACCCCGGCTGCGCGCTGGCTGAGAAGTTCGGCCTGGCCCACACCGTGCCCCGGTACCTGCGCGACTATTACATGTCCATCCTCATCAACATTCCCTTTGTGAATGGCGAAGCAAGCTGGCGGCTGCCGCTCCCGGCCACCTATGTCGTCGCAAAGGACCGGAAGATCCTCTTCGCCGAGGCTCACGCCGACTTCCGCGTCCGCCCCGAGCCCGAAGAGGCGCTGGCCGCGCTCACCGCAGCATCCGGACGGTAGGGAGTCTCTGTACATGGAGTCATGTGCCTTCCCTCAGGGGCTAAAGCCCGCATTCCTATTACTGCATTTTCGCGGCACGACTTAAGTCGTGCCCTTTCAAGGCACTGACTCCCCATAGGTTCATTCTGAATCTGAGACCGTCAGCGACTATTGAGCCGGGCTAGCCCCTGCCTCGCCAGATCCGCCACAGCTTTGGCAAGAGTGGCTGAGGCATTCAGCGATTCCGGCCGCTCCAGGCGGAGATTCAGCCGGGCGGCAAACCCGCGAAAGAGAATATCCACGTCGTAGAGGATTTCGACGTGATCGCAGAGAAAGCCGATGGGTTGCAGCAGGATCGTCCGGACGCCCGACGCGGCGATGGCTTCGAGGGTCTCCTCGACCGTGGGCCCGATCCACGGCCCGCCGCTGACGCCCTGGCTCTGGAACGCGAAGAACCACTGCGGAATCTCCGGCACGCGTGCAGCAACCAGAGCAGCGGTGCGCTTGGCCTCTTCGGCATAGGGGTCGGCGCTCCGGCCCTCGGCGCACTGAATTGTCCGGCAGGGGACGCTATGGGCCGTGAACAACACGGGAACGGGCGCGCCGGCCTCCGCGCTGAGGCGCGTCCATGCCGGGCGAAGCCGCTCGGCAAAGGCTTCGATCAGAAGCGGATGTTGCGCCCAGCCCTCGGTGAAATCGATCTGCAAGCCGATGGCCTCAGCCTCGACGGCCCGGCGGTAGAGGCCCACGCTGGTGCGCGAGTTCTGCGGCGCAAGGCAGAGCACGGCGGCTTCTTCGACGCCATCGGCGCGCATCTGCCGGACGACATCCGCAATATAGGGATGCCAGTTGCGCATGGCAACATAGACTGGCACAGGCTCACCCGCGGCAACCAGTTCAGCTTCCACCAGCCGGCCTTGTTCGATGGTGATTTCGGTCAGCGGGCTGTGGCCGATGAGCGCATACCGGCGCTGAATCTCCTCGATGACCTCATGCGGAAGCACCCGGCCGCCGGTCACGTTGCCGAGGTACTCGGGAATCTGCTCGACAGTCTCTGGAGTGCCGTGGGCCAATAAGAGAACAGCTTGTTTACCCATGTGCCGGCTCCAGATTCGCGGCCCTTGGCCGGTACTCGCGCACCATGCGGACCACAGCCTGCACATTCTCCACCGGCGTCGACGGGACGATGCCGTGGCCGAGGTTGAAGATGTGGCCCGGACGGCCGTTGGCGGCGCGCAGAATCTCCCTGACGCGAAGCTCCAGAACTTCCAGGGGAGCGAAGAGCGTGATGGGATCGAGATTCCCCTGCACGGCGCGGTCGTGGCCCACGGCGCGCCAGCCCTCATCGAGGGGCTGCCGCCAGTCGAGGCCGATCACGTCGGCGCCGGTCGCGGCCATCTGAGTGAGTAGGCCCGCGGTCTCCACGCCAAAGTAGATCACCGGCACTCCCATCTGCTGGACGGCACGGACCAAACGCCGAGAGGCCTCGAAGGCATACTCCCGGTAGTCGGTCAGTCCGAGCGAGCCCACCCAACTGTCGAAGATCTGGATGACATCCGCTCCGGCCTCGACCTGAAGACGGCAATACTCTTCGAGAACAGTGACGATCTTGTCGAGGAGCAGCCGCCAGGAGGCGGTGCTGCCGTACATCATCCGTTTCGTGTGGATGTAATTCCTGGAGCCGCCGCCCTCGATCATGTAGCTGGCGAGCGTGTAAGGCGCGCCGCAGAAGCCGATGATCCCCAGGCGATTGCGGAAGTGCGCGGCGACCTTTTCAATGGCGCAGGCCACATAGGCCAGTTCGGCCGCGCGATCTGTGCAGAGGGCGTGAACGTCCTCGGCCGTGCGAACCGGATGATGGACCACCGGCCCCTCGCCGGCCTGAAACTCGAAGTCCAGTCCCATCGGCTCCAGCGGCAGCAGCAGGTCGGCAAAGATGATGGCCGCGTCCACTCCCAGCTTCTCGGCGGCGGTGATGGTGACCTCGGCGGCCAGATCCGGCTGCTTGCATATCTCCACCAGGCTATGATGCTTGCGGATTTCTTGGTACTCCTGCATATAGCGACCGGCCTGGCGGAGAAACCAGACGGGTGTGCGGTCAACGGGCTGGCGCAGACAGGCGCGAAGGAAGCGGCTGCCGTCAAGGCTGATCTCGGGGATAGGACTGACAGTTTGGTTGGAGTTGGTTGAAGTCATACAAAGTCGATTCTAGAGCAAAACCAGGGATACTGTAGCCAGAATAGCCTCGTTGAGGGTCGCCGCTCCCTGTTGGTCGCGTCGACTTGAGTGCCGTGGCTCCGGGATACACATTCCCTGGTTTTGCTGTAACGGGCGGAGGCGGGCGAGCGCTGTGGCAATACTCTTCGCGTCAGCCAGCCGGATCGCTCGATTCGGATTGCCGGAAAGATCATTTCATTCGATGCGGATGAAACGGCGAAAGAACACAGGCAATTGCATGAGCTCAAGACCGTTCGTCGGCATCGTCCGCAGTCTCGCGCAGTGACCAGCCACAGCCAACATGCATCAACAGAGTGCGCAATAAAGCTTCCAACGACGCGAAGCCGCGCAAACGCTTCACCGCGCCACTCGTCCTGCCCAACTGTTCCCAGCCAGGAGGAAAGAGAGTACGAAGGACTTGCCAATTCTCCAGCTCAGCCATACGTCACGACTAGACCTGACTCGGAAAATCGTCAATGACTATCTTAGCGCTTACGGGGGGAGGTGGGCGGGGGTTGAACTCATCTCAATTCCGCTTCAGAATCCTGGGCCGAAAAGGCTCAACGGATCGAGGCGCGCGGGCTGGCTGGCCTGTGGGCCATGCAATGCAGTCTCGAAGCCGTCGGAACCGCATACGACCGGGTCACGTGCAACCGTTCCATCACCACGTATCGAGTGCGCAGGCCATCGACCGTCGGAGGCATTTGCGCGGGAAGTCGATTGCGGTCCACATAAATGACCAGCGCCGCCTCGCGCGGGTTGTCGAGGCTCTGGCCTACGCCCACTCCGAAGAATGCTGGATTCTGCTTCATCAAACCGGGAGCTGCTTGATTCTTGACAGCCCCAGCCTGCACGAGCCTTGCGGACGGCAAGCTAACGGCGCCCGCCTCGAAAGGAGTCTGTGGCGCCGTGCCATAGGCCACCGCATGGGCCGTGGTGGGAATCGCCACGGTGCGCACGCCGTCCACTGTGGCTGGAACGCTCACTGCCATCTTCTCGTCCGTGTAGAGAATCACCGCGCCCTCGCCGGGGTGGTCGGTGCTCTTGCCGGTCCCGACGCCCAGGATGCCGGCTGAAGGGTTCACCAGCATGCGGGCCTGACCCAGGGCTTGCTGGGCGCGCGCCGTCTCCGCATCGCTGAGCATGCGGCCCTGTGCCGCGGCAATCGTGCTGTCGCCGTAGTTCAGGCAACTGACCGCGTGGTCGGCCGTGCCCACAAATGTGTAGGCCGCCCCCGCGCCCGCCTGCGCGCTCAACTCATTCAGCACGTCGGGGGCCGGATTGGCCACGCCCTGACTCACGCCGGAAATGTCTGTCCCGCCGGCGAAGTAGAGGCCCACCGGCTCGCCATTCGCGGCATCCACCACCAGCGCGCCCGAGTCGCCCGCGTCGCTGAACTGGTTCCCGCTCACTCCCAATTGATGAGTAAAGGTCTTGGTTAGATAAGGCCGGGTCTCCGCGCAGTCCAGATAATAATCGACCGTCACGTCCAGATCGAGCGCCGAGATGCCGCCGCAGGTCAGCCCCGTCGTCCGTCCGCTCTTGGCCACCTTCAGATCGAGCCCTGCGTTCTCGCCCTTGCCACCGGTCGAGCTGATGCCGGGCGCCGCGGCGGCCAGCGTGCCGTCCGCCTGCTTCACACCCATCTCCAGAATCCTGCCCCCAGGATCCACGGCGCGCGATGTGACCTGAGCAATCGCCGCGTCCGCATTGGTCTGCTTTGAGTTGAGCGGCAGCCAGCCCGCCAGCGAAGCCACAGGCTCGACCCCGCCACCATCTCCCAGCGGCGAGCAGTTGTTGTCGATCAGGCCCGGCTGGACAATGGTGTCTCCGACGCTGGCATGATCGCTGCGAGCCAGCACATGATTGTTGCTCAGCAGGTACTGACGCCGGGAGCCGTCCTCGATCAGCGCACCCAGCGTGCCGCTGCAGCAGTCCACAATCTGGTCGCCGCGCGTGTCGTAGTCCGCGTTGTTGCCGCCCGAGCTGCCCAGCAGGATCGACGCCGGCAACTGCGCCTGATGCGTGGCGGCATTGCTCGTGACGCCGGCCGTATTCACCAGCACCACCGATGCGGCCCTGGAACCAGGGCCCGCCCCGAACAATGCGTCGCCCACCGTGGCCACCACGTAGGTTGTCCCAGTGAACTGCACCGAAGCCGGCGCGGAGTATGTAACCGCGCAGGACGTAAAGGCTTTGCTCTCGCGCTGGCAACTCACCGCGCTCAACGAGCCTTGCACGCCGGACTGAACCCCGGCTTGTCCTGTTGGCGAGTTGGCCAGCTCGAAGTTGATGCCGGTCGTCCCGCCCGCCTCGGCCAGGAAGCCGGTAATGGTGACGCTTCCGTTGGCGCCCAGGGCCACGTTCTCCGGCGTCATCGGTTGCAGGAATCCCGGCGTCACGGTGACGACGGAACTGGCTCGATGGCTTGGGTTCGCCTTCAGCGCCGCGGTGACCACCACCTCGGCGCGGTCGGCTGTCAGGTAACTCGGCGGCGTGTACTGGCCGCTCGCGTTGATGCTCCCCGGCCCGCTCGTCGTGTCGCCGCCGGAGAGCGACCAGACGACCTCCGCCGCGCCGCTGCCGGCCAGCGTGGCCGTAAACTGATGAACCGACGCGCCCTGTGCATTGGTCGCGTTGCAGCCGGTGCAGTTGGTGTCGATGGAACTCGCGAACGGAGCGACGGAAAAGGCCGCATTCGAGGAACCTGCCGTGACCAGCCCGCTGCCGCACCCCGCCGCCAACAGCAGCGCCGGAGCCAACAGCAGCGAGAGATTCCTGAGAGACAGCCGCATGGTCAAAATCCCTAAAGCTATTCTAGTGACGGCATCGCGGCTCTGCCGTTAGCGGATTCGGCATTTTTTGCTTTGCCGCGCGATCTGCCAGCGGAAGTTATTGATTATGCTTTGTTTAGTCGAGCCTTCTCCGATTTCGAGATATAGACTAAATAATTACCTGCAAGATTTTGAAAATATAAAGGATGGGGTGGGGGGTCCGCCCGTCGCGTCACAGTTTCACGGTTTCACGGTAAATAGGGGGGTGGGGTACGGATCAGTGGACAGTGAACAGTGGTCAGTGGTCAGTAACGGCACGCGGCTCTGGTGACTGTTCATATTTCTATTTTGCGCCGACGGGAGGTAATAATCTGCAAATCGAGCCGGAAGGCTGTATACCTGTTCTGGTATAATCAATCTGTGCTTACCTCCGAAATCAGTTCCGGGAATGTCTTTGCGGACCTGGACCTGCCTGACGCCGAGCAGCTCAAAATCAAGTCCGGCCTGGCAATTGAAATCACTCGCGCGGTGCGGCGTCTGGGGCTGACCCAGGCGGAAGCCGGACGCTGGATGGGGATTTCGCATGCCAAGGTCTCGGGCCTGATGCGCGGCGATTTTTCCGATCTCTCGGAACGCAAGCTGATGGAGTGCCTGAACCGCCTCGGCTATGACATCGAAATCAAGTTGACTCCCGCTGCCGATTCCGTTGGCCGGCGGAGTTTGGCCGTTGCGTGAAAAAGGAATCGCCATGGTTCATGGTCTCCCACCCTTCGCTAGAAAAAAGCGAAGGATGGGGCACCCGGCAGTCAGATCCACCGCAGGTGGCTAGAAGAGTTCGCTGTGAGAACCGATACGCATCAGAATCAGGCTGGAGGGGTCTTCGGATTTCGCGTAGACCAGAAGCAAATCCGGCCGCAAGTGACATTCTCGAAAGCCGGCCATCTCCCCTGTGAGGGCATGATCTTTGTATTTGGGATCGAGTTCTTGATCGACTACCAGCTTATCCAGTACCGCAGGTAGCACCTTCTCAAGATCGCTGCGATACCTTGGGCTGGATTGCGCTTTTTTGTAATCTCGCTTGAACTGGCGAGTCCAATCAATCTTCCGCATTCAGTTGATCCGTCAATTCCGCAACGCTGGACGCCGTGTGGAGATTGCCACGGCGGACCTCTTCCATCGCCGCCCGGGTCACACGGTTCGGAACCCGGACCTCGAAGGGAAGCGCCTTCTCGACGGCAATGCGCGTCAGCAGGAGGCGCACAACGTCAGAAAGGCTCAGGCCCATGGCATCCAGAGTCTTGGCCGCTTTGGTTTTCAGCTTCTGATCCACGCGGACATGAATCATCGCAGTCGCATTGGGCATGGTAGCGCTCATGAATACATTGTATACCAATTGAGACTACGACAGTACTCTTCCCAGAAACCCTTTGAGTCCCCACCGCCCCAGCGCCGCCGTGAAAAACACCAGCGCCACAAGAATGCCCCACCATGGCATGTGCGCGACGCCGGGAGTGACCGCGGCGCGCAGGCCCTCGCTCATATAGACGATGGGATTGAAGAGCACGCCGTACTGAAGCCAGGGAATCTTGTCCAGCTTGGCCCACGGGTAGTACACGCATCCCAGAAAGGTAATTGGCACAACGATGATGGAGAAAACCAGGCCGATCTGTTTGGGGTTGACCCTGGAGCCGATGACCAGGCCCAGCGATCCGGCCAGCAGACTCGCCAGCAACAGCACCAGAGCAAACAGAAACCAGTTATGCACGTCGGCCCTCACCGGCACCGTGGGAACGTAATAGGCCATGGGAATGACCAGCAGGGCGGCGATGATGCTCTGCATGGCGCTGAAGCAGACCTTCTCCAGCGCCACGGCCCACAGCGGCAGCGGGCACATGACCCGGTCGTCGATCTCGCGCGTGATGCCGAACTCGCTCGACAGAGGCAGCGCAACGGCGGCGATTCCAGAGAACATGATCGCCACAGCCATGAGTCCCGGCAGAAGGATGGTCCCAAAGTCAACCCCGCCGGCGACCGCCATCGGATTGCCCCCGCCCATGCGCGGCAGGATGAAGGTGAAGACAAACAGGAACAGGAGCGGCTGCATTCCCACCCGCAGCAGGAACGGCAGAAACTCCCGCGTCAGCACGCGCAGATCGCGCAGAAACAGCCCCAGAAACGCCTTGAAGAAGATCCCAGGGTCGAGCCGCGCCACGTTCCTGACCCCTGACCCCTGATCTCTGATCTCTGTCAAGCTATTCACGCAGATCCCTCCCCGTCAGTTCAATGAAGACGGTCTCCAGGCTCGGCTCGGTCATCATCAGATCGCGCAGCCCATGGCTGGCGGCCGCCTGCACCAGCTCCGGCAGCAGACCGTCGGAGCTGGCCGCAATCACCCGCAGCCCGTCGGGGGTAATCTCCGCGCTGCTCACGTCCGGGCGAGCCTTGAGGGCAGCTACCAGCGGCTCCAGCCCTTCATGCGATTTCAGCTTCAGGTCGAAGATGGTGTGCGCGCCAAGGGTGGATTTCAGCTTCTCCGGCGATCCCAGCGCCAGAACGCGGCCGTGGTCGATAATTGCCAGGCGGTCTGAGAGCGAGTCGGCCTCTTCCAGGTAGTGCGTGGTCAGCAGTACCGTGATGCCTTCCTTGTGCAGCCCTTCAACGGCCGACCACATCGCCATGCGGCTCTGCGGGTCAAGGCCAGCGCTGGGCTCATCGAGAAAGAGGACGGTTGGCCGGTGGGCAATGGCGCGGGCAATCTGCACCCGCTGCGCCAGGCCGCCGGAAAGTTGCGCCGGATAGACGTCCTTGCGCTCGCTCAACATGAACTGCGTCAGCAGCTCCAGCGACCGCGACCTGGCGTGCGCGTGCGAGAAGCCAAAGTAGCGGCAGTGGAAGTAGAGGTTCTCGTAGACCGTCAAGGATCGATCCAGCGTGTTGAACTGCGGGACGACTCCGACATGCCGCCGCGCGTGAGCCGGATGCTTCACCACGTCGATGCCCGCAATGCGTACCGTGCCGCTGGTGGGCAGCGTGCGCGTGGTGGCAATCGAGATGGTGGTCGTCTTGCCGGCTCCGTTCGGCCCCAGCAGCCCGAAGATCTCGCCTTGCTTCAGCTCCAGGTCGATCCCATTCAACGCGACCACCCGCAGCTTCGATTCATAAATCTTGGTCAGGTTTTCAATTTCGACAATCAACAGGTTCACCCGGCACGGGAGGGAAGTGCGTACGTTCTTTAGACTATCGCACCTGGGCACAGCAGTTGGAAGGCGGATGCGGACTTGCCGGAGACGGCAATCTCCTTCTTTCAAACGGAAAAACGCAGCCATCGGTCTGTTAGACTACGACATAAATGGCGGTCGCTGATGATCCGGGGGCTGTCGTCTCTCGGACCGCCGGCAAGCGCATTTCCGAACAACACCTCAAGCCTGGCTTGATTAAAAGCACACGCAGAAAACAAAGAGTCCCGGCGGGCTGGCCGGATGCTGCCATGCGATGAAGCGCGGCGAAGAGTTTCCCGATGAACGTCCAATCGCAGGGCTTGGTGGCGGCCAGGGAGAGTTCGTTTCTATGAGCCAATCGAATCTCGGAGATCCTGAAAGCCTGAAGGAGGCGAAGCTGCCGCGCAGGGACTTTGTGATCTTGCCGCTGATTGGCCTGCTCACTGTGGCTGTGTGCCTTCTTGCCGCCGAAGCAGTTGCCGGGTATTTCTTCTCCGCCAGCAGGGATGATAGCTGCCGCACGCGCGATCCGATGATTGTCTTCAGGTTTCGCAACAACTGCACGGCGAATGCCAAGCCCGCTGAAGGACCCTGGATATCCTATCACTTCAACGATTGCGGATACCGGACAAAGGAATCCTGCGGGCCAAAGCCCCCTGGAACGACCAGAATTGTGCTGCTTGGAGCCTCGGTAGCCGAGGGATACTACGTCGAATATGACGACACCTTCGCTGCTCGCGCTGCGAAGCAGCTTACTCGGGAATTAAGCAGACCTGTTGAAGTGCAGAACATGGGCCGGGAGCAATGCTATCCCACTTGCGTCTTTCACCGCATCGATGAGGCTCTTGCGCTCAAGCCGGATATTCTTCTGCTGGCGGTTACACCCAGTGATATTGAGCGCATAAATCCCTCCGAAATGGCCGCCCGCTACCAGCCCATGCTACGGCTTCGCTCATCTGAGCCGGGAGGCAAGCAGAGCTTCTACAGCCAGGTGCAGGATCTCCTCGGACAAAGCCATGCGGCGATTGCGGCCCAGCACTTCATGTTTCAGAACACACAGACATATCTGCGCCTCTATCTCCTCGGCAGGGAACATTCGGACTATCTTCGCACGCCCCTTTCTCCTGCATGGGAAAAGCGCATGGACGCCTATGAAATCATGCTTGATGAGATCGCCGGGAAGGCCCGCGACGCCAATGTGCCTGTCGTCCTGATTGAAACGCCCAGTCTCGCGCAAGCTGCCCTCCTGTCGGCGAACAAGATGCCTCCCGGCGTCTCTCCGCATAGCTTCAACGAACGCTTGAATCAGATTTCATCGCGCCACGGAATTCAATTCATCGACGTCCTGGAATCCTTCAAGGGCGGTCCTGAGGCAAGTAAACTCTTCTATATCGTCGATAGTCACATGAACGGGGCGGGCAACGCTCTGGTCAGCACCGCCTTGGTGGATCAGCTAATGAAAGGGCAGCATGAGGCGCTCCTGGGACGAAATGAAGCGCAGCAACCGGGCGTCTCGAAGTCAGGAAGGTAATCGTGGATTCAGCGTCGTTCCAGTTTGTGCTCTTCGGCCTGGCTGCGGCGATACTCTCCAACTTCAGCCGCTCGCGCGTCTGGCGCTCGCTCGTGCTCTTTGCGGCCAGCATCGTCTTCCTCGGCCTGCTGGCGCATGACCCGATCGTCTTTCTGCCGCTGATCGGCTTCCTCCTGCTGGGTTATGCGGGTCTTCTTCTCATCGAGCGCGGCTGGTCCAGATCCGCGGTGTGGAGCATCCTGGCCGTCATCCTTGTCTACGTGTGGCTGAAGAAGTACACCTTCCTGCCGGAAGGCTCCTTCCTGCGCTACCCCTATTTCACGCTGGGGCTCTCCTACATCTTCTTTCGCGTGCTGCATCTGTTGATTGAAGCGGGAGACAGCCGCGAAAAGAAGCACGTCGGAGTCGGCGCCTACCTGCTCTATACGTTGAACTTCACTACGCTCGTCTCCGGACCCATCCAGCGCTATGATGAATTCGCTCGCGACCAGTTTGCCGAGGAGCCGATCGTGCTGGGACCGCGCACGGTCGGCTTGCAGTTGGAGCGCATCATTCGCGGCTTTTTCAAGGTCAACGTGCTGGCCATGCTGCTCCACGCATTGCAGGAGGACGCGCTGGCGCAGATGGTCCCCTCCTACCCCCTGTCGCTCAGACTCTGGGCCGCATTCCGGTTGGCCGTCATCTATCCGTTCTTTCTCTATGGCAATTTCTCCGGCTACATCGACATTGTGATAGCCCTGGCGCGGCTGATGCGCGTGCGCCTGCCGGAGAACTTCGACCGGCCCTTCTCGGCTTCGTCATTTATTGACTTCTGGAACCGCTGGCATATAACTCTATCGACCTGGCTGAAAACATATGTATATAACCCGCTGCTGGTGGCGCTGATGCGGCGCATTTCATCGGTTGCCCTGGAGCCGCTGCTCGGCGTCATCTGCTTCTTCGTCACCTTTTTTCTCATCGGCCTCTGGCACGGGCGAACCTCTGAGTTCATCTTCTTTGGCGTACTCCAGGGCGGGGGAGTGGCGATCAACAAGCTCTGGCAGTTGGGATTGGTACGCGGCCTGGGCCGAAAGGGCTACAAAGCGCTGGCGAAGAACCCTGCTTACATAGCCTTCGGCCGCGGCCTGACCTTCAGTTGGTTTGCCCTGACGCTCTTCTGGTTTTGGGCTTCGTGGAACCAGCTCGGCAAGGTTTTTGCCGCGATTGGATTGCTGCAATGGCTCGGCGTAGGGTTGGCAATCTGGTTGTGCGCGACAGTTGTGCTGGCGCTATGGGAAGCTCTGCGCGCCGCACTCTTATCGATCAGGACTGCCGAGGGACCTGTGCTGACCAGCCGCTATGCCCGCGTGGTCTATGCCTCCGCGCTGGGTCTGGCGGCTGTGGTCATTACGGTGCTTCTCAATCAGCCGGCTCCTGACATCGTCTACAAGGCGTTTTAGACGATTCCATCAGCGGCTGTTCACCCCACCGTCAGCACCAGCTTGCCGAAGTGCAGGCCTGCTTCCATGCGGGCCAGCACTTCGCGGACCTGAGACCAGGAAAAGCTCTCGGCGACAGGGCGCAAGTTTGCCAGTGCAATGGCCCGATTCATCTCCTCGAAGTCCTTGCGCGAGCCCACATAGATCCCCTGGATGCGCGCCTGCTTGTGGAGAATGGCGGGCAGGGGCAGCGGTTCGGGAGAACTGGGAGTGCCTGCGAGCACGCCCACCTGGGCGATGACGCCGCCCATGCGGAGGGCTCCGAGCGAGCGGGACAGGGTGCCCAGGCCGCCCACCTCGACCACCAGGTCCACGCCGTCGCCGCCGGTTTGCTCCAGTGCCCAGCGATCCCAGCCGGGGTGGTCGCGGTAGTTGAGCGCTGCGTCCAGGCCCAGTGAACGGGCGCGTTCGAGCTTGGCTGTGGAACTCGAAATTCCCAGCACACGCGCGCCCATGAGCCGCGCAAACTGAAGAGCGAAGATGGAGACCCCGCCGGTTCCCTGAATCAACACCGTCGCCCCCGGCTTCAGGTTGCCGGCGGCCAGCGCGTTCCATGCGGTGACAGCGGCGCAGGGCAGCGTGGCCGCCTCCTCGAAGCTCAGATGCTCCGGCAGCCGGACCAGGCCGGTCTCCCTGAGGGCCACGTACTCGGCCGCCATGCCGTCCATGTCGCCGCCCAGAGCGCCTTTGGCCTTGGCCGCGGTGAGTGGGCCATCCAGCCAGTTTTGCATGAAGATTCCGGCCACGCGGTCGCCGGGTTTCCACCGAGTCACACCCTCGCCCACCGCCAAAACGTCGCCCGCGCCGTCCGAGCAGGGGATGCGCGGCAGCTTCATCCGGGGGTTGTAAAGCCCCTTCACCATCATCAAATCGCGATAGTTGAAAGAAATCGCCCGGACGCGGACCAGCACCTCGCCGGGGCTGGGTTGCGGTGTCATACGCTCTGTAAACTCCAGAGAATCAATGCCAAACGAAGAAACCTGCCAGACATGCATCCTGAATCCTCAAACCCATTCGGGGCGGCTGCTTCCATTTCGCGGGACGCCGCGCGGCCAGACGCTCGTAGAATGAAGATAGGTCTCGCGGTTAAGGAATGTAAATCAATTACGAGGAGGAATAGATGGCAAGTGCCTTGCAGCAACCGGAGGTCGCCCCCGGCAACGGTTTTGTCAGCGAGGAGGTCCGGCGCCTGGCCGAACAGACGCGCACTGAACGGGAGCGCCGGAAGCAAGTACTCAATTTGCAACGCCAACGCGTTCTTTCGCAAACGATTTCTCAGCCGGGCCGCCACGTTGCCCTGGAGGCAGCCTTGGCGCAGATCGAGGGACAGATCGCAAAACTGGGCTAAGATCGCCCGGCGCTTTGAGGACTTTTGTCGTCTTCTGCTAGGCCTCCCGGTGAAAGAGCAGGGAGTTGGCCTGTTGCACTGGAGTGAGCAGCACGCGCGCGATGTTCACATGCTCAGGCCGGCTCACGGCCCAGACGATGACCTCCGCCACATCTTCCGGGGTGAGCGGCTTGATGCCCTTGTAGACTTTGTCTGCCCTCTCCTGGTCCCCGTGGAAGCGCACCATGCTGAACTCCGTCTCCACCATGCCTGGGTCCACCGTAGTCACGCGGATCGGCGTTCCCAGCACGTCCTGACGGAGGCCGTCGTTGATGGCCCGCTCGGCGGCTTTGCTGGCGCAGTAGACCGCGCCGCCGGGATAGGTGAGTTCGCCCGCTGTCGAGCCCAGGTTGACCACGTGGCCGCGGCCCCGCTCCACCATTCCCGGCACAACGGCGCGAGTCACGTAAAGCAATCCCTTGACGTTGGTGTCGATCATCTCTTCCCAGTCTTCGATCTTGCCCTGGTAGAGCTTCTCCAGGCCGCGGCTGAGGCCGGCGTTGTTGACCAGAACTTCAATTCCGGCCCACTCCGCGGGCAGCGTCTCGACGGTCTGCCGGACTGCCTGGCAGTCGCGCACATCGAGACTGATGGTATGAACAGCCTCGGCGCCGCGATCGAGCGCTTCTGAGGCCACCTCAGCCAGTTTGCCGGCGCGGCGGGCAGCCAGCAGCAGACGCGCTCCCGCGGCCGCAAAGGCCAGCGTTGTAGCCGCGCCAATCCCCGACGAGGCTCCGGTGACAAAGACGATCTTTCCCTTGAGAGTCATGATTCTATTTTAATCAACCGCGTCAAAAAAGGAGATAGCGTCCCTGGTCTTGCCTCGCGTGATCGCGCCAATGGCGGATGACTCCAGAAGAATGGCGCGGGGAAACAGGATGTTGTTCTCCAGATGGATCTGCTGGTGAAGGTCCTACTCGAACCCTTCAGGCCGTCATAAAAGGCATGATAGGCGGGACAGCCTCCGACCGGCGTGGTCAAGTGATTGGTTGACCGGCGAATACCGGCAAGGAGCGCGCCGGACAAAAACACGGGAGCGTCAGGCTCGTTATTTATTTGAAGCTGTGCTGACGGGGTTATGCCAGCCGCCGCCCGCGGTGATGATCGTATCAGCCTCTTTCGGCCCCCAACTGCCTCGTTTGTAAGGCCGAACGCGGTGATGGGTTTTGAGGACCGGATCGACTACCGCCCATGCGGCCTCAACCGCGTCTTCCCGCGTGAAGAGCGCGCCGTCGCCGGCCATGGCGTCGCCGAGAAGCCTCTCGTAGGGCGTTTCGTCGCCCGACCGCTCCTCCGACAGGTAAAGCTCTTTCTGCTCTCCGACGAAATCTTTGCCCGCGAGCTTGACGCGTGCAGCAAGGGCAATGGCCGGTTCGGGCGAAAGCCGGAAGCGGAAGTAGTTGGCCCTGCCAGTCACCGATTCGGCGTCGGCGAAAAGCCTCTGGGGCGGCGGCTTCAGCTCCACCAGAACCTCGGTTGCGGTGTCAGGCAGATACTTGCCGGAGCGCAGATACCACGGCACTCCCTCCCAGCGCCATGAATCGATAAATAGCCGCAGGGCGCAGAAGGTCTCGACGTCTGAGCGCTTCGCCACGTCCTGTTCATTCCGGTAACCGGCGTACTGCCCGCGGACCACATCGTCTGGCGTCAAAGGTCGCATGGCCTTGAAGACCTTGGCCTTCTCGTTGTGCACGGCTCCGAAGTCCCTGCCCGCGGGTGGCTCCATGGCAAGAAGCGCGACAACCTGGAAGAGGTGGTTTTGTATTACGTCGCGCAGACAGCCGGCGGTTTCGTAAAACGAGCCGCGCTTCCCCACGCCGAAGCTCTCCGAGAGAGTGATCTGGACGCTGGCCACGTAGTTTCGGTTCCATATCGGCTCCAGGAAGGAATTGGCAAAGCGGAAGTAAAGAATATTCATGATCGCTTCCTTCCCGAGGAAGTGATCGATACGGAAGATAGAGTCTTCAGGGAATACCGAATGCGCAACTTGGTTAAGCTCCTGTGCGGAGGCCAGGTCGCGGCCGAAAGGCTTTTCGACAATCACTCGCGCATTCCGGGCCAGGTTCGCAGCGCCGAGACCTTGGATTACCGTTTCAAAGAGCGAAGGCGGAATCGCCAGATAGTGCGCAGGCCTCCGCGCCTTACCCAGCACTTCTTTGATCGCTGTGAACGTGCCGGGGTCTTTATAGTCTCCGCTCACATACTTGAGCAGGGAGAGAAGATGCTCAAGCGCGCGTTTATTATCGATTCCGCCTGACCGCTCGATGCTGTCCGTCACACGCTTGTGCAAACGCACCATGCTCCACTTTGGGAAGGCGACGCCGATAACCGGAACTTTGAGTGTGCCTCGCTTCACCATTGCATAGAGTGCCGGGAAGATCATCTTGTGGGCCAGATCGCCCGTCACACCGAAGATCACGAGCGCATCTGACTGAGATTTGGCCATCACGCGCCTGCCTTGTCGGCAGCGGGCTTTTCGTCATGACCGCCGAACTGGTAACGAAGAGCCGACAAGACCTTTTCGGCGAAGTCGTCTTCGCCGCGCGAGCTGAAGCGTTCGTACAGCGCCGCGCTGAGAACCGGAGCCGGAACCGACTCGTCGATAGCCGCGGCGATTGTCCAGCGCCCTTCACCCGAGTCCGATACCCGGCCTTCAAACTTCTTGAGGTCCGGGCTATCGAGAAGAGAGATGGCAGCCAGATCCAACAGCCATGAAGAGATGACGCTGCCGCGCCGCCAAACCTCGGCGATGTCGGCAATATTCAGGTCGTACAAGTAGCGCTCGGGGTGGCGCAGCGGCGTGGTCTCGGCATCCACGGTCTGCTTCCGCTTGCCCGCGTTGGCATGGCGCAGAATATTCAACCCCTCCGCATAAGCGGCCATCATGCCATACTCAATGCCGTTGTGGACCATCTTGACGAAATGGCCCGCGCCACTGGGGCCGCAGTGCAGATAGCCGTGTTCGGCTGTGCCACCGGTTTTCTCCCGGCCGGGCGTGCGGGGCGCCGAATCGATGCTGGGGGCCAGCGCGGAAAAGATGGGATCGATGCGCTGGACGACGGCCTCATCGCCGCCGATCATCAGGCAGTATCCTCGCTCCGAGCCCCAGACTCCACCACTGGTTCCGGCGTCCACATAGTGAATGCCCTTCGGCTTTAGCTCGGTCGCGCGGCGGATGTCATCGTGGTAGTACGAGTTACCGCCATCGATGATCACGTCGTCGGCTTCGAGGAAGGGAATGAGGGCCTTCAGGGTCGAGTCGACCACAGCGGCCGGCACCATTAACCAGACGGCGCGGGGCTCTTTCAGCTTGCTCGCAAAATCTTCGAGCGAGGTCGTGCCAACCGCGCCCTCCTTGACGAGCGCCTGCACGGCTTCCGAATGGATGTCGTAGACGATGCATTGGTGGCCGGCCCTCAGAAGGCGTCGCACCATGCTGGCTCCCATTCGGCCCAATCCGATCATGCCCAATTCCATGTGGTTCTCCTCTTCCCTCAAGAGTGGTCGCGCCAGATGCGCGCGGATGTCAGATGCATCTGCCGATTGACAAGACTTCCAAAGCCTGCACTTTGCCGGCTCGGCGCTTCTGTGCGTCGCCGATGAAACGTGCTTTCAGAAATCTCTCGATCAATCCACAGGTTGGCGCGGGCCCTGTCACATGTGCCCCAGTGCCTGGTTATAAATCAGTCCAATGGCGGAGGGAGAGGGATTCGAACCCCCGGTGCCCTTTCAGGCACAACGGTTTTCAAGACCGCCGGTATCAACCGCTCACCCATCCCTCCGCGGGGAAAGGGACTGTCTTCGATTGTACGTCGAAACGGCCTTTGCGGCATCGTTTGCCGTGGAAACAACAAGGGAGCCATTGCGGCTCCCCTGTTCTTGTCCGCGATGCGGCGAGAGTTACTATTTGCCTTCCAGTTCATCGGCCAGGGCGTCCGCGCCGTAGATCTTGCGAAGCCCCTCCATCATTCCCGCCGAATGAACCGCAACCGTCCGGTTCTTTGTTCCGTCATAGACAAAATCGCCGGCCAGCGACTCGATGTTTCCGTCGAAGACCAGGCCCACCAGTTCGCCTTCGCGATTGACCACCGGCGAACCCGAGTTGCCGCCGATAATGTCGTTCGTCGAGACGAAATCGAAGGGAGTGGCGAGGTCCAGCTTGCCGAGGGCGGAGGTTTCCTTGGGCGTCAGGTCGAAGGGCGGCTTGTTGCTGAAGCTGGCCGAGCGATCGTAAAGCCCATAGAAGGTGGTGAAGGGCGGTGCAATCGTTCCGTTGTAAGGGAAGCCATCGACAGTTCCATAGCTCAGCCGCAGAGTGAAGGTAGCGTCTGGATAGGCGTCCTTGCCATAGACCAGGAAGCGGGCCTTGCCCAGCTTTTCTCCGGCCGGGGTGAGCACGCTGACGATGGTGTCCTTGATGCGGCGGGTAGTCTCGCGGACAATCGGGTCCACGCGCCGCGCGGCCATGATCATCGGGTCGGTGGAAGCGGCCACAGCTGCTTCGCCGCCATCGATCAGCGCCTTGCGGACAGCCGGATCGGCCAGTTTGGTCCCGTCCACCAGCGTATTCACGGTTGCATCCACCTCGCCGCCTTGCAGAACCGCCTGCACAAAGGCGTCGTTCTTGCCCAACTCTTCCTCGCCCAGCTTGAGCGAGGCGGCCATGTACATCTTCTCGGTGGAGGTATAGATCGGCGCCGGTGAAAGCATCCGATGCATGAGCGAGTCCAGGCCGGCATCATGATACTGATCCAGGCGCTCGCCATCGGGCTTCTTGACCTCAGCCACGTATTGCACGATCTGGAGCGCAATCGTGAAGAGCTGGCTGCCGGTGCGGCGGAAGAGCTGGCCCTTGATCTCCGGCTTCACTTTCTCTTCGGCGCTGGCAATCTCGTCCCAGGCTTTGCCATAGGCTTTCTTCCAATCCTTATTGGCGTTCACTTTGGCGCGGAAGTCATCTTCGTCGGCCTGCTTTTTGGCCAGGATGGCCGGGTCGGCCAGCGCCTGGGCGCGGCCCAGGTAAACCTTCAGGCTGTTCTGCATGAAAAAGATGTCGCTGCCCACCAGCCGCGCCTGCTCCGGCCCCTGGGCGGCAAAGGCCTGCGCGGTGGCAATGCGGCGCTGCAAGTACTCGGTGATGGCCGGCCCGCGCACGTCGCGCTCCGCCAGCAACTGAGCCACCGTGTCGTCACGCTCCGTCGAACCCGGATGGCCGGAGACAAAAACCAGCTCCCCGGGCGCTGCGCCCCTGGCGCTCCACTTGAGGAAGTTATCGCTTTGCACAGGCTTGCCGTTCTCGTAGACGCGGAAGATGGCCATGTCCAGGTCGTAGCGCGGATAGGTGAAGTTATCCGGATCGCCGCCGAAGAATGCAGCCTGCTGCTCGGGTGCGAAGACGAGCCGCACGTCGGTGTAAGCCTTGTACTGGTAGAGCCAGTACTCGCCGCCCTGATAGAAAGAGACCACGTCGGAGCGCAGGCCGGTCTTGTCCTTGCTCTCCTTTTCGATGGCGGCAATCTCGGCGTCGCGGGCCTTGAGCGCCTGGGCCTCATTCGCAATCCCCTTGGCCGCCCCCTGCACCCGCTCGGTCACGTCCTTCATGGCCACCAGCACGTTGACTTCAAGATCGGGAGACTTCATCTCCTGGTCCGGCGTGGCGGCATAGAAGCCGTCGCGCATATAGTCGTGATCGGCTGTCGAGTTCTTCTGCAATTGAAAGCGCGCGACGTGGTGATTGGTCAGCAGCAGGCCGTTGGGACTCACAAACGACCCCGATCCGCCGTCGTTGAGCCGCACGCTCGAGAGGCGCAGATGGTCGAGCCATGCCTGGCTGGGATGGAAATTGTATTTGGCCACCAACTGTTTCAATGGCGGGTTGTCAAAGGTCCACATGCCTTCTTCGGCGTGAATCACGGGCCCCACGGCCAGTAGCAGCGCGGCCGGGAGCAGAATGGCGAAGCGAAGTTTCAGAGCAAACATTGGGATCCTCTTGGGTGAAAAGCAGCTACTAGCTTCTAGCCGCTAGCTTTTAGCTTTGAATGGCTGTTGCGAAACCGCATTCCTGCCCAGCTTTCAAAAAGCTAGGAGCTAAAAGCTAGAAGCTGTTCTTACGGCATCACCAGCACGTCCACGCCGCTGGCTGCGTCTCTTTGGCGGAAAACCTGCTCAGTGGCCTTCTGGAACTCCTCCGGCCGCGCGTTGGGAATGTCGGTAAACGTCTGGGGATTGCGATCCGTCAGCGGGAACCATGAACTCTCGATCTGGACCATGATGCGGTGGCCGCGGCGGAAGGTGTGAAAGAGATCGGGCATCGTGAAGTCAATTTCGGTTTCTTTGCCGGGTGTCAATGCTTCCGGCTTCTCCCAACTGTTACGAAACTTCGCGCGAAAAGGTTCGCCGCGCAACAGTTCCTCGTAGCCGCCCATGTGCACCGGCGGCGCATCGAGGACTCGCTTGTTGGGGTGCGAGGCCTCCTCCGCGTCGAGGTAGTCGTCCGGATAGACGTCAATCAGCTTCACGTCGAAGTCCGAGTCCGTGCCGGAGCTGGAGACCTTCAGTTTGGGGGAAACCGGCCCGGCGATGGTCACATCCTCTTCGAGCGGCTCGGTCTGGTAGACAAGCACGTCGGGCCGGTAGCTGGCGAAACGTTGGTCGTCAACCATATAACGCTGCGGCACGGTGTCGGTGGTGTAGCCCACAAACGGCACCGGATGATTGGGATCGCTCACATACTCATCCACGCCGCTCTCTTCGGCGGGCGGATTGAAGCTCAGCTTGCCCCCAGCGCGCAAGTAGAGCGTCTTTGGCGTTGCGGCTTTGGGCGGCCAGGCATCAAAGCTGCGCCAGAGATTCGTACCTGTCTCAAAGACCACCGCTTTGGGCTGCGCCGCTCCTTTGCCCTTCAAGTAGTGCTCGAAAAAGGGGAATTGCACGTTGGCGCGGAAGGTTTCGGCGGTTTTTGAGTTGAACTCGATGTCGCCCAGGTGGCTGCCGTCGCTTCGCGCCCAGCCGCCGTGCACCCACGGGCCTTCGACCAGCGTCGCCGAGGTCCCGGGATTGAACTTGCTGATTGCATAAAAGGTCTTGAGGGGGCCGCTTAAATCCTCGGCGTCATACCAGCCGCCCACCACAAGTACCGCGCAATGCACGTTCTTCATGTGCCGCGAGAGGTCCCGCGCCTGCCAGTAGGCGTCGTAAGTATCGTGCTTGAACTGGTCGTCGAAGAGCCAGTTCGATCCCTTCAGGTAGAGCTTATCGAGGTTGGCGATGTTCCCGGCCTGGAGATAGAACTGGTAGCTGTCGGGCGTGCCGAAGTTGAAAGGAATCGTGGGTTTGGGTGTGAGCGGGTTCTCCTGCGGATGGAAAAACGGGGCATAGAATCCGAAGGTGGCCGAAAGCATGAACGCGCCGCCATGATAGGAGTCATCGTCGCCCGCGAAAAGGTCGGTCATGGGCGCCTGCGGACTGGCGGCAACCAGCGCCGGGTGCGAATCGATGATCGACGCCGAGGTGTAGAACCCCGGATAGGAAATCCCCCAGATGCCGGCTTTGCCGTTGTTGTTGGCGACATGCTTGAGCAGGAACTCGATGGTGTCGTATGTGTCCGAGGAGTCGTCCACGTCCCGCGGCGACTTCTTCTCGTCGATGTGAGGACGCATCTCGACGTAATCGCCTTCGCTCATCCAGCGCCCGCGCACATCCTGGTAAACAAAGATGTAGCCGCTCTTCTCGAACTCATCCGAGGGCCCCAGGTGGCGCGGATACTGGTCCTCGCCGTAGGGACCAACGCTGTACGGAGTGCGCTCCATAAGGAACGGGTAAGGCCCGCCGGCTGCGTCCTTGGGCACATAGACCGCCGTGAAGAGGCGCTTGCCGTCGCGCATGGGAATGCGGAACTCATACTTGGTGTAGTGGGCGCGGACGTAGTCTTCCCTGGGCTGCTCCGGCACCGGCTGCTGGGCGCGGACCACGGGAAGTGCAAGGGCAAGAACGGCCAGAATGGCGAAGAGGAAGCGGAACGGCCTGAGCATCTTCGGCAACAGTCTCCTGAATAACAAGACTACTCCAGCAAGGCAGGCGTTTGGCAGGGTCTGGCCGCCACTGAAAGAAGGAGATCTCTCAGGCGGATGTGAGGTTGACGGTTCAGGCCCCGCAATGCGAAAGAGCCCTGAACTCCGGCTGACAAGGGTTTCGCCGGAATTCAGGGCCTCTTCGTCGTTTTCTAACGTCCTACTTTGCTGCCGGCGGCACGACCTTCTCCAGTTGCGCCACCTGCTTCTTCACCAGGTCGGCCTCGGGTCCGGGAGCAAGATAGGTCAGGCAGTTGCGCAAATGTCCAAGCGCGTCACTGTATTTCCCTCTTCCCGCCTGGATCACGGCCAGGAGCTGTTCGGTCTTGGGCGCGGCTTTGTGGCCCGGGTCCAGGCTCAGTGCGTTCAGCGCGGCGGTCTCGGCAAGCTCCTTGTCCCCGATGTTGAAATTGCCCAGCGCATTGAAATACCAGATCGCCGGCGACCCCGCCGGATTCAGTTCGAGCGCGTGCTTGGTTGCGTCCACCACATCCTGCCATTTCTTCTTGAGCACGTCGGGCGAGCCGAACTTCGGGTCGGCGGCTTGCGCTGCCGAAATGGAGGCAATGTGCTCGTAGGGTGGAATGTACTTTGGATCCGCCGCCGCGGCCTTGTTAAATGCGTTCAGGGCATCCTGCGGCTTGTCCTTCTCCTCCAGTTTGCCCAGGTGGTACCAGCCCTCGGCAAGTTGCGGGTCGATGTTCACCGCCTTTTGCAGGTGCTTCTTGGCGCTGCCGTAGTTCTGGTCCTGCTCGTCGGCCTGAGCCTTGGTCAGCTCCGCCAGCGCATCGCTTGGGGCCGAGGCAATGGTTGTGCTCACAATGGACCCCGTCGCACGCGGATCCTGGCTCAGGGTGATGGTGCCAATATCCGGGTTGTCCATGATGGAGCCGTTGGCAATCGTCAGCGTCGTCGACTCGAAGCCCTCCAGAACCGCACTGACCTTGCAGCCGACGAACTCCGCCGGATTCACCTTTTTCGGATCGCGCGCTGTCCTCACAGCCTCGCTCTCCCTGGAGGTGGCCTGGATGTCAAACGATCCCTTCTTGTTATCCGCCAGCACGTTGAAGCGCATCTTTCCGTCGCACATCACAATCACCGGAATCGGATCCCAGGGCAGCTTGCTGCCCGCAACGACCACCTTCCCCATAAAATGCGTGCCCCCAACCTGCTGATTGAACGTTTGGTCAAAATTGGCGCTACCACCCGTCCCGGTCGCCGATGGAAGATCCTTATTAGTACTCGATGCTGCACCCATGTTCTGCGCCCGAACACTGGTAAACGGAACAAGCGCAATGGTCAAAAGTCCGGCAAAAAGAAGCTTGAGATTCATAACCCTCCTCCAACACGGTAATAATTATACTCACCGTGGATATAGACGCGAAACACAATTCGTTGTTCGACCTCCGATAGAAAAATCAACAGAAATTCAGGTCGTCCGGGGCGAGGGATGCGTGGCCGCCACCGTCCAAACTCCTCCGGCACCGGCGGGAAAGCGGCCGGGAGTCGCTCATGCCTTGGAACTTCTCACGGCATCGAGCTGCGCCGGAGGATGGCCAATCGATCGGGAGCCGCCAAACCTGGAAAACGCGCCGGCCGGGGATTTCACCAGCGAACTTTCCTTGCTTCCGGCGCGGGCAGTTGGGTCCATTCCGCCTGTCGATCGCGGAAGGGGCTCGATGAACTGTTTTGACAGATGATTCGGCGCAAGAGGCAAAGTTATCTTTATCTCCCCTATCTTCGTCGCAACTCACTATAATGAAAGTGCGTCCAATGCAAAGACGCCACTGCGGAGTTTCACTCCCCCGGGGGTGGGCATTAAGGGTGGATTGAGGACTGCGGCAGGTCTCAAGTTTGCGGCGCAGCGGAGAATTTGATACGCTCAGGCATCCTTCAAGCTGAGCGAAAGGAGAGTTTTCATCATGGCAGAAGAAAACAAGATTAACAGTCTGGCGTGGTTTGTGGCTGGATTGGGCGTTGGTGCGCTGGTGGGGATTCTTTACGCCCCCAAGAGCGGCCGCGAAACCAGGGAAGACCTGATCAGCGGCGCCCGGGAGGGAACCGAATACCTGCGCACCCGCACCCGGCAAGCCGCCGAGCAGGTCAGCGGCCTGGTGGACAAGAGCAAGGAGCAGGTAGGCGAATACGTTGATCGCGGACGCGCACAGTGGGAAGAGTTTGTGGAACGCGGCAAGAACCTGGTCTCCGAACAGGCTGGCCGGGTGAATGCGGCCGTCGAAGCTGGGCGTCAGGCCTACAAGATGCCTCCCGCTCCTGACGAACCCACTGAGCTTTGAACCTGCGTCTTCCCCTGGGACGGATTCGACCAGGCCCGCCGGTGTTCAATCATCCCTCTGGAACCAGTGCTTGAGCGGCTGCATGCCGCTCGAGCGCCGGCTCCGGAGACAATGCTCCGGAAGGGTCCGGAGCGCATAAGAGAACGGAACCCGAGCCCGCAGACCAACTGCGCGAGACCACTTCAATGCCAATGCCAAAGATGGACAATGAAACCATTCTGCTCGCCTTTGCTGTCGTGACTGGCCTGGCTGTTTTGCTGCAGACGATTTTGCTGCTGGCAATCGCCGTCGCCGTGCGCAAGACGGCCAACTCCATTCGCGAAGAAACCGAAAATCTGCGCACCTCGATCATGCCTGTCATCTACGACACGCGCGATCTCCTGGCAAGCACCCAGGCAAGCCTTGCCAACGCGCAGGAGTTCCTTACCATCGCTCAGGGGTTCTATGCCCGCGTGGCGCCCAAGATTGAGGCCGCCACCACCGACCTGGTGCAAATCACCCAGGGACTGCGCCAGCAGACCGCCGAGATGCAAACCTCGGCCACCGAGATTCTCGAGCGGGTGCGGAGGCAAAGCAATCGGCTGGATGAGATGTTCACCAACCTTTTGAACACCGTGGATCGCGCCGGGGGCTTCGTGGTTCAATCCGTCAGCAAGCCGGTACAGCAGGTCTCAAGCGTGCTGAGGTCGGTCAAGGCAATCATCGAATCGCTGCGCAAGCCGCTCGCGTCCCGCCGGCCCACCCTGCCGCCTGCCGGCCAGGACTGAGTTCTTCAACCGGTGTGTGCCGGCCGGCTGGCCGGCGGGCCACAATTCTGATCGTTTGTGATCCCCAGCGTTTTCGAGGAGGGTTGGGCGCGCCGACCAGGCATCTCGCTCAACTAGCTCTGTATGCCGGCAATTCAAAGGTCCACCTTCTGATCCAGACCGCTGCCCTTCAGGACGCCATGCTGGGGTCGCTTCGCTCTCGAGTTTGCAGCTACAAAAGATATTTGTTATAACAACTTATTTTAGCCATTCCAGAGTCCTTGCCCCTGTCCGATGAATCAAAGGTTTGCAATTCATTCCTTCCGAGGAGCCTGTGTCATGACCATATCCGCCATTGAAGTCAATCACTTGAAGCAAGCCACCGCTATCGATGGCGTGTTACCGGCCATCCTCGCCCGCTGGAGTCCGCGCTCCTTTGCCGACCGCGAGGTGAGCCCCGCCGATTTGAAGAGGGTCTTTGAGGCCGCCCGCTGGGCCGCCTCCTCCTATAACGAGCAACCCTCGCGCTTCCTCGTCGGACTCCGTAACTCTTTAACCTATAAGAAGATATTTGCGACACTTGTGGCGCCGAACCAGGCTTGGGCCGTCAACGCGCCGGTTCTGATTCTCGGCGTGGCCAAATCCAGATTCAGTCACAACGATTCCCCTAACCGTGTTGCTCTCTATGACCTGGGCGCAGCCGCGTCCTACCTCACGCTGCAAGCCTCCGCGCTCGGCCTCGCCTCCCATCAGATGGGCGGGTTCAATCAGGACGCTGCCCGCCAAGCCTTTGCAATTCCAGATAGTTACTTGATCGGCGCCGTCATCGCTCTCGGCTATCAGGGCGAACCCTCCGCTCTCGCTGACCCGCACCAATTGGAACAGGAAACCACACCGCGCACACGCAAGAGCTTGAGCGAGTTCGTTTTGTCCGCCTGGGATGAACCGGCCAACCTGGATTGATTTTGCCTGGCCGCGCGTTACAGTGGAAGCTGGAGACTTTCTCTGACGACTGCGCGCCCATCCCGCAAGACGCCCGCCCGCCGGCTCGGCCATCGGCGCGCGCCATCGCGATCCCGGCGCCTGGGCTGGAGGGGCCGTTTGATTCTGGCCGCTATCTTGTTGATTCTTTGCATCCTGAGCTGGGGAGCGGTCGCTCGTCTGCTTGCGCCTGCTTCCAACACTTCGCTCACCCACTTTGACGCCATCATCGTGCTGGGCACTCCGGCAGACAGCGATGGGAACCCCGCGCCGGAGCAACTGGCCCGCGTCACCGAGGCAGTGCATGAGTATGAGCGGGGCGTCGCGCCACGGCTGATCATGACCGGAGGAGCGGCGCGCAACCACTTCGTGGAGGGGCAAGTGATGGCGAGAACCGCGCAGGCGGAGGGAATTCCGGCCTCCGCCATCCTTGTCGAGCCGGAGGCCCGGAATACGCTCGAGAACGCCTGCTACTCGGCGCGGATCATGAAGGCGCACGGCTGGCGGTCGGCGGAGGTGGTTTCAACCGCCAGCCATCTGCCCCGCGCCGCCATCATCTTCAGCAGTCTGCCGCTGGAGTGGCGCACCCACGCCGCGCCGCCTCTCGAGCCCGATTCCGCGGCTTACCATTGGGTCGTGGCATCCGTCGAAACCCTGAAGACTGTGCACTACCTCATTTGGTCGCGCTGGACGGAGCGATGCGAACCGTGACGGAATCAAATGCCGCCCGCTTCGGATTGTCCCCTGTCGGCATACTCCTGTAAGCTGGATAACAATGCGTACTTCAGTAAGATTCCTCGCCTCTCTTGCCGCCGTTGCCGCGGTTGCCCTGTCTGCTGGAACCCGCGCCCAGGCGCAAAGCTCAGCCTCCCCGACTGCCGGCAATGGCACCTACATTGCCAGCGACCCGCTGGCCAATGTGCGCTATGACAATCGCTATGATCTTTCGCTGGGCCTGGCCTACGACCACATGAAGGCCGGAGCGAATGTGCTGCAAGGGGCCAATCTGGGCGGGCTCGATCTCTCCGGCTCCTATTGGTTCAGCGGGCGCTGGGCCGTCGAGGGCTCCGGCCGCGGCTATTTCGGCACTAGCGGCGTGGGTAGTTCCAACACCACGCAGGTCCACGGGCCCTTTGTCGACGAGTTCTTCTTCACTGGCGGACCCGAGTGGCTCGGGCCGCACAACAAGCACGGCGACCTGATCGCCCACGTCCTGGTGGGAGGAGCGCGCTTTAATTCGCATCTGGACGGCACCACGCCGCTGGAGCAGAACTTCTATTACAACCAGTTTGCCCCGGCGGTGATCATCGGCGGGCATATGGACCTGAACCGCTCGCCACGATGGGTCTTCCGCATCACGCCCGATGCGGTGATGACGCACTATGGCATGAACTCCGTTCCAAAGGTCTCCCAGTTCGATGTCAATTTTGCCATCTCGGTCGGCGTAGAATACAGGTTTAAGAAAAAGCGCTAGGATACCGCCCCCGTCCGGCACATGAGTGGTTTTGGCAACTGCCGCATCCCAACAACATCCCTTGGCAAAATCAGGCGGGCTGCCAGGTTCACCAAGATGTGGTATTCTCCACCGTTCGGCAGCTCTTGGGTAAAAGTGTCGCCGGGAGTTATGCTGTATCCGATAGCTGCGGCTCCTCTCCCGGTTGAGGGCGTTCCGGACAGGGAAGGTACGAAAGCAGGGTCCAATGGACATGAGAGACACGCTTGGAGTATTGCTTGCTGGCGGAGCCGGAGAGCGGCTCTTCCCCCTCACCAGGGATCGCGCCAAACCGGCCGTGCCCTTCGGCGGGCACTACCGCATCATTGACATCACCCTTTCCAACTGCATCAACTCCGGGCTGCGCAGGGTTTTCATTCTGACCCAGTACAAGGCCCTGTCGCTCAACCGGCACATCCGTGAAGGATGGACGGGGATTGTGGCCCAGGAGCTGGGCGAATTCTTCGAGTTGCTGCCGCCCATGCAGCGCACCGGCGCCAATTGGTACATGGGAACCGCCGACGCGGTCTACCAGAATATTTACTCCATCGGCAGCGAGCAGCCCAAGTACATGATCATCCTGGCCGGCGACCACATCTACAAGATGGACTACAGCCGCATGCTGGCCTACCACAAGGAGACCCATGCCGAGGTCACTCTGGCCACGCTGCCGATTTCACCCGACGAGGTGAGGCATCTTGGCGTGGTTGAGGTGGGCAGAACGGGCGAGGTGCTCGGCTTCCAGGAGAAGGTGCCCACGACCACCTTCCGGTCTCCCTTCAACCCCAACGCCGTGGATGCCTCCATGGGCATTTACATCTTCAACACCGAGGTGCTTCTCAAGGCGCTCATCTCCGACGCCGAGGATCCCACCTCCAAACACGACTTTGGCCACGATATTCTGCCCAAGATGCTGGGCAAGAAGAAGATGATGGCCTACAGCTTCGTGGACGAGAACAAGCAGCAGGCGCTCTACTGGCGAGACGTGGGCACCCTGGACGCCTATTACGACGCCAACATGGACCTGTGCTCGGTTTCGCCGACCTTCAACCTCTACGACAAGAACTGGCCGGTGCGCACCCGCGTCCGCCAGTATCCGCCGGCCAAGTTCGTCTTCGGCGAGCCGGGCCGCTCGGGCATGGCGGTCAACTCCGTGATCACCGCCGGCGTCATCATCTCCGGCGCCACGGTGTCAAACTGCGTGGTCTCGCAGGATGTGCGCGTCAACTCTTACTCCAACGTGGACGCCAGCATCATCTTCTCCCACGTCAACATCGGGCGGCATTGCCGCATTCGGAGAGCCATCATCGACCGCGACGTGCATATTCCCGAGGGCACCATCATCGGCTACGACCCGGTCGAGGACAAGCGCCGCTACTTTGTCACCCCCTCCGGGCTGACCATCGTTACCCGCGACGCCTCGCTCTTTGAGAACCCGGTCGAGCCGGAGTTCCTGAATCGGTATTAGAGCGTCGGCCCAGGCTGCTGTGAGCAGTGAGTTTGGAACCTCAGAGGCGCGTGTGGAGTCAGGCGTCTGCACAATTGATGCACCGGTTCAGCCAGGGACCGGCGTCGATGACCGCTTGGAAAGCTCCGGCGACGGCGATGGCCACATCCGTTGTCCCAAGTGCGGCTGGCGCCCGCGTGCCGAGGATCGATGGTTGTGCACTGTGTGCCGCTGCGTGTGGAACACCTTCGACACGGGCGGAGTCTGCCCCGGCTGCCTGAAACAGTGGGATGTCACCAAGTGCCTGGCCTGCCATCAGTGGTCGCGCCATTCAGATTGGTACCCCAAGCACTGAATCACAAGAATGGGCGCTGGCTCTGAAGACGCTGACCTTGCCGGCGCCCTTGCAGGTTCACTTGCCCTTGTACTCATGGAACAGCTCGGGAAACTGCTGCTTGAGCGCCTCGATCTTGGGCCGGTCGCAGACCAGGATGTACGGATTGTCCGGATTGTGGAGCGCATAGTCCTGATGGTAGGACTCGGCGTCGTAAAAGCCCTTCAGAGGCACAACCTGGGTCACAATCGGCTTTGGAAACACCCTGGCGGCGTCAAGCTGCGCAATATAGGCGAGACTGATCCTGCGTTGCTCTTCGCTGGTGTAAAAGATTGCCGAGCGGTAGGAGGTTCCGACGTCATTGCCCTGGCGGTTGAGCTGCGTCGGATCGTGGGCGACGGAGAAGAAGATGCGCAGCAGTTGCCCATAGGTGATCTTCGACGGATCGTAGACCACGCGCACTGATTCCGCGTGCCCGGTCGTCTCCGTCGTCACCTGGGCGTAGGTCGCGGACGCGGCCGATCCGCCTGCATAACCGGCAGTCGTCGCCAGCACGCCTTTGACGCGTTCGAAGACCGATTGCGTCCCCCAGAAGCAGCCCCCGGCGAAGACTGCCGTCTGCCTTCCCGGCGATTGGGCCAGAGGGGCGTCGGTAGACGCGGCGGGGATGGAGCCTCTTGTCGCCGCTCGACACCCGACGGAGAGAAAAACGGCAATCAGCAGGACAGGGAGTGCGCGTAGGGGAATTGTGCTGGGCATGAGGATCTCCTGGGCCAATCGTTTCGGGGCCGGCAATATTTCAGATGCATTTTGTCCGAAAAGGTTACAGCCGGGCGCACGCCAACTCTTCGCAACAAACTCGCTGCCAGGCCGGCTTGGCTCTGGAATGTCCAACCTGGAACCAATCCCCGGATTCTTGCGTACTAGCGATCTATGCAATGCGCGGGTACATTAAGCTGGAGCGTGATGGGACTGGCATCGCCAGCCGACCACCCCAGCGACGAACGCCTGTCGCTGGGGACCCCGGCAGAGGGGTCTCGGCGTACCATGGAAGCGCCGGGGATTGGCGCCGCACCGGCGCCCGCTGCGCGCCGCGGCGACTTCCAGGGAGGCAAAATGACCGCTCCAGACGCCCGCCAGCCGAAGACAGAGCTGAATGCTCTGGATATCGACTGGCCCCAGATCGTCCGCCGCTGCATGGACGGAGATTCCGGCGCATGGGCTGAGCTGGTCCGCAACCACCATCGGCGCGTCTATGGGCTTTGCTACCGGTTTACCGGCAACCCGGCGGACGCCGAGGACCTGACCCAGGATGTTTTCCTGAAGGTCTACTCGAACCTGGCCAGCTTCGACACGATGCGGGGCTCCTTGCAGGTGTGGATCACCACCATGACCCGCAACCTGCTGGTGGACAACTTCCGCCGCACCCGCAACTTGCGCGCTACCGGCTCATTGGACGACGGCTGGGAAGACTCGGAGAACCTGAAGCCGGTGGACCGGTTGGTCTCCGCCGGACCCTCGCCGCACGAGTCGGCAGCCAGCAAGGAACTGGCAAAGATGGTGCAGAATGCCCTGGCGCGCGTCTCTGTCGAGCTGCGCGAGGCCGTCATTCTGAGAGATTTGCAGGATTTGGACTACAAGGAGATCGCCCAGGTGCTGGGCATTCCCGAAGGGACGGTCAAATCTCGCATCAGCCGGGGCCGCGCGGAACTGGCGAGGCTCCTGGAACGTAATAGACGGGAGGTGATGTAACCATGGCAGAGCGCACATTCATTCCGGCATCTCCAGCCTGCGGGCTTTGGGAGACACTTTTGGCGGACGCGCTGGACGGGCTGCTGAAGCCCGGGGACCAGGCAACCTTTGCCGCCCACATGGCCGCCTGCCCGGCCTGCGCCGAGCTTTTTGAGGAGGCGCGGCGGGGCCGCGAGTGGCTGGAGTTCCTCTCGCCCGAGCCGGAGGTTCCGGCCGGGCTTCTGGAGCGAATTCTCGCCGCGACCGGCCCCGGACAGACGGCAGCCTACACGTTCACGACCGGCAGCGGCAATGTTGTGCCCATGATTCCCGCCTGGCAGCGTCCCGGCCTGGTGGCCCGCGTCCGGCGCTTTGCCGAACCCCGCCTGATGATGACGGCGGCAATGGCCTTCTTTTCCATCGCTATGACGCTCAACATGACCGGCGTCCGGCTCAGCGACCTGCGCCTCTCCAACCTGCGGCCCAGCGCGGTCCGCTCGTTCATGGAGCGGCGGCTGACCATGGCCTCGACCCCGATCATTCGCTATTACGATCACCTGCGGCTGGTCTACGAGGTCCAGACAAGGATGCGGGAGCTGCGCAGGACAACCGAGAGTGAAGGTGAAAACAACCAGCGGACTCAGCATGACTCAACGCCCGGCGAATCGCAACAGAACCCCGGAAACAAGGGCGGCGGATCGCGAGTCGATCCCCCACAACAGTCCGGCAATCCTGCCGTAGAGCCGGCCGCGGAGCCAACTTTCTACGATTCTGATTATTTGGAAGCTTCCCTGACGTTTCAGCACCGGCCCGCGCACTCCGGCGGCTCCCGAGAAGAAGTACGGGAAAGGAGCACAGTATGGACTGCGTAAATCACAGTGGTGTAACCGCGGCTGCTTATTGCCAGAACTGCGGCAAAGCGCTCTGCGCCGATTGCGTCGCAGCCGGAGCGGCCCGGCTCGGCGCACGGGGCCAGATACTATGCGACCCCTGCATTACGGCGTGGCAGAGCTACCAGCAGCCCTTTGGCGCCACCCCCGTCAGCGGACCCAACCCCTCGGCTGCCGCGGTGCTGGGGCTGATTCCCGGCGTGGGCGCCATGTACAACGGCCAGTTCTTCAAGGGGTTCATCCACGTGGTCGTCTTTGCGGTGCTCATCAGCATCACCGAGTACCACGGCATCTTCGGCATCTTCATCGGCGCATGGATCCTCTACCAGTCCTTCGAGGCCTTCCACACCGCCAGAGCGCTCCGCGACGGCCAGCCTCCGCCTGATCCTTTCGGGCTGAATGAAGTCGGCAACTGGCTGAACCTGGGCGCGCGGATGAGGCCTCCGGAGCAGCCGGGCGCAGAGCAGGGCCCGGTGAGTCCCAACTCCTACACTCCCGGTCCGGCCGGGCAAGGTTCAGCCGGTCCGGCAGCGGGTGGCTATCAGTCCCCTTATGCGGGGCAGCCTCAGCCGCCTTACCAGGGACCGTACCAGGCTCCCCTTGTGCCGTCGGTGATTCCCTGGCAACGCAAGGAGCCGGTCGGCGCCATCGTACTGATCGCTCTGGGCCTGTTGTTTCTGGTCGGGCAGATGAAGTATGCCTTCCCGCTGCTGCTGATTGGGTTGGGTGTCTGGCTGATTGTTCGCCGTATTGGCGATTCACAAGGAGGTTCCAAATGAGCCGTTACATCATGATTCGCCGCCTGCGGCTTCCCGCAATTCTGCTCCTCGCCGGAGTCATTGCGCTGCTCGATCAAACAGGCGTTGTTGACGAATTCTGGCATTGGTTTCTGCCGCTGCTGCTGATTCTGCTTGGAGTGATCATGCTGGCCGAGCGCGCCGCACTGGCCGTCGAGGGCGGCTATTCGCCCTATACGGGCCAGCCCTATCCCGGCGCTCCTGATCCCAGGACATCGACAGGCGTTCCACCCTACCCAGGGCAGCCGGCGGCTTATGTTCCACCACAACAAACCGATGTTCCGCCTCAACCATGGGACTCCGGGAACAAACCTGAGGGAGGGCAATCATGAGCACCATACCTCCAACCACACCTCCGGGCGGCGCGCCGCCCCCGTTCCCTCCTTACGACTCAAAGAACCAGTGGCGGGTCTACCGGGAGCAGCAGAAGGCCGCATGGCGCGCGCAGCGCGAAGCCTGGAAGGCTCAGCAGCGCGCCATGAGGGCCAACTACGTTGGCGCCTGTGGTCCCCGCGTTCCCTCTGTCGTCGGCCCGATCATCCTGATCGCTGTCGGCGTGATCGCCCTGCTGTTGCTCACTGGACGCATTGCGGCCGACCAGTTCTGGAGCTGGTATGGCCATTGGTGGCCGCTGCTTTTGATCGGAGCAGGCCTGGCCTTGCTGGGCGAGTGGGTACTGGACCTGCGCCGCGAGACCCCGGTTCACCGCGGAGGCAGCTTTGTGGGCATCATCATTTTGCTGGCCATCCTGGGTTTCTGCGCCGCCGGATGGAATCATGCGCGGCCGTGGCTCTCCCAGTGGGGCAACCATGACAGCGACTTCTTCAACATGTTCGGGTTGCCCGAGCACGAATTCGACCAGAAGGCGCTGAGCCAGCAGATTCCCGCCAACGCCGCCATCGACATCCAGAATCCGCGCGGGGACGTGAGCGTGACGGCGGTCGATGGCTCCACCATCGAGGTGCAGGCTCACGAAGTGGCCTACGCCAATTCGGACTTTGACGCCAAGAAGATCTTCGATGCCGAAGCAGCGCGCCTGATAGTCAGCGGCAGCGCCGTCGAGGTCAAGTCGGATAGCAACTCGAGCGGGCGGCTCAACCTGACCGTTACCGTTCCCCACGGCGCCAGGGTGACATTGGAGACCGGCAAAGGCGACGTGACCGCGGCCGGGCTCGGCGCCGGCGTCAGCGTGACGGCGCATGGAGACGTTCACCTCAGTTCGATTTCCGGCCCGGTCGAGGCGCGCTTCTCCGATGGCAAGCACGACTTTTCCGCCCACGATATCCAGGGCGACGTCACCGCCAACGGCGACCTGAATGACTTCACCCTCTCCGAGATCAAGGGCAAGGTAACCCAGAAGGGCGAAATCCTCGGCGACGTGCACATGGAAAGCATCGCCGGGCCGGTGCATCTTCTCACCTCGGTGACGGACCTGCAAGTGGCGGATTTGCCCGGCGACCTGACCCTGGACTCCGAGGACCTGCGCATCAACGAGGCCAAGGGGCAGGTGCGCGTGGTAACGCACTCCAAAGACGTTGATCTCAGCCAGATCTACGGCGACAGCTCTGTGGAAGACCGCGACGGCCGCATCTCCGTCGAGCCGGCCGGCGGCTACGGAGTGGAAGCAAAGAACACCAAGGGCGATGTGGAGGTGACCTTGCCGCCCAACGCCTCGGCAACCGTTGACGGCCGCACCCGCAACGGCGACATCGTCACCGACTTCGGCCTCGCGGTCAGCGGCGACGAGATCAAGACGGTCAAAGGGCGAATCGGTTCCGGAACGGCAAAGATCGTTCTCAGCGCGGAGAACGGCGACCTGCGCATCAAGAAGGGCTCGGAGATTCCCCCGGCGCCAGACGCGCCTTCGGCGGCCGCTTCGCCCAGTCCCACGGCTCCAGCGGCCAATGCTCCGCCGAAACCAAAGACTCCCGCGGCTTCCGATGCGCAGCACCTGAAGCCCTCCAAAGGGCTGCCCGCGCAGCCGGTCACGCAGTAGCAGCCGGCAACCGGCTCAATATCTGCCTGGGTGCCCCATCCTTGCCGCGCTCTTGTTTTTGCGGCAAGGGTGGGTTGCCACGAACCCCAACCGGTTCCTGTTGATCGGGACCGAAGCGCAGCGGAACCGAAGGTCCGCGTCCTTGGGCCTTCCAGCGAATGGCGAAGAACCGCCTAGCGCATTCTCAGAGTTGGTGTAAGGTCATGGGTGCCCCATCCATTCCGCGGTTTCATCGCGGAATGGGTGGGATACCACGATCCCCGCATTACATGAACGGTGAAAATACTCTAAACCGCAATTCGCTGCACCCGCCCACCAATCCGCGTGAAGACTTCCCAGGGGATCGTTTCAGTGGCCCCGGCATGGTCGAATGCGGTGATGGTTTCACCGCCCTGTGTGCCCAGGATCACCACTTCATCCCCCGGCGCAACGCCGGCGATCTCGGTCACGTCCAGCACCGCCTGATCCATGCTGATGCGGCCCACAAGGGGCGCGCGTTCCCCGTGAACCAGCAGGCAAAAGCGGTTGCCGAGCCGCCGGTCGAGGCCGTCGCCGTAGCCCGCGGCCACCAGCGCCAGCCGCATGGGCTCGGTGGCCGCAAAGCTCCCGTTGTAGCCCACCACGGCGCCGGCGGGAACCGGGCGAACGCTCACCACGCGGGTCTTCCATTCGAGCACGGGACGCAAACAGGCGCGCGCCTCTGCCAGGGATCCGGGCTCCTCCAACTCAAAGCCGGGGTCGTACTCGGGCACGAGGCCGTAGAGCGCCAGCCCCGGTCGCAGCAGCGCTTTCATCCCATGACGGGCCGCAAGAGCGGCAATGGCGCGGGCTTCTCCGGCCAGAAGCGCGGCGGAGTTTCCCACATTCAGCCACTCCGGATAACTTCCGGCGGCCTCAATCCTCTTGAGCGCCTCGTCGAGGCGGGTCAGTTGCGCCTCGGTCACCCTGCCGTCCGCCTCGTCGGCGGCAAAGAGATGGGTCATCACTCCCTCCAGCCGCAGCGGCGACCCTGGCGCAAATCGTGCCAGCAGCGGGGCCAGATTGTCGGGGGACACCCCCTGGCGGCTCATTCCGGTGTCGATCTCCAGATGCACCGGGACCGAATCGGCAGCCATCCGCGCCGCGCGTGCCGCGGCTTCCAGCTCATTCAATTGCCACGGCTCCCAGGCCACGGTGGTTAGTCCGTGACGCACGGCATCGCCGCCCTGGCCGGGAAAGACTCCGGCGATAGCCAGTACGCGGGCTTCGGGGCACAGCGCTCGCGCAGCCACGCCTTCTTCCACGCTGGTGACGCCCAGCCACTTGGCCCCTGCGCGAACCACTGCGGGCGCGCAAATGCTGAGGGCATGGCCGTACGCGTCGGCCTTGACAATGGCCAGCAACTCCGCATGGGGCGCGGCCAGGGCGGAAAGAAACCGGTAGTTATCTTCAAGGAGGTGGGCGCGAATCTCAACCCAGCAGGAACGTGTTGGCATTTGGGGGTCCAAGCCCTAGTTTAACGCGAGCAGGCGCCGCGCATCAGGAAGGCATTCGGGGAGAAGATGAATACGCTTCAGAGTTCAACCCGAGCGAGGATGCGCAAGGACCAGACAACTCTCTTCGACTTGGGCAAGGAAGGCATGAATGCGCGGGGCGGCGTTGCGCAAAACAAAATCGGCGCGTGTGGTGGTGCAGTTGCCGATGCGCAGCCAGATCACCTTGGGCGGACTGCCGAGAAGGAAGCTTCTTTGCGAGAAATCCGAATCCTTGCTGACGATGGAGAAGTTGTTTGCCTGGGCGTACTGCCAGACCTCCGTGTCGGAAGCCCCGCGAAGGCCACAATCGCGAAGGTGAAGCGAACCGGGGTAGAGATCGGCTATTGCCAATGCCAGGCGAGGCGAGAGATTCTCGTCCAGCAGGAGTTTCACAGCGAGACAATCTCGAACCTGCGTTCGGTGTCTGCCGCAAAGGCATAACAGGCGCGGATGTCAGTTTCCGTCAGGTCGGGGAAGTCGGCGAGGATTTCGGCTTCACTCATGCCGGCGGCAAGATAGTCGAGCACGTCATAGACGGTGATGCGCAGGCCGCGAATGCAGGGCTTTCCGCTGCGCTTGCCCGGTTCAATCGTGATGATCTTTGCGAAGTCCATGCTTTGTCAGGATAGGCCAACTCCTGCAGCGGCGCAAACAGAATTCGTCGAGGGTTGAACCCCGGGCCTCAGAATCGAGAGACTGGGCACTCATCGTTTCTGGCGGATCGCAGGTGGGCCGCCCGGCCAACCCGGAGGCCTTTTGATTCTGAGCGGAAGCCGCCTTCACTTCAGCAGCGCAAACGCCACCACGGTGTTGCCCTTCGACGGAATCTCCTCAAGCACTTCGGCCTCGATGTCGAATGGAACCGTCATCTCGCAGGCCGCTACTTCCTCCGGACTCGCGCCCTTGAAGCACAGCTCGCAGTGGGCCAGCGCCCCGCCGTCTCCCATGCGAACCGGGGGACCGAAGATCCGGCAGGTCATCGGGCGCCATTCGTAGACATCGCAGCGGCCGGTCTCGGGGTCGAGCGCCGGACAGGGCGCTTCGTTAGCGAAGTTCTCAAAGCGCTCCTGATCCAATTGCGATTCGCCCAGAACTCCCGTCTGCATGTCGCCGGGAAACCCCGCCTCATGCTCCACGATCCACATCTGCGCGCGATGCTCAATCTCCCGCGCAAGATCCGGCTCGTCGGCCCGAAGCATCTCCATGCCGGTGCGCAGCCGCAGCGCATCCAGTTGGTTGAGGGCAAAGCTGCCATGGCAACATTGCGTGCAGCCCTGCCGGCAGACCAGATGCTCGCCCGCCCGCTCGGCAGCGTCGGCAAACGCCGAACTCATAATCTGCACCAAAAACGAATCGCCTGACGGCAAACGCATATCACACAGAATAACCGATTGTCTCCGGCTTTTGTTCGCGGTACCGTTGCCTTGGAGGATTCCCCATGTCCAATTTTCCCAGTACCATAGTTCCGGGCCATCGTTACCGAAACGCACCTGCCGCCATCGAATGGCTTTGCCGGGTCTTTGGATTCGAGCGCCATGCCGTTTATGAAGGTGAAAACGGCTCAATCGCCCACGCCGAACTGACCCTCGGCAATGGCATGATCATGCTCGGCTCGGGCAAGGACGACGAGTTTGGCCGTGGCTTCAAGTCGCCTCAGGAGCTGGGAGGCATCGAGACGCGCAGTTGCTACCTCGTGGTGCCCGACGCCGATGCGGCCTTTGCCCGCGCCGTAGCCGCCGGGGCCGAAGTCATTCGCCCGCTTCAGGACACCCCCTGCGGCAGCCGCGAGTTCGGCGTCAAAGACCCCGAGGGCCACTCCTGGAGCGCGGGAACTTACGACCCCTGGGCAAAGCACGAGTAGGCACACAACTCTTCGAGCATCGGCGTCCTTACTGTGCGTCAACCTGCAAACCGTCACGAACCCAGGGCCAACAACGCCAGTTGCCTCACCGGATCACATAAATAGGCACGCCAATCTTAAGGTTTCGCCAAAGCTGCTCGGTGGTATAGACGGGAGCGTCGAGCGCAATCGCCAGCGCCAGGCAGGATCGGTCTCCCAGCGACAGCCCACACTGCTCAGTCGATGCAATCAGATCGCCGGCAATCCGGGCGTGGTCGCGCGTGTAAGGTTCCACGGAATTGACGGCAGAAAGGGCGTCTCCCCAGGCGACTTCGGGGTCGCCCCCTTTCTTAACGAGCTTCGACTGCACTTCGGCGAGGTTGACCGTGCTGGCGACCGAGCGCGCCAGAAGATCTGCCGTCAGCTTCTCTTCTCCTCGCTCGTGCTGCAGCAATGCGAGCATCGCGGAGGCGTCAAATACAACCTCATTCATGCTTGGCCGCCTCACGCCGCTCCGCGCTCAACTCGTCGGCCAGGCTGACCCCGGCCGGCACATATTTTCTGACATGCTCCTGCGCCTGCCGCAAGCGCTCTCGCATGGTCGCAATGCGCAGTTCGCCGTCCACCACGCGCAGGATGAGCATATCGCCCTCCGCCATTCCCAAAGCTTCCCGTATTGCCGCCGGGATCACCAGGCGCCCTTTTGCCCCAATCCGCATCCGAACCCGATGATCCTCGACAAACTTGGGGCGTACCCAAACGACCTCAGGCTCTTGAAGTTCCAAAATTTCCATACGTACCACCCTCACCCAGTGGTGTCACAATCGTATCATGGTGGCACACTGCTATAAAGTGGGAATTTCTACAGAATTCCCAGCATCCGCAGCCGCGCCAGCCCCCCCGCCAGCACACCGAAGGGCGAAATCGCCACCAGCGCCAGTTGGTACCAGATCGGCTGTTTCCCCCGTGATTGCAGTGCGCTCAGCGCGGCCAGCGCCAGCACCACCAACCCCAGCGCCAGCACGTGAATCAGCGGATTCGCCGCCGCCACCCATGCCGTCACATAGCCGCCGGCCGCCGCCGCCAGAAACGAATACCCCAGATTGACGAAGACGTAGCCGGGTTGCGGCCTGCCCTCCGCGCCCGTCCAGCTCGGAACCATGCGCGTCAGAAGCGCCGTCATCGCAATCACCAGCAGGGCCATCACCGCAAAGCCGGCCGTCAGCGCGATGAATGCATGAAGAATCACCACGGCCGTCTCTCTCCCTCCGGCTGCGTGCCCACCTCGCCCCGCTCGATCCGCTCCAGAAACGCCCGCGCCAGCTTCCGTTCCCCAGGATGGCTTTCGCCGTGCATCGAGCACAGGTCAAGGAATTCGTCGCACAGCGCATTCCGCTCTTCCTGCTGCGCCAGAACCCCCTGCAAGGCAAGCGCCAGTTCGCGCAACCGCTCCGCCTCGGGCCAGGCGCCGCCCGGGCCCTCCTCGCTCAGCAGCTCAACATCGGAAAACAGCCCCCGCCGCCCGCGCGCGCACTCATCCAGGCAGGCCATCAGTTGCTCGCAGAAGACCTGCGCCAGCATCTCCAACTGATCCGGTTCGCCTTCGTCCCGTGGGTCCATAGTTCCTCAATGAGATTATCGAATACCGCCGAGGCTTCTGCACAGAACAGCTCTCCGGTCATGGCAGAGCCCGTTGTAGATCGGTGGGTGTGAGTGGCGCCCTCACGCTCTTGAGCGGCAAATTATCTCTATGTCTTTTCGGATCGGATGAGAATGGCTGAGATGGCTACGGTTGCGGCCTTGCGGTCGATGGTGAAGATGATTCGGTAACTCCCGACTCGCTTCCGGTATCGGTCCTTCCATTCCGTGCCTTGAAGCGGCTTCACATCCCCGGCCAGAGGGTCAACTTCCATTTGGTCGATGGTTCGCACAATCTGCGCTTGCCGATCACGAGGCAGCTTCTTCAGCGCCTTGATGGCAGACGCCGAGAGCTCAATGGCCCAATTCATCTTTTACCGCCCGCCAGGATTGGGAACGTCCCGCCTTGATCTCCGCCTCGCCCCGGCGAATCAGGGCAGCCTCGCTGGCCGACAGTCGCTCTTCGCCAATATCGACAAGCCGCTTGGGACGCATCTGCAAGCGTCCGCCCTCGGCGCTGACCTCGACAAAATCGCCGGCGCGCAGCTTGAGGGCATCGAAGATGCGTTTGGGAATGACCACCTGCCGCCGTTGACCGATCCGGCTCACCGTTGTAGACGGGACTGCATTTCCGCTTGGCATAGTTTCAGCTTAGCGGAAATGCGGAAGCTGTCAAGGGGCAAGCTCCAAGCTAGCGGCTGTATTCTGTCTATCTGTGTTGGTTGATCTCAAAGCGCATCCCACACCTTGCATTCGTACACATATTTGTGTGGGTGTCCGGCGATACCGCTCCGGTGACAAGGCTTTTATGGCCGCTCGATCTCATCTCGCTCCGTGGAACATTTCGCAGCTCAGCCTTGCAGCATGGACAGAACTTTACGTCGGGTTGTGGACCACTAGTATTTGTCATAGTGCGAAATTCTAGCACCCAGCGAGGTGAGACCCAAATGCGGGTCTATGCGCTCTTCAGTTGCGCATCCGCGATCACAGCCGAGATCACCCCATCGGCGATTCCATGCTTGCGCAGGCTCTCGGTGAGCACCAGAATTTGCGAATTCTCCAGCCGCGCCTGGTCCTTGCGCAGGCCCTGGCCGATATAGGCGCGGATGAGCGGTTGATAGCCGCCGAAGCCGAGCGACGGCGCGATCTCTTTCAACTCCTCGATCACGTCTTCCGGCATACGCAGGCTGATCACCGTCATCGGACGATCTTTCCTTAGTCGCTCCTGCATTCGTTCACTCGCCGTTTTCATAAGACCTCCGTTCCTGCGCAGCGGCCGGATGCGTTGAATCGCCTAAACATATATACATTGTATATTCGTCTGTCAAATTCCAGGCACCGGCATTCCCGAATCATGGCCAAGTGACGCGGGAAGCTGCTCTCCTCCATCCGCTCCGCTTCCGGCCAAGACCGAATTAGATCAACTACGCCACTTATTCATTGAAAATCGCGGCATTTTGGCCTATGCTAAGGATGCAGACGAATTTGTCCGCCTGAGTTGCCGTGACCACACCGGCTGGCGGAGAGATGAGTGGGCTTACAGCCCACTTTTTATTTGCGGAAAATTTCCCGGTTTTTCCGGGCGTTTTCCCCGGTTTTCGCAAGAGAATCCGCCCTCGGGGCGGGTATTGGGAACGATGGCGGCAAAGCTGGAAGAAATCCGATCGGCGGCCTCGCGAGTGGCCGCCTCCCACGGTCTCGACCTGGTGGATATTGAACTGGCCGGCCCGTCGAAGGAACGTGTTCTTCGCGTCTTCCTCGAAAAGAACGCCGAGGGCAGGGAGCGGCTGAAGGCGGCGATTGCAGCCGGAGACGCAAATGAGGACCTGCCGGAGCGGCTCGTCCAGGAAGCTCGCGAGGGCGCGCTGAGCGCCGAGCAGCTTTCGGGCATCACGCACGAGGATTGCGCAGCCTTCAGCCGGGACTTTGGCGTGCTGCTGGATGTGGAAGACCTGGTTCCGGGCGCGGAGTACACGCTCGAAGCCAGCTCTCCGGGGCTGGACCGCAAGCTGTCCAGGCCGGAGGAGTTTCAACGGTTTTTAGGTAGCCTGGTGAAGGTGCAGACCTTCGAGCCGATCCGCAACAATCGGCACTGGCAGGGACGGCTGACCGCTATTGCCGGATCCGGCGCCGGAGCAACCATGACGCTTGACCTCAACGCGGTCAAGCAGAACAGCAAGAGCCGGAAGACAGGCGTCAGCACGGTAGAGATTGCGCTCGCCAACATCGAAAAGGCGCAACTGGTGCCGGAGTTTTAAGAAGTGCAGGGACTAAGGGACTAGGGACATAGGGACTAGGTCGCGGTCCCGCTGAAGAGGACGCGGCAAAGAACCGTTTTACGAGCAGGACAGAAGCTGTAGGCAGGAACAGAAAGTGGGCTGGAACTCAAGTTGGTCCCTAGTCCCTGTTTACGACAACCCAACCGGCCGGGCCGAGAATCATCCGGGCCGAGCGACAAAAGAGAGAGCAAGTAGAGTATGGCCAGCGTTTTGTACCAGAGTATCGAGCTCTTGAGCCAGGAAAAGGGCATTGACCCCGCTATTGTTGTGGGCGCCGTCGAAGAGGCCATCGCTCTGGCCACGCGCAAGTTTTACAAGACCCAGGAGAATATGCGCGGCGAGCTGAACAAGGAGACCGGGGCGATCACGGCTTACATTTACAAGACAGTGGTGGCCGATGACGATCCCCTCGAGGATCAACTCAACCAGATCACCCTTACCGAAGCCAAGGAACTGGCGCCGGACGCGGAGGTCGGCAGCGAGATACGAACCTATAAGGACACCAGTCCCTTGGGCCGCATCGCCGCGCAACTGGCCAAGCAGGTCATCTTCCAGAAGGTGCGCGAGGCCGAGCGCGACACGGTCTTCCAGGAGTACGCCCACCGCGAAAAGGAAGTGCTGAACGCGACCGTGAAGCGCATCGAGGGCCAGGACGTGATCTACGACCTGGGCAAGGCCGAAGCCCGCTGCCCCAAGCGCGAGCAGTCCCGGCTCGAACAGTTCTCCATCGGCGAGCGGGTCCGCGTCGTTCTGCTCAAGGTGGACCGCGCCGCCAAGGGGCCGCAGGTCATCGTCTCCCGCGCCGCGCCGGAGCTGGTGCAGAACCTCTTTCAGTCTGAAGTTCCCGAGATTTACGACGGCACCGTGGTCATCCGCGCCATTGCGCGCGAGGCCGGCGAGCGCACCAAGATCGCCGTCCAGAGCCGCGATAAGGATGTTGACCCGGTCGGCGCCTGCGTCGGCATGAAGGGCATGAGGGTGCAGTCGATCATCCGCGAGCTGCGTGGAGAGAAGATCGACATCATCGAGTGGTCCGACGAGATCACCACCTTTGCCGAGAAGGCCTTGCAGCCGGCCAAGGTCAGCCGCGTCTCCATCTCCGACCTCACCGACAAGCAGCTCGAAGTGATCGTCGACGACACGCAACTCTCGCTGGCCATCGGCAAGAAGGGCCAGAACGTGCGTTTGGCGGCCAAGCTGCTGGGCTGGAAGATCGACATCAAGAGCGAAGAGGAGAAGCGCCAGGAGGTCGAGCAGCAGATGCAGGACCTCACCGGCGGTCCCTCCACTCCTATCGAACAGGTCTCGGAGCTGGGTGACGGCATTATTCAGAAGCTGGTAGCGGCCGGCATCACCACCGTCGAGGCTCTGGCAGACATGACTCCCGAGCAGTTGGAAGAGATTCCCGGCATCGGCGAAAAGACGCTGGAGCGCATCAGCGTAGCTGTGCGCCACTACTTTGGCCAGTTTGAAGAGGGCGAGGAAGGCCACGTTCCCGAAACTGCGGAAACGGAGACCGCCGCGGGCGAAGGCGCTGAATCGACCGTCACCCCCGAGGAGCATGAAGCGGTCCGGGAGACCGGCGAGGCGGAAGCGGAAAACGCCGCCGCGGTCATCACCGAAGCGGAGAATGTTCGCGCGGCCGAAGGAGATACGGAGTACCGCACCGAGGCCGAAGAGGCCGTCGAGGATCTTCCTCCAGCCGATGAGGCGGAAGTCGAGACTCTGGAAGACTCCCCGGCTGAGGCGCTTGAGCAGGATGCTCAAAGCACGGAAGAGCCGCTGCTGGAAGAGATTGAAACCGAAAGCGCAATAACGGATGAGCAGGCGGCCAAAGAGGGCGGCGCGTAAGATGCGCCGCGTCCTTCAAGGTCCATCAGACAACAACAGAAGTTTTTTTAAGAACTGCCAATGCCATGAGGTAGCTATGAGCAACTAACGGCTTTGGGAATCACAATTCGAAAAGAGGCGGATGAGTAAGGTTCGTATCAACATTCTCGCGCGCGAGCTTGAGGTCAAGAGCCAGAAGATTCTTGACATATTGAAGGAACTCGGCCTGGAAAGCGGCAAGACCCACTCCAGTTCCCTGGAAGACGATGAGGCCGACAAGGTACGCGCGCAATTTGAGCGTGGATCGCGGCCCGCGAGCCAGCCCAGCGCCACGGCGTCTCGCTCCTCGCAGATCATTGCGCCCAAGATTGATCTCTCGCACATCTCCAAGCCGGGCGACGTCCTGAAGGCCATTCTGGCCAAGAAACAGGAAGAGGAAGCAGAGGCGCGCCACGCTCATGCCCCGGCAAAACCCATCGCTGCCCCCACCGTCGCGCCATCTCCGCAGGCCCCGGCAAGGCCAGTGGCGCCAGTGGTCGCTGCCGCGCCCTCATCCCCGGTGCCGCCACGTCCCGAACCGCGCAAGATTGTTCCCCAGCCCCGCTCAGCGCCGCCCATCGTTGCCGCGCCTCCGCCTGCGCCCGCGATTGCCACTCGCCCGCCGGCTGGCGCTGTGGTCGCCAAGGCTCCGGCAGGCGCTGCGACCGCGCCGCGACCGGCAGTAGCCGTTGCGCCGCCCCCAGCGGCCGTGGTAGTCAAGCCGCCCATCGCCCAGCCCGCACGGGAACCGCTCCCCCGCGCTGCAGAGCCCCCAACCGCCGTCAAGCCGCCGGTCGCATCCCCAGTTGCCGCTCCTGAAGTTCTTGCTGCCGCCCCGCCAACGGCGCCGGCTGAACCTTCCGCAATTTCCATTGCGGCAGCCGTGGCCGCAACCGGCGCTGAGTCCGCCATCGCGGGAGCCCCAACTGCCGCCGAACCAGCGGCTCCCTTGACAGAGGGGGTAGTCTCATCTCGTGTTGTCGAGGACGCCACTGCGCCCTCGCCGGCGTCTCAACCCGCGCCCCGCGCCAAAGGGCACGCGCACGCTCCATCGTCCACACCGGCAGTGCCCGCCCGCCGCATGGTCATGCCCCAGACCGGACCCCGTCCGGTCTACACGGCGCCCCCGGTGGTCGTCCCTCCGCCCTCAGCCAGCACCGGCACGGCAGCCGGCGGTCCTCCTCAGCGTGGCAGGCCGATCTTCGACCGCAGCAGAGCCGTCGGCCCCGGCAACTATCCTCAGCGCACCTCCGGAGGCCCCCCCGGAGTAGGCCAGTCTCCCGGCGGTCCGCGTCCCAAGCACCCCACACGCACCACCCCTGGCGGCTACGCCGGCCCCGGTGGCCCAGGCGCGCCCGGAGCCCGTCCAGGCTTTGGCGCACGTCCCGGCTTTGCCGGCTCACCCCGCCCCGGCTTCGGCGCGCGTCCCGGCGCTGGAGGCGCGCCTCCGCCCACTGGCGAAGCGCCTCGTCCGGCACGCGCTCCCTCGCGTGGCCGCGGTGGACGCCAGCAGCAATATCCCAAAACCAAGGAAGGCCCGATGAAGGGCTTTGTGCCGCCGCCACGCTATGGCGGGGTGCAATATGGCGGCGAGCCGCTGCCCATCACCCGCGAAATCACCGTCACCGAGGGCATCAGCGTCAAGGACCTGGCTGAAAAGATCGAAGTCCGCGCCAAGGACCTCATCGCCACGCTCCTCATGAGCGGCATCTTCGTCACCGTCAACCAGTCCCTCGACGCCGAAATGGTCAAGGACGTGGCCGCCAAGTTCGGCGCTGCCGCCACCGTGATCAGCTACGAGGAAGAGATCGCCAACCAGTCCATCGAAGAAGTTCTCGAAGCTGAAAATACCGGCGAGCTTGAGGTTCCCCGTTCGCCTGTCGTCACCGTCATGGGGCACGTCGATCACGGCAAGACCTCCCTGCTCGACGCCATCCGCAAAACCGATGTGGCGGGCGGCGAGGCCGGCGGCATCACCCAGCACATCGGCGCCTACAAAGTCCGTTTCGCCAAGGAAGGCTCGCCCGCTTACGGCCGCGAGATCGTCTTCCTCGATACCCCCGGTCACGAGGCCTTCACCCGCATGAGAGCCCGCGGCGCAAAGGTCACTGACATCGTGGTAATCGTCGTCGCCGCCGACGACGGCGTCATGCCTCAGACCATCGAGGCCATCGCCCACGCCAAGGCCGCCGACGTGCCCATCATCGTGGCCGTCAACAAGATCGACAAGCCCGATGCCAATCCCGACCGCGTCAAGAAGCAGCTCGCCGACCGCGGCCTCGTCCCCGAGGAATGGGCGGCGGGCGGCGAAGGCACCGTCTTCGTCGAGGTCTCCGCCAAAAAGCGCATCAACCTTGACCTGCTCCTCGAAATGATCTGCCTGGTCAGCGACATCAAAGCGCCCAAAGCGACGCCCGGCCGCAAGGCCGTCGGCTCTGTCCTTGAAGCCAAGCTCGACCGCGGCCGCGGAACCGTGGCCACCATCCTCATCCAGGACGGGACCCTTCACCTCAACGACAGCTACATTGTCGGCAACACCTTCGGCAAGGTTCGCGCCATGTTCGACGACCGCGGACGCCCTCTCGAAGAAGCCGGCCCCTCCACCCCGGTCGAAGTCCTCGGCCTCGAAGCCATGCCCGACTCCGGCGACACCTTCCTGGTCGTAGCCGATCGCGACAAGGCCAAGGGCATCGCCCAGTATCGCAAGATGAAGGAGCGCGACGCCCAGCTCGCCAAGAGCTCCCGCGTGTCTCTTGAAGGCCTCGCCGAGCAGATTCGCACCGCCGGCGTCAAAGACCTGCCTCTCATCATCAAGGGCGACGTCACCGGCTCGGTCGAAGTGCTGGCCGACTCGCTCGTTCTCATGTCCACTGAGAAGGTGCGCGTCAAGGTCATCCACTCCGGCGTCGGCTCCATCACCGAGAGCGACGTCCTTCTGGCCACCGCCTCCAACGCCATCATCATCGGCTTCAACGTCCGCCCCGAGCGCAAGGCCGCCGAACTGGCGCAGCAGGAAAGCGTCCAGATCCGTCTTCACTCCATCATCTACGAGCTTCAGGACGAGATGCGCCTGGCCATGCTCGGCCTCCTCGACCCCACCTACCGGGAAAACTACGCGGGCCGGGCCGAAGTCCTGCAGGTCTTCCGCATTCCCAAGGTCGGCACAATCGCCGGCTGCCGCGTCCAGGACGGCGTCATCCGCCGCGATGCCGAGGTCAAGGTCATGCGCGACGGCGCGCAGCTCTTCAAGGGCAAGATCAGCTCGCTCAAGCGCGTCAAGGACGATGTGCGCGAAGTCACCAATGGAATGGAGTGCGGCATCGGCCTGGGCGGCTTCACCGACATCAAGGAAGGCGATCTGATCGAAGCCTTCTCCACCGAGAAGTTAGCCGCCGACTTAGGCGCGCTCACCACCGCCAAGGCATAACTCAACTTAGCTGGAGTGAATCGGCCTGCTTCTCATCACGAGAAGCAGGCCGATTCATTTCGAATTGCTATCTCGGCGTTTCACTTCACCAATGCCAGCCGCGCCAGCGTCAACTGTGCGTTGCCGGTCTCGATCGCGACACCTTGGGTGCCGTCAATCATGTACAAAGTGAAGCTATTCGCCGACGCCGGCGATGCGCCTCCGAAGCCTGTGAGGGAGCCGCCAAAGACACCGTTCGCGGCGGGCGTAAAGCTTCCCGAGATGGCGAAGTCCCCGCCACCATAACCCGTGTCCGCAAACCCTGTCATGTCGTCCATTCCGGAGTTGGGCGTTGCCGTACCGTAACCGTCGCACCGGAGGGAATTGCCGCTGGTGCCGTGTAGACTACCGCACCCAACTCGTCGCTCGCGCTGAGCGTGCCACAGGCATTCGTGCTTCCGCAGCTCAGCGAATACGTGACCAGGGTGTTCTCTGAGCCGCTTTGAATCCCAATCGGATAAGCCGTTGCCGCATAGATGGTTGCCGAGGCGTTCACAGCCAGCGATGAGGGAGGCGCCGCGACGAAGATAACGGAGGTCGGCTGCGGCGTCTCGTTGAGAGGCGGCAAACTTCCAAGGCCTCCGCATCCCGCCAGCACGGCGATCGTTCCCATGGCTACAAAGAAAGCAATTGCATTCCGTCCGATCATGACGGGTACTCCTCTCAGTGCCGAAACAGATTCAGGACGGCGCCGCGGCTCGAAGCTCTTGCGACTCCGATTGGGTTTACATGCCGGCAAACGGCAGAAATGTCGAACGGCATTCGAGCAGGCAATCGTTCTCGGAATAACCCTGATCTGAAATTCCCCACGAACCTGCTTGCCGGGACGCTCCAAAGTGTTGAACACGCAGCCTCGCAATTTGTTGCGCCAACTCCTTGACCAATCCCCCGCCGCGGTCTGCATCACCGCGCCCTCTCCAACCCCTGATTCCGTGCCAAGAAACACGCAAAAGCGCGCCAGTTTACGCCTCTTTTCTCGAAAAAACTCCACCCATAGCCGGGCGTTTCGCAAGAATATCTACGCCCATAACCCGGCGTTCTTCCGAGACTCAACTCGCCCCCAGGAATCCGTAGACCCGTAGCCAGACAAGACGGCCCTCATTTGTCGGGTTGAATTCGACTTAACTTGCGCGAACGCGCACATCCGGCCGGCGATTCCCTGCTGGCCCCTGATCCCTGATCTCTGTCTTCGGCGCTACAGCGGATACCGCTCCAACTGAATGCAATGCCGCGCGACGGTGCGGCTCAGCGTCACCGCATCGGCCGGGATGAGGCGCGCCAGCCGCCGCAGAATAGCCAACTGGGTCCGCAGCAGGTCGCCTTCGCCGCAGGCCGCCAGAATCCGCCGGGCCGCCTGCTCGGCCAGAGCGATCGTCTCGTCGGCCATCAATCCCGTCATGGCCGCGGCAACCTCAGCCGAGCCACCGCCTTTCCCCGCCAGCTTGCGAGCCCTGAGCAGCGCCGACTCCAGAGCGTAGACCTGCGTGATGATGTCGGCCAGATCGGCCATCACCTCCTGCTGCTCCTGGAGCGCCGTCATGAACCGCTGGCTGGCCACCCCGGCGGCAAAAAGCGCCATCTTCTTCGCCGATCCCAGCGCCTCAGTCTCCCGCGCCAGCGCCTCCGCCCCACCCGGCCCGGAGTCAAAGCTGGGCGGCTGCATCACCTCATCCATCAACCTCTTGATGGCCGGAAGCAACGGAAGCTGCCCATTCATGGCCCGTTTCATCAGCCAGCCTGTAATGATTAACCTGTTGATTTCATTGGTTCCTTCAAAGATTCTGTTAATGCGCGCATCGCGATAGTAGCGCTCCGCCGGGTAGTGTTCGACGTAGCCGTATCCTCCCATCGTGGCGACCAGTTCATCAGCCACCAGGGTCAACAGCTCCGAGCCATAGACCTTAAGGATTGAGCACTCTACGGCGTACTCCTCAAAGCGGCGCTGGGTCTCTCTCGGCGAGTGAGCCTCTGCCGGCCCAAGCGCCGCCAACCCGGCGTCGATCATCCCAACCGTTCGGTAAGCCATACTTTCGGCGGCGTAAAGCCTTGTTGCGCTTGAGGATATCTTCCGCTGGATCAGGCCGAACTCCGCGATCGCCTTGCCAAATGCGTGGCGCTCCCTGGCGTAGCGGATCATGTGGCCCAGCGCGTGCCGGGCGCCGCCGATGCAGGCCACGCCCAGCTTGAAGCGCCCTACATTCAGCACATTAAAGGCGATATGGTGTCCCTTGCCGGGCTCACCCAGCAGGTTTGCGGCGGGCACCTGGCAGTCCTGCAGCACAAGAGAACACGTGGACGAACCGCGAATTCCCAGCTTGTGCTCCTCGGCGCCCACGGTCAGACCCGGCGTGTCGCGCTCGATGAGGAACGCGGAGAACCTCTCGCCGTCAATCTTGGCAAAGACGGTGTAGAGGGTCGCGATGCCGCCGTTGGTGATCCACATCTTCTCGCCGTTGAGCGTGTAAGTACTCCCATCCGCTGAGAGCGTTGCGCGCGTGCGGATGTTCATGGCGTCGGAGCCGGAGCTGGCCTCGGAAAGTCCATAACCTCCGACCCACTCGCACGAGCCGAGCTTGGGCAGGTAGCGCTGCTTCTGCTCCTCTGTGCCGTACCAGACCAGCGGCAGCGTGGCGATGCCGACGTGGGAACCAAAGGCGGTCGAGAAGCTGCCCAATACCGATAAGTGGTCTGTAATCAGCGCTGAAGTGGTCTTATCCATCCCCATGCCGCCGTACTCCTAGGGAATATCGACCGAGGCGAAGCCCAGCTCGCCGGCCTTGCGCAACACCCCCGCAAGGACGCCCGGTTCTTTAGCCTCGATAGCAGTGGCATTGGAAAGAATCTCGTCGCGGGCAAACTCGGCGACTGTCGCGGCAATCTGATGCTGCTCCTCGTTCAGGTCCTCGGGGGTAAAAACTTCGGCGGGTGTGCGGGATTCGAGCAGGAAACTGCCGCCCGCGGCGGCGACGATGGGAGATGCAGGGAGTGAAGACATAGAAGAACTTGCCTCCTACGGCTCAACCCACTTTACGCCAGGAGATTGACCGGAAGCAACTCCCGGAGTCTATCCTCTCAAAGCCCGCAACGATATCGGCATGGGCATCGGCCCGGACTCGACCGCTCGCAATCGCTGGGCGGATTCAGCCGCCCCCAACTACGCCAACTTCGCCCTCCAGCGGCTACAATTGCTGGTATCACATCCGTGGAGGCTCACCCTGTTCGCCGCGCTCTTGACCCGTCTGAATCCCGCCGTCAGCCTGCTGCAAGTTCAGCTTCACTGGCTGCCTATGCGGTTGGCTGCGCATCTGACGCTTGCTCCAACGAATGGCCTGCGCCACTATCTGAAGGCGCAGTTTGCCGACCAGACCTTCAAGGGACTCTACCACTGGAATCTCTTTGACGCGGCAGTGCTGCTGCCCTACTTCGCGGTAATGATCGTGCTCGCGCTCTATGGCGTTCATCGCTACACGCTTTGCTACCTCTATTTCAAGTACCGGAAGAATTACCGTCCCGATCCGCCGCGTCATTTTGAAGAGTTGCCGCGGGTGACCGTGCAACTGCCCATCTTCAACGAGCAGTTCGTCATTGACCGGCTGATCGAGGCGGTCTGCGCCATGGAGTATCCGAGCGAGAAGCTGGAGATCCAGGTTCTGGACGACTCGACCGACGAGACGCAGGAGGTAGCCGCCGGCATCGTGGCGCGCTATGCGGCGCTGGGCCACCCTATTGTCTACATTCACCGGACAAACCGGCATGGATTCAAAGCGGGTGCGCTGGACGCCGGGCTCAAGGTGACCAAGGGCGAGTATGTGGCCATCTTCGACGCCGATTTTGTGCCGCCGCCGGATTGGCTGATGAAGGTGATCCACCACTTTGCAGAGCCGGAGATCGGGATGGTGCAGACGCGCTGGAGCCACATGAATCGCAACTACAGCATGTTGACCCAGATCGAGGCCATCCTGCTCGACGGCCACTTCATCATCGAGCACGGCGCACGCGTCCGCACCAACGACTACTTCAACTTCAACGGCACCGCCGGAATGTGGCGCATCCAGGCGATTACGGACGGCGGCGGCTGGCAGCACGACACCCTCACGGAAGACACCGACCTGAGCTACCGCTCGCAGATGGCCGGCTGGAAGTTCAAATACCTGCCCGAGGTCGAGTGCCCCTCCGAGCTGCCTATCGAGATGACGGCCTTCAAGACGCAGCAGGCGCGCTGGGCCAAGGGGCTGATCCAGACCAGCATCAAGGTGCTGCCCCAGATGTTCAAAGCGAATGTGCCGCGGCGCATCAAGGTCGAGGCCGTCTACCACCTGACGGCCAATCTCAGTTATCCGCTGATGATCGTCATGTCGGTGCTGCTGCTGCCGGCGATGGTCTGCCGCTTCTATCAGGGCTGGTTCCAGATGCTGCTGATCGACGTGCCGCTGTTTACCGCATCGACGGCCTCGATTGGGGTGTTTTATCTGATGGCAGAGCGCGAGCTGTTTCCGAAGACCTGGTGGAAGACCTTTCTTTATCTGCCCTTCCTGATGGCGCTGGGCATCGGCCTCACCGTGACCAACTCCAAGGCGGTGATGGAGGCGCTGGTGGGCATCAAGAGCCCCTTTGTACGCACTCCCAAGTATCGCGTGGCCAAGAAGGGCGAGAAGTCCCAGGCCGCCAAGTACCGCAAGCGGCTGATCCTGGCCCCGTGGATCGAGTTGCTGATCGGCTGCTACTTTTTCGCGGCGATTCTCTACACCTTCTCCAACCAGAACTACTTCACCGCGCCATTCCTGATTCTGTTTGTCATCGGCTACTGGTACACCGGCCTGATGAGCCTTCTGCAAGGCCGCTTCGAGCGCTGGCGGACGGGCACGGACGCCAACGCCGACGCCAACACCGACGAATCCAGCCCCAAGCCGTTTCCGGTGGGGGTGTGAGGGAGGAAGGCGCTGGAAGCCAAATCGATTTTTGATTCAACAGGTTGGCACCACTTTCGTAGAACCTTCACCCTTATGTATAATGAAATTCTTATATAGATGACTAAAGTTGGGAGGTTCGATTGCCGAATAATAAAAAAGTGATACCATCTTCTCAGTCAGGATTTTGGACGTTTTACGACTGGGTGGACAGCGACGGATCGAATCCCATTGAGAAATGGCTTGCCGGAGAGTCTGACGAAGTGCAGATGATGTTCAATTCAGTTCTCAAAGAAGCCAGGAAGCGCAGGAACCACGCCGATTGGCCGTGCTTCAGACACAAGATGAAAGGAAAGGCCGGAGCCGAGGGGGTCCAGGAACTTGGCTTCAAAGCGCAGAGTCGGCAATATCGTTTGCTGGTTAAATTCGACGGGGAATTGCAGACGGTAATTCTCTGTGGATGCTTTCACAAGGGGGACAAGTGGACCCCGACTGACGCTTTGGAAACCACTGTCAAGCGCGCAAAAGCGCTTGCACAAGGAAAGGCAAGCAGACGTGAACGAACGATCCAAGATGATCTCTAAGTTGATCAAGAATCGGGACACACGGGAGTCCTATATCCGCTCGAAACTTAGCGTACTTCTCCCTGCGCAGATTCGTTCTCTGCGTTTGCGGCGGGAAATGACGCAAGCTGAACTCGGCTCAGATGCCAACATGAAGCAAGCCCGCATCTCCGTGCTTGAACGCCTCGGCGAAGTCAGCTTTAGCATTGAGACACTGATCAAGCTGGCTTCCGCGTTTCGAGTGGGGCTCGTTGTCAAGTTCGCGCCCATGGGCGAAATGCTCGACTGGGAAAATGCCTTTGCTCCAGATGAATTCGACATCGTCCCTCTTGAAAGAGACGAAGCATTTCTGCACCCGGAGCATACCGAGAATTCGCGCAAAATGAGCCCTGGGCTGTGTGATGCAATGCTCGGAGAGCAAGACAGACTCGTGAATGTCATTCCCGCCCATCCCGCGCAGAGCGTATCGGTGTCGTATTGGTGGCAGAATTCAACCCCCACCCCAAGTTCATCGGCTACTGAAGCAGCGGGCAACTCGACCTTCAAAGCGCTGATGGACTCGGGATTTATGGGCGCAAACCTGAACCAGAACACTCACGAACGAGGATATGCAGCATGAGAATCACAGCAATCAAACTCGCAAGGGTTATCGCACTGTTCGATCCTGATGAATTGGCACCTGACGGGAGAGTCTCGTTAACCAGGGTCACTGCGGAGATCGCTAAGAAATTTCAGTTCCAAAAGTTTCCGACTCCCGGAGAGCAACCCGACGATAAAAAGGGCGTCGCGTTTCTTGATGGGACATGGAACGACACACCTGTCATGAAGCTGACCATCTACAACGACGGAATCATTGTCGACACACGCAGTTCGACTACGCGATCTCTAGAAATCCTGAAGGAATCTCTTCATTGGGCAAGGCTGGAATTGGGAATGCGCTTTGAAGAGGAAATGCTGCGTCGAACTCGCTATCTGAGTTCGTTCAGCTTTTTTAGCGAAGCCCCCATCCTAACGCACAGCCAAGCGATGAACAATGCAGCAATGGCGATGGCCGAACTAACGAAGTCGATCACAGGCCAGACACGGAAATACGAAGGATCGCGAATCGACCTCGACTTTGATCATTCGGCCAACCGAGATACCGTCGCGCCATTTACAATTCAGCGCCTAGGAGTGGAGTCGTTCGAATCAAACAGGTATTACACCCAAGCTCCCTTGCCAACTGAGGCTCATATTGCGTTGGTCGAGCAGTTTGAAGCGGACGTTCTTGCCACTTGATTGCTTGCCCATTGCCGCGGAAACCGGGCTACACTATCCCTATGGCAACCATGCTGACTGCCGAAAAAGTTCGCGCCGCTCTTGAAACCCTCAGTCCGACGCAGGAGAAGGTCGATCTCGCCGTGAAGACGGCGGTGGAGATCGCGCAGCCATCGCGCGTCATCCTTTTCGGCTCCTGGGCGCGCGGCCAGGCGCAGTGGGACAGCGATCTGGATCTGGCGGTGCTGATGCCTGACGCATTTCTAGACCGGCTTGGAGAGATTCATCGCCGCATCCGAGCGAAGCTCCACGAGATTCCCATGACGATCGATCTTGTGGTCACGACAGAGGGTACGGCCAGTGAGTTCCTCGGCTCCGTCAATTCCATCTACCACCGCATCCTGACACAAGGCCGGATTGTCTATGAGCATGACAAAACCTACCCAGGCGCAGATACTTCTCGTTAAAGCCGCCGAGGACGAGGAGGCTCTCGACGCGCCCAGTCTCTCCGATTCCATTCTTGGCTTCCATGCGCAACAGGCGGTCGAGAAGCTGATCAAGGCGCTGCTTGCGCAGCTTAATGTAGACTTCGAGAAGACGCACGATCTGGAACGTCTGCAGACCGTGCTGGCAGCTTTGGGCGAATAGCTGCCCCTAACGCCCATCCCGCTTGATCAGCTCAGCGACTTTGCTGTCGTCTATCGCTACGATCTTCTTTTCCAGTTCGATTCGCCGGAGATCGCCGAACTAGTCGAAACCGTCCGTCTGATCCGCGAGCACGTCGTGGCCCGCATTGCCGCGCTCGCCGCCGCGCCCGAGCCCCCTCCGTTACAATAGATTGAAGCGCCTGCCGCGCCGGGATCCCCCATTCTCCCGGGCCGCCAGGCGCATTGGATCATTATGCTCATCAAAAACCTGCCCGAAGCCCTTACCTTTGACGACGTGTTGCTGGTGCCCGCCTATAGCGAGGTGACGCCCATTCAGGTCAGCACGCAGACCCAGTTAACCCGCACAATTACGCTGAACACTCCGCTGCTCTCTTCGGCCATGGACACTGTGACCGAATCGCGGATGGCCATTGCCATGGCCCAGCAGGGCGGCATCGGCATTGTGCATCGCAATCTCTCCGTCGCCGACCAGGCCGGCGAGATCGACAAGGTGAAGCGCTCGGAGAGCGGGATGATCGTGGACCCGGTGACCATCGGGCCGGACCAGATGATCGGCGACGCGCTCGACGTGATGCGCCGCTACAAGATCTCCGGCGTGCCGGTGACGCAGGGCAAGCGGCTGGTGGGCATCCTGACCAATCGCGATCTGCGCTTCGAGACGCGCACCGACATTCCCGTGGGCGAGGTGATGACCAAGGACGACCTGATCACCGTTCCAGTAGGCACCACGCTTGAAGAGGCCGAACTGATCCTGCACAAGCACCGCGTGGAAAAGCTTCTGGTGGTCGACGATCAGTACAACCTGAAGGGACTGATCACAGTCAAGGACATCCAGAAGAAGCTGAAATATCCGAACGCCAGCAAAGACGATCAGGGGCGGCTGAGGGTGGGTGGGGCCATCGGGGCTACGGGAGATTATCTGGAGCGGGCGGCGGAGCTGGTGCGAGCGCGCGTGGACGTGCTGGCCATCGACTCGGCCCATGGGCACTCCTCACGGGTGCTGGAGGCGGTGCGCGAGGTGAAGAAGGCTTTCCCCGACGTGGGACTGCTGGCTGGCAACGTAGCCACCTACGAGGGCGCGCTGGCTCTGATAGACGCCGGCGCGGACGCGATCAAGGTCGGCATCGGCCCCGGTTCCATCTGCACCACGCGCATGGTCACCGGCGCGGGAATGCCGCAGATCACCGCCATCGCCGAATCTGCGCGGGCGGCGCGGGAACATGGAATTCCGGTGATCGCCGACGGTGGCATCAAGTACTCGGGCGAAATCACCAAGGCCATCGCCGCCGGGGCCAGCTCGGTGATGATCGGCTCGCTCTTTGCCGGGGTGGATGAAAGCCCCGGCGAGACCATTCTCTACCAGGGCCGCAGCTTCAAGAGCTATCGCGGCATGGGCTCGCTGACCGCCATGAGCCAAGGCTCGGGCGAGCGCTACTTCCAGAGCACTGCCGACCTGGCCAGCGCTGAGCTAGGCAGCGAAGGCGTGGTACAGCGCGAGCGCGCCAGCCAGAACCGGCTGGCCAAATTTGTTCCCGAGGGAATCGAGGGCCGGGTGCCGTACCGCGGACCGCTTGAGTCCATGGTCTTCCAGCTTGTCGGCGGGCTGCGCTCCGGGATGGGATACCTGGGCTGCCGCAATATTGCCGAGCTTCAGGAAAAAGCGCAGTTTGTGCGCATCAGTGGCGCCGGCCTGCGCGAAAGCCACGTGCACGACGTGATCATCACCCGGGAAGCGCCTAACTATCATGTTGAATAATGCGTCTTCCTCAATTGCCTCGGGTGGAATCCGTACCACCAGCCGGGTCCTTGAATAAGAGAGCCGCCCGGCTCTTCGACAGAAAGGTTACACAAGTTGGAAGAACGCTCTGGCCGTGAAGGCCTCATGTTCTGGATAAGCGCCTGGCTCCCCGTCGCGGTGGGAGTTGGCATCATCATGATGGAGTCGACAAAATCTTTTGGCGCCGACCATACCAGCCAGCCACTGCGGGTGCTTTGGGAGGCAATCTTCGGCCCCGTCAGCAATGCTCATTGGGCGATCATTCATATCGTTATCCGCAAGTGTGGGCACTTTTTGGGTTACGGGCTGTTAGGAGCAGCGTGGCTGCGCGCCTGGTGGATGACTTTGCCCCACTCCCACTTTCTCGAAGACGCATTTCTTGCGCTGATGGGAACGGCTTTGGTGGCCAGCCTGGATGAGCTGCATCAGAGCTATCTCCCCAACCGCCAGGGTTCGCCCTGGGATGTATTGCTGGACTGCTGCGGAGCTATCACGATCCAGTTATTGGTCTATATCTGGCTGCGGCTCTTCAGGCCCCGGCGGCTGATGCGAACGGATTGACGGTCGAGCATACGGCCGTCAAGGCATTTCCAGGATTGCTCCACCCGGATAAGGAGCAATACCAGCCGGAGGGCCGATAGGTTCACAGTTTCACGGTTTTACAGTAAATAGGGGGGTACGGACCGGGGGCATTCCTGACAGATTGGAACGCAGAGGGCCGGAGCCTTCCGGTTGCCGCTTGACCCAATTCCGCCCGTGACCATTGCTAAACCTCTTTGTCTGCTTGAACTTGTTTACATTATGCGCCAATGGAAGGTAATTCCATGCAAAAGAAGGGTCGGAGCTTGCGGCCCCTTTTCGGGTTCGAGAATTCGGAGCCGGGTTGGCGGCGAAAAGTGGAGTAAGCGCTTCGGTCTTCAGAGTTTAGCTTGACCAACTCCAGCCGGCGGCCTATGATTTCTGCCGAGAAGAGTCGCGCATGAATCTCCCCCGGTATTTTTTCTCTGTTGTTGCGTTCGCTTTGCTTGCTTGCCTCTACGCGGGGGCGCAGGGAGTAGTCGTTCACCCTCAGCCCGCTCCGGCGGGAAGCTCCGCACCCCGGCAACTCGCCCCTGAGCAGATCGCCAAAATGCCAGTCGTGGCGCTGCCGATAAAGGACTTCAAACTGCTTTCCTCCGGCACCGGATGGGTTTCTACCGGGAACCGGCTGCTGTTGACCAACGACAACGGCGCACACTGGAAGGACATCTCCCCGCCCGTTCCCGCCCCCGCCGAC
>Ga0302275_10000132_pt1 | contig 80485 bp, 71 predicted proteins | sample III_Bog_N2_2_FD_200229 | JGI IMG/M metagenome (GOLD analysis project Ga0302275, IMG submission 200229) | Peat permafrost microbial communities from Stordalen Mire near Abisko, Sweden - III_Bog_N2_2 | ecosystem: Environmental > Terrestrial > Soil > Wetlands > Peat | place: Sweden: Abisko... | reverse complement strand
CTTGTGGCTGGCGACTTCAGCGTCTGAAGGGGCCTCGCGAAGAGTGGGAACAAAGAGCTTAGACCAGCGATGCATAGAGATAAAGACAAACTTTCCCGTCCGATTAAGGCGGACGAAGCTCAAATCTACGTTTCAATTCATTCTAAATGTACCGGAGTGGGCAACTCGCGAAGACGTCCTCAGGGCTCAATGCCGGCAATCGACGCGACAATCTCACGCACAGCAAAAAGGACATCATCGGTGGATTTGCCAATAAGGACCGGGTCGCGCACATCCCAATCCACGCTGCGCATGTGTGAGCAAAGCACCGCGCCATGGACTGGCAAACCCGGCGGCAGCACAACCTCTGAAGCATATCCCTTGACCTTGCTTGTGATCGGGCAGACATAAGCCAGAGCTGTCTTTTTGTTGAATCGCCAGGACGAAAGCACTAACGCCGGGCGGCGTCCAGCCTGTTCGCGGCCTGCCTGCGGGTCGAAATCAAGCCAGATCAGATCTCCGGCATCAGGGACGTAGGCGCTTACCAAACCTCGGCCCCGCGATCAGGCCCCCAATCGATTCTTTCCATTTCCGCACCCTCAGGGATCCCCTCCAGCAGTTTATCGAGAGTCATGCGCCTGCGAGGCTTTACTGAAGCCTCACTCTTCGAGACCAAAGAAAGGCCCCCCGCGCCATTCGGAACCCACTCCACCGGCTCGCCGACACGCAACGACGCCTGCGCCACTAATTCCTCTGGAACCTCAACAGTCAGAGTGTTCCCCACGCGGACAATGCGGGTAGTCATAGGGCAACTCCTGTCCCATATCATATCGCGAAACAGATCGCCTGTCTGACAATTGAATCTCACACGCTTCCCCCGACAAGAACCGGCGGCCTGCGTTCCCAATTTTCTCGGAGCCAACAGGCTGCATAATTGACAAAGGAGGTGCAATGACAGTCGAAGAAGTCACTGAAATAATTCGCCTGCAGGCTGGGGATGATCTCCGGACGACATATTGCCATGGGGTAACTCTTGAGCAGGCGCTTGTCACACCAAAGGAGATATCGGTGATCGCCCGGTCCGTTCGCGGCGGTAAGGTTAGCGACCAGCAACCGAAGTTTGGCTCGTCGGGCAGGAAAACTCCGGCGATGGATACAAAATCATCATGCGCGAAGATGATCTCCAGTTTGGGCTGGCATCGAACGGCGGTCCTTCAGACAAGCACCTCACCTTGGTCGGCTGGTATGGCAGCCTCCGCACTGCATGCATCGGCATGTAAAATGCCAATCCCAAGCCAATGCAAAAATGGCTCGAAAAAAGGAATGCCGGAATTGGCTTATGAGGCGCCTCCTGATCGCCGACTTCTGTTCCCTGTTCCCTGATCCCTGCCTTTAAATCAGTTCAACTCCCCACAAATCATGCAAATGCAGTACGCCCTCGACAGTCTGCTCCGGCCCAACAACCACCAGCGAAGTAATCTTCCGCTCCTCTAAGTTGGCCAGCGCCGTTGCTGCCAGTTCGCTCCCGGCAATGGTTCGCGGCTTCGCGTTCATCGCTTCGCCCGCCGTACGGCTCAAAGCCGCCCCGCCCTCGCGCTCCAGCAGCCTTCGCAAATCCCCGTCGCTGATGACCCCACACAGCCGCCCCTGCTGCTGCACCGTCGTCATCCCCAGCTTCTTTGACGACATCTCATAAATCACATCCGTCATTGCCGTCGCCGGCGCAACCACCGGCACCGCATCCCCCGCATGCATGAGGTCGCGAACTAACGCCAGTTTCTTGCCCAGCTTCCCTCCCGGATGCAGATCCGCAAAGTCTTCCGCTCGAAACCCCTTGCGCAAACTCACCGCAATGGCCAACGCATCGCCCAGAGCCAACATCGCCGTCGTTGAAGCCGTCGGCGCCAGGTTCAGCCCGCAAGCCTCCCGCTCCACGCTGCAATCGAGCGCCACATCGCTAGCCACCGCCAGCGTCGAGCTCAGATCACAGCAAAAACTGATCAGCGCATCCCCCTTGCGCTTCAGCGTGGCCAGCAGCCGCAAAATCTCTTCCGTCTCCCCGCTCGCCGAAAGCGCAATCACCACGTCCCCAGGCATCAGCACGCCCAGGTCGCCATGCACCGCCTCAGCCGGATGCAGAAACAGCGCCGGTGACCCCGTCGAACTCAGCGTCGCCGCAATCTTTTGCGCAATAATCCCGCTCTTCCCCATCCCCGTCACCACCACGCGCCCATGCGACTCCCCGCAGCGCATCACCAGTTCCACGGCCCGCGAAAAGGCCTCGGACATTGCGCCTTCCAGCCGGGCTGCCAACGCCAATAAGGCCGCCGCTTCAGTCCTCACCAGCGCAGCAGGCTGAAAACAATCGTCTTCGTCGAAATTGCTCATCGGTTTCTGATCCTACCACTCACGGCACCAATTGGAAGCCCGCCCGTCTTCCTCGTACAATAAGTCAGAGGTCTTGTCCACCGTGAAACGAAACACCATTGTCCTGGGCGCCGTATTGTTTATCCTGTCTACCTTTGCCTGGGCTGGCTGGGCGAACTACGAATATCGCAAACAGGCTGCGGAGCGGCTTCTGGCGTCCGTCGCCAAGGGCGAGCTCGTGGTCGATGCCTCCAGCGGCGACGGCAAGTATGTTTCCCCGCTCACCGGCAAGCCCGCCCCCGCCTTCGCTCTCGAAGACCTGACCGGCAAAAAAGTCTCGCTGGCCGACTACAAAGGCAAAGCGGTACTGGTCAACTTCTGGGCCACCTGGTGCGCCCCTTGCAAAATCGAAACGCCCTGGCTTGTGGAACTGCGCAACCAATATTCGGCGCAAGGCTTTGAGGTTCTCGGCATCTCCGCCGATGACCTTGACAAGGACGATGTCAAAAAGCTCGCAGACGAGAAAAAAGAGATTGGCCGCACCGCAGACCAGCTGCATATCCCCTACCCGGTGCTGATCGATGGCGGCTCGATCGACACCGCTTACGGCGGGCTGGACGAACTGCCCATGTCGTTCTATGTTGATCGCAACGGCACGGTCGTCGCGACGCAGATGGGGCTGAGCTCAAAAGACGAAATGGAAGCCAATATCAAGAAGGCGCTCGGAAACTAGGATTCGAGGAATAGGGAATGTACATGGCTGGAAAAAGAAACTGGGTTTCTGTTGCTGCCACGCTCTTGGTGCTGGCAATGCCTTCCGGATGGGCGCAGTCCGACACCATGAGCCACTCCATCCTCGCCGGTTCCGCAGTCGAATTCCAATACCCCGAACAGATCACCGTTCCCGCCGGAAAAACCACCACAGTCGCCCTTCATTTCCGCGTAGCTCAGGGCCTCCACATCAACTCCCACACCCCCCGCGACCAGTACCTCATCCCCACCGCCTTCTCCATCCCCGATGGAACCGGCGTCCAGCTTTCCGACGCAGTCTATCCCCCAGGCAAGGACTTCACGCTCCCTGCCGCCCCCGCCGACAAGCTCAGCGTCTACACCGACGAGTTCGTCATCCAGGCCAAAATTGTAGCCCCCGCCGGCAACCATCTCGTTCAGGCCAAGCTCCACTTTCAGGCCTGCAACAACGCCATGTGCATGCCCCCAAAAACCATCCCCGTAGCCATCGACGTTATCGGCAAGTAACGAGCTTTCCGCCCAAAGACCATCTTTTCTTTGTTTCTGAGGAAGGCTAGTATGAAGAAAGCAGGAGCGTGTCATGGCCACTCAACCCGTCGCGCGCAAGTCAGTCGAAACCACCTCCAGACGCAAGCGTCCAGCGCATTTCCTGGAAGTCGTTTCGGTTGTGACTACTTCAACGCGGACGACTTTGCAGCTCACCTGAATAACGGCTCCTACCTGGGCATTCCAAAATCGATCCGCGCAATTGTCGGCCCGGTCTGCGAGAAATTCATTCAAGATCACATTGCGGATGGTAGGGATTTCGCGACGGAAACCACACTGCACAGCTCCGCGGTTTTCGAACAAATGGAGCGGGCCCACCTAGCTGGATTTCAGGTCAGATTCACCTATATATGCGTCGGTGGGCTCGACATGGCAATTGACCGGGTAGCTGGAAGATCCATCCTCGGCGGCCACAGCGGCTCAGAAGACACAGTGCGCGACATTCGGACAAAAAGCTTCGCGAACCTCCTCCGCGTCTTCGACGAATTGGGAAAGACGATCGACCTCCTCGATCTTTACGACAATTCCGCCTTCGCAACTCCCCCGAAACTCGTCGCCTCATTCAGCGGACGAGGAATCACTTTCCTCGCTCCACAACTCCCGTCCTGGATCGACGAAGCGTTAGGCCACACCCAATACTCCGCTGCAAATGTTCGCAGAGTCTTCAGCCAAAAGAAACTTTTGTCCCTCCCCCGCCGATAACAGGCTCAATCCTCCTCGAATCCCGCTTTCGCCTTCAATCGAAAAACCGAATCTTAGCTTCCCGTAACACTCCGTTAAAACTCTATTCATGTCTGATTCACACCGCTTGGTTAGTCTCCGAGAAGCAAGGGGTGTCTATCCCTCGCTTTACTCCCAAGGAGAAAATGCAGATGCTCCGAGTCATCATCGGACAGTTGAGATCTTTCCCTGTCTTTGCAATCTTTTTTTTGGCGCTCATCGCAGTGCCCGCCTTTGCCCAGAACACAAGTGGAACCGTGAAAGGAATCGTCGCCGACTCCGCCGGCAAAATGGTCATCGGCGCCTCGGTCACTCTTGAAGATGCCGCGGGAACCCCGGTGCAGCGCGCCCTCACCGACAAGGAGGGCTCTTTCTCCTTTGCCAGTGTTGGCTCCGGCCACTACACCCTCGCCGTCAGCGCCACCGGCTTCGGCACCGAGCTGCGCCCCATCCCCGTCACCAGTGGCGAGCAGAAATTCGATTTCAAGCTGGCTCTCGCCTCGGTCGCTGAAGAGGTTGTCGTCGAGTCTGAAGATAACTCCTCGCTCGCCGTGCAATCCGCGCCCGTCAAGGCTCTGCTCGATGCCGCTTCCGCCCGCACTGAAATCTCCAGTAACTACATCGCCGAGTACACCTCTCCGGTCACCGACTTTGCCGACATCATCCAGGCCGCTCCCGGCACCGTCAGCTACACCACCAACGGTGTGGGCAACGGCCAGGCCAAAATCTTCTTCCGCGGATTCGTCGACGACGACTACACCATGACCTGGGACGGAGTGCCCTTCAACGACTCCAATGATCCCAGCCACCACTCCTGGGCTTACGTCCCTGCCCCTGCTATCGGCTACGTCGACTTCGACCGCAGCCCCGGCACCGCCTCTGATATCGGTCCTTCCAACTTTGGCGGCTCGATCCACTTCTTCTCGCCAAGGCTCAGCGATGAGGCCCAGGTAAAGGGCGAGGTGACCTACGGATCGTTTAATACCTACCAGGTCCTCGGTGAGTTCAACACTGGCCTTTTCGGCGGCAAGAATCCCAAGGCTCACTTCTGGCTCGAGGGCCACTACCAGAGCTCGGACGGCTACCAGACCTTCTCGCCCAAGCAGGATGTCGCCGCGACCGCCAAGTTCGACTACAAATTCAGCGACCGCACCGACCTCACTGTCATTGGCACCAACATCATCGTTGACGCTTTCAACAATAACGACCCCACCCGCCGCCAACTCTTTCATCACGGCGACAACTATCTTTACGACAACAACATGTTGAATCCGGACGGCACTTACAACGCTCAGTACTGGCGCTACTCGGTCTACCATGTCCCGACCTTCTTCGACATTATTTCCTTCAACCACGACTTCGGCAGAGCCTGGAAGCTCGATTCCAAGTCCTACACCTACGGCTACTCCAACCATCAGCACTACCAGAACACGACGGACAACGACCTGGTGACCGACTCGGTACTAACCAAGCCGATCGAAGAAAAAGTTGGAGGAGATGACCAGCCCACTGGGGCGAACTACGACAAGAAGCCCACCGGAGTCGACAAGCTCAACCAGTACGGCCGGTACGGCGAAATCGATGCTCTCAGCTATGCCACCAAGTGGGGCGTCTTCCGTGTAGGGAACTGGTTCGAGCATACCGAAACTCTTCGCTATCAGACCTACACTGACCCCATCACCTGGGTCGATTCCCCCTATATCAAGAACAACAAGTTCCACGAGCACTTCTTCACCTATGCTGTCCAGCCCTATGCCGAGTTCCAGTTGGTGGCCATTCCGCGCTGGACCATCACGGCTGGCGTCAAGGACGCCTTCTTTCGAATGGATCTGACCCAGTATCCGGACGGCAAAGTGGTTGGCCCGCTCGGATGCACTTCTCTCTTAAGCGCAGACTGCAGCATCACCGTCCAGCACTCGCAGGACTACAACTCCATCCTGCCCTCGGTTGAAGCCAACTACCGCATTAACAACAACTGGTCCGCTTACGGCCAATATGGCCGCGGCACGATCGCTCCCTTCAGCAGCGTCTTCGATACCACCGGAGCCCAGGTTGCTGTCACCCCGCCGCCCACCATCGCAGACACCTATCAGGGCGGCACGGTAGTGAAGCTCAACCGCTTAGCTTTCGACGCGGACGCTTACCACATTCACTTCACCAACACTTACTCGACGTTTACGCCATCCAGCGGCCCGGACGAGGGCTTCGCGTTTTACTATGCCAACCCGGACTCTAACACGAATGGTTTCGAGGCCGAGGGCAACCTCGCCGTCACGCGCACCCTGAGCTTCAACGCGAACGGTACCTTCGGTGTCGCCAAGTACGAAGCAGCCGGGGCCCAGGCGGCCACGTCTACTGCTCCCGCCACTCCCGCCACCCCGGTGGCCTGGGTGGCCAGCACCCCTCACGATACTGAGTCGCTGGGTATGACCTATCGCGAAAGGGGTCTCGACTTCGGCATCTTCGGCAAGCGAATCGGATCCATGTGGAACGACATCGGTAACGATCACCAGACCGTTCCCATTGACCCGTTTTGGATGAGCAATCTCTTCGTGAACTACAGCATCCGCGGCAACTCGATGTTCGGTGGGTCGAAAATCAAGCTCAGCATCAACAACATCTTCGATAGCCACGACACTGTAAACATCGGCGCGGCCAACGATGGAACTTCGCTGACTACGCCCTACCCAACCACTCCTGGACCTGAGGTATCGGGGGATCTGCAACCCTATACCCCAAGCTGGAATGACACCCTCGAGAAGCAAGCTGGCCGCGCGGTCATGATCACCTTCCAAATGGCACTCTCGCACCACGAGAAGTAATTCTGCACATGTGCCCCAGGTCTCCTGTTGCAGACTTGGGGCACATGGTGTAAACAAGCCATCGGTTTGCCAACCAGCCTACTTATTCTCAATCTTTGCCCACGAATCCCTCAGCGGCAGCGTCCGGTTAAACACCAGGCTCCCTTCTGCCGAATCCTGGTCCAAACAGAAGTACCCGACGCGTTCAAACTGGAAATGCGCTCCAACCTTGGCGCCGGCGAGCGACGGCTCCAACTTCGCAGCGGTTAGAATCTCCAGGGACCCCGGGTTTAGATTGTCCAGCACATCCTGCCCCTCATCTACATCGGTAGGATCGGCCTTGGTGAACAGCTTGTCGTAAAGGCGGATTTCCGCCGAGATTGCATGTGCCGCCGACACCCAGTGCATCGTCGACTTCACCTTGCGCCCATCGGGTGAATTGCCGCCCTTGCTGGCAGGGTCGTATGTGCAATGGACCTCAACGACACCGCCATCGGCATCCTTGACCACGCTCTGCGCCGTCACAAAATAAGCCCCGCGCAGCCGCACTTCCTTCCCCGGCGAAAGGCGGAAATACTTCGGAGGTGGAAGCTCGCGAAAATCGTCCTGCTCAACGTAAATCTCCCGCGAAAACGGCACCTTACGCACCCCCGCAGCCCCGTCTTCCGGATTGTTGGCAACCTCGAAGTATTCCACCTGCTCTTCAGGATAGTTGTCGATCACCAGCTTCAAGGGTCGCAGCACGGCCATTGCGCGGTTGGCTCTCCGGTTCAGATCGTCCCGCTGGTAGTGCTCCAGCATCTCGATGTCGGTGCTGCCGTTAGTGCGCGAAGTCCCAATGGCCGCGCAAAACGCCCGCAGTCCCTCCGCCGTAAACCCGCGCCGCCGAATGCCCGCCAGCGTAGGCATGCGCGGATCGTCCCATCCGCTTACCCGCTTTTCCTGCACAAGTTGCAACAGCTTCCGTTTAGACAGCAGCGTGTAAGTCAGGTTTAGCCGGTCAAATTCAAATTGCTGCGAAGGGAATATTCCCAGCTGCTCGATATACCACCGATAAAGCGGCTGATGGTCGGCAAACTCCAGCGTGCACATCGAGTGAGTGACCTGCTCAATCGAATCCGACTGCCCGTGCGCGTAGTCGTACATCGGATAGATGCACCACGCGTCGCCCGTCCGTTGATGCGTAGAGTGCAGGATGCGATACATCACCGGATCGCGCATGTTGATGTTCGGCGAAGCCATGTCGATCTTCGCTCGCAGGACGCGCGTGCCGTTGGGGAATTCGCCGTTCTTCATGCGCGCGAAGAGATCGAGATTTTCCGCAACCGTCCGATTGCGATACGGGCTGTCTTTGCCAGGCTCCGTCAGCGTCCCGCGGTGTTCGCGAATCTCGTCCGCCGACAGATCGTCGACGTAGGCCTTGCCGGCCTTGATCAACTGCAAGGCCCACTCGTAAAGCTGGCCGAAGTAGTCTGACGCGTAGCAGAGCCGATCCCACTCAAAGCCGAGCCAGCGTACGTCCGCCATTATGGAGTCGACGTATTCCTGCTCTTCTTTTTCAGGATTGGTGTCGTCGAAGCGGAGGTTGGTCTTGCCGCCGACTTCGTCGGCTAGGCCGAAGTCGAGGCAGATGGCCTTGGCGTGGCCGATGTGGAGATAGCCGTTGGGCTCGGGGGGGAAGCGGGTCTGCACCACCGCCTCGCCGTACTTTTGCGTGCGCACATCCTCCGCAATCTGGTCGCGAAGAAAGTTCGATGTGCGAGTTTCGGGACTATCCGGATTCAAATCAGTCATTCCTGCGCTTCCTTATTTCGTCTTCAGTCTCTGCGCTCAAGCGAGCGATTCAAGCCTTTTTTCGGCCTCACCAATGCGCGCAACACAAACCTCGCGCCCCAGCACGGCCATTGTTTCAAACAGCGGCGGCGCGTTCTTCCGTCCGCACACAGCCACTCGGATCGGCTGGAACATCGGCCCCGCCTTCACCCCAAGTTCAGCCGCAGCCCCGCGCAAGGCCTGTTCCAGCGCAGCAGCATCGAAAGCACTCTCCTCCACCACTGAGGATGCCTTCCTCAATATCCGCCCCGCGAGCGCCGCATCGCCCTTTTGTGGAATCAGGTCGGCCGGATCATACGGCGCAAGCTCCTCCACAAAAAAGAAATCGGCCACGCTCACAGCATCCCGCAGATACTTCATGCGCTCGCGAATCAGCGGCGTAACTCCGTGCAGCTTTTCCGGCGTCGTCGTCAGCCCGGCCTCCACAAAAAAAGGCTCGATCAGATGGCTCAGTTCCTCCACCGGCAAAGCTCGAATATGTTCAGCATTCAGCCATAACGCCTTGGCATCGAAAGGGTCTTCCTCTGTGAAGTTCACCACTGCGTTGGCGCGATTTATGTTCTCCAGTGTGAATGCATCGCGAATCTCACCCAGCGCCATCAATTCGCGGTCATTCTTCGGCGACCACCCCAAAAGGCAGAGGAAGTTGATGAACGCATCCGGCAAAAAGCCCGCATCCCGGTAAGTGGTCACGCTCACCACCGGCCCATGTTTGCGCTTGCTGAGCTTGGCGCCGTCTGGAGCCACCAGTAGCGGCAAGTGCGCAAACTGCGGAGAGTCAACGCCCAGACCTTCAAAGATCAGCAGGTGCTTGAACGTATTCGTCAGGTGATCTTGCCCGCGAATAATGTGGCTGATGCGCAAATCGGCGTCGTCCACGCAAGATGCGAGGTGATAAGTCGGCATCCCGTCCGACCTGAGCAAAGCGAAGTCTTCCACTTCGTCCGCAAGTTTGGCTTGCTCCCCGTAGACACTATCCGTGAAGCTCAGGGTGCGATTTTGTCTGCGGGGTACACGATACCGGAGTGCAAATGGTTCTCCGGCGGCGGCGCGGTGGTCGCTCTCCTCGCGGGATAACTCGCGCATCCCAGCGTTGAAGAGCCAGGCTCGCTGATTGGCAAACTGGTCCTCTGCCGCAACCTTTGAGTCCTCAGAATGCGCCGGTGTGAAGTCGCGATAGGCGAGTCCTTTCTCAAAAATGGCTTGAGCCGCCTCGCGGTGCAACGTCAGGCGCTCCGACTGCTTGTACTCTTCGTCCCAGTCCAGACCCAACCAGCGCAGGCCTTCAAAGATCGACTGCACGCTGCGGTCGGTGTTGCGCTCCACATCCGTGTCGTCCAGCCGCAGCAACACCGTCCCGCCGTTGTGGCGGGCAAACAGCCAGTTGAAAATAAAGGTTCGGGCGCTGCCAACGTGCAGAAACCCGGTGGGCGATGGGGCAAAACGGACACGGATCTGGCCGTGGGTGGGAGGAGAGAATTCTGGCATCGTCAACAATGGCCTTCTATCACCGATGCTAGCATTTTGCGCTCTGAGCCCGTCCCACCAGCCTTGCTCAAACCTGCGGCGGCAAAGGCGGCTGCCACGTCACCTGCGGCGCAGGAATCACCTTCCACTCAGCAAAGGCCAGAATGTATAGCAGAATCAGCGTTCCAAAGGGCACGATGTTGATCAGCGACAGCCACGACGAGAAGCCGGCCTTCTTCAAAATGAACCAGAAGGGAATAATGATCACCGCCAGAAAAACAACAAAGACGATCATGTAGATGCCGAGAATTGCGGCAAGAATGCCGCCTGCGTTTTGCGGGTCGTTCATTGAGGGTCCTCCGGTAGCTGAATTTAGCTTTGAGCCAAGGTAAGGCCAAACCGAAGAAACTGCAATGGAAATCGTTCACGCCCGCGGAAATGCGGGGTCTAGCCGCGCCCCGGAAAATCGCGCACTGAAAAGCGCCTGATTGACCAAGGAGTTCAATCAGGCCGGAACTCGGCGCCAGAGCCCCTCAATCCGCACGGACAGCGACCAACTGTTCCCTAATTCCTGTTCCCTGTCCTTAGGTGATGTCTTCGGTGTCGTAGACGGGCACGATCGTCCGCTTTTTCGGAACACCATGTACCGAACTCAGCAGGTCTTCGACCACATCCTCAAGCTGGCGCTGTGTTTCAATCACCGCGCTCATGCTCTTCAGCTCATCCGGATCGATGACCCGCTCAACCAGCGCCACCGCGTGGCATTGCGCCACGTGGTCCAGGCCCAGGCCTTCCGGCGTTTTGGCTTTGATGCTCACCTGGTCGATTTCAATGCACAGCAGGTCCGCGACGCGCGCGCGCATCTCTCCGGCAATGGGGAAGATTTTGGGCGCGGCCAACACCAGTGTTGTGTCGATGTTCACGATCCGGTATCCGGCATTCTGCAGTTCTTCCATCGCCAGGTTCAGAAAAATGGCAGAGTCTGCGTCCTTCCAGCGCGGGTCGCCGGGCGGAAAGAAGGTGCCAATATCGCCCGCCGCAATCGAGCCCAGCAGGGCATCGGTAATGGCGTGCAGCAGCACGTCGCCGTCGGAGTGGCCGGCCAGGCCCTCAGGGTGTTCCAGCGTCATTCCGCCAATCCGCAGAGCGACGCCAGGCTTGAATGCGTGCGAGTCCCAGCCAAATCCGATTCGTGTATCCATAGGGTTTACCGTGCCTGCTCTCTTTACTTTGCTGATCGGGCCCGCTGCCGCAGATAGAATTCCGCCAGTTCCAGATCGCCCGGCTGCGTAATCTTCAGATTAACCTGAGAGCCGTGCACAACCGCAACGGGATGCCCCGCGCGTTCCACCACTGAGGCCTCGTCCGTGCCAATAAACCCGTCGGCGGTAGCCTCGGCAAAGCACTTTTTCAGCAATTCGTAGCGAAAACCCTGCGGAGTCTGCGCAAGCACAACATACTCGCGCGGAATGGTCGACGTAATCAGGGCGCCATGCGCCGTCCGCTCCACCTGCTTGATCGTATCTACCGCAGGCAGTCCCACAATGGCTGCCCCAAACTCGATCACCGCGTCGATGGTCCGGTCGATCGTGGCGGGATCAATGAGCGGCCGCACCGCATCGTGTACCAGCACAACGTCGTCGGCCTCGGCGGGCAGAGCCGCCAAAGCATGGGAGACCGACTCCTGCCGGTTGTCGCCGCCTTCAACAACCTTGACCCGGCCTGCGAACCCGTACTCGGCAACTTGCGCCTCCACTCGTTCCATTTCCGTGGCGCGCACGGCAACGTAAATGGCGGTAATCCGCTGCACCGCGGCAAATGCACGCAGGGAGTGGATCAGGATCGGCAGTCCATCCAGGGAGAGAAACTGTTTGGGCTGGGGCCCGGCCATGCGTGTGCCCAGGCCTGCTGCGGGAAGAATCGTAAATACTTGCATAACGGCTGAAGTATACAACCATCACCCGCGACGGGGCGGACGCGCTCTCGCTGCCAGCGCCACAGAGTATGGCCCCGCACCGTATGATTTTCCCCATGCACGCATCGTCCGGCACTTCGCTCCCCCTCGATGAATCCATTCTCAAACCGGGATTGCGTCTGGGCGTAGGTGTGTCCGGCGGGGCGGATTCGGTGGCGCTGCTGCTGGCGCTCCGGGCGCGGGCGCGGGATTTGGGCCTCGTCCTGTGCGTAGCCCACCTCCACCACGGCCTGCGCGGAGCGGAAGCGGATGCTGACCTCGACTTTGTCCGCTCCCTCGCCGCACAGCTCGAGTTACCCTTCCATCACGCCCAGGTAGACGTCGCCGCCAGCGCCGGCGAATCCATCGAAGAAGCAGCCCGTCGCCTGCGCTACGCCTGGTTCCGCCAACTTCTCCTGGAGATTCCGCTCCATGCAATGGCCACCGCGCACACCCGCGACGACCAGGCCGAAACAGTCTGCGGAAAGTTCCTGCGCGGCGCCTGGACCGAAGGACTCGCCGGTATTCACCCGGTGGTCGAGTTTCCCGAAGGCCGCATCCTCCGTCCGCTCCTCGCCGCAAAACGCTCCGAAGTTGAAGCTTATCTCAATGAAATCGGCCAGCCCTGGCGCGAAGACTCCTCGAATCGCGACTCCGCCTTCACCCGCAACCGCATGCGCCACGAATTGCTGCCGCTTCTGGAGACCTGGAATCCCCGCCTGCGCAATCACCTTGCCCAGATGGCCGAACTGGCCCGCGACGAAGAGGCCTGGTGGCAGGCCGAACTGGCCCGCATCGCTCCGCAGCTGATCCTAGCCGGCAAACCAGTCCGTGGAGGTGGCCGCGCATCTGGCGGCGGCCTCGCACTCGACGTCACCCGCCTCGCCGCCCTCGCGCCCGCCATGCAGCGCCGGCTGCTGCGCCATGCTGCCGCCCAGCTGGGAGCGACCCCCGATTTCCCGGCGACCGAAGCCCTGAGAAATCTGGCACTTGCAGGCCGCGCCGGTCAAAGAAAGGAACTGGCCCAGGGCCTGCGCGCTGAGCGAACTCCTCGAGAACTCCGCCTAACCAGGGAAACAACCGCCAGCGCGGAAGAAGCGATCCCCGGGTATTCCGTTCCCATCCCCGGCGAGTTCTCAGCCCCCGCCTTCGGCCTCAGTTTACGCGCCGAGATTCAAGCTGAGGCGGCTCATCCCGTTTCCCCGCGCACCGCGACCCTGCGCAACTGGCGGCCCGGGGACCGCGTGCTGCTCCGCCATTCCAGCGGCCCACGCAAGGTCAAGGAGGTGCTGGATCGGATGCGCCTGACCGGAACCAGCCGCACGGTCTGGCCGGTGCTCGAATTGGACGGCACAATCGTCTGGATGCGGGGAGCTGAAGTCGAACCACAGCATGGAGTTGTCATCTTCGCGTCCCCCCTGGACCCGGAAGCTTGACTATCCAGATCGGGCTCCGTTTGCCATGGCACTTTTGAGTCAATGAAATGACCCAGATGCCCAGCATCAATCGTCGATTGAGTGGTTACAGTTCTGCATGGTTCGGAGTACAATCTGAGTTACTGCTCATCCTGGCAGCGGAGCGGTTGCGTCCGCCGCAAGGGCGGCGTGTACTTAATGTGACTTTGCACGAGCTTCACGCGTCTAAGGGTGATGTGGGCGGAGACGAAATTTCCAGTTATTGGAGACTTCGGCCGCCGGGAAAGAGGGATCCTGGTGAATTCGACCGTTAAAACAGTCATGTTCTGGATATTTATCCTTGTCTGCTGCGTCCTGTTGTGGACCGTGGTGACAAGAAGTTCAGGCATGAACAAGCCCACCGACGTCCGTTACTCCGATCTTCTCGATAAGATCGATGCCGGACAGGTGCAGGATGCAACCATCCAGGGCACTGAAATCCATGGGCACCTCAAGGGTGCGAAGGATGAGTTTCACACTACCATCTCGTCCAATAACGTTGATAGCTTGAGCAAGGAACTGCGCGCCAACAAGGTTGGCTTTGACATCAAGGATCCGCAGAACAACGGTATGTTACTGCAGATTCTGTTCAATGTTGGTCCGTTCATTCTGCTCGGCGCTATCTGGTTCTTCATGCTGCGGCAAATGCAGTCCGGCGGCAACAAGGCACTGTCGTTTGGCAAGAGTCGCGCGCGCCTGCTGTCAATGCAGCAGAAGAAAGTCACGTTCAAAGACGTGGCCGGCGTGGACGAAGCCAAGGAAGAGCTGAAAGAGATCATCGAGTATCTGCGCGAGCCGCAGAAGTTTCAGAAGCTGGGCGGCCGCATTCCCAAGGGCGTGCTGCTTGTCGGCCCTCCGGGAACCGGCAAGACCCTGCTCGCCCGCGCGGTAGCTGGCGAAGCCAACGTGCCGTTCTTCTCCATCTCCGGTTCCGACTTCGTTGAAATGTTTGTCGGCGTCGGCGCAAGCCGCGTTCGCGACCTGTTTGAACAGGGCAAGAAGAACGCCCCCTGCATCATCTTCATCGACGAAATCGATGCTGTCGGCCGTCATCGCGGCGCCGGCCTCGGCGGCGGACACGATGAGCGTGAGCAGACCCTCAACCAGTTGCTCGTCGAGATGGACGGCTTTGAGTCCAACGACGGCGTCATCCTCGTCGCCGCCACCAACCGCCCCGACGTGCTCGATCCAGCCCTGCTTCGCCCGGGCCGCTTTGACCGCCGCGTAGTTGTCGGACTACCTGATGTTCGTGGCCGCGAGGAAATCCTCCGCGTACACGTCAAGAAGGTTCCGGTTTCCGACGATACCAACCTCAACGTCCTGGCTCGTGGAACACCGGGCTTCAGTGGCGCCGACCTGGCCAACATGGTCAATGAGGCTGCCCTCAGCGCCGCGCGCATGAACCGCAAGCAGGTCACCATGTACGACTTCGAACTCGCCAAGGACAAGGTCCTCATGGGCGCGGAACGAAAGTCGATGCTGCTCACCGACGAAGAAAAGCGCGTCACCGCCTATCACGAAGCCGGCCACGCCCTGGTCTCGTTCCTGCGCGGCGACTCAGACCCCATCCACAAGGTCACCATCATCCCTCGTGGCATGGCGCTCGGCGTCACCGTCTACCTTCCCGGCGACCGGCACAACTACACCCGCGAATACCTCGAAACACGCCTCGCAACGCTTTACGGCGGACGGGTGTCCGAAGAGGTCTTCCTCAACCAGATGTCCACCGGCGCAGGCAACGACATTGAGCGCGCAACGGAACTGGCCCGCTCCATGGTCTGCGAGTTCGGCATGAGCCGCCTTGGTCCGCTCACCTTCGGCAAGAAGGAAGAGCAGATATTCCTCGGGCGCGAGATCGCCCAGCATCGCGACTTCAGCGAAGAGACAGCGCGCCAGATCGACCTTGAAGTACGGCGTCTCATCGACGAGGCTTACCAGTCAGCCCACTCGCTCGTCGAGACCCACGGAGATGCAATGCACCGCATCGCCGCGGCCCTACTCGAGCGGGAGACCATCGACGCCGAAGAGGTACGGATGCTGATCGAGGGCGAAGAACTCTCCCCGATGCGCTCCATTCTGGCCTCCCCCACAGACACCGGAAGCGGCAGCCCGCAGCAGGTTCTCAAGCCCGAAACTCGCGGCGGCCCAGGCTTCCCGGAAGGCTCACCGAGCCCGGCGTAACCACCCCCATCCACCAGCGCTCGAAGAACAAAAAGGGCCATCCGCATTTGCGGGTGGCCCTTTCGTCTTAGGATGCCGATTGTTTCCATTTGATTGAACCTTCCGCGCCTTTCCCTCGACTTTTAAACGAATGCAAATAGAGAACCAGGATCGAGTGCTGTACGAATGGATCGCGCTACGTTGCCAGTCCGGTGATTCAGGCGCATTCGAAGACCTGGTCGCTGCTATGGAGCGCCCATTGCTCTACTACGCCACCAGCTTGATGGGCAATCCGGACAGCGGTCTCGACGTGCTCCAGGAAGTCTGGATCAAAGCCTTCCGCGGCATCGATAAGCTCAAGGACCCCGGCGCGCTGCGGTCGTGGCTCTACACCATCACGCACGGAATTGCCGTCGATCGCATTCGCCGCAACACATCCAGAGAACGCGCCGAGCAGGTTGAACTTGAAGATTTTCAGGAGGCCGAGGAGCCGTCCTTCGCCGCCGAAGATGCCGCCGCAATTCATGAGGCTCTTGGTGAAATCGGCTTCAGGCATCGCGAAGTCCTGGTGCTGCACTTTCTTGAAGACCTGTCAATTGCCGAGATTGCCAAGGTCGTCGATTGTTCTGAAGGCACAGTCAAATCCCGCATCCACTATGCAAAGCGGGCAATGAAGGAAATTCTGAGTGGAGGAAGTTATGGAAAAGGGAAGTGATGGACTGCGTGAGCGTCTGCTGGCGCGTTTGCCCCAGCCGGAGAATATAACAGCCTACCGGGAAGAGACCGAGTCCCTGCTGGCCAAACACAAGAAGGCACTCTCGACAGAGAAGTGGTCGGGCTACGTACTGACTCTCTGTGTGTATGTCCTTGCCATGTTGATCATGAATGGGTGGGCGGAACGGCATGGTCATGAAGTCGCCGTCTTTTTTGAGGTGACTGCAAGTGTCCTGTTCTTCGTGCTAATGTACATGGGGCTGGGCACCGCCATACACAAGTACCAGGTGGATACGCTGAAAGAAGTCAAGCAGGTCCAACTTCAAATTCTCGAACTTCAGGCTTCGCTGCGGAAGGACGAGAGTCGCTAGGCCCGCAAGCGCCTCAGCTGTACCGCAGGTGCCTACCTGAGCCCGAAAACCCGGTAAGCCACACCGATGCTCAGTCCGTAGGGCTTCAAGGTGTAGGTCTTGGGAGTGCCTTCCGACCAACTCGGCCACATCTGGTATTCGAAGTCCGGCGCACGCAGGGTAAACCGCTTGGTGAGCTTGATGTCCAGCCCGCCGCCAAACGCCAGGTCGGTATACCGGCCCCAGCCATTGCCGTTCTCGAAGTTCAGCTTGCCATACCCGACCAGGAACTTTCCGTAGGGCGTAGCCTTCCAGAAGTGCGCCCGATAGATCGGCAGCCGCGGCCCGATAAGATAGTTGTCTTCGTAAATGCCGCCGTTCGGCTTGTTCAACCGCATCCAGCGGGCCTCGCCTTCAAACTGCACCCATGGCGTGACCTTCACATCCACATAGGTGCCAATGCCCGCCACGTAGCCGTGAAATCCAGCCGGCGCCGGAACACCGGTGCCGATGTAATCAGGCTGGTAGCCAGAAAATTCACCGCCTGCGTTGATGGCCAGGCCGCGCGCAAAGGCGTCGGGAACCGTCTGCGATTGTGCGCACACGGCGCCTGCAGCTAGTACGAGGGAAACAAGCGCGGGGAGAGATCGTCTCATCAAAGAATGCATCGGCAAAAACCACGTCCTGTCCGAGGATATCCTGCAATTCATTCGAACCCCAGAGTCTTCCGGGAGTTGCCCGTGATTTTTTCACAGACACCCCCAGAATTCACAAGTCGTCTCTACTGCGGGTTCGGAGCTGGAGCCGGTGGTTGCTGCTGCGGCGCATTGGGGTCGGCGGCTGGCGCTTGCTGCGGCGCCGCTGTCGCATCGCCGGGTGCGGGTTGCGGTGGCGCAGCCTGGTTGTCCACTGGGGGAGGAGCCGCAGTGTCGCCACCCGCCGGAGGAATCGCAGCCGGTGGAATGGTCGACGGAGCGGACTGAGCCGGCGCCATGGCCGCGGCTGCCGCTGCCGCGTCGTAGCGCTGCAGCTTGAAGAAGATCGGCGTCACTTCGAACGGCATCTTGTCGCGCGGATTCATGTACGCGTAGATCTTGGCGTTCAACTGGTGCACCATGTCGTCCCACGGATCGGTCTTCAGCCAACTGCCCAGCGGAAGAGCCGGACGCTGCTGCAGATCGTCCCAGTTCAGCTTCGGCGACATGTGCTGCAGGTCGGCCATCCACGGCGTGCCGTCCATCTTCAACAGCGAGTCGCCAAGCTTCGGCGTGTTCAACTGCTTCAGCGCTTTTTCGCGATCCACCAGTTGTGCATAGTAGATGCCGGCGTCGCCCAACTGATCCTTGTAGAGGGAGTTCTTCAGGTACTCCATCGCCCGCTTGGCCGCGTCCACGTTGTCGTGGTCGTTGTGATACATGTCGATGCGCTGAAACGTCGCCGTGTCCGGAAACATCAGCCGATCGTTGAATGCGTACCGCGTGTCGATGTGGTGGCCCATGGCAATGTGCGCCAGTTCCATCGCGATCACCGAGGCAATCGCCGGTTCGTTGGGCAGCGTGTCGATCAGACCCTTGCTGATCAGAATGGTATTGCCCACAGTGGTCGTTTCAATCGTATTGGTCAGCAGAACGCGGGTGTGGATCTGGTCGGTAAATGCCAGGTTGTTTGGCACCTGCAGGTTGATGACAATCTGGTCCAGAATCTTGTGCTCGTAGCCGTTCGGATCGGGATTGAGCGGCGCAACCAGGCCGGCCTGTACCAGGCGGTCGATTACGTTGTTTTCGGCCTGCGTAACCCAGGCGCGCGATGCCTGCAGCGGGCCCACATCCTGAGAGTCCGAACTGGTGTCCACGGCGTCATCCACCTTCACGCTCACGTTCTCGCTGTCGCGCGTCGGCAGCTTCAGGCTATAGCCCCAGAAATGCGTTTGCGCCTTCAGGCCAACGGTCTTCTCGCCCTCGATGCGCGTTGTTTCTTCAACGTAAACCGCCACCGGCAGCCACTCGCCCGGCTGCACGTTCATGCGCCAACTGTCGAAGTGGAAGTAGTATTTGCTCGAGTCCTCTTCATTCGGCCCGGTGTAGGTTCCATTGAAGCGAACAACGTTGCCGTCCTGATCCTCAATCCAGATGCGGCCGAAAAACCGGCCCATACCCTTGACCTTGGGCTGTACATCGAACACCGCCGTACGCACTGTGCCCAAAAACTCACGCCGCACATAGCTGAACTGGTAGTGGTTCTTGTCGAAGCCCGTCGGGTCAAGAAACATCATCTGCATGAAACCGTTGGGATTGTAGGTGAACTTCTCCAGGCCCAGCGCCTTGCTCAAACCAAGCATCGCGTCCAGGGATCCCTTGAAAAAGCCCTTCGCGCCCTTTTGCTGCTTTACCGCGCGCTCGTCGAAGCTCTTGTCCACAAAGCCCTTGGCAAAGTCCACGCGGCTCAGCATGTACTGGTCGTCCACCGGCACCATGTACAGCTTCACATCGGGCTTGGTGTTCTGGATGTAGGTCTCCACCAGGGGCGTCCGCTTGCGGATGGCCTGGATCAGCACCTTCTCCTGCGAGATAGCCTTATCCACCAGCGCCGACTGTTCCGGTGTCAGAGGATGAACAGCTTCGTACTTCGGTTCCTTCTTCGCGTACGCGCAGGCCACGCTCACGGTCACCATGAGAAAGGCAAGGGCGATCTTCCGAAACGTCATGTAAAGCTCCTGGCTTGAATTATTCTCGCACTTTCTCTGCCCGCAAACCCCTGCGTGACTTTGTCCGGCCCAGCTCTGTTTCAATTCCTTCAGCAAAGTCCTTCTCCAGTTCCGATGCTACTACGCCAATTGGAACGTAATCGTGATGTTGGTGGTCTTGTCTACAGGGCGGCCATTTTGGGTGGCCGGGCGGAAGCGAATTTGTGCGGCAACGCGGGCGGCCTCGGCGTCAAGCCCATGGCCCAGACCCTTCACCAGCCCTTGCACCACTACCTGGCCCGCCGCGGTAAAGGTCACACGCAATACGACATCGCCCTGAATCCGTAACTGGCGAGCCTCGCTCGTGTACTGCACCGGAGGCTTCGAAAGCACTTCAATGTTGGTCATCGCGGGCGCTGCGGCCATCTGCTGTATGGGCGCGGCTTGCACAGCCGCAGTCGGAACTCCAGCCGAGGCCACATGGCCCCCGCCGGTGTAACCCGTGTTCGCGGTGCCTGTGCCGCCGGGGACGCCGGCAGATGCAACTCTGCCAACCACACCGGCATTCGATCCGGACCTGAGCCCGTTGCCAATTCCTGTCGAACCTACCACACCATGCGGCGCCACTGCCGGGCCCTGCATGCCGCCGTACGGATTGCCGATCGCCGCCACGGTTGCCGGGCGGTTGGCGTTGGGATTGGGCGTTACACCAAATGTGTCCCCCAAATGCACTGGCCTGGTCGATGCCTTTACCGTGTCCGATTGAGCGGGCATTGCCGCACGCAATGCTGCTTTAGGCTGCGGCGCCAGCACCACCGACGGCTTGGCGGCCTTGATCACCGGCATGTTCACCTTGGCTTCCATCTGGATCGGCTTGGGCTCCGGCTTGGGCTCCGGCTTGGGCATCACGATCTTCGGCTGCTCAAGCTTCACCTCAATCTTCGGTGGTGTCGGCGGCTCGATCTTTGGCGGCGGGGGCAGCTTTACCTTGGGAAGCGGCGGAGGCGTCGTGGGTACCACCAGAATCGTCTCCTCATACTTGTGCTGCACGAGCTTCTTAACCTGGCTGCCAAGGAAGACAGCAATCAGCACAATAAGTCCGTTGATCACCATGCTGGTGAAAAAGGAAGCAGGACTCCTCTCGGGTTCGGGCAGCAAGCCGAAGTTTGTCCGTCCTGGGGTGTAGGGAGCGCCTGGGGTGGATAGCTGGGGCATGTCGTCAGTCCTCGCGGTGGTGCAAATGAGTTTGGGTATCAAAACCACAGTCATAGGGAATATCGGCAAACGCGTTGCGCATTTCAGTGCGAACGGAAAATACCCGATAGGGGGAGCTATGAATTGCGGAAAGGGGAAGGTTGTCGTTCTGTGCCACGGAAGTGAAGTGGATTGTTTTCGGCCAATGGCCGAGGTCGGAAGAAAAATGCAAAATACCCCAGCCCGCCGCGGCGCCTTCTGCCGTTCGCTGCTCTGCGGGTTGGTGCGATCTGTTCACTGCACTAGAACTGTGCATTCTGCATGCTCCTAAGTAACATCCAAGGCTATCTGGCGGTAACCGGCAATCCCCCATTTTGGTCAGGGGACCCTCCGTCAGGGTACTTTTCAAACCAAGGAGCCTGCAAGAAAAGACCTGCGCGGCGAGGAAGCAGCGTAACAAAGTGCATAAGGCGCGCCGCCTTTTGACGGTCGAAGGCTGTGGGGACCGCAAACTTCCAGCCATGCCTATTGTAATAGACTCAAGGTAAACCAAAGTGCTTTGGGAAGGGCAGATTTTTATGAAAATCATGGTCACAGGCGGGGCCGGGTATATAGGTGGTACTGTCGCTCAACTATTGATAGCAAAGGGCCATCAGGCCGTTGTCTATGACAATCTCAGCCATGGCAGGCGCGACCTGCTGCCTCACGGAGTGGATTTTGTTGAAGGCGACCTTGCGGAGCGCGAAAAGATTGAAAAGCTTTTCATCGACGCCAAACAGAAAGGCCAGCCCTTTGACGGAGTGCTCCACTTTGCCGCCCTCATTGAGGCAGGCGAGTCGATGGTCCGTCCTGAAACTTTTTTTCGCAACAACACCGCCTCGACCCTCAGCCTGCTTGAGGCCATTCTGTCCCATGGCCCCCGCCGCATGGTTTTTTCTTCCACCGCCGCGGTCTACGGTGAGCCGGAGACTGTTCCGATTGAGGAGAACGCCCGCCTCAAGCCAACCAATGCCTATGGCGAATCCAAACTGCTGGTCGAGCACATGCTTGGCTGGATGCACCAGATTCATGGCCTCCGCTCCGCCTCGCTGCGCTACTTCAACGTCGCAGGCGCCCCCGATGGGCCCAATGGCGTCCTCCGCGGGGAAGCCCATGAGCCCGAGTCCCACCTCATCCCCCTGGTGCTCGATGTTGCGCTGGGCCGGCGCGCCTCCATCCGCATCTACGGTGAGGACTATCCCACCCCCGACGGCACCTGCATTCGCGATTACATTCATGTTTCCGACCTTGCTGAGGCCCATCTGCTCGCGCTCGCCGCGCTCGAGACCGACGCCGCACGCGATGCCAGACTCATCTTCAACCTGGGCAACGGCACCGGCTTCAGCGTTCGCGAAGTCATTGAATCGGCTCGCCGGGTCACAGGCCACGCCATTCCCGCCGAGGTTCATCCCCGCCGGCCAGGAGACCCAGCATTTCTGGTTGCAAGCTCCGCAAAAGCCATGCGCGACCTGGGCTGGAAGCCCAACTATACCCAGCTCGACGACATCCTCCGCACCGCCTGGATCTGGCACCAGAAACGCTATTCCGCCTGATTTCCGCTGAACGGATTTTTAACTTGACATCTCTCCCGTCGCGCAAGCACCTTTGGTGGCAGAATTCAATCTCCAGTTGGATGCACCCAATCCCCACACCTGGGAGCGGTGTGCGTCCCCGCAAGAGGAGCATTCACCATGGCTTCAAGCGCCCAATCCCGTCCCGCCGCGGACGGAGCCCACGGAATTCCCCGCGTCATCCTCGGCTCGGCACTCGGAACCATGATCGAGTGGTACGACTTCTACATCTTCGGCTCGCTCGCCACCGTCCTCTCGCTCAAGTTCTATCCCACGGGCAATGACACCTTCGCCCTCATCGCCTACCTGGCCACCTTTGCTGTCGGTTTTCTTGTCCGCCCCTTCGGCGCGCTGTTCTTCGGCCGCCTTGGCGATCTCGCTGGCCGCAGAATTGCCTTCATCCTCACCCTCACCATCATGGGCTTCTCCACCGCCTCCATCGGCCTGCTGCCCACCTTCAAGACCGCAGGCTGGTTCTCGCCCATCATCCTCATCCTCATCCGCATGCTCCAGGGCCTCGCCCTCGGCGGCGAATATGGCGGCGCGGCAGTCTTCGTCGCCGAGCACGTGCCCGACAACAAGCGCGGCTTCTACACCAGCTTCATCCAAATCACAGCAACTCTAGGCCTGTTCATCTCTCTCGCGGTCATCGTGGCTACCCAGCAAAGCATGACTCCGGCCACCTTCCAGGACTGGGGCTGGCGCCTGCCCTTCCTGCTCTCCATTGTGCTCGTCGGAATCTCTCTCTACATCCGCCTCAAGATGAAGGAGTCGCCCATCTACAGCCAGATCAAGGCTGCCGGCATGAGTTCCACCAAGCCGCTGACCGACGCCTTGACCAAGTGGTCGAACCTCAAACTGCTGCTCATCTCCCTCGCCGGAGCAACCGCCGGACAGGGCGTTGTCTGGTATACCGGGCAGTTCTACGCGCTCTTCTACCTGCAAACCGTGCTCAAGCTCAACGCCAAGTCGGCCAATATCGACGTGGCCATCGCGCTGCTCTGCGCCATGCCCTTCTTCACCGTCTTCGGAGCACTCTCTGACCGCATTGGCCGCAAAAAGCTCATGATGTCCGCGCTCCTGCTCTCGGTCATCTTCTACATCCCCATCTACAAGGGAATGCAGCAGGCCGCCGGAAACAACGTGGTTAGCGTCAGTTCCGTCCAGGATAAGATCACCAAGGCCTACAAGCTCACCCCGCTGACCATTGACGAAGCCACCGGCAAGACGGTCCCGGCCAAGGTCGCCGAAAACGCCAATCACCCCATGCTGATCCTTTATGTCTGGCTGCAGGTAATTCTCGTCTGCATGATCTACGGCCCCATCGCCGCCTACCTTGTGGAAGCCTTCCCGGCCAGGGTGCGCTATACGTCGGTCTCGCTGCCCTATCACATAGGGAACGGTGTGTTCGGAGGCCTGTTGCCGCTGATAGGGCTAGGCTTATGTGCCTCAACAGGCAACATCTACGCCGGCCTCTACTATCCCATAGGAGTGGCAGCAATCAGCTTCGTCGTCGGCATGTTATTCCTCAAAGAAACCCACGGCACGCTGATCTGGGCCGAGGGAAAAGGGCCGGCTTGAGGGGGGCTTTGGGAGCATCCAGGCGTCGTTCTCAGATGCCGTCCGCTTCCGGGGCTGTAGCGCCGGTCTCCAGACCGGCTGTCGCGCGGGCGTCCCCGCCCACGCTCCAAACCCACCTCCGCCCCTTCAACCCAGCCCGTTCCGGATTACTCACGACATACCGGACAGCCCGCTGAAGCTCGTCCCCATCGCGGATCAATCGGTCATAGTACTCGCGCTGCCAAAACGGACCGTTGCGGCCGAGGATTTCGTTTGCCTTCTTCGCCGTAAAAGACTTCCAGCCCTTGAGCACCTCACTCAATTGCTGTCCCGGCAATAATCGGCAGACAACATGCACGTGATTGGGCATCACGCACCAGGCAAGCAGACGGTATCGCTTGCCCTCCCAGAAACGCAGCGCCTGCGCCACAAGTTCGCCAATACGTGGATCGCGCAACGAACACGCACCCGCGCCCTGATCGAAATACTCTTCCATCTTTACCGGGCTGAATTCGGCGACCAAGACCTCCTGACATGGAAGCAGATGTGCGCCCAGACGCTTTGCATTGATCAGAATGCGCTGACGTTCCGCGATCTTCTCGAGTACCGGCTGTGGCAGGGAGTCGGCCAGACGAAAGGTAATGAAATAGAGCCCGGAGTCCTTTTCCCAATGGGGTAGACGACCGCGTTGCCGAATCCGCACTTCACCGAAGCGGGGCTGCACCGCGCCATGAATGTTGGCCGCGGGCTCGGGATGCGCGTTAGGCTTCGACATACCAGCGAATTTTACGCCGATTGACATGTGCGGGCGAGGACGCCCGCACGACAGCCGGTCTGGAGACCGGCGCTACAGTCGGCCACTACAAAATCAAACGGTCTCGATGTTAAAACAACTTCCCCTTGGACAGTTCGGCAAGCGTTCGGTGTATGCTTTGATCATGAGATTCAGGCAGAAATTCGGCTGGATCGGGTGGATGTGCCTTGGTTTCGTGTGCCTCTATTCTTTTCAATTGATGGCCGACTCAATGCCGGAGAAGCGGGCAGTCCACACATTCTGTCTAATATGCTGGTCATTCGGGGCGATTGTCAGAGCGAGTGGTTCGTTCTTCGTTTACTTTAAGATTGAACCAGACGGTTTATGCTGCAAGAACTTCTGGCGCACAAAGCACTTTGCTTGGGGCGAATTGACCCGAATTGGCAGTCAACCCGGCTCCATCCTTGTGCCAGAGGTCGTTAAGGTTCAATACCTTCGTAGGACGCCATTCCCAGACATCGGAAAATTCCAGATCATGCCAAAGAACCCCAAAGGCTTGATCGAAGCCCTTCGCGAGCAGGCTCCCCAAGCCGAGTTCGACGCCTAGAACAACTTCCCCTTGAACAGATAAACCAGCTCGATCACCAGAATCACCACCACCGTCAGCTCCAGAAAAAACGCGCGGCTCTGATTGAACTGGTCCACCATGAACCGGTAAAGCTCCTCTGCGGTATGTACCTTGCGCGTCACCAGGTCTTTGTAATCCGGAACGCCCACCTTCAGCGCTGCCAACTTATATAGGCGCGCAGAAAACATATCGCTCAAAAATTTAATCGCATTGTCCGAGTGCTCGGTCAACTCCGCCACATCCAGCAGCACAGTATGCAGCCCCGTAGCCGACCGCGCCAGCCGCCATTGCGCGAATACGCCTGTCCCCTCGTCCAGCAGCTTATATACCCGCTCCAGCTCCTCGGTCAGCAGATCGTCGTAATGCCTAAACTCCAGCAACTGCGAGTTGGCGTACTCCAGCAGCTGAATCGCCGTCTCAGCGCCGGCGGTTGAGTCGTAGAGAAACGCCGCGTTCCAGCCAATCACCGTCAGGTCGTTGGCATAGTAGGAGATTCGAGATTGCAGCACCTCGTTGATCTCTGACTCGGCCAACTGCCCGGTGTCGCCGCGAACCACCTGCGCAATCCGCGAACCGCTTTCCCGGATAAGCTCCGGGACCGAAGGCGCCCCGGAAATCTCGGCGATGTGGAAGATCAGGTAGTCCTCGCTCAGCCACTCTTTGTAGGGCTTGACCAGGGCCGGCGCAGCCCGCTCAAGGCTTCGCTTCACAATCGCCGTTGCCTGGGCTGCAAAATCCACTTCCCAAACCCAGCGGCTGGCCAGGCGGATCAGCTTGCCCCAGCCGTCGGTGAAGGGCAGCTCATAGACCACGCTGACCACGCCATAGTCGTAGTACTTGATCTCGCCTTGCAGGCGCTCGCCGCTCTCCAGAACCAGCGTCTCCAGCGGCACCAGCACCGGCGGCCTTTGGTAGCGCACATATCCTGGTGCGGGATGCTTGAGGCTCGGCTGCTGCACGGTGCGCGCGCGGATCAGCTCCTGCAGCAGGTCCAGCCGGATCGCCTCCGCCACGTCAAACTGCAGCAGCACCAGGACGGACCCGCGCAGCGTAGTTTCGAGATTGACCGCATCCGCCATAATGGCTCTGATCTTACAAGAAGCGGGGCAGGGAACAGATGGCATTGGCCGGGATTCGAGGGGCCGAATCTTGCACCGGAAAGTGGTCTGTTTATGGAGCGGGGCGTTTTGGAGGGCGCCTCGTAAGCCCTTTGTTTCGGTAGGTCGAAACCGGTTTTTCCGGCCTAATCCATTTGCTTTGATTGGCTTGCAGCAAAATGGGGGGAGGGGTGGGGGCTATGTAGCACTTTTTTCATGCCGGTGACATGCCTGACAGACTGGATTGGCGGGGTTGTTGCGAGGCTTGGATGGCATTTCCGTCATGACTTAATTGTGCGCCTTCGGTACGAAATAGACTGCAAATTCAGGAAAAGAAAATTTGCGTTTGGGTTCCTTGGGATTTATGCGATAGGCGGCGGCTCAAGGCCGGCAACACCCATGCTGCAACAATGGGACATAATAAACATCCAGCCACCACGACAGGCAGAAAAGCACCGCCATTCCACCCGCCCCGCAAAAGAACAGCCGAACCGGCAGGGTAGACAGCAGCTTGCCGCTCCTTTCCTCCTGTTGAAACAAAATCCCGCTTGCAAAGCAGAGGCACCCGGCGAACGCAACCCGCATCAGGGCCATCCAAAGCCGCTCTTCCCAACGCGTGCCGGGGACGAAAAACGCGCAGAGCAGGACTGGATAGAGCGAGAGCATGGCAAGGAAAAACGAGAGCGGTCTGAGCAGTTCCAGAAGCATGGCTGGCTCGCTAATACATGTGCTGACGGAATCGATTCTAGTACCGATTCGCCAGGAAATTCTCCGCGAAATTGACGATTTAGGCATCCCGCGGGAACCGTCAGGACTCGGCAGCTTCCACCAGCGGTTGCAAATCCCGTCCGCCGTGAATCACTCGCTCAATCCGAACAGAGTCTTCTCGGATGCGGAAGAGAATCACATAGTTTCCCACCGTCGCCAGCCGCGCATCCGCGGCAATCTCAGGTCGCAACCGGTATAGTTCCGGCTGCCGGGCGATCTCCTTCATTTTGGCACGTAATAACCGCAGTGTCCGTAGCGCGTGGAACGGGCTGTCCGCGGCGATAAAGTCTGCAATCTCCTCAAGGTCTCCCGGGACGTGCGGAGAGAGCCGAATCCTCACTCGCTGCCGCTCGTTTCCACGGACCCCTCGTACCTCGCCTCAATCCGCTTGAAGACTTCATCGGGGTCCAGCCCGTCGGAGTCGTCGGCAACCGCCGCATGCCATTTCCGACGCAATCCGGCCAGCCGCTGCTCCCGCAGGTTTCGCTTATACGTCCAGTCGCGCAGTGCTTCGCGGATGACCTCGCTGTTGGACGAATACTCCCCCCGGTCCACGGCCATTCGCACAAGTGCCGCCATCTCAGCAGGCAGTGCTACGCTCAACTTCTCGATAGTAGGCATTTTGTATACTCCAGTAGTAACAAATACTACCAGAATGCCTTTGAAATTATGGTCGTTTGTTTCGATCTTGCTGCGTGTGGACGGCAAGCAGTCCCGGACGGCCCCGCACTTGCCGACTGTACGTCCCTCCCGTTAAAGTGACTCCCACACGCAGTTGTCTCCGGGCAGGCCTCCGCCCGGAGCTCTGCGCATCCTAACGACCATTCTTCCCCAGAAGGACGTTTTCCATGGCTCCCGTACCCGTGCCCGTGCAAGTCCCCAGTCCGGCCAACCAGGATATCGACTCCACACTCCGCGAAAACCGCGTCTTTCCGCCTCTAGAAGAGTTCAGCGCCAAGGCCCACATCAAGAGCCTGGCCGAGTACGAAGCCCTCTACAAGCAGTCGATCGACGATCCGGAGGCATTCTGGGCGGAAGCCGCCGCTAATCTGCACTGGTTCAAGCCCTGGGACAAGGTCATGGAAGGAGGCTTTCCGGACGTAAAGTGGTTCTCTGGCGGCAAGCTCAACCTGAGCTACAACTGTGTGGACCGTCATGCTCTGGGCGCGCGTCGCGACAAGAAGGCCCTCATCTGGGAAGGCGAGCCGGGCGAAGTCCGGAGCCTGACCTATGCCGAACTCCACGTTGAAGTGCAGAAGTTTGCCAATGCCCTGAAGTCGCTTGGCATCCGGAAGGGCGATCGCGTCGCCATCTACATGGGCATGACGCTGGAGCTGGCCATCGCCCTGCTGGCCTGCGCGCGCATTGGCGCAGTGCACTCAGTCATCTTCGGCGGCTTCGCGGCCAACGCCATCGCCGATCGCGTCAACGACTCGACCTGCGTCGCCATTCTCACACAGGACTCCAGCTACCGCCGCGGCGGGGAGATCAAGCTCAAAGCCACTGTGGACGAGGCCGTGAAAGCCTGCCCGACAGTGAAGCACGTCGTCGTTTACAAGCGCACCGGCAGCCCCATCCTCATGCATGAAGGCCGCGACCACTGGTGGCACGACCTGATGGCCGAGGCCTCGCCCGATTGCCCCGCCGCCGAGCAGGACTCCGAAGACCCGCTTTACATCCTCTACACCTCAGGCACCACTGGCAAGCCCAAGGGCCTGGTCCACACCACAGGTGGATACGCGGTCCAGACCTACCTGACCTCGAAATACGTCTTCGACCTCCAGGAGGAAGATGTTTACTGGTGCACGGCGGACATTGGCTGGGTCACGGGCCACTCGTATGTTGTTTATGGGCCGCTGCAGAATGGCGCTACTGTGCTGATGTATGAAGGCGCGCCCAACTGGCCCGACTTTTCGCGTTTTTGGAAGATTGTGGACGACCACAAGGTCACAATCTTTTACACCGCGCCCACCGCCATCCGCGCTTTTATCAAGTGGGGCGACCAGCACGTCGAGAAGTTTTCGCTCGCCTCGCTCCGCCTGCTCGGCACCGTCGGCGAACCCATCAACCCCGAAGCATGGATGTGGTATCGGGAGAAGATTGGCCACAATCGCTGCCCCATTGTGGATACGTGGTGGCAGACTGAGACCGGCGCCATTTTGATTGCTCCCATTCCCGGAGCGGTGCCGACCAAGCCCGGCTCAGCGACGCGCCCCTTCTTCGGCATTCAGCCTGAGGTCGTGAACAAAGAGGGCGAGCCCGTGCCGGCCGGAAGCGGCGGCTTGCTTGTGGTGCGCAAGCCCTGGCCTTCCATCGCGCGCACCGTCTACGGCGATCCGGAGCGCTACCAGCAGACCTACTTCAGCGACGTTCCCGGCTGCTACTTCACTGGCGACGGGGCTCGCCAGGACGCCGACGGCTACTTCTGGCTGATGGGCCGCGTGGACGACGTGATCAACGTCAGCGGCCACCGCCTGGGCACCATGGAGGTCGAGTCCGCCCTTGTCGCTCATCCCAAGGTTGCCGAGGCCGCAGTTGTTGGCCGCCCCGACGCGCTCAAAGGGCAGGCCATCTCCGCCTTTGTCACTCTGGAAAGCGGCAACCAGCCCAGCGAGCAGTTGAAGGACGAGCTGCGCAAGTGGGTCTCGAAGGAAATCGGCTCGCTGGCGCGGCCGGACGATATCCGCTTTACTGAAGCATTGCCCAAAACCCGCTCCGGCAAAATCATGCGCCGCCTGCTCCGCGAACTAGCCACCCACGGCGAAATCAAAGGCGACACCACCACCCTCGAAGACTTCACCGTAATCGCCAAACTGCGCGAGGCGGAAGAGGGCTGAGCCGCCCAACGCGGCAATTCCTTGACCGGTGGCGTTCGGCCCTCGGTGTAGCCCTCCAGTTCGCCGCCAATTTGCGTGCTGGGCGTACAACTTCGATAACGGAGGTGTCATCTCATGGCAACAACTGCGACTCTTCTCTCCGTCGAGGAATATCTGAAGACCACTCCCGATCCGGATTGGGAATATGTTTCCGGTGTTGTCATGGAGCGTTCTGAGGGCGAATTCGATCATGCACGTTGGCAAGTCGTCCTCGGGGCTTATTTCCTTGCTCGCGAGAAGGATCTTGGAATTCTGTCGAGTACTGAATTGCGTGTCCAGACGGGGCCGGATAACTACCGCGTTCCCGATGTAACCCTGCTCAGCCGTACCGCGCCGCGCGAGCAGATTGTCACCTATCCGCCGTTGGCAGTTTTCGAGATTCTATCGCCGGAAGACTCGATGACCCGCATGTTGGATAAGCTGGCCGACTACGAACGAATGGGTATCTCGGCAATCTGGGTGATCGAACCCAAAAAGCGCCATTACTTCCGTTATCGGGATGGCCAGCTTGCGCGGGTGACCACATTGGAGATGCCCGGGAGCACGTTCACCGTGGCCATCGATGAAATCGCCGCACTAGTCGATTGATCCCGGCCCCAAAGGCACAAGAGGCGTCCGCACTGGCGGACGCCTCTCGCTTTCCAATCCAACTCACTCAACCCAGCCTAGAACCGGTAAACAGCCCCGATGGAAGCGCGCGAGTCCCAGCTTTTGTGGGGCGAGTTGCCGAGCTCCGCGCTGTTGCCGGTGAGCGAAAACGAAGCTCCGATGATGTCGCCGGAGGCGCGAAGGGCGATGTGCGGGCTCAGGCTGTAGTCCAGACCGCCGCCAAACCCGCCGGCAAAAGAGATGTTGGGTGTCTGGCTCTCGCCGCCCGTATGCTCCCCGCCCAGCAGTCCGTGCATGAATCCGCCGATCTTGCCGTAGATGTTGGCGTGAATCACGGGTCCAAGAAGAACAGAAGAGACGGTTGGCTTGATGGTGCTGCCCACCACCTCCGGGCTGCCCAGCCCGACCATGTAATAGTCGCCCTCGGCGGTAATTCCGAAATACCGGCCCCAGTCGCGCGTTACTGAGACGTTCACGCCCTGGAGCCCGTAGCGGGACTGATTCACCTGGTTGAGACTGGTGTAAGCGTAGCCGACGTAAGCCTCGTATTTGTAAGTCTTGTCCGATGGTTCAGTGGACTTGGCGCTCGAGGTGGGGGAAACCTGGCAGATAGCCGTCAGGGGCAGAAGCGCCGCGGCAACCGCGGCCATAATCGTAAGCGAGAACGTCCTCTTCAACTTGAAACTCTCCTCAACACCGTGCTGGTTCATGGCTGCTGGTAGCCGGGGCTTTCATTGCTTTGCCCCAGCAGCAGCGATGTGACTGAAATTCTGTACCCTCATAGACTATCCTCTACCCCCTGCTTGGACGAAGCCCGAACCCGCCGCAACCTTCACTATCGCGATTGAACCGGGAGATCGGCAGCCAGCGAAAAGACTTTCCCTGATTTGTCTGATACTGTGACGGCCATGCCGCCGGGAAGGTAGCGAGCGATCGCGTGCGGGTCGGCCCAGTCCAGATCCCAGCCATCTTCAATGGCCAACAGCATGTATTGGCCAGGCACCACATCGCGCAGTGAGAAGCTGCCGTCGGAGTCCGACTGGTCGCGCCGCACCAGGCCATCGATGGCGGACAGATCGCGGGGGACCAGTTCTATCATCACCCCAGCCGCGGCCTTGCCGTCGCGCCTGGCAAATCCTTCCAGCCTGGCCGTTCCCTCGCCCACGGTGACCACGGCGGTCAGCGGCCGGTCCTGGACCGTAATCCCATTGCCGGCGTGGGTGTGTCCGCCAATGGCAACGGAGGCGACCGGCAGTTGTATGCCGCCACTCTGGGCGGAAATCTCCCAACGGCCCGGTGGCACGGAGCTAAAGCTGAAAGTGCCCGCCATGCAGATTGCCTGCTCGGGAAGCTGGTGCTGGGCTGCATCCAGCCCTTCGAGCACCACAATGCACTCCCCCGGCAGCGTATCGCCCGATGGACCGCGCAGGGTGCCGCGGAGAGAAACGGTCGGGGCTCCGATGGTCGGATCAATCTGCTGACTGGTGGAAGCATCGAGTTCCGAAATCCGCGGCGGATCACCCTGCGCCAGCTCATAGTGGCCCGGCGCAACGCCATCAAAAACCGTCGTTCCAGTCTGCATGGAATCGATGAAACCACTACTTTCCGCGCCGATAATGGTGCCGAAGACCGTTTGCCGCAGTTCCGCGCGGGCAACCGACCCATCGGGCTTGCGGGGAACGTCCACCTCGATCTTCAGGGCGGGCACAGCATGCAGGTTGATGTCGGCCTGCTGCCGGCTGCCTCCGGTCACTTGAATACGTGTAGCCGACGCCTCGTCCGTTGCGGAATCGAAGAAGGTGATCGGGTAGGCCACGTCCAGCGCGGCCACGGGGTCGTCTCCGCCACTTTCCGCGGCGTTGTGCCGGTCGCGCCGCGAGTTCCGGTGCATCGCGTACCAGGGGTCCGCGCTTACCGCCAGATAATATTCGCCGGCGGCCAGCTCATCGAACTCGTAAGCTCCCGTGTCGTCGGTCGCAGTGGTATCGGATTGCGCCGTCAGTCCTCCCGGCTTCCCGTTTTTGAACTTGCGGAACAGCATCACCCGCGCATTCTCCACCGGGTCGCCCCCTTCAGTGGTCACCACCCCGTACAACATTCCGCCCGGAACCAGCTTGAAGGTCAGGTTGCCCGTCTCCTGCCCTGGCCCGGTCACAATCGCCGAGTTGTAGTCGCCATGCTCGTCGTAAAACGCGTTGCGGAAGCCGCGCTTCGAGGCGGTCAGTTGATACTTGGCTGCCGGCAGCCGCTCCAGTGAAAAATGCCCGTCATTGTCTGAAACCACGGCTGCAACCGTGTGGCTGTCCTCTTCAGACAGCGCCGCAACCATCGCATGGCGCAGCGGTTCCCCGGTGATCGCATTCACGACTGTGCCGGCAATGCGATAGCCCGCGCCAGGACTCGACGAAGGCCGGCTCGCAAACGAAGTCCCTTGTTGCGCAACCGCCGCCGATGATGCCAGCAGCGCGAGTGCAATCGCCAAGCGGCACGTTCTTGCCAATACACCTGCTGAGTCGCTGGGTTTGTTCAAGGCTCCGGCACCTCCAGCGTGAGACTGCTGGTGCTTGCTTCCACAACCGTGACGGCCTGCCCGGCCTTGGGCAGCGCTGAGAGAACCGCCGGGTTGCGGTACTCCAGATGCACCGGGGTGTCAAAGGTATAGACGTGGTAGCTGCCCGGAGCAATACCATCCAGCGTCAGCGTGGGCCCCGACGATGGGTGCACCGTCATGGGCGGAATATCCTGCACTGTGTCGAAGTCCGGAACCACATAAACAGTGTAGAAGCGCTCCTCCCCCGGCACGAAGCCTGCCAGCCCCTGGGGAAGCGTGAGCGCCAGCGTTCCGCAACTGTCGCTCAGGGTCAGGTCCATGGGCGGCGGCGCGGTGGTGAGGCTGATGACCAGTGATTCGCGCGCCACATTGGCCCCGCCCGCGGTGAACGTGCCGAGGCACATGCCCTTGCGCGGCAGATACGTGCTCACCCAATAGGCGCCCGGTTGTGCGGTGAAGGAAATGCTGTCTGGCCCTCCGTTCATTGACCACACACTCTCAAAGTTGTTCTGCGGAACTCCGCCGGCAAGTTCCAGGTTCAGGTTTACCAGTTCTGTCGCATTGTTGGTGGCAAACACTCCGCTGTTGGCACTCTCGCTGTTGTGTTGAAACCGCAGGTGCACAAGGGCAGGCGGCTGAGTGGCAAGTGAAACCCGCAACCCGGCAATGGCGTGATTGGCGACGGTGAAGTCCGCAGCCCCGACCAGCATGGCGGGAGGATGGCCAGGGTCAATAAAGTCGCCGCCGTCGAGACTGATGAACCCCGCGGGACGGGGAAACCCGCGAACCACTACGCTGTAGGTCCCGTCGGGCAGATTCGCCTGCAGGCTGTGGGTGGCGTCATCGTATTGCGCCGTGTAGGGCAGCATGTGTCCCGAGCCGTCCATCACCAATGCAGTGTACCCACCCTGAAGAGCCGGGTGTGCTGCGCTGCTCCCGCCAGGTTGCGAAGCGGCAAGGATGCTTACCGGATAAAACGGCTCAAGGTTCAGCGAGAAGTTGGCCTCGGTCTGTGAACCGGCTGAAACCTTGATTCGTCCCGCGCCGCCAAAATCGCGGGCATCCGGATAAAACACCGGCGCAAAGCCGCTGCGTGCCACATTTGCCGCGCTGCCCGGCGCCACCACGCTGACCACGGGCTCGCTCTCAAGCGCCGGCAGCGTATAGACCGCATAGGTGCCATCGGGCAGGCCGCCGAACCTGTACTCCCCGCTGCCGTGGGCGCGCGTGGTGCTCTCCATGGTCCATACCGCGCGGCCAAAGCGGATGATTTGCTTCAGCAGGACGACCGTAATTCCATCTGCCGGGTCGCCGGTTGAAAGCTCTATGTGTCCATGAATCGCGCAGTTTGGCGTAAGCGCAAAAGCAAGCTCAGGCATTTGAACGGCCACCATTACGCTGTGAGCAGGTCCTTCCGCCTGCGCGCCAATCTCTTCCGTTGCGTAGGGGCGGTCGCGAAAGCCCGGCTTGGCAACGCGGATGATCTGGGGACCAACAGGCACCCCGGAAAGCTCAAACCGGCCGTCGCCATCGGTGAGTGTGCCGGTGTTTGCGTCGCCCTCGATTTCGACCATTGCTCGGGCCAGGGGTTCGCCCGTGGCGGCGTTGCGCACCACACCGCTCACGGTTGCGCGCACCACCGTGGTGACTCCGCTGTTCTGGTTCAGTTGCTGGACGAGCGAAAGACCACCCTGAGCCGCAGTTGCCGGCTGAGCCCCGCACCACAACAGGCCGCAGCCCAGCAAAGCCGGCAAAATGCGCGACAGCGTCCGCCGGGGAAGGATATCCGGAGAGCCGCGCCGCCCGCTCGTGCGTTCAAAGGTATGCAGAAGTACCACTCACCATTTTGACCGCTCGCGGCGGGGAAGGGAATCGATGTGGCCGGAGAAAACAACGGCAAACGTACTTTTGTACCGTGCTTTGCCCGATTTCCGCTTATCTTTCTTTCAGATACCAAGGGATATTGATGACTACGATTCGCCGGTTGCCCCGCATCAGCAGAATCACCTTGAGCAGGTCGGCACGGCGGTTGTGCATCAGGTTCTCCCACCAGTGCTTGACCACCAGTTCCGGCACCAGCACGCAGATATTGTGCGAGTCCGATTCCTTCTCCGCAGCCAGAATGTAATCGACCACCGGCGCCAGTACATACCGATACGGCGACTTCAACACGATGAGCCTGGGCACACCCTTGCCTGCCGCGTTCAGCGGTGCAACCACATCCTCGTCCCACACCTTGCAGATGGTGTCCGGGTCGTCCGCCACCTGCACATGCAGGCACCGCACATCGCTCGACATGGCGAGGCCAAAGGCCAGAGCCTTCTCTGTGATGCGGCTCCAGCGGTCAATGGGCAAGATCACAATCGGCTCGGAGACATCGGAAGGGACAAAGGGAAGGTCGAGAAACGTCTGCTTGGCCACGCGAACGTAGTGCCGGTTGACGGCCCGCATCAGCAGGATCAACACAACAATCAGCAGCGCGGTAATCCACGCCCCCTCAACAAACTTGGCCACCAGCACGACAATCGTCGTAATTCCCGTCGCCACCGCCCCCAGGCCGTTCACAAACATGCGCAGCCGGGCCTTGCCTGCGCGCCTCCAGTGCATCACCATGCCCGCCTGTGAAAGCGTAAAGGCCAGGAATGCGCCGATTGCATACAGCGGAATGAGCCGATCCGTGACGCCGCGGAAGATGATCAGCAGCATCGCCGTCAATGCCACCAGCACATAAATTCCCCACGAGTACAACAGCCGCCTGCCGCGCAGCAGAAAAACATGCGGCATGTAATTGTCCATTGCAATGGCCCGCGTCAGGCGTGGGAAATCGGCGAATGCCGTGTTGGCGGAGAGCGCCAGAACCAGCAGCACAGACGCAATGGTCAGGTAATAGAACCAGCCGTGTCCCATGACCGCGCGCGTCAGCATCGACAGCACGCTCTCGTAGCCGGGGCCGTCAGGGTTTGTGGCGGCAATGCCATACGAGCGGCACAGCAGCGCGATGCCCAGCAGCAGCACCGACAGCAAAGCGATAATGATCGTCAGCGTGATCTTGGCGTTCTTGCGCGCGTCGTCGCGGAAAGCCATCACGCCATTGCTCACTGCTTCCACTCCTGTCATCGCGGTGCAACCCGAGGAAAATACTTTGAGCAGCAGCCAGCCGCTCACCATGATGGTTGAGTTGGGAATGGAAGGCATGGCCATGGCCGGATGCGGATGGCCGCCCGAAATCAACACATGCCACGCGCCCACGGCGATCACAATCAGCAGCGTAGCCGTGAACAGGTAGGTGGGAATCATGAACACGACTCCCGTGTCGTGGACGCCGCGCATGTTGACCAGCGTAAGCAGCAGCAGCACCGCCAGGCACAGTTGCAATGTGTAAGGCTGCAAGCCCGGCGCTGCGGAAATCAGCGCGCCCACACCGGCTGAAATGCCCACGGCCGCAGTCAGAACGTAGTCAATCATCAACGCCGCGGCCGCCAGCAGTCCCGCGCCTTCGCCCAGGTTCTGCGATGCCACCGTGTACGACCCGCCGCCCTGCGGATACGCATCGATCGTCTGCCGGTAGCTGAAGTAAACAATCACCAACAGGCCCACAATGGCCGCGCTCACCGGAACAATGTAATGCACGCCCATCAGGCCGAGCGGAATCAACAGCGTCAGCGCGGCCTCGGGGCCGTATGCCGCGGAACTGAGAGCGTCCAGCCCGAAGATGGGAATGCCGGCGATGGGGCCGATGTGTTCGGCTCGTTCTTCACTCGTAGCCAACGGCCTGCCAAACAGCAGGTCCTGAATCCGTGCGGTGATTGCCATAAGTAGCTTGTCCAGCGGCTATAGGGTGAGCAGGGAAGAGCCGTCGAAGGCATTGTCTCACGGCGCGGTCTGAGCCCGGTCTTAACCAGGCCCTCTCTTCAGCCGGGGAATCCTACACCTTTAGGACCGCTTTCTCTTTGAGTGTTTCGCGTATATTGCAAACTTGAGCTTGCGCCGAGCACGCTCGATGGCAGAAAAATCAGCGCGTGAGTTCCCTGACTAGCCGGTTCATCGCCTCTTCCTGCGCCTCGATGGACTCGATCAGTTTGAACTGCGTGCGACAGCGATCGAGATTCTGGCCAGCGCGATGGACCTTGTAATACGTGTCGCCGGCCAGGTAGTCGGCCAGGAAGCGGATGCCCTGTTCGAATGGGATGGCCTTGCCCGCGAAGGCCAGATGCTCCAGTTCCGCTTTTGTCAGAAAACCGCCCGCTGTACTAAAATACCCACGCACCAGCGCCTCAAACATCTTGAACTGCATGGCAACTTTCGACAGATCCCGCTCGTCTTCGCTGGCCGCGCAGGTGGCCGTGCGCACCATGTCGCCGAAGTCGTAAAGCGCCAGCCCGGGCATCACGGTATCCAGATCGATCACGCAGATGCCTTCTCCGGTTTTGTCGTCGAGCAGCACGTTGTTGATCTTGGTGTCGTTGTGCGTTACCCGCTCCGGCAAGTGTGCATCGAGCAACACACTCGCAATGCCCTGGCGTGCAATCGCAAATTCAATCTCGGCTCTCGCATTCGCCGCATGCCCCGCAACATCTGCTGCCAACGCTCGCTCAAAGTCTGCAAACCGCTTGGGCGTGTTGTGGAAGTCGGGAATCGTGTCGTGCAGTCGCGGCGCAGGCAGGTCCGCAAGCAATTGCTGAAAGCGTCCAAATGCCCTGGCTGCTTCATAAGCCTGCTCCGCTGACTCGACCGCATCGAGCGAATGCGCCCCTTCAATCAGCGGGTAAGCCCGCCACCATCCGCCCGCCGCATCCTCGTGCCACGCCCGCCCATCGCGCGCCGGAATCACCGTCAGCACGCGCCGCTCCCAGTCTCGCGCACAGTCCGGCTCGGCTTGCATCTTCAACGCCAGGTGAGACGTCACGCGGCGGATGTTTTCCATCAATGCGGAAGGGTCGCGAAAGATGCCGGTGTGAATGCGCTGCACAATCAAGCGCGCTGTACAGCCGCCCTGGCTGAAGACTGCGCAATAGGTGTCGTTGATGTGCCCGCTGCCGTAGGGAGTGACGCTCTGCAATTGGCCATCCATCGCAAACTGGCGCGCTATCGCGGCGGCATGGAGAGGGATTGTCATAGGACCGGTCAGTAGGGATGATAAGCGATGCGCATGGTTAGTCAGCGAGAAAGCTCCGCGGACTCTGCGGGTCAGCTTGCGGTTAGGGCCACCGGCAGCGTGAAATGGAACCGGCTGCCCTTGCCCGGGGTGCTCTCTGCCCAGATACGTCCGCCGTGCTGTTCCACAATGCTGCGGCAAAGGGCGAGACCCAGTCCTGTGCCGCCCAGCGCACGGGAGTCGGAGGCATCGCCCTGCTGGAAGCGGTCGAAGATGCGTTCAAGCTTTTCCTGAGCAATGCCGCGCCCCTGGTCCTCTACCGTGAAGCAGACTTCGGCGGGCTCAGCTGGTTGTTCCGGCCTGGCCTGGCCGTGCTCCGCTGACAGGCGGATGGTCGTCTCCTGCGGTGAAAACTTGATCGCGTTCGAGACCAGTTCGTTCAGCACCTGCAGAATGCGCTCTTCGTCTGCCAGCACCCGCACCGCGGCTGCGTTGACCCTGACCGTAATTCGTGCATGGCTTGCCGCGCTGTAGGCCACGTCGGCGGCGCGGCGCAGCAGGTCGATCGCTTCCACCGGCTGGCGGTCAAGCGGCAGATTTCCCTTTTCGACCTTGTCAAAATCCAGAATGTCGTTCACCAGGCGAATGAGCCGGTCGCAGTTACCAATCGCCATCTCCACCATCTGGCGCTGCTTCTCTGGCCGCTTGTCCAGGGTGCCGCTTGAAATCAGTCCCAGCGACGCCCGCAGCGACGTGAGCGGCGTACGCAACTCGTGGCTCACCGTGGAAATGAACTCATCTTTCATGCGGTCGAGGCGACGGCGTTCGGATACATCCTGGAAGGCCACCACCATGCCCGAAATCTGGCCTTCCTCGAGCAGAGGGCTGGCGCTGTATTCCACCGGAAAGGCGGTTCCGTCCTGGCGCCAGAAAACCTCGTCGCGCATGCGGATCGACTCGCACCGGCGCAGTGCCTGCAAGATGGGGTTTGTCGATTTCGTGTAAGGTGTTCCGTCGCTGTGGCTGTGGTGGATGACATCGTGAAGATCGCGTCCGGTCAGCTCTTCAGCCGTGTATCCCAGAGCCTTGGCACCGGTCTGATTGATAAATGTGAGGCGCCCTTCCAGGTCGATGCCGTAGATGCCATCGCCGACGGATTCAAGAATCAGTTCGCGCTGCCGAGTGGCCATGTGCAGCGCCTGCTCCGCTTCGTGCTGCTCGGTCACGTCGGTGCCATGAATCAGAATGAAAGGCCGTTCCCCTGGCAGTTCCATCCGCCGGCTGCGGCAGGCAATGCGCCGATAAACCCCATCGCTGCGGCGCAGCGGCAATGCTCCCTGCCACTCGTCTTTTGTCTCAAGCGTGCGCAGGCAATCCTGAAATGCCGTTAGCCCGTTCGCATCCAGCAGCTCCGTAACAAAGCGGCCCGTCAATGCTTCCACCCGATAGCCGAGCGTCTCGGCCGTGAACGCATTCAAGGACGTGAGCCTGCCTTCGAGCGAGCATGTAAATACAAAGCCAAGCGAATGCTCCACCACCTCGCGGTAGCGTGCCTCGCTGGAGTGCAGCGCCATTTCAACCTGACGCTGGTCGGTCACATCCTGGCCGCTCACAATCAGGTATTGAATCTCGCCGTTTGGTCCTTGCAGCGGGCGCAGCGTCCAACTCACCCGCCGGCTCTCGCCCCCCACAACTCGCCATGCTGTCTCATGCGGACCAGAGACCTGGCCTGTTGCCGCTTCATGCAGCTTTTGGGTTGCCCAGGGGCGGTCGTCGGGCTCCAGCACTTCGTCCACAAACGGCCTGCCCACCGCGTCGGCCAGGCTCAGGCCGGTCAACTGCGCGCACGAGTGATTGAGCCGCACGGTACGGCCCGCGGTATCGAGCACCGCGACCAGTGCGGGAACCGAGTCCAGAGTGGCGGCTACGAAGCAGCGTTCAATGGCCAGCGCGCGGTCCGCCCGCTGCCGCGAACGCTGAGCTTGCTCCTGGGCGCGGATGCGCGCATAAAGCTCAAGCCGAGTCACGGCCTGGCGGCCCAGCACTTCCAGCAGCAGGATGTGGTCCTGGCTGAACTTGCCCGCTACGCGCGCCAGCACGGCGAGCGTTCCAATCACCTGGTCGGAACTGGACAGGAGCGGAACCCCGGCATAGGACAGGCAACTCTTGCCGCCCATCACCGGAATACCGGTGGGAGGGAAACGCGCATCGTGCCCGGCATCCACGATCAGCAGCGGCTTGCCTTTTTCAAGCATCCACTGGCACGCGGTGGTCGACCGTGGCTGCTCCTGCGCCTTGAAACCAAACTGAGCCTTGAACCACAGCCGGTTGAAATCCATCCAGCCAATGTAGGCGTAGTCCGCGTTGCACAAAATCGCGGAAAGCTCGGTCAGTTCGTCCAGAGCAGGGTCGGGATTTTTGTCGAACATTTCAAATTCCTGTCGCATCGCGACGGATAGATGATCGGCGAGATGTTGACCCTGCATAGTGCCCATAAGATACACGATCACCCACCGCAAGTATCGGGCATCGACGATGCGATTGGCTGTGCCACAAAGATGGTAGTTTCGCCCTCTTTCAAGTACGACCTAAGTAATTCAAAAATCTAGCTAAATGACCGCATTCGTGTTACTTAAAGTGCCTGCCGGTAAGCGCGATTGGCGTTACTTGCGGCGGTTACCAGAGTGCTCCACTGTGCAATTCCGGTCGGTGTTTCCGGTACGGGCGACGCCAGCGGAATGCGGTCGAATCTTCACTCGCCGGTGGGGACTTTACAGCAGTCTCCAGCCGCCGCGGGCTCGTTGCTGCCGGCATCCAGAACTACCTTCCAATTCCCATCCGGCTGGCGCCGCCAAACCGTCATATAGCGCCCGGTTGTGGTTACCGGATTTCCATTCGCATCTTTGCTGTGCCCCTCAAAATGCCCCCAGGTGTAGCCCATGTCGCCGGACGGTCCCATCAGCGCGTCGGTGGGGGTCCAGGTGAGCTGGTAGCTTTTGGGAGACCAGTTGGCAGACTTTAGAATGGCTACCTTTCCAACCACGGGAGCCTCCCCGTTGCTCAACTCCACGCCGTCTTCGGCAAACCAGTCGGCGAATGCCGCTCCGCCCTTTGCCGCAACGTCCTTCGCAAAGCGGGCTTCCAGGTCGAACAGCACCATCTTGCCAGGCTTCACGGTTGTGTCGGAAAGCGGGTTGGGGGCGGTCGAGGGCTGGCTGCCCGGCTCCGGCAACTGCCCGTGGGCCAGCACGGGCATGCTCATTGCCACGGCCAACAATCCAGTCAAACTTGCTTTTGCATGCGTGCGCACGTTGCCATCCTCCTGAAGTATCACCTTTGCAATCGTACAACTCTGCCTCAACTGGGGCGTTGAATCCGGGATTTCGACGTTTTCCAGAATCGGGTGCCCGTTCACGTCGTCAAAACAATTGCGGAGGAAGCGAACCGGGTGATTGGTATACTTGAGGTTGCTTCGCAGGCGGTTAGGCTGGGCCGGCGGGGGCTTTTCGCATGAGACCCGGTTTGTCTCCGGGAGAAGGAAGACCATGGGAGCATTACTGGAATCCATCCACTCGCCCGCAGACCTGAAGCGCCTCAATTTCGCGCAAATGGCAGAGCTGGCGGAGGAGATCCGTGAATTCCTGATCCAGACGCTGTCAAAGACCGGTGGCCATCTCGGACCCAACCTGGGTGTTGTGGAACTGACGCTGGCCCTGCACACTGTCTTCACCACTCCCGAAGACAAGCTCCTGTTCGATGTGAGCCACCAGGCCTATGTGCATAAAATTCTCACTGGAAGGCTCGACCGCTTCGCCACCATCCGCCAGCCCGGCGGGCTCAACGGCTTCATGCTGCGCACTGAGAGCGAGCACGACTGTTTTGGCGCAGGCCATGCCGGCACTGCGCTCTCCGCCGCCCTGGGCATGGCCGTAGCGCGCGACCTGGCCGGCGGTACCGAGAACGTGATTGCTGTCGCCGGCGACGCTGCGTTCACCAACGGCATCTCGTTCGAGGCGCTTAATAACATCTCCGAGCAGACCCGGCGGATGATTATCGTGCTCAACGACAACGAGTGGTCCATTGACCGCAACGTGGGCGCGATCGCACGGTACTTCCACAAGATCGTGACCAACGAGCACTATCAGCATCTGCATGATTCGGCCAAGCGCATTGTGCAGAAGATCGGCGGCAAAACCGCTGTCACGCTGGCGCGCCGCGCTGAAGAGGCCGCCAAGAGCATGCTCTGGCCGTCCATTCTTTTTGAAGAGTTCGGTCTTGAGTACTTCGGTCCCATCGACGGCCACAACCTGCCGCTGCTGATTGAGACCTTCAAGTTTCTGAAGAGTATCGATCGTCCCGTCCTGCTGCATGTCCTTACTCAGAAAGGCCGCGGCTATCAGCCCGCCCTTGACGGCCAGAAAAAGTTCCACGGCCTTGGCCCCTACGATGCGGAGACGGGATCTACCAAAACCGGTCAGCAGACCTACTCTGAAGTTTTTGCCAATACGCTGGTCGAACTGGCCAACAAGAACGACCGCATTGTTGCCATCACCGCCGCCATGCCCAACGGCACGGCGCTCGATCTGTTCCGCCCCCATCATCCCAAGCGGTATTTCGATGTGGGCATCGCCGAAGAACACGCCGTGATCTTCGCTGCGGGCATGGCTACACGCGGGTTCCGCCCGGTTTGCGCCATCTACTCCACCTTCCTGCAGCGTGCGTTCGATCCCATCGTGCATGACGTGGCCCTGCAGAAGCTCCCGGTAGTGTTTTGCATGGACCGCGCCGGTCTCTCTGGCGACGACGGGCCCACGCACCACGGTCTGTTCGACATCAGCTATCTGCGCGGCATTCCTGAGATGGTGCTGATGGCGCCCAAAGACGAAGACGAACTCGCCGACATGATGCTGACCGCGTTGCAGCTTCCCGGCCCCAGCGGCATACGCTATCCGCGCGGAGCGGTAGCCGGCGTGGCCCGCAAGCCCGAGCCGCAGTTGCTCACCGTGGGCAAGGCCGAGGTTATCGAGGACGGCTCAGATGTTGCCATCTTTGGCCTCGGACCGATGATTTCGCTTGCCAGGGAACTCGGCGTGCGGCTGGGCCGCGAAGGCTACTCCGCTGCCGTCATCAACCCGCGCTTCGTCAAGCCGATTGACCGTGCGGTGATCGAGTCGTATGCGCGCCGTGTGGCCGCCTTTGTCACTTTCGAGGACCATGTGAAGATGGGCGGCTTCGGATCTGCCGTGATTGAAGCGCTGGAGGAGATGGGCATTCAGATTCCTGTCGTTCGCATCGGCTGGCCTGACCAGTTCATCGAGCACGGCAAGATTGACGATCTGCGCGCCAGGTACGGCCTTACCGTCGAGGCCGCGCAGTCCCAGGTTGTGCCGCTCATCGCACACAGGCGAAGGGCGACGCTTGTGGCAAGCTGAAGTGGCTGAGTTGAGAACCCTGACCGAGCGTCGCAACGGGCGGCACTTGCGCTCTCTTTCCGGGGTGATTTCATGATCCGCCACCACCCGCTGTGCGACAATCCACTGAAGACCAATTCCTTTATGCGAATACTTCGGGACCTTGCGATTGGTGTGGGTTTTGTGGCACTTGCCGCTGTGCAGGCGTTGCCTCAGAGCCAGTCATCCCCTCAATCCAAGGCCCAGGCAGCGGCCCCGCCACCGCTGGTCCTGGTCGGCGGCACCGTCGTCGATGTCTCCGAGTGGGGACACTCCGCAAAAGATCTTGAAGATGCCGTGGTCATCATTCGCGACGGCCACATCACCGACCTGGGCACGCGCTACGCAATCACCATCCCCAAGAACGCGCGCGTCATTGACTGCACCGGGAAATATTTGATCCCCGGCCTGGTGGATGGTTTTGCCGGCATGAACTCACAGGGCCAGGCCAGCGCAAATCTTTACATGGGCGTTACCACTGTCGTTGTTTCCAGCGACGACCGCCGCGGCTTCATCGATACAGCCGCCAACCCCAGCCCGCATCTTTACCTTCTCGACTCCATTGGAACCACGGACAACTGGAGCTTGCTTGCACGCCGTCCGGAATGGGCCGCGAAGCTGAAAGAAGGCGCGCACCCGGTTGAGCTCAACCCTGAGGACACCGCCCGCCAGATCGCCGATACCGCCAGGCTCGGAACGCGCGTGCTTTGGCTGGGCCACAACCTCACTGCCGCCAATACCCAGTGGATTATCTCCCACGCTCACCAAGCCGGCCTCGCCACCTACGGCGAGTTCGTTTCCACGCCCTATGCGGTCGGCATTGAGAGCGGCGTGGATGTGCTGCTGCACATGAGCCGCTACGAACTCGGCGTGATTCCGGATGAGCTGCAGCGCCCGCTCGTCGATGATCCCTATGGGCCGGCCGCAAACACCGCCTACGACTACTCCGAACGCCTTCCGCCCGCGGACCTTCATCTGCGCAACTATGCAAAGTTTATCGCCGCGCATCACGCCGCGCTCATGCCCACTTTCAGCCTCTATTACCCATCTTTGCCCGGCCATCGCAACCTGTGGAAAGAGCCCGCCGCCGCGCTGCTTGACCCCGCTCACATGTTCGCTCCTACCGATCGCGCCACGGGAGAGTTCGACTATCCGCTGGCCCCCTGGACCCGCCACCTGCCCGCATCTGCGCAGCGCTATCTCGAAGAGGGCCAGCGCAAAAAAGCCGATCAGTCCGCGATGCGTCTTTGGCGAATCAATCAGACCATCTTTTCCGCGTTTCCGCACTACCTGGCTGCATCCGGTGCGCCCGTCTTCGGGTCTATGTCCGGCATCTCCATGCACACCGAACTCGAATTGCTGGTGCGTCTCGGCCTGTCTCCGCGTGAAGCTCTGGCCGCAGCCACCAACAACTATGCATTGCAGCTCGGCTGGAACGAGCTTGGTCAAATCGCCCCAGGCCGCCGCGCCGATATTCTGGTTGTCGACGGCGACCCCACCCAGAACATCTGGAACGCGCGGCACATTTCCAGCCTGATTGTCGATGGAAGCCTGATCGACCGAGACGCGCTGCTGAAAGACAAGTAGGACTGGGACAAGCAGGACTGGCTACCCTCGCTTCACGGCCTGCCGCGCCGCCGTCGCCAGAATTTCTGGCAACCGCTTTTGCCGGTATGCAAACGACTTCTCCAGATTCCGACGCACAAACACACCACCCATCTGTCCCACCGAGCCATACGGCAGTTCGAACTCAATTCGGTCGCTCACCAGCGTGCCTTCCACGCCATCGCGCACCTCGGCCACAATCCAGTGGCAATGCTTGAAGCATTCAAATGGCCCGCGCACCTGCTCGTCGCAGAAGTGGCTGTTCCACTCGAACTCGGTGATCCGCGTCATCCAGCTCACGCGCCGCGGAGCCCATGGGATGGGAAAGAAGCTTACCAAAATCTCTGAACCCGTTCCCGCGGCTACACTCTTGAAGCGGCGCGCGGGATCGGGATGCACCGGTCGAGGCGGCGGCGGTTGAATGCGCGCGTCTTCAATGCGGGTTTCCAGCCGCTTCGGCATCAGGTGGGGAAGATTGGTTGGATTGGCAAAAAATGCGAACACCAGTTCCACCGGGAAGGGCACCCAATCGCTGGTTTCAAATCGCTGCATCATAGATTCGATGGTATCGTGCGCCAAACACTTCCATCCGTGGCAAACAAAAAGTCAGCCGGAAGACTGCGGCGAATGTTGCGTGAGCCGCAGAGCTGGGTTCTTCCGGCTGGAAACACAATCGATTTTGAGAAACTTAGTTGGGAAGCAGAACCGAGTCGATCACATGAATCACTCCGTTCGACTGGAACACGTCGGCAATGGTCACCGTTGCCGTACCGCCCTTCTCATCGGTCAGAATCACGTGGCCCATGCTCAGCGAAGCAGTCAGCGTGCCGCCGGAGACAGTCTTCAACTCTGCCTTGCCGCCGCCCTTCTCGATCCTCTTGATCAGATCCTTTGCACTCATCCGTCCGGCCACAACGTGGTAGGTAAGAATCTTCACCAACTGGTCCTTGTTCTCCGGCTTCAGCAGAGTGTCCACGGTGCCCGCGGGCAGCTTGGCAAAGGCTTCATTGGTGGGCGCGAATACGGTAAACGGGCCTGCGCCTTCCAGAGTGTCCACCAGGCCTGCCGCCTTGACCGCGGCCACCAGCGTGGTGTGGTCCGGTGAGTTGACGGCGTTCTCAACAATGTTCTTGGTTGGAAACATCGCGGCGCCGCCCACTTCGGGATCCTTCTGGGCGAAGACGGATGGTGCGGAAAGAGTCAGAGTGACGACGGCGAGCGCGGCCAGAAAAATCTTGCAGTTGCGATTCATGAGCTGTACAACCTCCAGGGGGAATTGACTACATCTCTAGAACGCGGCAGCCTGGGTTTTGGATTCGACCCATGATTGCGCCCCAGCCCAAACCTCCACTCAATCAACAAACCAGTTGTGGGTTGTCAATCCGCCCAAACCGCCCGTCATGGCCGCCACAGTTTCCATCCGAGCCTGGTCCGGGTTGGGAGAACCAGCCCCCATCGTTTACCGTATCCATAGGAGTGCTGGCTCCACGCAGCCCATTTACGCAGAGGAAATCATCCGATCCCCATTCAAGATCTCCATGCGCAAGCCGAACCACAACCGGTGGCTCATGCTAATTGCCGCCTTCAAGCTTGCCCAGGCCACACTGTTCATCGCTGTCGCCGTCAGTGCCCTGCGCATGGTGCACCACGACCTCCCCGACGCCCTCGGCAGGCTGGCTCACCATCTCCACTTCAGCCCGGAGTCTCATTTTGTCGACTTCGTTCTCGATAAAGCTTCGCTGGTGAGCGACAAGGCGCTGCGCCGCTTCAGCGTGGCTCTGTTCTCGTACGCGGCCCTGGGCATGACGGAGGGCATCGGACTCTACCTGGAGAAGACCTGGGCCGAGTACATGACCCTCGCCATTACCGCGTCGTTTCTGCCGTGGGAGATTTTTGAGGTCATTCGCCACGCCACACCCATCCGCCTGGCATTGCTGCTGGTGAATATTCTGGTGTTCGCCTACCTGCTGAAGGTTGTGGTGGAACGTGCGAAGCTGCATCGGCCAGTGCGGCCGAATGCGGAATAGCTCGCTAATTTCGCTTTATATTCGCCTTACAGCAACATTAGAATTTTCGCAAGTTTGACAGCCGCTAAATGTTTGTAAGGGGAATCAAAAGAATCAACCTGCACTATTAGTAGTGGTGGTGCTTTAAATATTCTCAATTACTTGTGTGTTAGCCATCTTGAGACGTCCCCCCATTCTCTTTGAGCTCCCTTTATCGACAGCAACACACATTTTCCACAGTATCCCGCAGAGGTTTTTTGCGGCATACTGGGTCCAGTTGGGACAGAACGGGACCAAATGGGAGTTTCAGAGGCCGGTAGAGCAAGAAAACGGTCCAGGTGAGTGCGGAAAGTGCCAGAGAAGCCAGAAAATAGCGCGGCCGGTGAAAATAACCCCTCCATTGGGGCTGCCGCTCAGGGTCTGGAAGCCTGGGACGATCTGCAGTTTGGGTTTTGCGGAAACCCGCGGGCCAAGTTGGACGAGCGGGGCCGCCTGAAAATGCCAGCCGAGTTCAAGGCATTCATCGAGCGCAAGTACGGGAAAGACTTCAACGAGTTTTATATCACCAGTCGGGAAGGATTGGACGCAGAAATTTACCCTCTGCCCGAATGGCGCAAGAGGTGGGCCAAATTGATGAGCATGCCGGCCAGCGATCAGGCCCGGCAAGATCTGGCCACCCGCTACACACTTTGGGGTGACAAGGCGGCAATGGATCCACAGGGCCGCATCCTGCTTCCCGACGAATTGCGCGGCGCGGGCATGGTCAATGAGGACGTCAGCATCACGGGCGAAGGAAACCTATTACGCGTAACCGCATTGAGCCGCCTGCGGGCACAGGTGCAAGGCAAGCCGATGGCTCCGCAATACATGGATCGGCTCGCGGAGTTTGGGCTTTAACAGCAGCAAGGCCCCCCAGGGGGAGCACATGTCGAAACCGAATGACCGCCATGTGCCCGTTCTTTTTCAGGAAGCGATTGATTTTCTCAATGTGCGCGCAGCCGGAACCTATGTGGACTGCACGCTGGGATTGGCGGGCCATGCCGAAGGAGTTGTCCGGAAGCTCGGTCCGCAGGGGCACTTCATAGCGTTCGATCGCGACAGCGATGCCATGGAACTGGCTAAGTCGAGGCTGGAGGAAGTTACCAGCGAGTTAGCCAGCCAGGCACCGCGGCTAACACTGATCAACGAGCCTTTCAGCTCGATTGCGGAGCATGTCAAGGCAGCCTCGGTGGATGGGTTGCTGGCGGACTTCGGAGTGAGCAGCCTCCAGTTTGACCAGCCGGAAAGAGGCTTTAGTTTTCAGGCGGATGGACCTCTCGACATGCGTATGGATACGCGCAGAGGACAGACTGCCGAACAAGTGGTGAATGAGGCGAACGAGCATCAGCTCGCGGATCTCATTTACGAGTACGGAGAGGAAAGGAGGTCGCGGAGAATCGCCAGAGCCATTGTGCGGGGCCGGCCGGTTACAACTACGGGGCAGTTAGCCCGGATCGTAACTCAAGCCGCCCCAACAATGAAACAAGAGCGCATTCATCCGGCGACCAGAACTTTTCAAGCTCTTCGTATTTATGTGAATAGGGAATTGGATGAAATTAGAGCACTGTTCGAGGCCGCACCTCAGTTGCTTAAGCCCTCCGCAAGGCTCGTGGTCATAAGTTTCCACTCATTGGAAGATCGAATCGCCAAAGACAGCCTGCGGGAAGGCGCCCACAACGGCATTTGGGACATATTGACCAGAAAGCCGGTAACCGCCGGCGAAGAAGAGATGGATCGCAACCCCCGCTCGCGCAGCGCCAAATTGAGAGCGGCGGAGAAACAGGGAACAGGGACCAGGGATCAGGGATCAGGGGCCGGCTCTCGCAACAAGCATGAAGAGTCAAGTACTGTGCACGGGAAATCAAGGCGGCTGGGATAGGGCTATTGGATTTGGTGAGGTTACAGTCGCAGTACCAGACTGACCCCTGATCCCTGACCCCTGATCCCTTGCAACGCAGGAGGGGCAAATATGGCGACCATGGCGACAACCTATTTTGAAGCGGGCCGCGGCGCGAGCCGGCGGATCCAGGAAAGGAACGCCGAGCTTCTGGCGTCCCAGCCCGTGCGTCGCCGGGGTGTGCGTACTCCGGAGTTTTATTTTGCCCGCAGCTTTGATAACTCGCGCCTGGTCAAGGCGCCCGACCCGGTCAAAATTCGCGAGATGCGGCTGTTTTGCGCGGCCATTACTATCCTCTTTTCGCTCATGATGTTTTATGGCCTGCAGCACTTCTACGCAATTGAAAGTGGATATCGCGTTGAAGCAGAAAAGCTGGCCGTGGAACAGTTGCGCGAAGACAACCGCCAGTTGCGCCTGGCCGAGGCCCAGCTTAGCCAACCCGAACGCATTGATCTGATGGCCCACCAGTTGGGTCTTTCCGAACCAGAGCCCGGCCAGGTGGTTCATCCCGCGGCTCGTCCTGATTCGTCGGTGCCGGTTCTTGCCCAGATAACACCTCCGGCTGGCCCCGTCCGCTAGGCCCAGCCTCTGGACTGATACTGCGCGGCCAATTTCTTATCGCGTTGCGGAGCGTTTCTCCATGCAGTTAGCAGGTCGAGCCAGTCGGAACCGCACCAGCGCACCCCGCATCCTGCCACTCAGGCGAGCGCGCTTCTGGATCATCTGCCTCCTTTTTCTCGTCTGGGCGCTGGTCATCGGCGGCCGCCTTTTCTGGCTCCAGATTGTTCGGCACAAGGAGTTTGTGGAGCGCGCTGAAAAACAGCAGTTGCGCACCTTTGAAGTTGCGCCTCGCCGCGGCGTGCTCTACGACCGCAACCTGCAAGAGCTGGCCATGACGGTGCAGGCGGACTCCTTCTATGCCGTTCCCAGCGAGATTGACGACAAGCAGCGCGCGGCATGGGTTCAGGCTTCGGCTCATGCGCTTGCGGCGGTTGTCCACACCGACCCCAATGACGATTTGACCACCGAAGAGCAGATCGCCGAGCGTCTGACAAATGGGCACAGCTTTGCCTGGGTCGCGCGCCGCGTCACTCCCGAGGCCGCCACCAAAGTGAAGGCCCTGAACATCAAGGGAATCTACTCGCAAAAGGAATTCCAGCGATTCTACCCTGACAACGACATTGCCGCGCAGGTGCTTGGCTACGTGGGTGTGGATGACAACGGCCTGGGCGGTCTGGAACAGAAATTCGATACGCAGTTGCACGGCGCTCCGGGCCGAATGTATACCGCGATGGATGCTCGTCGCAAGGTTCTCGGCTCCAGCGAACACGAGCCCGAACCCGGCCAGAATCTGGTCCTCACCATCGACGAAAATATCCAGTTCCGTGCGGAGCGGGCCCTCGATCACGTCATGGAACGGACCCACGCGGACAACGGAACCGTGGTTGTCCAGGATGTGCACACCGGCCAGATTCTCGCCCTCGCCATTCGCCCCACCTTCAATCCGAACCACGCGCGCGAAACTACGCCGGCGCTGCTCAAGGACCACGCCGTCGGCGATGTCTACGAGCCCGGCTCAGTCTTCAAACTTGTCACCTACTCGGCCGCCCTTGAGCAGCACGTCACCACGCCTGACTCCATGATCGATTGCCAGGGCGGGCAGATTCAGCTGCCGGGACGCATTGTTCACGACGACAAAGGGGACCACTTCGGCGTGATCACGGTGCATGAAGCGCTGGAACACTCAAGCGATGTTGCGGCTGTGAAACTGGCGCAGAAGATTGGCCAGGATAAGTTCTACGACTACATTCGCAGCTTCGGATTCGGTGCGCGGACAGGCCTGGAGTTGCCGGGCGAAACGCGCGGTCTGCTGCGGCCGATGAACCGCTGGGGCACAACGTCGTACGCATCGATCGCCATCGGCCAGGAGGTCGGAGTCACGCCCATCCAACTGGTCACCATGGTCTCAACCATCGCCAACGGAGGCGTCTACCTTCCGCCCCATGTGCTGATGCCCGGCCAGGTCGGCAACGGCCCTCATGCGGATACGGCCATGCACCCCGAGCCTCTCAAACTCGGCGAAGATCTTCCCGACCCGCTGCCACCCGGAGCCCACCGGGTTATCTCGACCATGACCGCCGCGCAGATGCGCAAGATGATGGAAGGCGTCGTTCTGTTCGGCACCGGCAAGCCTGCACAACTGAACGGCTATTCTTCCGGCGGTAAAACGGGCACTGCTCAAAAAATCGACCCGGCCACACATGTCTATTCGAAGACCATGCACATCGCGTCCTTTGCTGGAATCGCACCGGTCAACAATCCCGTGATTGCCGTCGCCGTTGTCATCGACGATCCCAAGGGCGCCTCCTACTATGGCAATGCGGTCTCCGCACCTGTGTTTGCTGAGGTGGCGCAGCAGGTGCTTGAGTATCTCGGTGTGCCCCACGACATTGAAGTGCACGCACCCCGCACCAAGGCTCTGCCAGCGCCAAACATCGTCGAAGACGACGATCATCGGCAGGGCGATGTGAATGCAGTGTTTTCCGCCATCAACGACCTGCCCAGCGACGATCCGTTGCGCGCTCCGACGCCGCAGGCCGCGGCCCAACCGGCCACGCTGCAAGCGTCCACGCAGAATGCAACTGCCGCGCAAAACTCAAGCGGGCAAACATCGAAGGCAGCAACTCAGGCGGTTCAGAAACCGCCAACTCAGCCCTCATCGCAGCCGGTTACCGCAACTGTGGCCGTGAGCGACAAGAAGCAGCTCAAAGTCCCCTCACTGGTCGGCCTTCCCGTGCGCAAGGTGATCGAGCAAGCCTACGCCGCCGGACTCGACGTGCATATCACCGGCAACGGTATTGTGCGCGAGCAGGCCCCCGCCGCCGGAACCATGGTCGCCGCCGGAACGCGCATCGTTGTGCACTGCGCCCCTTGACGCGCCTTCGCCCGTCTCCAGCAGGCTGTTCAGGCTGGAAAGGAGCATCGGCCATCCTCAGGTCACAGCCATGACGATCTTTGAATCTTCTCTGTTGAGTCGCATGGCAAGGGGCTTGTTTGGAAAGACGGATATGCTGTTTGCCCGCGGCGGGAATGGAATAGCCTTAGAGAGCAATGCCTCAGGCCGACATGGAAGCGCGACTCGAGCTTGAGAGTCAGGTTCTGTTCGGAACCCTCAATCGGGCATATTCAAAAAAGGAACGACCGTATTGCACCGGCATCTGAATCATCGGCGATACACCCTGGCGGCCCTCGACGATGGGATCGGCCGCGGCGGGCAGGCGGATTGGGCTCAGTTGCGCTGCGTGGCTCTCCAGGATCGGGAGCTTATGGGAAAGATCGTGCGCGTTTCTCTGGCCCACGCGCAGGAACCCTATGCGCAGCGCCACCACTTCTGGAGGCAATATGCCGGGCAGCACATCCGGATGATTGGCGGCGAAGGAAACATCTCAGCCTAAGCGGCCATTCAACGGATTCGATCAGTCACTCCCCTCGGGTGGTTCCGGCAACGCGACGGCCCCGGAATTCGAACCTGGCCGCGGTTTCACTGGTGCGCCAGTCTGCGCATCCGACGCCCCAGAATCCGGAGAATCATTGCTGAAAATCTCCTCTCGAAGCAGAAGCTCCTGCAATTTTCGGATTGTCTCCCTATCTGCTTCCAGGTATGCCTTGGCATACTCCCGAACGAAATCATCCACGGGGAAACCATTCAGCCTTTTCTCAAGGTCCGCGTAGATTGATTTTCTTCGCTCATTCATGCAAGCATTTTAGCCCGGTTTCAACAGGGAGAAGCGCAACAATCTACAATAGACAAGACATGACCTGGCAAGAACTAGCTTTGGAAATAACCGCAGTCGGCACCGGCGCAAGCTCCGATGAACCCATCACCGCAGTCGAATACGACTCGCGCAAAATCAAGCCCGGCGCGGTCTTCGTCGCCATGAAGGGCGGCTCCACCGACGGCAATCGCTACATTGACAAAGCCATCGCAGCGGGTGCGCTCGGCATCATCACCGATTCCTCAAACACATTCGATCATCTGCTCGTCTACCAGGCCGGCACGCCCGTGCTCGAAGTCGAACATGGCCGCCGCGCCCTGGCTGAAGCCTCCGCCGCATTCTTTGGCCATCCCGAGCGCAAGCTGGCCGCCACCGGCATCACCGGCACCAACGGCAAAACCACCACGGCCTTTTTGACCGAAGCACTGCTCAACGCCGCTGCCCGCAGCACGGTTCTCATTGGCACCATCGAGTACCACGTGGCCGGCGAAGTGCGCCCCAGCGTTCACACCACGCCCGAGTCGCGCGACCTCTTCGAGCTAATGGCCGAAGGCGAAGCCCTCGGCGCAACCGAGCTGGTCACCGAAGTCTCCAGCCACGGCCTCGATCAGGGCCGCAACGCCGGAGTCAACTTCGATGTCGCCGTCTTCACCAATCTCACGCGCGATCATCTGGACTATCACCAGACCATGGACAAGTACTTCGCCGCCAAGCGCCTGCTCTTTGACGGCACTGTCTATCCCGCGCCTCGCGTTGCCGTCATCAACGCGCACGATGACCGCGCAGCACAACTGACGGCAGCCGCGCGCAAGGCCGGCGCGGAGATTCGCACCTACGGAATTGGGGCGGGGGATTGGCAGGCCGCGAACCACACGCTTACTCCGGGCGGCGCGGTCATCGACCTCGAAACCCCCGCCGGGTCAGCGCGCGTGACCTCCAGACTCGCGGGCGAGGTCAACATTCTCAACCTGCTTGCCGCCTTCGCCGCCGCCCATGCGCGCGGAGTTTCGTTCGAGCAACTGATCGAATCCGTCCCCAATCTCCAGCCCGTTCCCGGCCGCTTTCAGCCCGTCGATGCAGGCCAGCCTTTCACCGTCATTGTCGACTACGCCCATACCGACGACGCGCTGCGCAACCTCATTGCGCTCGCCCGCCAGATGACCGCAAAGACCGGCGGCCGCATCATCGCACTGTTCGGCTGCGGCGGAGATCGCGACCGCACCAAGCGCCCCAAGATGGGGCAGGCCGCCGGAGCCAACAGCGACTTTGTCGTTGCCACCAGCGACAATCCACGCTCGGAAGATCCGCTCGCAATCCTTGCCGAAATTGAGCCCGGCCTCAAGTCCACCAAAGCCAAATACACCATCGAGCCCGACCGCGCCCTCGCCATCCACCTCGCCCTGCAAGCTGCGGTCAAAGGCGATGTCGTGCTCATCGCCGGCAAAGGCCATGAGAAGGAACAAATCATTGCGGGCCGCACAATCCCATTCGACGACACTGAGATAGCACTTTCAGCCCTCCGCCAATTGGGCTATGGTGAAGTGAAATGAACCTCACCCTGGCAGAGGCGGCAATTGGCGCAGGCGCTGTGCTTGAAGCTCCGGCAGGCCTCAACAATGCTGGCGCGCTCACCCTAACCGGCTATTCCATTGACTCCCGCACCGTAGGCGCAGGCGAGCTCTTCTTCGCCGTTCGCGGCGAGCGTCTGGATGGCCACGACTTTGTTGAAGCTGCCCTGAAACGCGGAGCAGTCGCCGCCATCGTCTCCCGCGCCCGCGTTGCCTCGCTGCCTGATGCGGTCCTCGCCGCGCCGCTGCTCATCGCGGAAGATCCGCTGATTGCGCTACAGGCACTCGCCGCGCATGTGCGCCGCCGCTGGGGCAAGCGCGTGGTCGCCATCACCGGCTCGGCCGGCAAAACCACCACCAAGGAAGCCGTAGCCGCTGCTCTAGGCGCAAAGTTCAACGTGCTCAAATCGCGCGGCAATCTCAACAACGGCTTCGGCCTTCCCCTTGAACTGCTTCGCCTGGAACCAGAACACGACATCGCCGTGGTCGAAATGGGCATGAATCATGCCGGCGAAATTGCCGCGCTCGCCCGCATCGCCGCGCCAGACTGGGGCGTCGTCACCAACGTTGGCACCGCGCACATTGAGAACTTCGCCGATGGCCAGGCCGGCATTGCCCGTGCCAAATTTGAGCTTGTCGCCGCGCTGCCCTCTATCGGCATTGCCTTTCTCAACTGCTGCGATCCTTACGTCTCCCAGTTTGGCCGCGACTTCCGCGGGCGCGTCGTTTACTTCGGCGATGGCCCCTGCGCCGATCCCCAGATCGTTGAAACCAGCGAAGACCTCTCCGGCCTGCACATCAAATTCCGCGCCGGGGACCACGAAGGCAATCTGACTCTTCAGTTGCTCGGCGCCCACAACGCCTCAAACGCCATGGCCGGCCTCGCCGTCGCCCTCGAAGCAGGAGTCGACCTCGACGCCGCCGTTGCCGCGCTGGCATCGCTCACTGCCGGAGACAAGCGTGGCCAGCTCATTGACTTCAACGGCGCAACCATCCTCAATGACTGCTACAACTCCAACCCTGAAGCGCTCCGCTCCATGATTCGCACCCTCGCCGCGCGGCCCGCCACTCGCCGCATTCTGGTTGCCGGCGAAATGCTGGAACTCGGCGAGCACGGCCCGGAACTCCACGCCGCCTGTGGCCGCACAGCCGCCGAAGCCGGTCTCGATCTCGTTGCCGGCGTCCAGGGCAACGCGGTTCATCTCTCCACAGCCGCCTGCCGGGGCGGTGTCGCTTCGCTCTTCCTGCCCGATGCCGAAGCCGCCGGCCGCTGGCTCCTGCAAACCCTCCGCCCCGGTGACCTGGCCCTCGTCAAAGGCTCCCGCGGCGTCCACCTCGAGCGCGCCATCGAAGTGTTGCTCGCCGGTGTCCACGCTGGTTGAAATCACCGCGCTTCCACAGCCTCCACCACCATTGGCCCTGTAAAATTAACCTGATACCCGCCTCATTCCGGCTCTGGAGGCCACTTGCTTTACTGGCTGCTCTACGAAAAGCTTTATCCGTTCTTCCATCCTTTTCGAATCTTTCGCTATCTCACTTTCCGCACCGCCTTTGCCTCGCTCACGGCGCTGCTCATCGCCCTGTTCATCGGCCCATGGGTTATCCAAAAGCTGCGCGAGTTCCAGATCGGCCAGTTTGTCCGCGAAGACGGCCCCAAGTCCCACTTGAAAAAGTCCGGCACGCCCACCATGGGCGGCATCCTCATCGTCATCGCCATCCTGCTGCCCACCGTCCTCTGGGCCGACCCCTCCAATCCCTTCGTCTGGGTCGCCGTCTTCTCCACGCTCGCTTATGGCGCCATCGGTTTCGCCGACGACTACATCAAAGTCGTCAAGCGCCGCAGCCTGGGCCTCACCGCCCGCGCCAAACTCTTCTGGCAAGGCGTCGCCGGAGCCGCGGTCGCCATCTCGCTGGTGGTCCTCGACCAGTTCAAGATGTTTTCGACCGGACTGACGGTCCCCTTCGTGAAAGCCTGGCGGCCGGACCTGCTGTGGCACTGGTGGCCGGCCACCATTCCGCAACTCGCGCTGCTCGCCTTTGTGCCCTTCGTACTCTTCGTCATCTTTGTCCTTACGCTTTCTTCCAACGCCGTCAACCTCACCGACGGCCTGGACGGCCTGGCCATTGGCTGCACCATCATCGCCGCCGGAGCGCTCGCCGTGCTCACCTATGTCAGCGGCCACGTGGTCTTTGCCGACTACCTCGAACTCCAGCGCATGCCCATGGTGGGCGAACTCACCGTCTTCTGCGGCTCCATGGTCGGCGCCTCCATTGGTTTTCTCTGGTACAACGCCCACCCGGCTGAAGTCTTCATGGGAGACGTTGGCTCGCTCGCCCTCGGCGGTGCTATCGGCACGGTAGCAATCCTCATCCGTCAGGAACTCCTGCTCCCCTTCATCGGCGGCATCTTTTTGCTGGAAGCCGTGTCCGTCATTCTCCAGGTGGGCAGTTACAAGCTGCGCAACGGAAAGCGTATCTTCAAGATGGCCCCTCTGCATCACCATTTCGAACAGTTGGGCTGGAACGAGTCCAAAGTCATCGTCCGATTCTGGATCGGCGCCCTGGTGTTTGCATTGTTTGCACTCACCACCCTGAAACTGCGGTAAGCAATACTTGGATCGATTTGTTGCCTGGAAACGGTACAGCCGTTCAGGAAGCAGAATGGCTCATGCCAACCTGAAACTCGACCGCTTTGTATCAGGGCATGGCTTCAGCCGTGCCGCAAATCGCGCAACATCATGGTGGGCTTTAGCCCCTGCGGGAATCGGAGGAATTGAGTGAGCCAAACCTACCTGGTAAACGGCAAGCACCCGATTTCTCGGCTCTTTGTGTGGTATCTCCGGTCTGTCGCGATTTCTTTAGCAGTTTTCACTTTGATGGCTTTGATCCTTTGGACGATCATTGGAGAACCGAACCACAATATCCTCGATGGGCTACCCGGATTCGTTTCAGTCGCCTTTGGGGTATGGGGGATGTACACGGGCGCTGGTGCAATGGTGCTCTGGATTGTTATGTGGAAATACTGGGCGCGCTTCGAGAGGTCTTCTCCCTCCGCTCGCATCGGCTGGTTTATGGTTCTGCTTGTTGGCATGTATTACGGTGGGTTGATTTATGCACTTTATGTCTGTATGACTGGCCGAATCAAGTCGGCTACTTCACATGAAATTGCTGCCGGTGCACAATAAAAAGGTTGCGTGCGCCAGAAAGAAACACTGAGATGATGGAACTCAAAGGCAAAAAAGTTCTGGTTGTGGGACTGGGCAAATCCGGTCTGGCGGCGGCGCTGTTTCTGCGCCACCACGGCGCCCACGTCACGGTTTCTGACGTCCGCAGCGCCGAAGCACTCGCCAAAGACATTCCCGCCCTGCTCGACGAGGGCATCATGGTGGAAACCGGCGGCCACGGCCTGCTCACCTTCCGCCGTCAGGACCTTATTGTCGTCAGCCCTGGCGTGCCGCTGAACACCCCGGAACTCGCCCAGGTCAAGAGCTTCGGCCTGCCTGTCATTGGAGAGCTGGAACTGGCCGCGCGCTTCCTCAAAGGCAAGACCCTGGCCATCACCGGTTCCAACGGCAAAACCACCACCACCGCGCTGGTTGGCGAAATCCTTCAGAAGGCCGGGTTTCCCACGCTCGTCGGCGGCAATATCGGCGTCCCCGTCGTCGCGCTCATCAACTCGAGCACCGACGAAACCTGGTCAGTGCTTGAAGTTTCAAGCTTCCAGCTTGAAAGCACGCAGCAGTTTCATCCTCAGATCGCCGTCATCCTCAACATCACGCCAGACCACCTGGACCGCCACGGCAGCTTTGAAAACTACGCCCAGGCCAAAGAGCGCATCTTCGCCGCGCAGCATGAGGGAGATTGCGTCATCCTCAATGCTGACAACGCCCGCGCCGCCCAGGCCGCATCCCGCTCCGTTGCCCGCGTCTTCTTTTTCTCCGTCGAGCACTCGGTCCTTCAGGGTGCGTGGGTCGAGGGGGGCTGGGTCGTTTACCGCGGCGGCAAGGACGAGCCTGTCGAAAAGATCATGCATCTCAGCGGCGTTCCGCTCAAAGGCTCGCACAATGTTGAAAACGTGCTGGCCGCTGTCTGCGCCTCGCGGCTGGCCGGCGCTCCGGTTCAGGCAATCGCCGAGGCCATCGAAAAGTTCCAGGCCGTCGAACACCGCCTGGAGTTCGTCACCAAAATCAACGGCGTCGAGTTCTATAACGACTCCAAGGCCACCAATGTGGACGCAACAGCCAAAGCCATCGCCGCGTTCTCTGGCGGCATTCATCTCATCCTCGGCGGCAAAGACAAAGGTTCCGACTATACCCAACTCTCTGACCTGCTGCGCGCCCGCGTCCGCGCCATCTATACGATTGGCTCCGCTGCCGCAAAAATCGAGTCGCAGTTGCGCGGCGTGGTTTCCATCCTCTCTTGCGAAACACTGGACAACGCCGTGAGCGCCGCCGGGGCCGCTGCCCGTCCTGGCGAGGTGGTGCTGCTGGCGCCGGCCTGCTCCAGCTTTGACCAGTTTGAGAACTACGAGCAGCGCGGCCGCGTCTTCAAGGAACTGGTCAACGAGCGGCGGGGGTGGAAGGTATGGCAGCACGCGTAGGCGCGGACAAATGGCTGTTCTTCACCACGCTGCTGCTGGTGCTGGTCGGCCTGCTCATGGTCTTTTCCGCCTCTGCTGTCGTTGCCCAGGAGCGCTTCAACTCTCCCTACCAATACGTCGGCCGCCAGGCTCTTTGGGCGCTGGCCGGTGTGTTGGCCATGCTGGTCCTCATGCAGGTGGACTCGAACTTCTACAAATCTACCCGCTTTATCTACTTTGCCTGCTGCGTCACTACCATTCTGCTGGTCTCTGTCTTCTTTTTTCCCGGCTCCCACGCCGTTCATCGCTGGATCCGCTTCGGCGGCTTCTTTACCTTTCAGCCTTCGGAACTGTCCAAGCCTGTCACCGTACTGTTCCTTGCCTGGTTCCTGCACACCCGCCTCGATCAAATGCGCGACTGGAAGAACACCTTGTTCAAGGCGGCAATCATGCCGGTGGTGTTCATGCTGCTCATCGTCAAGGAACCCGACCTGGGCACCGCGCTGGTGGTCGCGGGAGTCACCGCGTTCATGCTGATTTTGGCAGGCATGGAGTGGAAATATCTAGGCATGGCCGCCGGCGTCGCTCTGCCGGGTCTGGCCGCGCTGCTGCTGCTCGTCTCCTGGCGGCTCAAGCGCGTGCTGGTCTTTCTCAACCCTGACGCCGACCCGCAAGGCGCGGGCTTTCACATCAACCAGTCGCTCATCGCCGTGGGCACCGGCGGCCTCACCGGCCGCGGCTACATGGAAGGCATGCAAAAGCTCTTCTACCTGCCCGAGTCGTCAACCGACTTCATCTTCGCCAACATTGCCGAAGAGCTCGGCTTCATCGGCTCCATCTTCATCGTTGTGCTGTTCGTAGTGTTCGGTTGGCGTGGGCTTCGCGCATGCTTCCGCGTGCAAGACCCCTTCGCGCGACTCGTGGCCTTCGGCATCACGCTCACCATCGTCCTTCAGGCCTTTTTCAACATCAGCGTCGTGCTTTCGCTTGTGCCCACCAAAGGCATCCCGCTCCCGTTAATCTCCTCCGGCGGCACTTCGGTATTTGTCACGCTGGCCAGCATTGGAATTCTGCTGAACATCACGCGTAAAGCCGATTGAGAAGGGCAGGGAACAGGGCAGAATTCCGGCAAGGTGCACGGAAGGGCAGGGAAGACAATGCTCGACATACGGATTATCAGGAAGGTTCTCAGCTGGAACTTCGCATTCTTATCCCTGCTTTGTATTGCATTGGGATTTCGGATTTTCTCAAGAACACTGCATCTCCTACTCAAAGCAGCATTTCCCCATCCGTGGGCACCGCTTCTTTATGCCGTCTTTCCTGCGATGGCCGCTGTTTTTGGGATCGCTTGGTGGAAAGTCTGGAAGCAGCGACCCTCAGAAAGAGCCTGGGGAATTGCGGCAAGCATCCTGATGGCGATGTACCCGCTTTGGCACATCATTCACTCTCCGCGATCCATCCGAACTTACGCCATAATCACTTTGGCTGTCGGAATCGTGGGAGTGATTGCGTTCGCGATGCGTGAAGGGGCTCTGGCTGAAGCCGACGACCCGCATCCCAATGACGGCTTGCTCTAAAGGAGTTTATTTGCCCAATCTCCGCATCCTCATCGCCGGTGGCGGCACCGGCGGACACATCATCCCGGCCCTCGCCGTTGCCCGCGAGCTCGTCGCCCGCTACAACGCGGAAATCCTCTTCGTTGGCACCCCACGCGGCATGGAAAGCCGGCTCGTCCCCGCCGCCGGTTTCAAACTCCACCTCATCCAGGTGGGCCAGCTCAAAAACGTCTCGCTCATGACCCGCCTGCGCACCCTGGCCGACCTGCCCCGCAGCATCTTCGCCTGCCGCCGCCTCATCCACGAATTCCAACCCGGCGTCGTGTTCGGAGTCGGTGGTTACGCCTCCGGCCCCGCCATGGCCGCCGCAATTCTGACCCGCACCCCAGCCATGGCCTTCGAGCCAAACGCCATGCCCGGCCTCGCCAATCGTCTCGTCGGTAAACGCGTCCAGGCCGCCGCCGTCAATTTCCCTGCGGCAGCCAAGTGGTTCCGCAACTGCGAAGTCACCGGAATCCCCGTCCGTCCCGAGTTCTTTGCCCTTCCATCCCCTCCGCCAAACTCCGCTCCCCACCTGCTCATCTTCGGAGGCTCCCAGGGCGCCCGCATCTTCAATGTCAACCTGCCGCCCATCGTCCCGGCGCTTCTTGCCGCAGTCCCCGGCCTCACCATCCTCCACCAGGCCGGCGCGCGCAACGCTGAAACCACCCGTGCCGCCTACACCGCCACCGGCGCCGACCCCACCCGCTGGCAGGTCGAGCCGTTCCTTGACGATATGCCAGCCCGCTTTGCCCAGGCTCATCTCGTCATGGCCAGGAGCGGCGCATCCTCCGTCGCCGAGCTGGCTGCCGCCGGCAAGCCCAGCCTGCTCATCCCCTTTGCCGCCGCCGCCGACGAGCACCAGAAGCGCAACGCCGAAGCCATGGTCGATGCCGGAGCCGCCGTCATGCTCGAAGAGCCGGATCTCGCCATCCCCGGCCGCCTGCTCACCGCGCTCATCGGGATGCTCTCTGACCCTGCCCGCCTGACCGCCATGTCCGCCGCCGCCCGCACCCAGGCCCACCCCGACGCCGCCGAGCGCATAGCCAACCGCCTCGCCGCCCTCGCCGCAAACTAAGTTCAGCCACAAACACAAAGCCCGTCTGCCGAAGCAGACGGGCCTTGTGGGAGTTCTCGCCGAGATCTGGGGTCACATGCGGAGAGCTCCGATGTTACCGGCGTCCACCACCGCCGCCACCGCGTGCGCCGCCGCCGCCGCCATGGAATCCGCCGCCGCCACTAAAGCCGCCGCGTGCTCCACCGCTGAATCCGCCGCGTGCCGCTGGCGCCGCGCCTCGTTGTGCGCCACCGCCGTAAGAGCGCATTCCGCCCTGTCCGCCAGCATAACCACGCGCTCCGCCACCGTAAGCTGGGCGAGCCCCGTCGGCATATCCACCGCGTCCGCCGACATAACCACCCCGTCCGCCGGCATAACCACCCCGAGCGCCAACGTATCCGCCCCGTCCGTAGCCGTATCCGCCGCGACCGTAGCCGCCACGGCCGTACCAGCCGCGACCGTACCACGGGCCGGCACCCAGGAAGACTCCGCCGTAGAACCACTGCGGTCCGTAATAACCGTAAGGAGCGCAGGCGTACGGGTAATAAGCGTAATAGCCCCAATCACATACCGGTGCCGCGTAATCCATGGGGGCTTGAACGACGGCAGGGCCGATCCCGACGCCTACCTCGACTTGAGCATTTGCCACTACCGCGAAAGGCAGGGCCAGAAACATCGCAATCAGAACCAGGCGCAAACTCCGCATAAATCCTCCTAGTGCCGGTGTGTCCAACCCCATCCTGCTCGTCTTTGAATTGGCGAACTGGACTGGTGGATTCGGAGTCGAACTCCGACCTCGGCACTTGCCGGCTACTGGGTTTGTCTTCCCAACCGGCTACTGATCTCTCTAACAGTGTTTCGGAACATTAGTTGCGGTCCTCTTCAAAAAGAATCCTCCAACCGCAGCCAAAGAGCAAGAGAATCCCTTCTTTGATGATCCGGAATTGCTGAAGGGCTCGCACGCAGCCCCATCCCGTCAAAAAAAGAGCCCCTCCCTTGAGGGGAGGGGCCGTTCACCACAGGCAATCTGGCAGAGTCAATTACCTGCGGAAGCCTTCATGTCCGCGGTCCCGATTCAACCCGCGGTCGTGATCGAATCCCCGGTCCCGGTCAAACCCACGGTTCCGATCAAATCCATATCGCACCGCCGGGCCTCCGAAGCGCCCGCCCGCGAAGTTCCAGTACCCCGCAACCCAGTAGCCATTCGCCATGTAGCCGTTCACCCACACATATCCGGCGCCAGGGCAGGGAGGGATATAAGCCACCGGTCCGCGAACACGAAAACCAAACTCGGCTGCCTGGGCCGTCGTTGTTCCCATCGCCGCCACGCCAGCCACCACTGCTGCGCCCAAAACCCAATTCCGCATGCTACCCATAACCCCTCGCCTTCTGCCAGCCCTTTTAAGGTCTGGCCCGGCCTGTGTTCCGTTTCGGAGCTTTGATCCTGCCGCCCCTCCGCAGTGCCGGTTATGTACATGTTGAACAGGGGTTTACGGGATTTGTTGCGCTCTTTCGCGAAAAATAAATCAACGCAACTTTCTCTCCAGCTCGGTGTTTCGAGCGCCGATTTCAGGCGAATCTGAATTGTACAAATGGTCCAGGTTGACCCGTTTTATGGTGTAATATGAAACCAAAGGAAAAGCCGACAATGAGACAGGGCCAGCTTGTTCAAAAAACTCCCGGTGTTGTCCAATCGAGCTCTCCCCGGCAGCGCCCAAGGGTCCCCGCAACCAAAGCCCGGGCTGGCGGACTATCGTCCGCGAGGAATCCCGCGGCAGCAGCTTTCGCAGCGGACCGGGGAATTCCTAAAGCCGACGCAGCCAGACTCTTTCATCGGGTTGCCGCGTCCTCCAGCGTCCCGGTCGGACGAATGCGCGCCGAACTGATCCCGGACTCCAGTTGGAAGAGGGCAGGCAAGACGCTCGGCCCTCAAGCCAGCCAGACCACGGCCCGCCTCAGCCACGTCTTGTCGTTTGCAGAGCGCGTGTGGGGCAATGAAGTGGACGCCGTCGAATGGCTCAACAGCCCCCACCCTGAGTTGGCCGGCGCAACGCCCTTTTCCCTGCTCAGGACGGAAGCCGGAGGACGCGCCGTCGAAGCTCTTCTAGCCGCACTCGCTTTCGGATTCCCGGTTTAGAGTGCGGATGATTGTCTTCAGGATGCACCCACCGCATTACCCCGTTTTCGATTCGACTGGAGCATTCCTTTATGCCGGTCGGTGGCATTCCCGCGGGATGCGCGTCGTCTATGCCGCCGAGCATGCCAGCCTCGCGGTTCTCGAAACGCTGATCCATGCTGGAGGTCGCAAAATTCCGGACCGCACCATCACTCGCATCGAAATTCCGGACGGCGTTCCCGTGGAGTCTGCCGCCTGGATGGAGATGCCGCATTCCCAGGATTTTGGCGATCGGTGGGTGAACCAGGCAAGGACAGCAGTTTTGCGGGTTCCCAGCATCGCCATGAACCGCATGGAATCGAACTTCGTTTTCAATCCCGCCCACACGGATTTCTCCAGGATCAAAACCCTCACCTCGGAAACATTCCCATTCGATCCCCGATTCTTCCTCGCCCGCCAACCCCGCTAACCCCGCTCCGCTCAAATGTTACCCTTGAGTTTCGCCCACAAATGTTCACCACGGCACAGCACGCGCACTTCATCGGCATCGGCGGCATCGGCATGAGCGGCATCGCCGAGATCCTGCTGAGCCTCGGCGTTAGGGTCTCCGGCTCTGACCTGCGCCGCGGCCCGGTCACCGATCGCCTTGCCACCCTCGGCGCCACCATCTACGAGGGCCACGAAGCCGCCCACGTCGGCGACGCCACCGTCGTTGTCACCAGCTCCGCCGTCAGCCCCCTCAATCCTGAAGTCCTCGAAGCACACGCCCTCAAAATCCCCGTCATCCAGCGCGCCGAGATGCTCGCCGAACTCATGCGCCTGAAATACGGCATCGCCATCGCCGGCATGCACGGCAAAACCACCACTACCTCGATGGTCGCCTCTGTGCTCACCGCCGGCGGGCTCGACCCCACAGTCGTTGTCGGAGGCCGCGTGGACGCGCTCGGCTCCAACGCCCGCCTCGGCACCACCCAATACCTCGTCGCTGAAGCCGACGAAAGCGACCGCTCCTTCCTCAAGCTCTCCCCCATCCTCGCTGTCGTCACCAACCTCGATCGCGAGCACATGGACTGTTATCGGGACATGGCCGATGTCGAGCGCGCCTACCTCGACTTCATGGACAAGGTGCCCTTCTACGGAGCCGTTACCGCCTGCATCGACAACGCGCTGCTGAAGGCGATTCTGCCTCGCGCGCGCCGCCGCGTTTTCACCTATGGCGTAGACCCCGAGGCTGACTACCGCCTCGAATTCCTCTCCACCGCCGGCGCTTTTTCTGCTGAATCCGGCGTCAGCAAATTCGGCGAAATCCGCTTTGCCCAGTTCATGGTCCACACCGCTGCCGGTCCGCTGGGGCCCTTTGAACTCCACGTGCCCGGCCGCCACAACGTGCTCAACGCCACCGCCGCCGTGGCCATCGCCGCCCAGCTCAAAGTGCCCTCTGACAAGATCGCCGAAGGCCTCAGCCGCTTCCACGGCGTGGACCGCCGGTTCCAGTTGCGCGGAAAAACCGCTGGGGTTACCGTTGTCGACGACTACGGCCACCACCCCACCGAGATTCGCGCCACCCTGGCCGCCGCCCGCGAGTGCGGCTACCGGCGCATCCATGTCGTCTTCCAGCCCCACCGCTACACGCGCACGCTCGATCTGCTGGACCAGTTCGCCACCGCGTTCACTGACGCCGACACCGTCACCGTGCTGCCTATCTACGCCGCCAGTGAAGAGCCCATCCCCGGTGTCACTGCCGAAGCCCTGGCCGCGCGCATTGAAGGCCCGCAGACCCATTTCGTCGCCGATTTTCCCGCTGCCGTAACCGCCGTCGCCGCCCTGGCCCACGACGGCGACCTCATCATGACCCTCGGCGCGGGAAACGTCAGCCAACTCGCCCCGCAGATTCTTGCCACCCTCGCGCCCGCATTCCAATGAACCTTCAAGAACAGTTCGGCCAGATCGACATCTACGTCTTCGATCAGATTCTGCGCGGAAACATCGAGCCCGGATGCACTGTTCTCGACGCCGGCTGCGGCTACGGCCGAAACCTCGTCCACCTGCTCCGCGAAGGTTGCAAAGTCTATGCCCTCGACGAGAATCCTGAAGCAGTCGAACACGTCCGCCAACTCTCCGCATCCCTCGAAACCGGCCTGCCGCCAGAAAACTTCCAGGTCGGCCCCATCGAGAACATGCCCTTCCCCGACGCGATAGCCGACGTCGTCCTATGCAACGCCGTACTACACTTCGCCCGCGACGACCACCATTTTCGCGCCATGCTCGCCGAACTCTGGCGCGTCCTCAAACCCGGCGGCCTGCTCTTCTGTCGCCTCGGCTCCCGCATCGGCATGGACTTCCAACGCCTCCGCGGCAACATCTTTCTCATCCCCGACGGCTCAGAGTGGTTCCTGGTGAACGAGAAAATGCTTCTCGACTTCACCAAAGAGCTGAACGCCGTCCAAGTCGACCCACTCAAGACGACAATCGTCCAGGACTACCGCTGCATGACCACCTGGGTCCTACGCAAGCGCAGAAGCTAGCCCCCTGAGTATGCATTTCATTTCATAATTCGCGGTTTCATCCTGAGCAACCGAACCACTTTCAGTGAGGTACAAAAGAAATGGACCTGTCATCCTGAGCGAAAGGGGCCCCGGGCGTCCTTCAGCCTGGGGGTGGTGAGTTGAAGGATCTGCTTTTGTTTTTCAATCAGTTTTTGGGACTCAACACGAGCGCAATTCAATAAACCCCGCCCCCCGCCTGCGTCGATTCAATCTTCCCCTTCTTCACTGAAAGCTTGTACTGGATCCCATCCCCGCTCCAAGCCTTCAAATCGAACGCCTTCCCCGGCGCAACCTTCTGCACCTCAAAGTCCCCATACGTCATTGGCTGGTTCCGTTCCAGCGTCACCCCCGCCGCCCGCTCAGCATCCACAAAGTACGCCGCGCCTTTGCCCACCACCATAACCTTCCCATCCGCCTCCAGCAGCACCGCCGCCCCCTGTTCCACCCCAATCCCGCGAACATAATGCCTTCGCGGAGGCTCTGGCTTTCCGTCCGCCTCATTCAACCGAGCCAGAAACACCAGCAGCCGCCCCATCCGGTTCCGCTTCGCAAAATGCGTGTCGGTAATGATCCCCTTCAAAATCGGAATCTCAAGAAAATTGTGGCTCAGCGTAATCCGCGGCCCATACGGGTCGGCCATCGCCGTTTTCCCGTCCAGATTCGGGTCATTCGGCTTGTCCCCTTGCGCCGTGTAAGCCCACTCGCCCAGAACCGCCAGCCCCGCGCTCGTTCCCCCAATCGGCACCCCGCGCGCAACCGCCGCATTCAGCGCCGCCTCGACCGGCGTCCCCTGCCAGAAGTTGATGTAATTCGATTGATCCCCGCCGGAGATAAATACCGCCGAAGCCTCGTCAATCGCACGCGCAACAAACGGATCACCCGCCGCCTCTCTGCTCGGAATCACCACCGTCGCCACCGAATTCAAATGGCACAGCTTCTGGATGTAAGGGTTGTACTCGTCATCGCCTGAAGCCCGCAGCACCAGCAAATCCCCGCTGCCCGCCCGCTCGCAAAGCCATCGAAACGCCTCATCCAGATCCGTCCCCCCGCCCATCAGCGCGTACCCCGCTCGCGGAGTCGCCGCCACATTCCCCGCATTCCCAACGCGAAAATACCGGTAGGCCGGAGCCGTTTGCGCCGGTGCGACAGCACCAGTCAACAGCACAATAAAAACCAACAAGCCAGAACGCAACATCCAGCTAGCCTACCGCATCCCCCATACCCCATACCCCATACCCAACACCCCATACCCTCCGCTCTTCCCTGATCCCTGCTTTTTTCCCCGTTATGACCTGGGTTCCACCGAACGCAATGCGGAAAAATACGCACACACCCCGGTCTATAGTGAAGGCTGGCGACTCTTCACGACCCCTGCTCAGGCGTGACTATTCAAGGTAGAACCCCATCCCGACCTCTGATTCTGGAGGATGATGCGCCCGGCGAATCTCGCTTCCGGCGCGTGCAGGCAGGTGTGCCCCCCATCGGGCGGCCACTTCCCGGCATGCCCCTGGGAACGAATGATCCGGACGACGAAGACTCTCCACGCTCCGCGGGGTCACGCTCCGGAACGTCCCGGTTCGGAGCAGATCGCTTCGGCCAACCTCCCGGTCCATGGTGGCGTCCGTCCGGTACCCTGGGTCGCGTCTTATTGGGAGTGGCTGTTCTGGCTGTACTTGGGGGAGTCACCGCAAGCGCCTGGGTCCTCAAGACCTATCTTGGCCGCGACTCCCGCTTCCGCATCGCCGGCACCGACAACATTGAAGCCATCGGCCTCACCCAGGTGAGCCGCGCTGAAATGCTGCCCGTCTTCGGCGAGGATGTGGGCCGCAACATCTTTTTCATCCCCCTGAACGAGCGGCGCAAGCAGCTTGAAGCCATCCCATGGGTCGAACACGCCTCAGTCATGCGCCTGCTGCCTGACCAGATTCGCGTCTCCATCGTCGAGCGGCAGCCGGTCGCCTTTGTCCGCCAGGGACAGCAGATTGGCCTGGTCGATAAAGACGGCGTTCTGCTCACCATGCCACCGGCCATGATGGCCCAGCACAACTATTCGTTCCCCGTGGTCACCGGCCTTGAGGCATCTGACCCCTTGCCGCTTCGCCGTGCCCGCATGGCCGTCTACGAGCGACTGCTTACTGAACTGGACTCCAACGGCCAGAACCTCTCCCAGCAGATCTCCGAGATCGACCTCACCGATCCTCAGGATGCCCGCGTCCTTCTGCCCGAGCAGGGCATGGATATTCTGGCCCACTTCGGAGACGACCGTTTTCTTGATCGCTATCAGCGCTACAAGACCCACATCGCCGAATGGCATCAGCAGTATCCCAAGCTCGCCGCCGTCGATTTGCGCTACGAAAATCAGGTCGTCCTGGAGATGACTCCCGGCGCCAGCGCCGTGGCCGCTCCTCTGGATGGCACAAATCCGCAACCCGCGCCTAACGCGCCGCCAGCCGCCGAGAGCGCAAGCGCCCAGACCCCGCCGCCCAGCCCCGCAAAGCCGGCGCCAGCGAAACTCGACTCCGCGAAAATAGCACCAGCCAAGCCCGCGGCTTCCAAGCCCGCAGCCGCCAAGGCCGTCGCCAGCATCAAAACGGACAAGACGGACAAACCGGCCAGACCGGAAGTGAAGCGCGCATCCGCAAAAGAATCGCCGGCAGGGAACTCGAAGGCGGCCAAAAAGAAAACCCCGGAAATGCTGGCTGCCGAGCAGAGGAAATCCAGAGAGCACGCCCAAAATGAACGTGCCGCCCGCGAAAAGACGGAAAAGGCGAAAACCGAAAAAGCAAAGACCGATAAAGACAAAAAGCGTGCGGCCCAGCAGCACACCGCGCAAAACCTGACCAAACCGAGACCCTCAACCCACTCCGCCGCCGGCGCGGCCCAGGGACAGTAAGCGCGATGAGCCAGAAGCAAGACAACCTGATCGTCGTGTTGGACATTGGCAGCGCCTACACGCGTGTCCTGGCCGGCGACCTCAATGAGGGCGCTCTGCGCTATCGCGGCCACGGCGTTGTTGAGTCGGCCGGCATGCGCAAGGGACTGATCAGCGACCTGGCTCCCGCCGCCAAAGCCGTCAAGGCCGCCAACGAGCAGGCGGAAAACACAGCCCGCGCCAACATTGACGTCTGCGCAGTCGGCGTCGGCGGACCCCACATTCGCGGCATCAACACCAACGGCGGCTTCGAACTCGGCAGCCGCATGCGGGAGATTACCCGCGAAGATGTGCGCACCGCCGTCGAACGCGCCCGCGCCGTCGAGCGCCCGCCCGACCGCGAAATCCTCCACCTGCTGCCCCGCCAGTTCATCCTCGACGGCCAGCCCGGCATTTTTGACCCCGTCGGCATGGTCGGCGCGCGTCTCGAAGTCGACCTGCACATCGCCACCTGCTCCGGCAGCGCCCTGCAGAGCGTCATCACCTGCGCCAACCGCGCCGGGCTTGAAGTGACAGAGGCCGTTCTCGAGTCCATCGCCTCGGCTGAAGCCACGCTCTCCGCCGACGAGCGTGAACTCGGCGTCTGCCTGCTCGACATCGGCTCCCATTCCAGCGACCTGGCCGTTTTTTTCGAAGGCGCAGTCGCCCATACGGCATCCGTCCCCATCGGCGGGGCACACTTCACCAACGACCTCGCCGTCGGCCTGCAAATGCCGCTGGCCCAGGCCGAAGAGCTCAAGCGCCAGTACGGCCATGCGGTTGTCACCTCAGTGCCCCAGTTAGCTGAAATCGAAATCGCCAACCCCCAGCCCCAGTCGCTTCGCCTCCGCGCCATCGCTGAAATCCTCGAGCCACGCGCGCGCGAACTCCTTTACTTCGTCAAGGAAAGTCTCCGCCAGGGTGCCGTAGTCGATGCCCTCGGCGCAGGCTGCGTCCTGACCGGCGGCGGCGCAATGCTGCCCGGTATGCTCGATGTAACGGAAAGTCTGTTGAGGGTCCCGGCGCGAACGGGATTGCCGGTGCGTCTATCGCATATGCCGGGGGAATTGGTCCACCCCGGATTTGCCACAGCCATCGGCATGCTTTTGTATGCACACCGCACGCGCGTAACCAGAGCTGCGGAAAACAATAGTTTGCGCGCCAAGCTGCGCGCCATATTCGCTGCGAGTTTTTAGCCCAGCGAGTTTTTAACACAAGCAAGTTTCTAACCCACAGGAGGGCAAACGCGCCATGGAAAACGAAAACGGTCAAGCTGGCGACATGCGCATTCAGTACCACGACGAACCCGTCCGCGGTGCGCGCATCAAGGTCATCGGTGTCGGCGGCGGAGGCGGCAACGCCGTCAACCGCATGATCCAGGCACAGATGGAAGGCGTCGAGTTTATCGCCGCCAACACTGACGTGCAGGCCCTCAAGCTCTCCCGTGCTCCGGTCAAGCTGCAGCTCGGCGTCCGCCTGACACAGGGACTCGGCGCCGGCGCCAACCCCGACGTGGGCCGCCGCGCCGCTCTTGAAGATTCGGAAAAGATCATCGAAGCCCTCGAAGGCGCTGACATGGTCTTCGTCACCGCCGGTCTAGGTGGCGGAACCGGTACCGGTGCTGCCCCCGTCATCGCCTCGCTCGCCAGCGAAATGGGCATCCTCACCGTCGCCGTCATCACCCGCCCCTTCGCCTTTGAAGGCAAGCGCCGCCTCCTCCAGGCCGAGCGCGGCATGAAGGAGCTGCTCGAGTCCGTCGACACCATGATCGTCATCCCCAACGAGAAGCTCCTCGTGGTCGCCAAAGATGCCGGCTTCTTTGAGAGTTTCCGCATTGCCGACGATGTCCTCCGCCAGGGCGTTCAGGGTATCAGCGACATCATCACCATCAGCGGCATCATCAACCGCGACTTTGCCGACGTAAAAACCACCATGGCCGGCATGGGCCACGCCGTCATGGGCACCGCCGTCCGCTCTGGCTCCAACCGGGCTGTCGAGGCTGCGCAGGCCGCCATGGCCTCGCCGCTGCTTGAGGCCGGCGCCATCGACGGCGCACGCGGCATCCTGATCAACATCACCGGCTCCAGCTCCTTGAAATTGTCTGAGGTCAATGAAGCCTCGTCGCTCATCCAGAGTGCCGCCCACGAAGAAGCCAACATCATCTTCGGCGCGGTCCTGGACGAGAAGATGGGCGAAGAGGTCAAGATCACCGTCATCGCTACCGGCTTCCGCGATCAGATGCCCGAGCGCCGAGCCCGCATGTTGAGCGTCGGCGAGGTCACCATGATCGAAGAACCCGTCCTCTCGGTTCCCGTCGTCTCCAACAGCAACTGGATGAATGAACCCGCCGCACCACCAGTGGCCCGAACCGCACCGATCGCAATTCCAGCCGTTCCAGTCATTGCCCAGGCCCCGCAGCCTGCTCCGTTCCTCAGCGAGATGGAAGACGAGGACCTCGGCGAAGACGATTCCGAGGGCGGCTTCTTCTTCGGGTCAGCGGTTGCCGCTTCGACTCCCGAGCCGCTCTCCGTTGCCAGGGCTCCCATCGCCCAGGCCCCCGTTGCCCAGACTCTGGCTGCCAAGGCTCCAGACCCTGAGCCGATACTGGAGCCCGAGTTCGATCCTGAATTCAGCCCCCGGTTCGTCACAGACGAGTCTGAAATGGTTGTCGCCGCGGCTCGGCCTCAGTTCGCCGAGCTGTCAGAGGAACCGTCCTACACCCCGCTTCCGCGCGATTATGCTTCCGACTTTGGCAGCGGCGTTCGCGCCTCCGCGGAGGTTGAGGAATCCCGCACTCAACCGGGCACAGCGCTCTTCACTGAACCCGAAGAGCCCAGCCGTGATCTCGATACACCCGCATTCCTGAGACGGTTGCGGTTCTGAAATGGGACTGGGGAGGGTTGAATGTTCAACTCTCCTCTTGGGAACCAGGGAGATGGGGCTTGTATAGTTCAAGAAAGCCCAGTGAATCCGCTGGTCCCACTGAAGTTGCATGGTGGATCTGTTATCTCTGCGGCTATTGTGCAAAGAATCAACTTTTTTGCTGAAAGAGTGACTGGAATCACATCCGGGAACATGTTCGAGGGGTATCGTTAACCCATTCCCGGTAAAAGGCTGTTTTCAGTAAGTTGGATGGCCGATGAGAAACAAGTGCGCCGCAACGACCTCGGACGCATGGCACGAACTTCATCGATGAGAGGATGTTGCCTGTATGAAGCTTTCGCGCATTTGCACCTTTGCAATGTTGCCCGCTCTCCTGTTTGCCTGCCTTGGCATTCCCACCGCCGGGGCGCTGGACGCTCCGCGCACATTTCGCCGCTCGCACACCGCTGAGCCGCACCTGACGGAAGTCCGCCATCGTCGCGCGGCCGCATCAGGCGTCGCTTCCCGTGCGGCTTCTCATGCCGCCTCCCACGCCGCCGCTCCCATAGCCAAATCTCTATCGACGCGCGCCTCAAGACGCCGCGCTGCCAATGCCGCGCCCACCCCGCCGCCCAGTGAAGCCCGCCTGACCCGCCGTGGCCGCGCTCGCGCCGGTGCCCGGGCTGAGGCAACCATCCGCCGCGCCTCCTTTACCACCCGAGGCCATCGTTTCACTGAGCGCTTTACCGCCAGTTCCTTCGCCAACGGAGACATCTTCGCCGCCGACGTCACCGCTGGGGAAGACCCGGTCGTCCGCCAGGCCGCGATGGACGCCCTGGGCGACATGAACGGCACCGCCCTGGTCATCAATCCCGCCAACGGCCGCATCCTGGCCATGGTCAACCAGAAGCTGGCACTCTCGCCGGGCGCCGAACCCTGCTCCACCATCAAGATCACCGTGGCCATGGCCGCCCTGTCTGAGGGCCTGGTCAACAGCGACACCATGGTCCAGTTGCCGGGGTTCCGCATGAACATGACCGACGCTCTGGCCAAGAGCAACAACCTTTACTTCGAAACGCTGGGCCGCATGCTCGGCTTCGATCGCGTCCGCCACTATGCCACCCAGTTCGGCCTCGGCGAGCTGGCAGGATACAACATCCCCGGTGAGCAGCTTGGCCAATACCCCAGCCAGCCCATTCCCGACTCCGAAGGCGGCGTTGGCAAAATGTGCAGCTTCGGACAGGGTGTCTCCCTCACTCCCCTCCAGCTCGGCGCCTACGTCGCGGCCCTGGCCAACGGCGGAACCCTCTACTACCTCCAGCATCCCACCACTAGAGAGGACATCGCCGAATTCCAGCCCCGCGTCAAGCGTACCCTCGACATCGCCAAATATGTGCCTGAGATGCAGGATGGCATGGCCGGCGCAGTCGAGTATGGGACCGCCCGCCGCCTCCGCGCCAACTTCCACGACTTTCCCGTGTTTGGCAAAACCGGCACATGCTCTGACAAGGGAACCCGCTTCGGCTGGTTTGCCTCCTTTGCCGACTCGCCGCAGGGTAAGCTCGTGACCGTCTTCTTCCTTGAAGGTGGCCGCCCCACCTTCGGCCCCCGCGCCGCCGAGCTTACCGGCGAGTTCTACAAGAACCTCGCCGACCGCAACTACTTCGGCGACAAGGGCCAGCAGACCGCGCAGACCGTAACCGTAAACCTCGATCCGCAACTCGCTGCCCAGCAGTCCTTCCGCCAGGCACTACCCCGCTAAGCCTCTCGGTTTTTGCCTGCCAAAAATGCCTCGTGCCCCATCCATTCACAGTTTCATCGCGAATGGGTGGGAAAGCGCAAATCTCAACCATTCCCAAATTCATCCAGACCAAAAGCCGCCTCCGGGCGGCTTTTTCACGCCTGTTTTCTCTTCCAGTCGATTGCCTGAAGCCAAATCCCCGCCAGCATCATCCCATAGACGTACCGTCGACCGTACTCCCATACCAAACCCGGCTCCGGCCCAACTCTCAACCTAAGCAGGATCGCCCCCATGGAACTCCCCACCCACATCTTGCTGGCCTACGGTTATCTGCTCCTGTTTGCCTGGATCGTGATCGAGCAACTCGGAATTCCGCTCCCCGCCACGCCCATTCTGCTGGCCGCCGGAGCACTTTCCGCCGAGCATGAGCTCAGCTACCCTCTGGCCCTTGCCTCCGGTATCGTCGCCTGCCTCATCGCGGACAGCACCTGGTTCCTGGTCGGCCGCAAATACGGCCACCACGTCCTGCGCCTGCTCTGCAAGCTGTCGCTTGAACCAACCATCTGCGTCCGCCGCACTCAGGACTCGTTTGGTCGCCGTCGCGAGGTCACCCTCATGATTGCAAAGTTTGTGCCCGGTCTGGCCACCCTGGCCCCCCCCGTTGCTGGCGAAAACGGCATGGGCTACGCGCGCTTCCTGCTATTTGATGGCCTTGGCGCAACCGCCTGGGTTGCCGCGCTGCTCACCCTCGGCCGCCTTTTCGGCGACGCACTCAAGCGCGACCCCAGCCTGCTCGACTGGGCCGGCCGCTTTTCCGGTGCTCTGCTGGTGCTGGGCATCCTCGGCTTCCTGGTCATCCGCATCATCCGCCGTCGAATGGTGCTCAAGGGCCTGGTCGCCGCGCGTCTCGAACCGGAAGAACTGAAGCGCCAGCTCGATGCCGGCGAGCCCGTCTACATCGTCGATCTCCGCCACCCGCTAGAGTTCCTGCCCGACCCCTTCACCCTCCCCGGCGCGCTCCACTTCTCGCCCGACTCGCTCACCGAGCGGCACCTTGAGATTCCCCGCGACCGCGACATTGTCCTTTTCTGTACCTGCCCCAGCGAGGCCACCGCCGCCAAAACCGCCATGACCCTCATAAAGCTGGGAATCGAGCGCGTCCGCCCCCTCCGCGGCGGCTACGACGAGTGGAAGCGCCTCGGCTACCCCCGCGACGCCGTCCAACTGGCCCGCCCACCCCTAGAACCCGCCCGCTCCCTCTAAGCAATCTGGCTAATTTGCTGTCTTGAAAGGGCACGGCTTCAGCCGTGCCGCAATCGCAGCAAATTCCACGTGGGCTTTAGCCCCAGAGGGAAGATTTTCTGCATGTGATAGGCATATCTAAAGGTTCCCAATAGTTGCTACCGTCCCAATTCGTGCCAACTACAATCTGATCATGGATGGTCAAATATGAATTTGTCACATCTGGATTGGCCGAACATTCTTGTTACCGCGTTTTTTGCTAGTCTGGGGGCAATCGCAGGCATGGCAATCAAGCAATGGTTCTATCGTTCCCTGGAAAAAAGAAAAGTTCATTGGGAACGAGCCTCGTGGGTGCATCAGCGGCAGGTTGAAGCACTAACAAAACTCTTCGTTGGCCTTAATCAAATGAAAGACATGTTGCAGGGTGCAACTCGAGGATCGAGGCTGGCAGGAGAGATGAGCCAAGAGGGCTACCTCAAGAAATGGCAAGAAGAGGCCTATAAGACTTGGTCCGAGTATATCGAGCAAAAACTCCTCTTGAACAAGGAAATAGTCGCAAGTGTTGAGGCACTATTCCGGCAATTCCACGAGGCGGGCATATCAATAGGTTCGGCCCAGATTCTCATGGAAGGAGAAGCGCGAATGGAAGCTGCCGCCGAGAGGAACAAAGCCGCCGAGATAGCTCACAAACTAATCCCTCCGCTGCTCGATGCGATCGAAATCGAGGCTCGTAGAGTAATCCATGACGAAACCTGCTAGAGAAATCGGTTCGATGAATTGCGGGGCTCAGGCTACCAAAAGGTGGAATGGCCGCAATTTGGAAGATCAGAAGCGGGATTGGAAAGCTGTGCGCGCTGCACTCGATCAGAAATGAACCAGACGATTTCGGATGCTCGCGCCTACGCGGCGGCGTCAAATCGTTCGATCTTCGGTCGCTTCCGCTTGGACGCCTGCCAGATGTCGTAACCCATTTGCATCTCGTACCAGAGGCTGTCGTGGGTTCCCAGCGCATCCGAAAGGCGCAGCGACATATCTGCCGAGATGCCGGACGCGCCGTTGAGTATCCGCGAGAGCGTGGTGCGCGAAACATGCAAGCGCTTGGCCGCCGTGGTTACATCCATCTCTCCAAGATATTCACGAAGCACCTTGCCTGGATGAGGCGGGTTGAACATTCGTGTCATGGTTCTACCTCCCGTGATAATCCTGATAATCGACCAGAATGGCGTCCTTCCCCTCGAATCGAAAGGTAAGCCGCCAGTTGCCATTGACCTTCACGGACCAATGATGCTTTAGATCGCCGGTCAGTGGGTGCAGGTTCCATCCGGGCGAGTTCATGTCGGACGGAGCAGTAGCCGTTTCCAAAAGATAAAGCTGAAGGGACAGCTTTGCCGCATGGGCGGGTTGAATCCCAGCCTTGCTTCCCGTCTTGAAGAATCTCTCGATCCCAGCGTGCCGGAAGCTCTTGATCACGCGTTAAGCGTAACGCCTCACGCACGGATTGTCAACGCTCGCCGGATACCCAATCCTTTCCTCCTCTTTGTCGTTGCGGAAAGGGCAGGGAACCGCAATTCTCAATCGCGCCCTGCCCCTGCCGCCGCCAGGATTTAAGCTAAAGGTCAACGTGCTGCACGCCCGCACCGGAGCGAACCCCTTGGCCTACGACGACCTGCGCGAATGGATCAAAGCCCTCGAAAAAGCCGGCGAACTCAAGCGCATCACCACAGAAGTCTCGCCCGAGCTCGAAATCACCGAAATCACTGATCGCGTCAGCAAAATCGGCGCAGGCGGCGCATCCCACCCCAAGGGCAAAGCCCCCACGCAGGCCCAATACACCCCAGGCGGCCCCGCGCTTCTCTTTGAAAACATCAAGGGCCACCCCGGCCACAAAGTGCTCATCAACCAGTTCGGCTCCGAGCGCCGCATGGCCATGTCCCTCGGCGTCAACTCTCTGGATGAAATCGCCGGCAAGATCACCGCGCTGCTCAACTTCAAGCCCCCCACCGGCGGCCTGCTCGACAAGCTGAAAATGCTCCCCCAGCTCGGCGCGCTAACCTCTGCCTTCCCCAAAACCGTCAGCGCCAAAGAAGCCCCCTGCAAGCAAGTCATCCTTCGCGAGAACTTCGACCTCAACGCCTTCCCCATCCTCAAGTGCTGGCCCCACGACGGTGGCCGCTTCATCACCCTGCCCTGCGTCCACACCCGCGACCCCAAGTCCGGCAAGCGCAATATCGGCATGTACCGCATGCAGGTCTACGACGGCCAAACCACCGGGATGCACTGGCAGCGCCAGAAAGTCGCCGCTGAGCACTTCCGCAACGCCATCCGCCTTCAGGTAGCCGCTAACACTACGGAAGATCCGCTCCATGCAATGGTATCCGCCATGGCCGAGTCCGCCGGCGGATCCGTCTCCATTCCCGACGGCCCCATCGGCGGCCTGCCCCAGGTGGCCATGGGCACCCTCAAAGGCTCGCGTCTTGAAGTCGCCGTAGCCATCGGCACCGACCCCGCCACCACCTTCTCCGCCATCGTTCCCGCCCCGCCAGAAGTGGAAGAGTTCATGATCGCCGGCTTTCTGCGCGGCAAATCCCTTGAAATCGTCCAGTGCGAAACCGTAGACCTCCAGGTCCCCGCTCACGCCGAAATCATCCTTGAGGGCTACGTCGAGCTCGGCGAGCTGCGCACCGAGGGCCCCTTCGGCGACCATACCGGCTTCTACACCCTGACCGACCAGTACCCCGTCTTCCACCTCACCTGCATCACCCACCGCCGCGACCCCATCTACGCCGCCACCATCGTCGGCAAGCCCCCCATGGAAGACGCCTGGATGGGCCGAGCTGTGGAACGCATCTTCCTCCCCGCCATGCGCATGCAGATCCCCGAAATCGTCGACATCCACCTCCCCGTCGAAGGCGTCTTCCATAACCTCATGCTGGTGTCCATCCGCAAGTCTTACGCCGGCCAGGCCCGCAAAGTAATGAACGCCATCTGGTCTCTCGGCCAGGCCATGTTCACCAAGATCATCATCGTCGTCGACGAGGACTGCGACGTCCAGGACATCGGCGAAGTCACCCTTCGCGTCGCCAACAACATCGATCCCGAACGCGACATTCAGTTCACATTGGGTCCTATCGATTCCCTCGACCACTCCAGCCGCCTGCCCAACTACGGCAGCAAAATGGGCATCGACGCCACGCGGAAGTGGAAAGCCGAAGGTTTCGACCGCCCTTGGCCCGCCATGGTAGAAATGGACCGCGAAACCAAAGAAAGAGTAGACGCCCTCTGGTCCAAACTCGGCCTCTGAGGGCACCACCATAATCAACAAAAACCCTGTCATCCCGAGCGCAGCCGAGGGATCTGCGGTTGCTTTTCAGGAACTCTCTCACCCCCCCAAAAAAAACTGTCATCCTGAGCGAAAGGGGCCCCAGGTGTGGTTCAGCCTGGGGTGAAGGTTGGGGGTGGTGAGTCGAAGGACCTGCATTTTCTTTTCGGATCGCTCCCGACCCGCCACAACCCCCTCCGTGCCCCATCCATTCCGCAGCCCCATCGCGAAATGGGTGGGAAAGCACAACTCTCAACCAGCCTCACCGCGATTTGCCTCCCACCCCCCGCTCCTGCAATCATCGCTGCGACCGTTCTTGGAGCCACCGAATGAAACCAGCCCTTCTCCTCTTAGGATTCGCCGCCATGACCACAGCCCTTTCCGCCCAATGGCCTCCCGCCCCCAGCCACCTCACCCTCAACGTCTGGCCTGCCGCAGCCCCCGGCGTCCCAGCCAATCCACCCCCAGAAGCCGACCTCACCACGTCCAAAGACCCCCTCATCGCCGGCCGCCCCCTCGTCCATCTCGGCAATGTCTCCGTCCCCACCCTTACCCTCTACAAGCCGACCGGCCCCAACACCGGCGCAGCCGTAGTCGTCTTCCCCGGCGGCGGATACAACATCCTCGCCATCGATCTCGAAGGCACCGAAGTCTGCGACTGGCTCAACCGCGCCGGCGTCACCTGCATCCTGCTCAAATACCGCGTACCCAACACCGGCCCCTACCCCAAATCCCCCGCCGCCCTTCAGGATGCGCAGCGCGCCCTCGGCCTGGTCCGCCAGCACGCCGCCGAGTGGGGCATCGACCCCAAGCGCATCGGTGTCCTCGGCTTCTCTGCCGGAGCCCATCTCGCCGCCGCCCTCAGCACCCATTACGACAAGCGCCTTTATGACTCTCTGGATGCGGCCGACCAGCTAAGCTGCCGCCCAGACTTCGCCGTAATCGTCTACCCCGGCTACCTCGCCCTCGCCGACAAGAACTTCGCCCCCAACCCCGAAATCAACCCCACCGCCGACACCCCGCCCTCCTTCATCGTCCAGGCCGAAGACGACCCCGTCCACGTAGAAAACGCCCTCGTCTACTACCAGCAGCTAAAAAACGCCACAGTCCCCGCCGAGCTCCACATCTACGCCCAGGGCGGCCACGGCTACGGCCTCCGCCGCACCAAGTTACCAGTAACCACCTGGCCCACCGCCGTAGAAACCTGGCTCCACACCATCGGCATACTCACCACACCCACCAAATAGGCCGGGTGGCCCATCCTTGACCCATCCAAAAACTGTGGGTGCCCCATCCTTTCCACGGCTTCATCGTGGAAAGGGTGGGAGAGTACAACTCCGCACTCGCGCTTCTCGTTTATCCCATCCAAAAACTGTGGGTGCCCCATCCTTTCCACGGCCTCATCGTGGAAAGGGTGGGAGAGTACAACTCCGCACCCGCGCTTCTCGTTTATCCCATCCAAAAACTGTGGGTGCCCCATCCTTTCCACGGCCTCATCGTGGAAAGGGTGGGAGAGTACAACCTCACACCAGCGTTTCTCAATCAGCTCATAAATCGCGGGTGCCCCATCCTTTCCACGGCCTCATCGTGGAAAGGGTGGGAGAGTACAACCTCACACCAGCGTTTCTCAATCAGCTCATAAATCGCGGGTGCCCC
>Ga0302275_10000125_pt1 | contig 83715 bp, 69 predicted proteins | sample III_Bog_N2_2_FD_200229 | JGI IMG/M metagenome (GOLD analysis project Ga0302275, IMG submission 200229) | Peat permafrost microbial communities from Stordalen Mire near Abisko, Sweden - III_Bog_N2_2 | ecosystem: Environmental > Terrestrial > Soil > Wetlands > Peat | place: Sweden: Abisko... | reverse complement strand
ATATCGCTTGGATAGGATTTTCTTGGCCCCATCCCCTACTATTACTGCACGGGGAACAGTACGAAGATCACTTTTCTGCATCCTCGCAATATCTAGCATCAAGATCGTAAACAGGTTCTAAGACGGGCGGACGGTTAGGACGAGAACCTTGCGCTGGGTCGGAATGACGACCAGCCCAAGCTCGTCGCGCAGCCGCTGGAAGAGTTCTTCTTGATTGCGATAGGTTCCCACGCGGAAGTCGAAGCTGCCCGTCATCCGTGTGTCATCGACCAGCAGGCGATCCAGATTCGGCTCCAGCGTTCGGCTGAACTCCGAAATGCTTGCCGCCCGCGCCGAGAGCCCTCCCGAAGCTATACCCGAACACTCCCTGCCTGCGAAGCTGATCTCCTGCGCCTCGTCGTTGGAAGCGAGCGAAGCCTGCTTGTAGAGTGAGTTGCCGCGCGCTGTAGTGTTATGCCGATGCAGTGCCGGCCCCATCCCATTGGGCGCAGTCAGAGCATAAACATCCATCGAACGGCTCTCCGGCGTGATGGCCAGTTTAAATCTCTTCTGGAGCGCATCGCGCAGACGTTGCTGCGTCGCCTCGGCGCTCTCTTCTCTGTGGAGCGACAAGGTCACGTCGTAGCGCGCTGTGGTATCGACATCGCCGGAGAGATCGACACGACGAACATCCACATCGTATACCTGTGCGATCAGTGACTTCAGATCGTAGCCGAGCGCATTCCAGCGATCCGAACCAACCTCGATTGACGTGCTTCCCGCCTCCATCCGGCTAGGAACGATGCGAACCTCAACCGAAGCGCGAGCCGCTTGGGTGCGAGAACTCGCGCGCGCTGATGTGGCGGTCTGTCCCTGTGCCAGCGTAGCCGCAGCCACGCTAAACACCAGCCCGAATTTTAGTGCCACGCCAAGAGTTGACCGCTTCATGAGTACACCCGCAAAAATCATTCCCTCATGCGCAGAACACGGTGGCTATACCACTTAAGCATCATTCGACAGAAGTATGGCTAAAAATCCTCGCGGCTAGCCTCTGCGACAGAGGCGATCCGCTTGGATTTGCGATAGACGCTTGCTACCGCCAACGTCCAGAACGGAACCAGATCCACTCCCGGAATTAGCTTGGCGACGAACGAGGGGAGAAACTCCCAGTGCCAGCCAAGCAGTCGAACCAGAGCAATTCCAATGACGAGGTCGAGCGCGTCGTCCGCAGGAGATTCCGCACCCTCGACGAAGAGGGGGAGGACAAGAACCTGCAATAAATCCGCAAGGATCGCCAGCAGGAGTGCAGCTCGAAAGCGCGGCCCCGGAGAAAACTTGATGATGTTTTGAGTCAAAGTCCGGCACTTCCCTCTTGCTGAGATGAAGACAAGAGTAATCGCAAACCACGGGCAACGCCACTGATTAGGAATAGATAACTTTGGTAAACGGGTAGACCGTCGTGAAGCGAGCGAAAAGCAGATTTCTTCGCTTCGCTGCGGAATGACAAACAAATTGGTCTATAGCAACACCTAAACTGCTCTATGGTTTACAACGAGAAAATATATGGTAGCGTTACCGGGGCTCGAACCCGGACTCTCTGCCTTGAGAGGGCAGCGTGTTAACCAGTTACACCATAACGCCATGATCGCTACAGGAGGATGTTCCCTCCAGCGCAGATTCGAGTATAACAGCCTGAGTCGTGCAAAACCAGCCTGCGGCTCGAAAAAATCAGGTCGGGGCTAGCAAAAAATTGACCGGCCCCGACATCTTCAACCTACGTCATATAAATTCATGCGCGACGATCGCCATGCTCGGCTATTCGTCGTGCGCTTTCTACAGGCCGAGCTTCTTGACCTCGTCGTTGTAGTACTTGCGATAGAGGATGTCCCACTCCTGCGAGCCCTCGGGAATGACCTTGCGCTGCGAGGCAATCTTCAGCCGCGCGTTGGCGTCTAGCTTGGTCTCCTCGGTCAGCAGCTTCTCCAGCACTTTGCGAGCCTCCTGGCGGATGGTGTTGCGATCCTCCAGAAAGTCGCACTCGTCGACCTCGGCCAGAGTGTCGGCCACCGTGTGCGCCAACTTGTTTATCTTGTCGCTCGATATTCTCACAGCACCGCCTTGTACTTGCGCGCCAACTCGTTCTTCACTTTTTTGAACATCTCCTGATAGTTCGCGCCGGACTTCAGCATGTCGTCCTGAAAAGCTTCGAGAATCACGCGGACTTCGTCGTTGATTCGATCTTCGAGCGCCAGCTCTTCGATCATCGCCGCCGTCACCCGCTCGTGCAAGACGGCAGGTTTCGCCGTCCCGATCACCTTGGCGTCCACCAGATGCTTCACCGTCTGGCGCGCCAGATACCCAACATAATCTTTAGAGAAAATCATCGCTTTCATCAGGATACACCAGCGCGCGGTCGCTTTGCAGCAAGCTCGGTTTTGCATCGCGTAAGATGGTCGTGCATGATGGAAGAGCCACTCTAAACTCTGCTCTGCAAAGGCCATACCAATGTCTCGCAACCCGAACTCAAAGCCCGCCACGCCCCAACCCGACAAGGCCGGCAAGCCCTCCGTCATGGGCCTTGCAGTCATCACCCTTCTGGCCTTTGCTGGAGCCTACCTCTGGACCAGCCACCACGCCAAGGCTCCGGTTGCCACACAGACGGTTCACCTGACCAAGATCTACTCGGAGACGGCGCACCCGACCGTCGATATTCCCGCCGCACTCGAGCAGGCGCAGCGCGAACATAAGCGCGTTCTGTTGGACTTCGGCGCAGACTGGTGTGGCGACTGTCAGGTGCTGGACTACAGCTTCCACCAGCCCGCCAACGCCGCGCTGCTGGCCAGCAATTACGTTCTGGTACACGTCTGGGTCGGCCAGATGGACGCCAACCTCGGGGTCGCAGAAAAGTACGGCGTCCCAGTCCACAAGGGGATTCCCGCGCTGGCCGTCCTTTCGCCCGATGGCAAGGTCATCTACGCGCAAGCCACCGGCGAGTTCAGCAATCTACGCAACATGGATTCGGCTTCAGTAACCGATTTTCTGGAAAAATGGAAAAGCTGAGCACGCCACTTCGAGTCCGCGTCCGGCAGGCGACCACCGCACGGTTGCGCCTGCATCGCACACGCATACGGCGGATTCTGCGCTGGTACGCGGTCTTCTCGCGCGCGTTGCACCGAATGGTTCTCAGCGTAGGAGATCACGACTGTCTGAACGTGGCGCAATCGACCGCCTACTCGGCCATCGTTGCTCTCTTTCCTGCGCTGATCGTGGCTGCGGCGGTGATCGGGCTGCTGCCGGACACGGCTCCGGTGCGCTTCCAACTCGCCGACTTCTTTGATCGCGTTCTGCCGCCCAGCGTCAGCGCTCTGCTGGATGCGACCTTTGAAAATGCGCCAAAACACACCCACTCGCTGCGCGCGTTGATCGGCGCCGGAGTGGTCAGCTTTGCCGGCGCGTCGAACGTGATCTCCACGCTGATGGAGGGTCTGCGTCGCGCCTACAGCCTGCCGGACAACTGCTGGAGCTTCTGGCAACGTCGCATACGTTCGATCGAACTGGTTCCCGTGTCACTGGTGCCGCTGACCATCGCCAGCCTACTGGTCGTCTTCGGCCACGCGCTGACGGGCTGGCTGGTCTCCAGCATCGGCCCGCAGGTGCGAGAGCCGATCTATGTGGCGACGCTGCTTCTGCGCTGGGGAATTGCGCTGGGATCCAGCGTCGTGCTGATCGCTCTGCTCTACCATCTGGGAGTTCCCGACATGAGCCGGAGAGAGTTGAACGGCGAAGCCACGCGAATGAAACTGGCTACTCCCCCAAAGAACTGGCGCTGGACGATCTTGCCAGGAGCGCTGCTGGCCACCGCACTGTGGTTCCCGGCGACGCTGATCTTTGGCTGGTACGTCACCCGATTCACCAACTACACCGAGGTCTACGGACCGCTGGGCACAGGAATTGCACTGCTCTTCTGGCTCTACATCATCTCCCTGAGCGTTCTCTGCGGAGCGGAGTTCAACGTCCACTTCAACGCACAGATCGAGGCTCACTTCGGCGGCGATCATAGAAATCGTCGAAGATGAGCCTCGTGGTAGAGCTTTAGTGATGAAACTGCTTCGTTGCCCGTGGGATCGCTCTCGCTTTCCTGCGGACGGGGATGAACCGGATTAATCCTGCTGCTTCTTGCGTGTGCCGAAGAAGAACATGATCGCGCCGAAGACGAACATGATTCCGCCCCAGTCAAGGTTGATGTTCATTCCGAGCGACTTCGCGTAGAGCGCGGTGTCCGCGTGCGTGAAGATGCCGAAGATGCCCATGATGCCGCCAATGATTAGAAAAACGAGGCCAAGTGGTACGCGGATGTCGAGTCCCATAAATACTCCAGTCGTAATGTGTTAGATGCCAAGGGGCGAGGGTTTGGGAGTGCGGGCAGGAACGGGAGAATACGCTACTCTCGTTCCCTGCCCCTGCTCCCCATTCCTACGCAAAGATAATGTTGAGGACGACGGCCAGAGCCAGCACCACGACAGCCCATACCGACGGCTTCTGGTACCACTCCTTGTTGACCTCGACCGGCTTGGGAGTCAGCGAGTAGACCAGCCCAACCAGATCCGCTTCAGGACGCGGAGCCGACATACGCGAGACCACCACCGTAACAACCCAGTTGATTGCGAAGGCGAAGATCGCAGTCCAGAAGTTCTGCGCCATATCGCTGGGATAGCGATGGAGAACATGGATCCAGCCACCGTGGAGGCCAGCCAAATCTCCGACCGGAAGGGTGAGTCCGTGGTGGATGAGCGCGCCGGTAGTGCCAGCGAGCAGGCCAGAGAAGGCTCCATGCCCCGTGGTGCGCTTGGAGAACATTCCCAGCAGGAAGGTGGCGAACAGCGGCGCATTGACCATGGCGAAGACCAATTGCAGCGCATCCATAATGTTATTGAAGCTGGTGACGGCGTAAGCCGCGCCAATGGAGAGTAAGACGCCCCCAACCGTAGACATTCTGCCCATCCACAGGTAGTGCTCGTCAGTCCCCTTCTTGTGGATGTAGGCCTGATAGATGTCATAGGTCCAGACGGTGTTGAAGGCAGTGACGTTGCCCGCCATTCCCGACATGAAGCTGGCCAGCAGAGCTGTGAGGCCGAGGCCGAGGACGCCGGTGGGGAAGAAGGTCAGCAACATGACGGGAACCGTCTTGTCGTAGTCGTAGACCTTTTCGCCGTTGGAATCAACGATGTCCTTGCCGGTAATCGGATCGGTTTTGACCGGGACGATGCCGTGGGGATGAACCTCATCGATGGGCAGGGGCTTACCCTGAGCATCGAGTGTGGCGTAGGCTGCTGGATTGCCTGCCCCTGCAGCGGTTGCCTTGCCGCCCACGTTGAGCATGGAGACGGCGATAAGGCCGGGCAGGATGACCAGGAAGGGAAGGAACATCTTGGGCAAGGCGGCGATCAGCGGAACCTTGCGCGCGGAGTCCTCGGAGTCTGCGGCCATGGCGCGCTGGATGACCAGAAAGTTGGTACACCAGTAGCCGAAGGAGAGGACGAAGCCGAGTCCCATGACCAGCCCCATCCACTCAACGCCCAGCGAATTGGTGTTGGCGTGGGCCATACCCTGCCAGGAGTGAGTCATGTTGGCGGGCAGCGTGTGCTTGATGCCCTGCCATCCACCGACGTTCTTCAGGCCGATCCAGACCAGAGGAAGCAAGCCAGCGACGATCAGGAAGAACTGTAGAACCTCGTTGTAGATCGCGCTCGTCAGTCCGCCAAGGAAGATGTATCCCAGCACAATCAGCGCCGACAGAATGATTGAGACGTTGAAGATGTACGAGTCGGGCATGATGCCGTGGAAGAGACCAAGCTCCTGAATCAACATCGCCATCGCGTACATGGAGATGCCGGAGGAGATGATGGTCATGAAGGCGAAGGAGAACGCATTGAGAGCGCGCGTCTTCTCATCGAAACGCATGCGCAGGAACTCTGGCACAGAGCGCGCCTTCGAGCCGTAGTAGAACGGCATCATAAAGATGCCGACGAAGCACATCGCCGGAATCGCGCCGACCCAGTAGAAATGGCTGGTGACGATACCGTACTTGGCGCCCGAAGCGCCCATGCCGATTACTTCCTGCGCTCCCAGATTGGTGGAGATGAAGGCCAATCCGCAGACCCACGCGGGGATGGCGCGCCCGGCGAGGAAGAAGTCAGTGGAGGTCTTCATGTAACGCTTGAGGGCAAATCCGATGCCCAGAACGAAGGTAAAGTAGACCAGCATGATGAGCCAGTCAATGTAGGTAAGGTGCGTAAAATTCACTGTGGGCTATCCTTGTCGGCGTCAATTTCGTTGGGAATGTTGAATTGGGAGATAAAAGTTCCATCGCAACTGTATATGTTTGATCCAGAGTAGTCCAGTACAAAAATAAGAGCGCCGGATGGGAATCGGCGCATAAATGCCTTCATCAGAGATGAGGCAACCTTAGAGTCCGATCTTTGCATCTATATTTATCGATAGCCGAGATGCCACAAAGTAGGCGGCAAGAAAGCGAGAAGGTGGATTGCGCAAATCGGAGCGCATCGAGTGAAAGCGCAACATCGTACAAATATCAAGGTGAAGTGGGTGGATAATCCGATGGAAAATACAGACAAGATCCAGATCGAGACTGCGGAGAAGACGATGGAGGTCGTCCTCTTGATCGACGACAACGCGATTCAGGCCGCGACTCGACAAGCAATCCTCAAGCGGGCAGGATACTTCGTTATTGCTGTGCTCAATCCGGTGCGTGCGCTGGAGCAGTTCCAGCACGACGAGTACCCCTTTGCTATCAGCATCGTCATTACCGACCACAATATGCCGGGGATGAGCGGCGCGGAGTTTGTCCGCGAGTTGCGCAAGACGCAGCCCGATCTTCCCATCGTGGTCATCAGCGGCCTGGACGATGCCGAGTACGAGTACGCCGGAATGAACGTGCGCTTCCTGATGAAGCCCCTCTCACCCGACCTGCTGCTGGCCAACCTCCACGAACTGCTTCAGCCAGAGGAACTCGGCGTCGCCTAGCAATCCGTGGTAAAAGTCCAAACTGCTTGGAAATTTCCCTCAGGGGCTAAAGCCCACGTTCATTTTGCACAAGTTACGGCACGGCTGAAGCCGTGCCCTTTCAAAACTGGACTTTCACCACGGGCTGCTAGATGTGTTGTAGAAATTGCTACAGGCCAAATTTCCGCAGCCATTTTTGTTTGTCATTCCGTAGCAAAGCGAAGGAATCTGCTTTTCCTTGTTCCATGGCGGCCCCCCATTACCGAAACACTCTAAACCGCTCCATATCATCACTCCCCCCTGCGCTACCCTCTCGGCGTGACGCCCGTCACAAACTAAACTACCTTCTTGCCTCAATTTCTGAGACAATGGCTGGGCGATGAACCTTCACCCCATGCCGGAGTTTGGAAGCTACAGCCTGATGCTGGCGCTGATGCTGACCGCCTGCAACTTTCTCGGCGGAGCCTTTGCCCTGTGGGGAGCGACTCCCGCCGGAGTTCGCATCACCGGCATCCCCGAAGCGCGCTGGAATCGACTGGGCGAGGTGGCTCGCCGCGCCGGAATTGCCAGCTTTGTCGCGCTCTGCTGCGCGGCCTTCGCGCTGGTCTGGGCGGCCTTCACCAACGACTTCTCGGTCGAGTACATCCGCTCGCACAGCAACATCACGCTGAACCCGGCGTACAAGTTCGCCGCGCTGTGGAGCGGGCAGGAGGGTTCGCTGCTGCTCTGGGCGTGGCTGTTGGGAGCCTACGGATTCGTCGTCCGCATGCGCTACCGCATCGACGTGCGCCTGAGCGCCTTCGCCTCGGTGATTCTCGCTGCAATCCAACTCTTCTTCGTGCTTCTGCTGGTCGTCGCTGCGCCGCCGTTTTCCATCGCGCCGGGGCCAGTCGCCGCCGATGGAGCGGGGCTTAACGTTCTACTGCAATATCCCGAGATGGTGATTCATCCGCCGATGCTGTACCTCGGCTACGTTGGATTCGCCGTCCCATTTGCCTTCGCCCTCGGCGCGCTGATGATGCGCTACCCCGGCGAGAAGTGGATCCACATCACCCGGCGCTGGACGATGGTCACCTGGCTCTTTCTTACCTGCGGAATCTTTCTCGGCGCGCACTGGGCCTACTCTGTACTGGGCTGGGGCGGCTACTGGGGCTGGGATCCGGTGGAGAACGCCTCGCTGATGCCTTGGCTCACCGGCACCGCGTTTCTGCACTCCGTCATGATGCAGGAAAAGCGCGGCATGATGAAGAACTGGAATGTCTGGCTGATCTTCACCACCTTCCTGCTGACGATTCTGGGAACGCTGCTCACGCGCTCGGGGATCATCAGCAGCGTGCACGCCTTCGCCGAGTCGCCGATCGGAGCCTGGTTCTACGCTTTCATCATCATTGCGTTTCTGGTCTGCCTCATTACCTTCCTCATGCGCCGCGACCACCTGAAGTCGGAGAACAAGCTGGAGTCTCTGGTCAGCCGCGAATCCAGCTTTCTGTTCAACAACATGATCCTGCTGGCCGCCTGCGCCACGGTGATTACCGGAACCTTCTTCCCGCTGCTATCCGAGTGGTGGACCGGTTCAAAGGTGACGATGGGCGCGGCCTACTACAACCGCGTCAACATTCCCATCGGACTGACTCTGCTCTTTCTAACCGGCATTGGCCCGCTGCTGGCGTGGCGCGCCACCTCGCTACGCTCCATCCGGCGCAACTTCATCCTGCCCTCGATTGCAATGGTGGTAACGTCCGTCGTACTGATGATCGCCGGCATTCGCCCCTGGAACGATGGCGACGATATGGAATCGACCTTCTTTTCGCTGATCGCCTTCGCCCTCTCAGCGGGAGTCATCACGGCCATCATTGAGGAGTTCACTCGCGGAGCCCGCGTCGTGCGCACCCAGACGGGCAAGAACCTGCTCTCGTCGATGGTTCTGCTGGTGCGCCGCAACACGCGCCGCTACGGCGGCTACATCATCCACTTTGGCGTTGTGGTCATGTTCATCGGCATCGCCGGAGGAGCCTTCAACCGGGCCGTCGAGCAGGAGATGAGCTACGGCGACTCGCTGCTGATCGGCCCCTATCGACTGGTCTGCATGAGCATTACACAGGACTCGACGCCGAACTACGACACCAACTACGCACTGCTGAATGTCTATCGCGGTGGCAAGAAGATCACCCAGCTCTCGCCGGAGAAACGCGTCTACTTCGCGGGAACGGATCACGAGCAGGCCTCGACCATCGTCGCCCTACACTCGACCGCCGAGTCCGATCTGTACACCGTCTTCGAGGGCACCAATCCAGACAACGGACAACCCATCCTGAAGGTCTTTCTCAATCCACTGATCGCGTGGATCTGGATCGGAATCATCATCGTCGTCCTCGGAACCTTCATTGCGCTGGTTCCGAATCTGGTGCGCACACCAGCGCGAGTGCGTCAGGAAGACCTCGTCGATGCATCGCCCGCAGCAGCGCTTGGCGCGTCGTCCATTCTCGCAAAGGCTCCCCATGTTTAGGCGCGCACAACTTCGGCTCACGCCCTTCAACGGCCCGATCTTCTGGGCGCGCGCGGTGCAGATTGCCCTGCTCTGCATGGTTACGGTCGCAATGCTGGGCGCGGGACAGTCGCGCTTCAACCGCCTGGGCCACGAACTTATGTGCTCCTGCGGATGCAGTCAGGTTCTGCTGGAGTGTAACCACGTCGGCTGCCCGGACTCCTCGCGCATGATCGGCGAGCTGCACGCGCAGATCGACAGCGGAGCCAACGACACCGCCGTCCTCAACTGGTTCGTCGCCAAGTACGGCCCAACCATCCTGACTGCGCCGATCCGTGGCGGCTTCGACAACGTCGCGTGGATCATTCCCGCCGCAATCTTTCTGCTGGCCACCTTCGGCACCTTCGCCACAGTCTGGCTGTGGAAGCGCCGCGCGCTGCAACTGGCCGGCATATCGAGCCTCGGCGAAGGCAGCGACTTCCCTGCCCCCACCGGATCCAAACCCGACGCATCCAACCCACAGGACGCGGCCCTGCGCGAGCGCATCCGCCGCGAGACGGAGTACTGATGAACCTGATCGACTTCCTGACGACTCCCAGCTTTGTGGCGGCCTTTGCACTGACCGTCGTGCTCTTCGCCTACGTCTTCTGGCCAGAGCGCAATCCCTTCGTGCAGGCCGACAAGACGCGCGTCGACTACCTGAGCGAGCGTAAGGACGCGATCTACGAGAATCTGCGCGACCTCAACTTCGAGTTTCAGGCTGGCAAGTATCCCGAGGCCGATTACAACCAGCAGCGCACGGCACTCGAAGACGAGGCCGCGCGAACCATCGCCGAGATGGAACTTCTTACCGCGCGCGGCATGAAGAGTACTCGCACCCGAGCGTAGAGTGTATCCATCGTTCCTGTAATGTCGGCATTACTGTAATACCGAAAGGCATTGTCATTCTGGCGACCATTGTCATTCTGAGCGTCTATTGTCATTCTGAGCGAAGCGAAGAATCCCCGCATTTTGTTCGCAGCGCGATACTCTACACTATTGGCAGAAATGCTCACTGTACTCGACGGCAACACGATCCCCAATCTAGCGATTGAGAACTGGACACACTGACCTTGACTCCTTCGACCCTTCGCACACCCCGCGCACTTCTCTCGCTTGCCAGTCTTTTGCTCGCCTCCGCGACGGCGTTCGCCAGTCCGCTGAGCGGCGTCGTCACCGACCGCACCACGGGAAAGCCCTCTGCGGGAGACACCGTCGAAGTCATCAACATGGCGCAGGGCATGGATCCGGTCGCCAAGACGACCTCGGACTCCGCCGGACGCTTCCACGTCAACGCGCCGGACGGCGGCAAGACTCTGCTGCGCGTCACCCATCGCGGCTCGGATTACTACAAGAGCGTAGACCCCAGTAGCAACAGCGTGGCCATCGACATCTACGACTCGGCGGCAAAGATCGACGGCATCAGCGCAATCGCCCTCGTCCTGCGCGCCGAAACCGACAGTACTGGCAAGACGCTCAACGTAGCCGAGACCATTGGCATACAGAACGCCTCCGCTCCGGCGCGCACCGAGTTCGGCGGCAACACCTTCGACTTCTATCTGCCCAAGGGCGCGCAGATGCAGCAGACACTGGCCAGTTCTCCCGGCGGCCTGCCCACCAACAGCGACGTCAAGACGCTCGACGCTGCCAGCGGACACTACGCCTTCACCTTCCCCATTCGTCCTGGCGAGACACGCTTCCAAGTCGCCTACACCCTGCCCTACAACGGCAAACAGGACTTTGCGCTGCGTCTCTCGGTGCCCACCGAAGACGTCGCCGTAATGCTCCCGAAGTCGATGCATTTCCAAGGCGCGACACAGTTCCAGCCGCTCAACGTCGATCCCAACACGCAGAGCTTCGCCGCGCATGAGCCCGTCCTCACCCAGCCAGTCACCTTCAGCGTCAGCGGCACAGGCCAGTTGCCTGATGAAACACCATCCTCGACTCAAGGTGGGGCGCAGGCCATGGGAGGACAATCCGAAGGCGGAGCGCAGGTATCGACCAGCGGCATGCGTCCCGGCGGAGGCCTTGGCGCACCGGGCGATCCCGAGGGCCAGAACGATCCCTGGGCGCGCTACAAGTGGTGGATTCTCAGCCTGCTCGGAGTCGCTCTGATCGTCGGAGCCTGGGCGATGCTGAAGGCTGGCCAGCCCGCTGCAACTCCCGGCGAGGCATCGCTGCCCGCAGCCGCGTCCTTCGCGCCAAGTTCAACGACGACCGCAGAGAGCGCTGCTTCACCCGCTGCAAGCGCCGCCTCCACACCGGACACTCTACTGCAAGCCCTGCGCGATGAACTGTTTGCGTTGGAGACGGATCGCCTCGCCGGTCGCCTTAGCGAGTCGCAGTATGCCGAGCAGAAGACCGCCTTCGACATCGTCCTGCGCCGCGCCATGGGGCGCAACTAAGCCACACCCTACTTCTAGACCGGTTCGCGAATTTGTGTAGACCGTATTTATTTGTCATTTTGTAGCGTCTTTTATTTGTCATTCCGCAGCGAAGCGAAGGAATCTGTTTTCAACTCGCGCCACGGCACTCTGCGCCTTTGGTGAAAATGCGCTAAATGAGAGAATGGAGAGAGCGGCTGCATGCGGCCGCTCATCCAGAGGTCTTCATGAACACCTTCAAATCGACGCTACTACTTGTAGGACTGATGCTTTTGCTGGTCTTCGCCGGCGACCGCATCGGCGGCCAGAACGGAATGCTGCTGGCCTTCCTTCTCTCGGTCGCAATAAACTTCACCGCATACTTCTACTCCGACAAGATCGCGCTGAAGATGTATCGCGCGCAGCCGGTCACGCGCGCCGAGCTTCCTCGCGCCTATGAGGTCGTTGAGCGGCTGACCGCAAAACAGGGTCTTCCCATGCCGAAGATCTACGTCCTGCCCACCGAGTCTCCCAACGCCTTTGCAACCGGGCGCAATCCACAACACGCCTCGGTCGCCGTAACCCACGGAATCCTTGGCCTGCTCACCGACGAGGAGTTGGAGGGCGTTCTGGCCCACGAACTGGCCCACGTCAAGAACCGCGACATCCTGACCAGTTCGATTGCCGCAACCCTCGCCGGAGCCATCACCATGATTGCGCGCATGGGCTACTGGGCCTCGCTCTTTGGCGGATACGGCGGAGGCGGACGCCGTGAGCGTGGCGGAGGAATCGGAGGACTGCTGATGCTGATCGTCGCGCCGATTGCGGCCAGCCTGATCCAGCTCGCCATCTCCCGCTCACGCGAGTTTGAGGCCGACGCCACCGGCGCAGCAACCACCGGCAATCCCTACGCACTGGCCAGTGCGCTGCAAAAGCTGGAGAACTACTCCAAGCGCTTGCCTCTGGAGGCCACGCCCTCGACGGCTCACATGTTCATCATCGCGCCTCTGCTGGGCGGAGGCTTCGGCAGCCTCTTCTCGACTCACCCTCCGACCAAGGAGCGCATCCGCCGTCTCATTGGCCGCGAACTGGTCTAAACCAGAGCAGCGGAAATCCCTATTCAACAAGACTTTACCCATTCGTGGTATTGGGTCTATCCGTACATCCCGATAGGGTGATAGGGTGGAACCCGCTCTGAATTCGTCTACCTCCCCGTCCGAAGTAATTACCGAGGCATCCTTGAACACACCTGTGGATCTGCCGCAGTCAACGACATCCAAGACCGATAACAGCAAGGCCGAGCAGCTTGTTCAGACGCTTGCGCTCGCCCTGCTCTTTGCGATTCCTGCGCTGATCTGCCTTCATGCAGCCTGCGTGGGAGACGCGGACATTTGGTGGCATATGCGCACTGGTGAGTGGATTCTACAACACCACGCGATTCCGCGCGTCGATCCCTACTCTGCTCCTTTGGCGGGAAAGACCTGGTTGCCCTACAGTTGGCTCTTTGAGCTGATTGTGGTCAAGCTCTTTTATCGCTTTGGACTGGCTGGCATCGTAACCTACACCGGCACAATGGTTCTGGCGATCACGGTGGCCTTGTTTCACATGGTTCGGCGGCTACAGCGTGATTTTTCCCTGGTCATGTTGCTGACCTTTACCATCATGTACAGCATCTCGCGCCTCTACACGCCGCGCCCCTGGCTGTTCACCATCCTCTTCTTCGTTCTGGAGATGGACATTCTGATGCAGGCGCGCAAGACCGGACGGTTGCGCGAACTGGCTTGGCTTCCGGTAATCTTCGCCCTGTGGGCGAACGTCCATATTCAGTTTGTCAACGGCCTGTTCGTACTGGGACTTGCTCTGGTGGAAGCCGTCGCTGCGCGCTGGACCACAGACTCCGCAACGCGCATACGACCTGTCTGGATGGCTCTCGCGCTGCTTGCGAGTGGGTTGGCAACGTTGGTAAATCCGTTTGGCTGGCACATCTACGGAGTCGCCTACGATCTGGCGACACAGGGCGGCGCACTGAACAAGGTCTCTGAACTACAGGCCATTCCCTTCCGCACGCTATCGGACTACCTGATTCTTCTTTTGGCCATGGCCAGTACGGCTGTGTTGGCGTGGAAGCGGCGATTCCTGCTCTTTGAGACGGCGCTACTCGTGTTTGCGGCGATTCTGTCCTTCCGATCGAGCCGTGACCTATGGGTCATGGCCATAGTTGCCGCAGTAATTCTGGCTATGTCCCTCTCCGGCAGCGAGAAGGCTCCGATTCGCTTGACCCGCTTCGGAACAGCGATCGCGGTCGTGCTCGCTGCTTTTGCGGCATTTATCGGCTTACGCGTGATGCCCCTCAGCGATGCGCAGCTAGAGGCTCAAATGGTCAAGGATCTGCCTGTAAAAGCTGCACAGGAGATTCGCGCCAAAGGCTACGCTGGGCCGTTGTATAACGACTATAGCTGGGGGGGGTATCTGATATGGGCACTGCGAACTCCCGTCAGTATCGACGGACGCCAGAATCTCTATGGAGATCCGCGTCTTGATCGGTCAGCCGCGACCTGGAACGCACAGCCAGACTGGGCCAGCGACGCTCAGTTGACCTCGGCTGGAACAGTGATCGGCCCGGTCAAGTCTCCGCTGATCCAACTCCTGCGCATGGATCCGAAGTTTCAGCTCGTCTATGAGGACGATCTAGCCGCCGTCTTTATCGCGCGCCGGTGAGTTGCATCAGTGCATTTTCACTATTGCCATAGAATCACGAGAATTGTCATCCTGAGTGAGCGCAATGCGCGAGTCGAAGGATCGGCGGTTTTCTTCACGCCGCAACGCTCTAAACCATGACCGGAAATGCTATGCGCACCTACTTCAAGTCTGGAATGAATTTCAGACTTACGAAGCCGAGTCGTAGTCGTCTGCGCTGATGATCTGAAGTCCGGGCGTGGTCGGAGGTTGCTGGTCAATGAGCAGGATGGTGCGCACTGAACCGCTTGCATAATACGCCTGACTCCCGGTATAGATCAGCGCTGTCGTATTGGTCGGAACCATTCCCGCATGCACAACCACAATGGAGTAGGTGCCGCTGGGCGCGTCAATATATCCCGTATTGCGGCCAAAGCTCACCCCGCTCACGGTCGGCGTAGCTCCCGCAAGCGTAGAGCCGGGGGCAAGCAGATAGATGTCAACCGCTCCCGAGCGAGTCGCCTGATCGAGAAAGCGCAGAGCCACCTCTCCCGAGGGAGCCGGATTGGACTGATCCTTGAGTACCGTCAACTGAAGGTTTGCCGCCACATTGCCTGCAAGCACGGTGTACTGGTTTCCGGCGACGAAACTGCCGTGAACCGAGGCCAACTGCTGCTGCGTTCCCGCCGTGTAGACAGCGTGGGTGTACGTCCCCGCAGCAACCGGAATGTACGAGCTGACCGTGCCAAATCCAACGCTGTATAGCCCTGCGGCGGAGTTCTGATAGAGGTCGAGCGCGGGAGCGTCCGGCGAGGCGTCAATAACGCGAACCTGCGAGACCGGCTGAATTCCCGCAATGCTCTGGCAGCCAGCCAGACCGGCAGCAGCAACCGCCAGCGTCAACAGTCGAGCGAATTGGAGAGAATTAAATCGCATGTTTGCAACAATGGCTCAGATACACGTCAATCTTCTAGAGCTTTTACTTATCGCTATAGACCATAATTCTTTGTCATTCCGCAGCGAAGCGAAGGAATCTGCTGTTTCTCGTTGCGCCACGGTCTACACCATTAGGCAAACTGCCCTAACGACGACCGACAGAGACATTCTAAGCCATCCCCACCAGATCTGGCCATGCACGAGTAGGGTCATGCAGGCGATCAACGGAGCGTGATGGTCGTCACTGCCCATCGCGTAAGGCTGAGCCGACAATCTTCCCTAGCTTTACGCACGCTATCAGCGGTCGCCGTGTCTGTCCTGCGGCAGAAATCTGGCGCTAGCGTTCTGCTGAAAAGAGGCCTTTGGTTCGAGCCATGTTCTTTCGATTCTTCACCAAGATCCGCGCCGCAGCCTTGCGACTCGCCACGCTGCGACTCCTCTCGCAGGTCTTCTTTCTTGCGCTCTTCGTCTTCCTTCTGCTGCGCACGGAGTTTCGCGGCACAGTCGGTTCGGGCGGCGACGTGCGAATGCAGTGGCCGGTGGGCCTCTTCTTCAAGATCGATCCGCTGGTCGCTCTTTCGAACGCGCTGGCGACTCATGCGCTCTATCGTGGCCTACTGGCCAGCCTTCTGATCCTGCTCCCGGTCATGTTTCTGGGCCGCTTCTTCTGTGGATGGATCTGCCCGATGGGAACGATTCACCACTTCTTCGGCAACTTGAAGTCGGAGGCAAAGCGCGGCAAGCAAGGCATTGACGCCAATCGCTACAAGCCCTGGCAGCGCACGAAGTACGTCATTCTGATTGCGGTTCTGGTGGCGGCATTGTTCGGCACGGGGCTGGTCGGCTGGTTCGATCCCTTCAGCCTGCTGGTGCGCTCGTTCGGGCTGTCGATCCTGCCCGGAGCCAACTACGCCGCCAACGCACTGATAAACGCGATGGAGCACAGCAACCTTGACGCAGTGCAGTCGGCTGGAACATCGCTCCACGCTGTTCTGGCGGCCACCGTACTGAGCTTCAAACAGCCACACTTTCTCCAGGGAATTCTTCTGGGCCTGATCTTCATCGTCCTGCTGGCGACCAACCTGCGCGTCACCCGCTTCTGGTGCCGCGCGCTCTGTCCGCTGGGAGCATTGCTGGGAGTTGCCTCGCGCTGGTCGATCCTCGGCCTGCACAAGGACGCGGCGACCTGCAACAAGTGTAATCGCTGCCTGATGCACTGTCAGGGCGGCGACGACCCCATCGGTGGCGCGCCTTGGCACAAGGCCGAGTGCCTGATGTGCATGAACTGTGTGGACTCCTGCCCGCACCACAGCCTGCAATTCAAAGTCTTTCGCGCCGAACCGGAGATTGTCGGCGCGAACCTGCCGCGACGCAAGGTGCTCACGGGACTGGCCGTGGGCATCGCCGCGGTGCCCCTGTTGCGCGCCAACACAGCCCTCGGCAAGAGCCGCGACGAGCACATGATCCGCCCGCCGGGAGCGCTCGACGAGACCGACTTCCTCTCACGCTGCATTCGCTGCGGCGAGTGCATGAAGGTCTGCCCAACCAACGCACTGCAACCCGCCTTCACCGAGGCAGGACTCGAAGGCATCTGGTCGCCCGTGCTGACGCCGCGCATCGGCTACTGCGAACCAAGCTGCGTTCTGTGCAGCGAGGTCTGCCCAACCGGCGCAATCTGGAAGCTCACTCCGCGCAAAAAAGGCTGGGTCGTCGGCGTAGGCGAGGGCGACACCAACTCCATCCGCCTGGGCACGGCCTTCTACGATCGCGGCCGCTGCCTGCCCTGGGCGATGGCCACCGACTGCATCGTCTGCGAGGAGTGGTGCCCGGTCTCGCCCAAGGCAATCTATCTGCAAGATGTCGAGGTCGTCGATTCCGATGGCAAAACGAAACTTTTAAAGCAGCCGCACGTCGATCCTAGTAGGTGCGTCGGTTGCGGAGCATGCGAGTACGCCTGCCCGTTGCAGGAGCATCCCGCCGTCTATGTAACTAGTATTGGAGAGAGCCGCTCGGCCGAGAGTCAGATTCTATTGAGCCGACGAAAGGCCAAAGCGCAGTCGTAATCAGACGCAACCAATACTTATTCACTCAGGATGTAAGTTTTTTCGATCATGGTGTAAATATTGATTGTCATTCTGAGCGAAGCGCATAAAAGATTGTCATTCTGAGCGAAGCGAAGAATCCCCGTATTTTGTTCGTAGTGCGATAATCTAGAGCGGTTCCCGTAATGGTGTATCCCGATTAGCAGCGAGCGAGAAGCAGATTCCTCCGTTACGCTGCGGAATGACAAACAAGTCGGTCTACAGCAATTTTGAAACCGATCTATACCATCAGAAACGATGCTTCTAAACGAGAAAAGGACAGACTGAATGAGCAATATCATGCGGTTTAAATTCGTAGCCATCGCGGCCCTGCTATCGCTGGTTGTATTCGCGGGCGTGGGCTGCAAAAAGAAGATCGCCGATCCCTTCCCGGCGACCGGAGCCGTTGCAGGCTGGGAGAAGGGCGACAAGACGCAGACCTACGACGCAGCCAATCTCTTTCAGTACATCGACGGCGGTTCGGAGCAGTACATCAATGCGGGAGTCGTCGGCGTGGCCACCTCGGACTACAAATTTCAGGGCAACATCGAGGCAACCGTAGACGTCTATACGATGAAGGCCTCCGACGGCGCGAAGACGATCTTCGACTCCGACCCGCCCACCACCGACAGCAAGACCGTTCAGTTGGGCGACGCAGGTCGCGCCTACGCGCAGAGCGTGGTCTTCCGCAAGGGAGCGCACTTGGTGCGCATCACAGCGTTCGAGGCCGCCCCCGGCGAGGAAGACGCCCTGCTAACTCTGGCTCATGCCATTGAGGGCAAGCTATAGTTCATTTTGAAAGGGACGGGCTTTAGCCCCAGAGGGAATGTGGAGGAATTTTTTATCCCGTCCCTCGACAAGATCGCAAAGCAAGATGTAAGGAGACCTGAGATGCAGAATCGGCGTGAGTTCGTAAAAGAGGTTGTGGCAGGGGCCGCAGTTCTGGGCGCGAGTTCCCCGCTCTCCCTCGCCGCAGCCAAGCCAGCGGCGGAGAAGTCGAAGGTCGTCATCGTGCGCGACGCCAAGCTGCGCGGCGCAGGCTCGGCGGTCGATGCAGCGCGCATGGCGGCGATGCTGGACCACGCCATGCAGTCCTACTTCTACACCAAGAATCCAATCGATCCGTGGAAGCAGATCGCGCGTCCGGGCCAGATTGTCGGGCTGAAAGTGAACTGCCTCGGCCATCCGGTCGCGCCCAACGTGGCGCTGGTCTCGGCGGTCTGCGAGAGGCTGCAACAGGCCGGCATCAAGCCGGAGAACATCATTGTGTGGGATCGCAGCAGCCGCGACATGCGCGCCTCCGGCTTCACCCTCTCCGCCACTCCCGGCGCGGTGCGCTTCATGGCCTCGGACGCGGCGGGCTACGAGGACGCGGCCGTCAGCCACGGCGCGGTGACCACCCAACTCTCCAAGATCCTGACCATGTGCGATGTAGTCATCAACATGCCCGTGCTCAAAAATCACAACCTAGCCGGCGTCACCATGGCGATGAAGAACATGTACGGAGTCATCAAGAATCCCAACGCCATGCACGGCACGGCCTGCAATCCATACATCGCCGACCTCAACATGATTCCCCAGATTCGCCAGAAGGTACGCTTCGTCATCGGCGACATGACAACGGCGATCTACGAAGGCGGACCAGCCTATAATCCGGCCTACACGTGGAACGAGAACGGCCTGATCGTCGGCGAGGATCGCGTCGCCATCGACCACACCTGCGCGGGAATCATCGAGCGCAAGCGCGCCGAGAAGGGTCTTCCCACGCTGGAGCAGAAGGGCACGCCAACCCACTACATCGAGACCGCAGCCGACGCCAATCACCAGCTAGGCACCAACGATCCCGCGCGCATCGCGCTAATCGAACACAGCATAGCGTAAGAGGCAACGATGATTCCCGAAGATCCGGCGACTGACAATTCGGCCCATGCAAACGCTGCGACTCTCACATCTCCAGCCCCCACCACACTGGATGGCATGACCCGGCGCGATGCGATGCTACAGTTTCTGCGCGTGACTGGCGCGGGAGTGGCGACAGCCGCCGCAGCTCTCTGGCTCTCGCAACACAGCGCCCCGCCCGCCTCCGCCACGGCGGCCAACGTGCGTCGCGACCACACCGTCGAACCCAACGCCGCGTTGCCGGAGATGGTCGTCGTGCAGGGCAGCGATCCCCGCGCCATGGTCGCGCGCGCCTTCGCCGATCTGGGCGGAATCGGCCGCTTCATCGCGCACGGAGACCACGTCGTCCTCAAGCCCAACATCGCCTGGGATCGCACCCCGGAGCAGGCCGCCAACACCAATCCCGATGTGGTCGCCGAGGTGGTCAAGCAGTGCTGGCAGGCTGGAGCCAAGCGCGTCATCGTCACCGACGTCAGTTGCAACGACGCCGAACGCTGCTTCCACCGTTCGGGCATCGCCGCCGCCGCGCGCGCCGAGGGAGCCGAGGTCATTCTGCCCGATCCGGCCCGCTTCCGCGAGGTCAATCTTGGCGGCGAGATCCTGCAAAGCTGGCCCATCTTCGAGCCATTTCTCGGCGCCGACAAGATCATCAACCTGCCCATCGCCAAGCATCACGGCCTCACCGGAGCCACCCTCGGCTTCAAAAACTGGTACGGCATTCTGGGCGGCGAGCGCAACCGCCTGCACCAGCAGATTCATCAGAGCCTCGTCGATCTAGCGGCCTTCATGCTGCCCACGCTCACCCTGATCGACTGCTACCGCGTCCTGCTGCGCAACGGCCCCACCGGAGGCAATCTGGAAGACGTCGCCCTGCACAAGACGCTGGTCGCAGGCACCGACCCGGTCGCGCTGGACGCCTACGTCGCCAAGGCCTACTGGAACCTCGATGCCTCCGCCCTGCCCTACCTGCAACTGGCCGAGCGGCGCGGTCTGGGACGCGCAGACTTCGAACACCTCCGCACCAAATTCAGCCAACTCGCCTAACAGCTCGCGGTAAAAGTTTAGACTGCCCGAAATTCCCCTCAGGGGCTAAAGCCCGCGTTAATTTTGCAGTAATTACGGCACGGCTGAAGCCGTGCCCTTTCAAAACTTGACTTTCACCACGGGCTGCGAACCCACGGGCTGCGAACCTCTGATCGTTAGATGTTCGCCATTCCGCAGCATTTTTTGTTTGTCATTCCGCAGCGAAGCGGAGGAATCTGCTTTTTCTCGTCACATCACGCTCTACACCTTTGCCTAAAATGCTCAAGTAAAGATGCACTAACATCTTTCGCATGAAATTAGACCCAGACCGTATCGCTGTCAGGCTTTTCCTGCACAGGCGAGACCAAAATCGAGCAAAGTGCTAGACTCAGGCACGAATGATGGAATGGATCTTCTTTCGCGCAATCATGGTGGCCTTCTTTATTCTGGCCAACAGCTTCTTCGTGGCGGCGGAGTTCGCGCTGATCAGCGTACGCGAGACGCGCATGGAGCAACTGCTCGCGCTGGGTCGCCCCGGCGCACGCACGGCGCTGCATCTGAAGCGCAACATCGACGAGTTTCTTCCCGCCGTACAGTTTGGCGTGACCCTCGCGAGCCTTGCGTTGGGCTGGATTGGCGAGCCCGCCGTAGCCGCAATGCTGCTCGAAGCGGCCTCGCACCTGCTGGCCGTGATGCCTGCGCACGCCCTGCTCTACGCGCATACGCTGGCCATTGTGATTGCCTTCGCCGCGATCACGTACTTCGAACTCCTACTGGGCGAACTGGTTCCAAAGTCGCTCGCTCTGCAACGCGCCGAGAGGATTGCGCTGGCCGTCTCCGGCCCAATGGACGCCTTCATCCGCATGACGCGCCCCGCCGTCCACCTGATGAATCACTCGGCGGCGTTGGTGCTGCGCCTCTTTCGCGCTCCGCTGCACGGGGAGGGCTCGGTCCACTCGCCCGAGGAGTTGAAGCTGATCGCCACGGCGACACGGCGCATGGGCCTTCTCCCGGTCTTTCAGGAGGAGATCATCCACCGCTCCATCGAGCTGAACCACGTCACCGTGCGCGAGATCATGACCCCGCGCGGCAAGATCTTCTCTCTGCCCGCCGACCTGCCCATCGAGCGGGCCAGCGCGCGCATCGTCGAGGAGCAGTTCTCCCGCGTTCCGGTCTACGAGGTGCGCGGCAACGCGGCAGCCGGAATGATGGCCGACGCCGACCGCATCGTTGGCGTCGTCTACTCGAAGGACATTGCGCGCCTGATGCACTTTCGCGCCGTGGCTCTGGGTCTTGGCGGAGCCGTGAACTCCAGCCTGATTCTGCGTCAGGTCATGCGCGACGTCTTCGTCATTCCAGAGACCAAGCTGGCGGTCGAGCTGCTGCAGGAGTTTCAGGATCGCCGCCGCCATATCGCCATCGTCGTCGACGAGTTTGGCTCAACGGTTGGCCTGGTCACCGCCGAGGACGTGCTGGAGCAGGTCGTCGGCGAGTTGGAGGACGAGTTCGACATTGCCCCGCGCACGGCGGACTTCAACGCCGCCGGCGTGATGTCACTCGACGGCAGCACGACCCTGCGCGATCTGGGAACGCAGCTTCGCTGGAGCTTCCCTCGCGAGGCCGGAGTCGAAACGCTGGCCGGATTTCTGCTCGCCCAACTCGGCCACCTTCCCGTCGTCGGCGAGAGCGTCGTCTATGACGGACGCCACTATCAGGTCGCCGAGATGGCTGGCCTGCGCATCGCTCGCGTCCGCGTGGAGACCATCGCACCCATAACGCAGGATCAACCGCACAGTTAGAGCAATTTAGACCGGTTCGCGAATTTGTGTAGACCGTATTTATTTGTCATTCCGTAGCAAAGCGGAGAAATCTGCCTTTGCTTGTTGCTCGTTGGAATACACCATTACAGGAACCGCTCTAGGAATTGCTATAAACCGACATGTTTGTCATTCCGCAGCGCAGCGGAGGAATCTGCTTCTCTCATTGCGCAACGCCCTGCACTCTTGGCAGAAAAGCTCTAAACTTACCACTGACCCTTGGCCTCGATTCCCAAACCCGTTCGTCGCATTCTCGTCACGCTTCCTGTGCTCTGGGTTGTGGTTTCGGTTGTGTTTCTGCTGATCCATCTGGTTCCCGGCGATCCGGTGGTGCAGATGCTGGGCGAAGGCGCAACCGCCTCCGACGTCTCCGTCCTGCGCCACTCCTACGGCCTCGACGCGCCTTTGGGAACGCAGTACCTGCGCTACTGGCGCGGAGTTCTGCACGCCGACCTCGGCCAGTCGCTGCGCCTGCACGATTCGGTGACGCACCTCGTAGCGCAGCGTTATCCGTACACGTTGGCGTTGACTCTGGCGGCTCTCCTGATCGGCATCGCGATCTCGATTCCCGCAGGCGTAGCCTCGGCGCTGCATCGCGGACACTGGCCGGATCGTCTGCTCGGCATGGCAAGTCTGGGCGGTCTCTCCTTCCCAAACTTCGCTCTCGGCCCGATCCTGATTCTGGTCTTCTCGATTCGGCTAGGCTGGTTTCCCGTCTCGGGAGCAGGATCGGGAGCGATCTTCGGCCCGCGCTTCTGGCTTTACCTGATTCTTCCGGCGATCACGCTGGGAAGCGGCCTGGCAGGAGTTCTGACCCGCATGGTTCGCACCGCGATGCTCGAAGAACTGGGGCAGGACTACATCCGCACTGCGCGCGCCAAGGGACTCAGCGAACGCACCGTGGTCTATCGACACGCACTGGGCAACTCGCTAATTCCGGTGCTGACTATCCTCGGACTACAGTTCGGCAGCCTGCTCTCGGGAGCCATCGTCACTGAGACGGTCTTCAGTTGGCCCGGCATCGGGCGACTGACGCTCTCGGCCATCTCCAACCGCGACTACGCGCTGGTACAGGGCTGCATTCTTGCGGTAGGCCTAACCTATGTCGCCGTCAACCTGCTGACCGACATAGCCTACACTCTCGCCAACCCGCGCATGAGAACCTAGTAATTCTGCCTCTGATCGTTAGCTAGAGCATTTTCACCAAAGGTGTAGAGTGCCGTGGCGCGAGCGCAAAGCAGATTCCTCCGCTTCGCTACGGAATGACAAACAAAGTTGCTCTATAGCAATAGTGAAAATGCTCTAAAAAAATTGGTCGGGCGTAACGGGGGTGGGGCTTACAACGCAGAATCAGACGAGGATGCACGATCCAGCGACGGGGCGCTGCTGGATCGTGCATCCTCGGTCTTAACTATAGATTGCTTCTTGACGCGCTTGACCACATGCGCCAGTGTGGTCTGGTTCATCGCCAGCACTCCAGCCTCTCGAGTACGCTTCAGCAGACCGACAATCGCCGAATCGTCGAAGACCATCCAGTTTTCTTCGCTGGCAAGGAAGACGTCGCCAAGGCCGATCATCCGCGCGGGGAGCTTCAGCCGTGCGCCGCCATTCGGCCCCTTGCGCTGCTCAATCAGCCCCTGCCGGTGCAACAGCAGAAAGCATCGGCGAACCATCACCGCGCTCTGCTTCAGTTCCTTGGCGATTGCCGCGGAGGTGCGCATCGCTCCCGGCTCGCTGGCCAGTACAGTTAATATTTTGAGACTCAACCCGAAACGACCGTTCTGTGCCATAAACGCAAGCTAACACACAGGGGCTTTCGGCGACTACCGCAGACGATTAAGATTGACACATATAGATCACAAACATTTCCCTGCGATGGATCGAATTCATGCAGTCCTGGCCCAACGCTGCAAACCTTCCCTGCAACGTGCTAGCCTTCTGAAGTGAATATTCTTTTTGTAGGGGACGTCTTCGGCTCGGCAGGCCGCCACATTGTCCACGAACATCTGCCCCACGTCATGGAGTCTAACTCCGTCGATCTTTTGGTCATTAACGGCGAGAACGCAGCCGGAGGCTTTGGCATCACGCCCTCGATCGCCGAAGAACTCTTCGACCTCGGAGCGCATGTCATCACCACCGGCAACCACATCTGGGACAAGAAGGAGATCTTCGAGTACATGGCCGTGCCCGCAGACTCGCATGGCCGTGGCCGCCGCGTCCTGCGCCCGGCAAACTACGCCGTCGGCACACCCGGCTTTGGCTTCTACGAAGGCGAACTGCCCACCGGCCAAACCTACGCAGTGCTCAACCTACAGGGCCGCGTCTTTATGTCCAGTTGCGACGATCCCTTCCGCATGGCCACCGAGATGCTCTCGAAGATCACCGCCAAGGTCATCCTGCTGGACTTCCACGGCGAAGCAACGTCGGAGAAGGTCGCCCTCGGATGGTTTCTGGACGGTCGCGTCACCGCCGTCCTTGGCACCCATACCCACATTCCCACCGCCGACGAGCGCATTCTGAATAACGGCACCGCCTACCAGACCGACGTTGGCATGAGCGGTCCTTACGACTCGGTCATTGGCGTACAACGCGAGATCATTTTGCAGCGTTTCCTTACCGGAATGCCGGTAAAGTTCGAAGCCGCCAAGGACAATCCGAAGATGTGCGCCACGCTCATTACATGCGACGGAGGCACCGGTCGAGCCACGGCAATCCGACGCATCATGCTCGGCGAATAGAATTTTTTCGCCCGTGATGCGGAGGATTTGGTTCGTTACCTATGCGAAACGATCTGGACCAACCTTCCATTCACGCGTGAGATACGATGAAGTAGACACTCAATAAGCCCGGATGGTGAAATAGGCAGACACAGCGGACTTAAAATCCGCAGGCCGCAAGGCCGTGGGGGTTCAAGTCCCCCTCCGGGCACCAACAAAATCAATAGTTTATAAAATTCAATTCTCATAAAAATCTTTCGATTGTGCCCAAACTGTGCCCAAACTGAATAGAAAGCGTCTGCCGAGAATTTTGATCCCTAATTGTCTTATTCGCCTTTTGTTTGCTATAGTGCTTCCAGATATCAACATTTGGGAACAACCCGATGAACTATTCTGAAGCCATTGCAAAACGTGTTCTTGAAGCGATCCTGCCCGGCGCGAACCTGGAATACCAGCCTGTGCAGTCCAACGGGGAATATGATTTCAATCTCCGGTACGACGACGGAAGCTTTGCCGCCGTAGAGGTAACCGCAGCAGTAGACAAGACGTTAACAGAGACCATCGCTGCGGTTCGTAGCAAGAAAAAGGGCGGTTCAGCCATCAAGGCAACTGCTTGCAAAAAGAGTTGGTTGATCTTCCCAGGAAAAGGTGCTTCGATCAACACGATTAGAGCAGATGCCGACTGCTGCCTTGCCAAATTAGAGCAGGATGGAATCGACAGATTCTTTTGCGTAAGCAATTCCCCATCTGTTCAAGAAATTTGTTGCCGTCTCCAGATAACGGGCGGCGGGGTTATTTCTTCGGAAACGGAGCCGACAATACAGATCGCATTTCCAATTGGCGGCGGTGCAGTTGGTCCAAGTCTTGCAATTGAAGCCGGCGAAAGGGAGGCTTGGAAAGAGGACAACCGTAAAAAATTGGGTGCTGCAAAGACAACCGAACGTCATCTTGTTGTCTATTTTGATGCGGGGAACGGCCTGCCGTGGACTGCTCTTACAAGTTTTGAACCGCCGAAGACCTTGCCGAAGATTTCTACGGAAATAACGAATCTATGGCTGATTGGGCACAGTGAGAACAAGGATGAATTTGTTGCGTGGTATGCAAGCACTAATGAGGCTTGGCACAGCACGAAGGTAGTTTGTACCCCGGAATCACCGCGCGATCAGAGTTTCAACAAAATGCGTTGACATGGCGATATGGTCAAACTCGGCGGAACTAGTAGGGCAGACGGGCTTTCAGCCCGTGGACGGCTCAAGCGGGGCAAGCAGCGCTACAATCCCTCCAGTAGTTCCGAGAGGGTTGTTTCGAGAGCAGAGGCGATCTTGCTGAGGGTGCGCAGCCCCGGCTCGCGGACTCCACGCTCCAGGTCCGAAATATGCACCTCGTGGACGCCGGACTGCTCAGCAAGGTCGATCTGCCGCCAATTCCGGGCGCGGCGCAGCTTCCTGATCCGCTCCCCCGTCGCCGCACAGATGTCCTTTGCCATGCGTTCATCATCGGGGTAGCCTTTGCGCTATATTTAGCGCATACACTCTCTAGCGTCAGAAAGGTGACAATATGCAATTTCCAGGAGTGATGAGAGTAAGAATTCTTTGCTCATGCGTGATTCTGGCGCTGATGGTGGGCGCTGCCATAGGTTCGGCGCAAGACATAGCCGCGCTCAAGAAACAAGCCGCCAGCGGCGATGCCAAGGCGCAATTCGAGCTTGGCATGGATTACGACAATGGCCAAGGTGTACCGAAGGATCACGCCGAGGCAACTCGCTGGTTTCGCAAAGCTGCGGAACAAGGAAATGCTACCGCACAATATAACCTTGGGGTGGCATATGAGGCTGGCGGCGACGTGCCGCGAGACTACGCTGAAGCTGTTAGGTGGTTTCACAAGGCTGCCGAGCAAGGAGATGCATTCAGTGAGCTGTACCTCGGCCTTGTGTATCACAATGGCGTGGACGTTCCAAAGGATGAAGTTGCAGCCGTCAAATGGTGGCGCAAAGCCGCCGAACAGGGGAATCCTCCTGCACAATTCCACATTGGAGCGGCTTATTACTACGGTGATGGCGTCCCACAAGATTATGCCGAATCCGCCCGCTGGTATCGCAAAGCCGCCGAGCAGGGTCATGCAACGGCGCAAAATGATCTGGGAGACTTGTACTACATAGGCTGGGGCGTACCACAAGATTACGCACAGGCCGCGATCTGGTATCGCAAGGCCGCTGAGCAAGGAAATTACGAGGCGCAGTACAACCTTGGCCTCTTGTACAACAATGGCGTAGGGGTGCCACAGGACTACGCAGAGGAGTATTTCTGGCTGGATCTTGGCCTGTCAGGTCAACTGTCTGGTAACGAGCGGGAAGAGGCTGAGAAAGTCCGAAATGCATCCGCCTCGCTCTTGACACCAGCCAAACTCTCCCATGTGCAGCAGCGGGCGCGGAAGTGGTTTGAGGATCACGCGGCCAAGACGCCTGCTTCCTCCAGTCTTACGCTCACACCTTTCGGAACCCGAAAAAGCTTGGACACTTGATTGCTCCTTTCCGACTTTGCTCAAATCCCTTGAAATAATCTCAGTTTGCGGACAGACAAGAGTCTGCCTCATCCTTACCTTATCGTGCTCTGGCTCAGCCCGTCCTGCGAAACGCGCCAAAACATCTGCAATATACGCCAAATAGTCACCCGAATCGGAGCGCGAAGATTGGCGCATTCTGCTGCCATATTGGCATCTTTCGCATAGTATACCGTCCGACTTCTGGATTATCGTTAGGAATGAAACGGAGTCAGGATATGCAAAAACGTAAATTGGGGCAACTGGAAGTAACGGCGATCGGTCTTGGCTGCATGGGAATGAGTTCAGGCTATGGCCCCGCCGCAGACAGGCAGGAGATGATTGCCTTCATTGGTACTGCCGTCGAGCGGGGCATTACTTTCTTCGACACGGCGGAGGCATATGGTCCGTTCACGAACGAACAACTGGTGGGCGATGCGCTCGCTCCATTCCGTGGTCAGGTCGTGATTGCAACTAAGTTCGGTTTTGATATTGATCTGAATACAGGGCAGCGGCGAGCAGGTCTGAACAGTCGCCCGGAGCACATTCGACAGGTAGCAGAGGCTTCGCTCAAGAACCTCAAGGTCGAAGCGATTGACCTCTTCTACCAACACCGTGTTGATCCAGACGTGCCGATTGAAGACGTAGCCGGGACTGTCAAAGAGCTGATCGAGGAAGGAAAAGTCAAACATTTTGGCCTATCCGAGCCAGGAGTCAACACCATCCGCCGCGCTCATGCCGTACAGCCTGTTACGGCAGTCCAGAGCGAGTACTCGCTGTTTTGGCGAGGTCCTGAGGATGAGATTCTGCCAACGCTTGAGAAACTCGGGATCGGCTTTGTCCCGTTCAGTCCGCTGGGCGCAGGCTTTCTCACCGGCAAGATCAATGAGACGACGAAGTTCGATAGCACCGACTTTCGCAATGTTGTTCCGCGCTTTACCCCTGAGGCTCGGAAGGAAAATCAAGTATTGGTTGATTTCCTTAGTGCGTTTGCCGAGAAGAAAAAGGCGACCCCGGCTCAGATAGCACTGGCATGGCTTCTTGCCCAGAAGCCTTGGATTGTGCCGATTCCAGGCACAACCAAACTGCATCGACTTGAGGAGAATATCGGATCTGTTGCTGTCGAACTTACTCCAGACGATCTTCGCGAAATCGATAGTGCCACTGCGAAGATCAAGCTGGAAGGCGCTCGGTTACCGGAGGCCGCGCTAAAGATGACCGGACGCTAATGCATTTGGGTAATGGTGTAGCCCCCCGAGCATCAAGCAAAAAGCAGATTCCCTTCGGGAATGACAAACAAAAGGGCGGGAATGGCAAACAAATTGGTCTACAGCAATGCCTAAACTGCTCTAATGCTGTTTCGGTTCAAGGCGCTCGTTACCCTGCAAATCTCCAGGCACGAGTTAGTCGCTAACTCGACGACCGGCAACTTATGTCAAAATGCGAGTCTTCGAGGGAGATATATCATTCTCCCTCAGAAGAATTCTCCCTAGCTGAAAGGATAATCATGGAAATCAAGCGTATCGGCTCTCAAGCCTCGGTTACCGGGCCATCTGACTGGTTCACCGGCAAAGTGCGAATTGACCAACCGTTCCAAGCCCCTGATCCGGCGCGGGTAGGAGGCGCTACCGTCACCTTCGAGCCAGGTGCGCGCACGGCTTGGCATACGCACCCACTGGGGCAAACACTGATCGTAGTGGCTGGTTTTGGCTGGGCACAGCGGGAAGGCGGACCGGTTGAAGAAATCCATCCCGGGGATGTGATCTGGTTTGCGCCTGAGGAGAAGCACTGGCATGGAGCCACATCGACCACAGGCATGACCCACATTGCCATTGCTGAGAAGCTCGACGGTAAGGCCGTCGATTGGATGGAGCAAGTCACGGACGAACAGTACCGGCGTGCGTAAACAGGGTGCGAATCAAGGGCAAGCGATAGGAGCGTAGAAATGGATATTAGTGATTATGCAAAAAAGAGCACGATAAGCTTTTTCCCGGCCACGTCTCGACCGTAGCGGTGACCGATCCAGAGCTGATTGAGATCTTCGACAACTTTGCCTTCGACGAGGTCTTGCGCGACAGCAAGCTGCCGGTCAAGACCCGGCTCATCCTTCAACTGGCGGCCATCATCGCGTCGCAAGCCGTTCGTGAGTACAAAGCAATGATGGGTGCTGCACTCAACGTCGGAGTCACTCCGGTTGAAGTGAAGGAAGTCCTGTATCAAGCCGTCCCCTATCTCGGAATGGCCAAAGCCTACGACTTCATTCAGGCGACTAACGAAGTTCTCCCCGAGCGCGGCATTACACTTCGCTTGCCGGGCCAGTCTACAACGACGCCCGAGACGCGCATGGAGAATGGCCTTGCCGCGCAAAAGCAGATCATCGGAGAGGATGTTGTCGACAAGCTCTACACATCCTCTCCTCAAGACCAGATGCACATACGTCTTATCAATAGAGGCTTTAGAATTAGCTATGGCTTCATGGTTGCGATTCTTCTCGTTGGTTCTTCTTGCGGTTCCCTGTTGCGCTTTTGCCGATCCTGGGCCGTTTGATCTGGCTGGCCCCACGTTGGAGGTCAAGGTAATCCATGCAGGCAAGATGTTGCCGATCTCCGCAGTCCCCAATCTTTCGGTGGGAGATCAGCTCTCGATCAAGGCGGATCTTCCCGATGGCCAGTCCGCGCGCTATCTGATGGTCGCGGCATTTTTGCGCGGGGCGACCAATCCTCCGCCGCACAACTGGTTCTACGCCTCGCAGACGTGGAACCACAAGGACAGCGAAGGGCTAAGGATTACGGTTCCCAAGGGAGCCCAGCAGGTTCTCGTCTTTCTTGCGCCGGAGACCAATGGAGACTTCAAGGCAATCGTCGACGCGGTTCGCGGCCAGCCCGGAGCCTTTGTGCGCGCATCGCAGGATCTCAACCAAGCCACGCTCGATCGCTCGCGGTTGAAGGTCTATCTGGCTGCGATTCGCGCCATTGCCCAGAACAATCCAGAGCAACTGCCAACGGCGTCGCCCCTGCTGGCGCGCAGCCTCGCCATCAAGTTCAATCCGGACTGCTTGCAAAAGATCCCCGAGCTAGAGGCCTCCTGCCTGATGCAGGGGAGTGACTCGCTGATCCTGAATGACGGCCATAGCACCTCGATCGTAGAGGCTCTGACCTCGTCCTCGGTCGTCGATCTGGCGCAACAGATCAGCAGTACGCGTCAGGCTGACTACGGCTACTACAGCCCCTACATCTCTTCGGTCGTGGACATTGCGCACATCATGGATGCCTTCCGCACCGCGCAGTATCAGTACATCCCCGCGCTTGCCAGCGAGCAGAACGACCAGCTCTTGCTGGAGCTGAATGCGCCACCGTCGTTTCACAATCCGAAGTCGGTTCTGGTGATTGCTCTGCCAGCTGTCGAAGCACCGCAGATGCCGCCACTGCATCCGGTCGATCCCAAAGAGGTCTACTGCGCGGAGAAAACGGAACTGGTTCTTCCCGCCGAGGGCGCGCCGCTGGCCTTTGCCACCGGTTACGCCCACGACATGGTTCTTCGCCTAAAGGGAAAGAATGGCAAGATCGTCGATCTGCCGGTGAAGGCCGATGCCGAGAAGGGCGGATTCATCGCCAACACGGCGGGACTTAGCCCCTCGAACTTCGGCGACGTTCTGGACGGATCGCTGCATGGATACTGGGGATTCGAAGCGTACAACGGCCCGGAGTTTCGTCTGGAGAACGCTCACCCACAGCACTGGCAACTGGCCGACAGCGACCAGCAGGCGTTGATTGCAGGGCGCGACGATCTCATTCACATCGAAACGGAGAACGCTGCCTGCGTCGATAGCATCCTGTTGCAGAGTTCCACCGGAGAGAGCGTCAAGGCAGAGTGGAAGTCGACTGGCCCCAACCAGGTCGCCGTGACTGTGCCGCTAAAAAAGGTCAAGCCCGGCGCGCTCAAACTGCTGGTCAAACAATACGGTAGCAAGCAGCCCGATACGGTTCCGCTACAGAGCTTCGCGCAGGCTGGGCATCTCGACAGCTTCACCTTCCATGCGGGAGATCTTACGGGAACGCTCAAGGGAAGCCAACTGGAGGAGGTGAAGGAGCTTACGCTGAACGGGGTCAGCTTCAAGCCGGCTCCGCCTACTGGCGTCGAACCCGATGAGGAACTGACTCTGGTTGCCACCGACGTCAAGGCCGTCGCGGGACTAAAAGAAGGTACGAATGCGACAGCCAAGGTTGCGCTTAATGACGGGCGCGAGCTGAATCTCGACGCGACCGTTGCATCGCCACGCCCCAAAGTCTCACTCCTCGGAAAGAGCGTACAGTCCCCAGCATCGAGTGGGCTGGGAGATCTTCAGCTCGCCGATTCGGATGAGTTGCCACAGGGCGCGCTGTTGACCTTCTCGATTCACGCGCAGATCCCCGCAGCGTTTACCGGCGAAGAGAAGATCGAAGTCTCCACCGTACACGGCGCATTCCTGACGACGCTCACGCCTGCCAACGGCCTGACACTGGCGGACTCGCAGGTCGCTCTGGCGACGCTCAACACGGGCAAAGCCTTCGCCGCCTCCGCCGCTGGGCCGCTACGCTTTCGCATCGTCAAGCAAGGCATCGCTGGCGACTGGCAACCGCTTGCCACACTGGTTCGCCTGCCAGTTTTTAGCAACATAAAGTGTACCGCCAAGCCCGACGCGCCATGCGATCTCGCAGGTTTCAACCTGTTTCTGCTCGATGCAGTTTCAAGCGATGCGCACTTCGACCACTCGACACAGGTTCCTGAGGGCTTTCCCGGCTACACTCTTTCGGTTCCGCTTCCCATTGATGGAAGGCTCTACCTCAAGCTTCACGACGATCCGTCGGTTGTAAACTCCATAGCCTTCCCGCAAGGACTGCTTCCGCCCCTACCCCCTGCTCCTCCAAATGCAGCGACCGCGACTACAGGACAAGCGACTTCAGTCTCAACTCCTGCCAAGCCTTCAACTGAGGGAAATCCGCAATCTACTGCCGACAAGACTGCCCCTGCGCTGGCATCTCCTGCCACCACGCCAACAACACCACTCGCAAAACCGTCTGCACAGTAGGAATCTGCACACGCACTATAGATAAAACACGAATAAAATGGGATGCGGCACAGATCAGCTCTTGAATTACTGTAGACCAGTTTATTTGTCATTCCGCAGCGAAGCGGAGGAATCTGCTTTTTGTTCGTTTGACAACGCCATGCACCTTTACGGGAGCTACTGCTAAGCCGCGCTCTTTCAAACAAAAAGCTTTATCACAGTCTGTATAGCCGTTGCGAACAGACTCTCAAGCTATACCGAGATTCTCTCCAGCCGCTCCGGCGAAAGAATCAGGATCGAGACACCGTGAATCTGAATCAGCTTCTCGCGCTTGAAGCGGCCCAGCATGCGGGTCATCGTCTCGCGCGAACAGCCCACCAGATTGGCTAGCTCCTCGTGGGTCAGCGCCATGGTAAAGCGCATCTCCCCTTTGCCGCATGATTCGGCCCTGCCCCAATCCAGCAGCACCGCCGCAAGTCGCCCCGCCGTCGAGCCTGACAACGCCAGTCGCCGCGCATCGAAGAACGCCGCCTTGTACTCTTCGCTGAGAGCCTTGGCCGCATGCAGACTCGCCTGCCCATGCTTCTTCAGGAAGGCCAGAAACTCATCGCGACGAATGCTTTTGACCTCAGTCGGCTGTACCGTCTCGGCCGTGACCTCGTACTTGGAGCCGGAGATCACCGCGCCCAGTCCGAGAATATCTCCCGGCATTGCGATCTTCAGAATCAGCGTCCGTCCCTCCTTCGAGGTACACGACAACTTAACCTGGCCGTTACAAAGGACATAGACCGCCTGACTCGGCGCATTCTCCAGAAACAGCGTTGCGCCGCGTGGAAGCGACGAACTGACGCCGATCAGGTCGAAGTCGTCGAGCGCCTCATCGCCCAAACTACAGAACATGCGCATGGAGCGCAGATCGCAGTTTCCGCAATGGCGTGCTGGACGAATTATGGATGAGAGAGGCATGTCGAATCAGACCTTCCCGCATACAAAAACGGGGGGATGCGACCGTGGAGGTTATGACGCGACTGAGATTAATAACCTCGATCACATCGGATCTTGAGGCGAGATACAACTGTCCCTAATCGCGATTTTAGCACAGCGCAACTTCCCGAGGAGCGCCTCGGCCTGCGATCCGCAGCCCGTTCGCGGTGAAGATAGAGCATTTTCCTGTTGCTATAGATGTATGAGAATTGTCATCCTGAGCGAGCGCAAGACGCGAGTAGAAGGATCTGCGTTTTTCTTCGCTCAATGGCGCTCTATACCAATGGTGTAGAGCGCCATTGAGCGGCAAAAAAATAGATTCCTCCGCTTGCGCAACGGAATGACAAAAAACGGTCCATAGCTATTCGGAAACCGCACTAGCCAATGGTATAGACCGTCGCATAGCGAACAGAATGCGGGGATTCTTCGCTACGCTCAGAATGACAATACCTTCCTGCCCTATAGCTACTTCTAGAATATTCTAGTGCCCATAGCCCTCGGCGGTCTGCGCAACCTTGCCGCGGAAGAGCCAGTGGATGATGGAGAAATACAGAATCGCCAGCAGTATTCCAAACGTCCACCAGACCAGACCGACGTGCAGCGTGTGCGAGCCAGCCAGTGCGTTCGCAATGGTGATGTCGCGCCCTTCGCTGCCGACGGCGGGAAGAAGCACAGGGAAGAGTCCAATGACGGCTCCGGCCATCATGGTGGCCAGATAGGCTGACGAGCCGAGGAAAGCCGTCATCGCCGAGCCTCGTCGCGTGGCTAGGACGACGACAAGCAGACTGGCCAGCACAGCACAAGGAATGACGAACAAGACAGGGTGAGCTACGTAGCTGTCCAGCGAGTGCGGACGCGCCAGCACGGTCAGCGGAAGTCCCGCCAGCGTGAGGACCAGCAGCAGCGGCCACGCCTTCATGGCGAAGCTGCGAGCGCGCTGTTCCAGATCTCCCTCGGTCTTCAGGGCGAGGTAGAGCGAGCCATGAACAGACAGCGCGACCAGAGCCAGCACTCCTCCGGTGACGGTGTACCAGTCCAGAATGCCGGGATGCGCGCCGGGCTGCCAGTTGGTCCACAGCGGCAGAAAGAAGTAGTCGTCCGCGCCGATGGGGACTCCGCGCACGACGTTGGCCAGCGCGGCTCCGTAGAAGATGGCCAGCAGAACGCTGGAGAAAGTAAAGAGTGCGTCGAAGAAGGTTCTCCATAGCGGTTCGGCTGAGTGGCTGCGCAGCTCGATGCTGACAGCGCGCAGGATCAGCAGCCACAGAACAATCATCAGCGGCAGATAAAAGCCGCTGAAGGCCGAGGCATAGAGCAGTGGGAAGGCGAAGAAGAGTGTGCCGCCGGCGGCCAGCAGCCAGACCTCGTTGCCGTCCCAGAAGGGGCCGATCGAGCGCATGGCCTGTTGCCGCTCCGGCTCGGTGCGCGCGACGAAGAGGTAGGCGATGCCCACGCCGATGTCGAAGCCGTCCAGTACGACGTAGGCGACCAGCATGAGTGCGACGATCCAGAACCAGAGTGTACCCATGAATCTCTCCTATGCAGCTTCGCCGCTGTTTGTTGCAGCTTCCACGGACGCTGCGATCGGCCCATCCTGAATGAAGTTGTAGACCAGCACGATCCACAGAATCGAGAGCACAGCGTACATGCCGAGGAAGCCCAGCAGAGTGAACAGGCTGGAGCCCGCGCCGACGTGGGTTGAGTAGCCCTGCGAGGTGCGGATGAGGCCGTAGACCAGCCACGGCTGGCGGCCAATCTCCGCCGTCATCCAGCCCGCCGTGTTGGCAATATACGGCAGCGGAAAGCTGAGCAGAATGGGCCAAAGCAACCAGCGCGCGGTGAACAGCGAGCCGCGCCAGAGCAGGAGGGCCGCAAGCCCCATCAGCAGCAGAAAGTACGTCCCCAGCCCAGCCATGATGTGGTAAGCGTAGAAGAGCAGAGGCAGCGTCGTGGGCCACTGATCGCGCGGAATCTGGTTGAGCCCCTGCACCTCAGCGGTCGTCGTTCCATAGATCAGGAAGCTGAGAACCTTGTTCACGACGATGGGGTTATCAATCTTCTGCGCCTCCACATCAGGCTGGCCCAGCAAGACCAGTGGAGCGCCCGCCTCGCTATTGAACAGACCCTCCATTCCCGCGACTGCGGCGGGCTGATGCTTGGCCATGTACTTGGCGTGCAGGTCTCCGGTGGGGAAGATCATCATAATGCAAGAGATGACGCCGGAGATGACTCCCAGCTTCAGAAAGGTGCGTCCGTAGACCTCGTTGCGGCGGAGCAGCAGGTAGAGTGCGCCGACCGAAGCCATCACGAACGAGGCCGTCACCACCGAGCCGCACATGTTATGCGCGTACTGTAGCCAGGCCCAGGGATTCAGCATCAGACCCCAGAAACTGCTGACCTCGTAAGTACCGTTGGGCGTCACATGATAGGCCACCGGATGCTGCATCCACGCGTCGGTGATGATGATGAAGAAGCCCGAGATCCACGAGCCGACGAAGACGAGGAACGCCGACCACCAGTGCATCCAGCGCGAGAGGCGTTTTTCGCCGAAGAGGAACAAGCCGAGGAAGGCCGACTCCAGAAAGAAGGAGAAGATTCCCTCCATCGCCAGCGGCATTCCGATGACCCCACCGGTGCGGCGCGAAAACTCCGACCAGTTGGTGCCGAACTGGAACTCCATGGGGATGCCCGTCACCACGCCAAGTAGGAAGTTCACCGCGAAGATCTTGGCCCAGAAGCGAGCCGCGATGTCGTACTTCTCCTCGCCGGTCTTGATCGCCAGCGACTTGATCACGACGATCAGCAGGGCTAGTCCCATTGTGAGCTGCGGAAAAAGGTAGTGATAGGTGACAGTGAAGGCAAAGTGAATCCGGTGCAGGCTTAAAGCGTCCATGTTGCTCCTCGTGAGACTTTGCGCGCCTTTATTGTGAGCTATGGCAGCAACTTGCGCAATTCTTTTTTCCCAGCGCAAAACTATAAATTGCAGGCTAGGCAAAAAATGCGGCACGAACGTTGGATTGTCCGTGCCGGGAGGCCAGTGACGCAACTTATGTCGGCGAGAGGGCGGATTCGCCTGCTCTGGCCGCAAACTTTGCAGCGAAGGCTGCTCTGGATAAAAGACTACCACGCAAACTGAAAGCAGTTTAGGGCATTTTCCCAAATGGTGTAGACCGTGACATCGCGAACAAAAAAGCGGGGATTCTTCGCTACGCTCAGAATGACAATCTTTTTGGTCTATTGTCATTCGAGAAATTCGGTAAAATGCATATAGCCCCCGCATCTCAGGTCGAGAGCGGAGGCTATGGATGCGTATTCGTCCAGATCTATTTGATCTCGGCGATGGCGGCGACGACGCCCTTGGTCAGAATTGCGTTGACATACTCGGCGACGGCGGCGGACAGATTTGGAATCGTGCGCAGATCCTTGCCCCACCACTCCTTCTGCTCCAGAACCGCGTCGGTCAGGGTGCGAACGCCAGCGGCTGAGCCGTCGAAGGCAGACCAGAGCGAAGCGAATTTCTCTAGAATCGGCTGGTTGTCTTTGATCGGGTATTCCTTGCCATCGCGGTGGCCGATGAGCGCGCCGTCCTTGATCTCCGTACCGCGATAGAAGACGATCAACGCGGCCAGGGCAAAGGTGAGACGCTTGGGAAGCTCGCCGCGCAGCTCGACGTAACGCTCCAGTGAACGCAGCACGCGGGCCTTGTACTTTGAGATCGAGTTGAGCGTGATGCTCAGCAGCGAGTGCTGAATGAAGGGGTTGCTGAAGCGCTCGAAGACCGCAGCGGCGAAGAGGCTCAGCTCGTCCTTGGGCAGCGTGAGCGTGGGAATCACCTCGTCGGCGATAGCGCTCTTCATGAAGCCGGAGACAGCGGCGTCCGCCATGAAGTCGCCGACGTAGTTGAATCCGGCGAGGAAGGCTGCAGGGACGGTCGTGGTGTGCGCGCCGTTCAGGATGCCGACCTTGCGATCGCGATAGGGCTTCATGTTGTCGCTGACGATGACGTTGAAGCCGGCCTTGGTCAGCGGCAGCTCTTCATTCAGCGAAGCGGGACCTTCGATCACCCAGAGGTGAAAGACTTCGGAGGAGTCGAAGAGGTCGTCGCGATAGCCCGACTCCTTCCACAGCTTCTCGACCTCATTGCGCGGATAGCCGGTAACGATGCGGTCGACCAGTGTATTGGTGAAGACGTTGGCGCTCTCAATCCACTTTACGAAGGCGGCGTCGAGACCCCAGTTCGCAGCGGTCTGTAGAACGGTCTTCTTCAGGTTGTCGCCGTTGCGGTCGATCAGTTCGCAGGGCAGCAGAACGAAGCCCTTGGATGCGTCGCCGTTGAAGGCGTTGTAACGCTCCAGCAGAAGCAGCGTGAGCTTTGCGGGGAACGAAGCTGGCGGCTGATCGCTCTGCTTGTCGGCTGCGCTGTAGGCGATGCCCGCCTCCGTGGTGTTGGAGACGATGAAGCGCAGGTCTGGGTTATGCGCGCACTTCAGATAGCCCTGAAAGTCGGCGTAGGGATTGATGCCGCGGCTGATGGAGGTAATCAGCTCCTGACGCTCGACGACATTGCCCTCTTCGATGCCGCGCATCAGCAGCGTGTAGGCGCCACTCTGCTCGTTCAGCATCTTGACCTGTCCCTGCGCGATGGGCTGCACAACGACCACGCGGCCATTGAAGAGGCCCTTGCGATTCATGCCGTTGATCATCCAATCGACAAAGCCGCGCAGAAAGCCGCCCTCTCCAAACTGCAGGACTCGTTCAGGAAGCTGTTTATCAGCAGACCCGTTGGAGAGTACAGGATGTTCCTTGAGGAACTCGGCGTTCAAGTGTGGGATTGCAACAGTTTCCAAAGTAGGCATTAAAGAGTTACTCCGTCTTTCCAGATTGAAATTTCTCTGAATCCATTAATCTCCGCCTTGGTATGCGTGCGACCAGAGGCGACATCGAGTACAAGCTGGAACAGTTTGTCCGCAAGCTCCTCCATGCTGGACGTACCGTCCGCAAAGGGCCCTGCGTTGAAGTCGATCCACGTGGACTTGCGTTCGGCCAGTGGAGTGTTGGTTGAAATCTTGATCGTCGGAACGGGGAATCCCATCGGGTTGCCGCGTCCTGTGGTGAACAGAACCATGTGCGCGCCCGCTGCGCTCAGCGCAGATCCGGCGACGCCGTCGTTGCCCGGGCCGTTGAGCAGCGCGATGCCGCCCAGATTCGGGCTGGCCTGCTGACCGTAATCCAACACCTGCTTGACCGGGAAGCATCCGCCCTTCTGCACGCAGCCCAGCGATTTTTCGGCGAGCGTGGTGATGCCTCCCTCCTTGTTTCCGGGCGAGGGATTCTCATCAATCGGCTCGTTGTGGCGCTGGAAGTACTCGCGAAATGCATTGACCAGATGGATCGTATCGCTCGACACCTTGGCGGTCAGTGCGCGGTCGAGCAGAACCTCCTCTGCGCCGAACATCTCCGGCACTTCGGTCAGAATGCTGGTTCCTCCCACCTCGGCCAGCTTGTCCGCAACGCGGCCGACCAGCGGATTACCAGTGATTCCAGAGAGCCCGTCCGAGCCGCCGCACTTCATGCCCAGAATCAGCTCCGAGGCCGGAATCGGCTCGCGCTTGAACCGCCCTGCGTACTCGGCGAGTTCGTGAACCAGTTGAACGCCAGTCTCCAGATCGTCCTCGCACTCCTGCGCGACGAGGAAGCGGAACCGCGGGGACTCAGGCTCGTCGAGAAATTCCTTGAAGAGGCTGAGTTGATTGTTCTCGCAACCCAGGCCCAGAACCAGAACCCCGGCGGCGTTGGGATGACGCGTCAATCCCGCAAGCAGGCGCTGCGTATAGGCCAGATCCTCGCCAAGCTGTGAACAGCCAAAGGGATGATTGAAGGTATAGATGCCTTCTACGCTGCTTCCCTTGCCGACGATCTCTCGCGTGGCGCGCTCGGCGATGCGCGTCGCCGAGTGGTTGACACAGCCGACGGTGTTGATGATCCAGATCTCGTTGCGAATACCGACCGAACCATCGGGGCGACGGAATCCATCGAAGGTTGCGGCGCTGCCCAGAGTCGTCGCGTGGCCCTTCTGTGCGGCTGCGGCAGAGGTTGCGTCGAAGGCGCGATCTTCCAGCTTGCCTCGTAGAGCGCTTGTCAGATTGTTCGAATGGACGTGCTGGCCGGGTAGAATCTCCACGGTCGCAACGCCGATGGAATAGCCATATTTGATGACAGGCTCACCCACATGAATCGCCCGCAAGGCAATCTTGTGGCCCGCCGGCACGTCATCGAGCGCCACAATCTCCCCTGCCTGCTGCCCTTTGACCAACGGACAAAGCGCAACAGCGACGTTATCCAAACGATGAATTTTGAGTATTTGTGCCGAAGCCTGCATTGATCCATGATGCACTTCAGCTACAAAAACTGTCTGTGATTCATGTCACTCGACCGTAAATTGCCGCCCTCTGTCCGAATTGTAGACAGTTCCTCTTCTCCTGTTCCGCAAGCCGATGAAAGGACTAACGACTCGTCGTCCAAGGAGAATCAACCCGATGAACCGAATCATCCTTGCCGACAATCAGGCGATCTTCCGGGCGGGAGCGGCCCGCGTCCTCGCGCTGGAGGACGACATGCGCATCGTAGCGCAATGCGACGATCTCGTCCGCCTCTCCAGCGCGCTTGAAGCCTCGCACGGCGCCATTCTCCTGTTCTCCGCCAGTCTGCAACTGGACGAGAAAACCGTCATCGCCAGCGCTCAGGCCGCAGGCGTCCGCACGATCCTGATCGCCGAAAACGGAGCGGAGATCGCCGACGAACTCCTCCACGCGCTCGATGGCGTCATCTTTCGCAACATCGCCGGAACCGCGCTGGTCGGCTGCGTTCGCAGCGTCGCCGCCGGACAACACATCATCCAGCGCTGCAACGTCACCTCGATTCTGGCGCAGGACTCGGTCGGAGCGCGCGTCCGCGACCGCCTGACGCCCAAGGAGATGCAGATCGTCTCGCTGATCGTGCAGGGCTGCAAAAACAAGCACATCGCCACCCAACTCGGCACCAAGGAGCAAGTCATCAAGAACTACCTGCGCAGCATCTACGACAAGACCGGCGTCAGCGACCGTCTGGAACTGGCGCTGTTCACCCTTCACCACCGCGTTCTGGCCGAAGCCGCAACCCGCGCCAGCGACCTGTTACAGGCCAGATCCGCCTGAACTCCTCTGCCCACTACTGGCTTCGGTGATATGCCGATGAGCCCCCCCCCGGGGTATATACTCATACTACTGATTCTGCTGCTTTTATATTTAAGTATATACGGGTTCATATATACTTTGTCGTTCGGACGGCAGTATTGAATTTCAAGAGATTAAAAGTGCAAGGCCCAACGAATTATGGTCGGGCCTTGCATTTTTAATCTACTGATTTAAGTATACGATCTGGGGCATAACTCGATTGCCAAGTATTTTTTAGCGGCAAGCTATTGAAGGGATGAGCTTTAAGTTGAAGCGAGGGAGGGGGAAGGCTTGACATGCGGATTTGTTGCGGTTTTTGGGGAGAAGTTGATTTATACGGTAGGCTATAGCGCGGGCCTTCAGCCCGCAGGGGGTTGGGCGGGACGATTCCTAGGCCTTCGGCCTAGGCTAAATATAGAACGGGCCTTTGGCCCTTGCCAAACAACAGCAGCAACAGCAATAACAAGGGCAACGGCAAGGGCAACGGCAACGGCTGGTGGTGCGAGCGGTATTCATCCCACCCATCGCGATGTTGCTGCGATGAATGGGGCACCCGAGATTCCCTCGGGGCTAAAGTCCCGTTGAAAATACACTACTTACGGAGCGGCTAAAGCCACCCCCTATCAAAACAAGGCTTATCTCGCAGCCTGTGAAGCCGTGTTCTTCTGGCTGGAGAGAGATTCGGCGCGCTTGCCCTTTATACTTGAGAGAGGATTGGGATCAGGCCGGCATTCGCTCGTCGTTAACGATCTTCCCTGGCAATATACAAGTAGAACAAGGAGTACGAGGAGTTCATGGCCACACTGATCGATGCAATTGACGTCAAGCGCAAGAGCCTGTTCGAGTTTGAAAACACCCCCTACGCCTGTCTGGAGGCCGATGTCAGCACCCCGACCGCGCGCGGCGGCCAGACGCTGGTTCGCCTGAAGATGCGCAACCTGTTGACCAACTCGGTCTTCGAGAAGACCTTCAAGGCCAGCGACAAGTTCAAGGAGCCGGATCTGGTTCTGGTTCCCGCAACCTATCTTTACAGCGACAACGACGGCTCTTACTTCCTCGATCAGGAGAGCTACGAGACGCTCTCACTGTCTGAGCAGATGCTGGGCAATGCGCTGGACTATCTGGTTGACGGAACGCTGGTGCAGTTGCACAAGTACAACGGCAACCCCATCGGCCTGCAACTGCCCATCTTCGTCGAGTTGGAGGTCTCCTACACCGAGCCCGCCGTGCGCGGAGATACATCGAGCGGCAGCGGAACCAAGATCGCCAGACTGGAAACCGGGCTGGAGATTCGCGTTCCGCTCTTCATTAAAGAAGGCGAAAAAGTGAAGGTCTCCACCGAGAACCGGGACTTTGCGGGACGCGCTTAGAGCTTTTTTCGGTAATGGGGTAGATCGTAGCGGAGCGAACAACAGCAGATTCCTTCGCTTCGCTACGGAATGACAAACAAAACGCGGTGAAATGACAAATAAATTGGCGTAGAACAATTTGGAAGATGCTCTAACTGGAGCATCGTTGCTAATGGCGTAGAGTGTTGCGTCACGAGCGAAATGCGGGGATTCTTCGCTTCGCTCAGAATGACAATTTCCTATGGCCTAAATTCCCTATGGCGCAATTTTCTATGGCGTAATTCCCTATCGCGCAATTCCCTATCGCTTAATTTCTATGGCGTAATTTTCCATCGCGGAATTTTCTACGGAATTGTGCGGTAGAGGACAAACCGCTGCGGCTAAGCGGGCTTGCCCGTACAATCGTAGGCAGACTAATTTTTGAGGAGCACAGAGACCGCATGGCACGCATCTATCCCTTCCACGCACTTCGCTACAACACCTCCATGGTCAAGATGGAGGACGTTGTCACCCAGCCCTACGACAAGATCTCGCCCGAGATGCAGCAGCGCTACTACGAGGCGAGTCCGTACAATCTGATCCGCGTGATTCTGGGCAAGCGCGAGCCGGGCGACACCGAGGCGCAGGACTTTCTTCCTGCGGGCGAGGAAGCCTCGAACGTCTACACCCGTGCGGCTGAGTCGCTGCGCGAATGGCGCAAGGAAGGGATTCTGACTGAGGAGGAGAAGCCCGCGCTCTACGGCTACTCGCAGACCTACGCCGTTCCCCACTCGACCGAGGTACGCGAGCGGCGCGGCTTCATCGCTCTTGGCCATCTTTATGACTACGCCGACAAGGTCGTCTATCGCCACGAGCAGACCTTCCCCAAACACAAGAGCGACCGCCTCGCCCTCTTCAAGGCAACGCGCGCGTATTGCGAGCAGATCTACATGCTGTACTCCGACCCGGCGTTCACGGCGGAGAAGCTGATCTTCGGCACCAAGGAGCAGGGTGAGGCGACGCGTCCCGCCGACCTCTCCATCGTTGACGAGTACGGCGTGGTGCATCGCGTCTGGAAGCTGACCGACCCGGTGCTGATTAATCTGATCGTCACCGCGATGGCCGACAAGAAGCTAATTATCGCCGACGGACACCATCGCTACGAGACCTCGGTGGCCTACGCCAAGGAGCGCGCGGCGCAGTTGAAGCTGCCGCTGGGCGAGCCGCTGAATCCAGACGAGAAGCTGGGTAGCGGAAGACTGCCCACACCTCCCTTCCCCGAGGCCGCCATGATGATGACCTTCGTCAACATTGATGCGCCGGGGATCACGATTCTGCCCACGCACCGCGTCGTCTTCGGGCTGGAGAACTTCAAGACCGCAGATTTTCTGGCCAAGGTCGAGGAGTTCTTCACTGTAACGCCGGTGGCGACAGCCGATCTGGACCTGCTGAACAAGACCGAAGGAACGGCGTTTCTGATTGCAACGCGCGATGGGTATCACCTGTTGCGGGCCAAGCCGGAGGCGGTCAAGGCCGCGCTGGCCGGAGTTCCCGCGCGTCAGGCGCAGCTCGACGTGGTGCAGTTGCACAGCATTCTGCTGGATCGAATTCTGGGTCTCTCGCAGGAGCGGATCACGCAGTTGGGCAACGTTCACTTCATCCGCGAGGCAGATGAGGCGGTCGATCTGGTTCATCAGGGCAAGGCCGACGTGGCCTTCCTTATCAAGCCGATCACGATGGATCAACTGCGCGACGTCTCGCTGGCCGGAGACGTGATGCCGCAGAAGTCCACCGACTTCTATCCCAAGCTGCTGAGTGGTCTGGCGATCTACGCGCTGGACTAAGGGCGGTTTGCTGCATTGTTGTACTAGCTGCATGAAATAGATGAAGAAGCCGTTGATTCCTAAACGCAAGTTCGCCGCCGTGCTCGTCGCCATTCTGGCAGGCGCGGCGGCGGCTGCGTTTATGGGCAGAGCGCACTCGCAGGGAGCGACGCAGAGCCAGCCGGGATCGACGATGAATCACAATCTGATCGTGCTCGATCCGGCGCATGGCGGAGCCGACAGCGGAACTCTGCTGGGCGATCACATCTTCGAGAAGGACGTGACGCTGGAGTTTGCGACCAAGCTGCGAGCGACGCTGACAGCCGCTGGCTTCAGCGTGATTTCGACGCGGGACGCCGAGCTACTCACCCCCCTGACCAACGATCAGCGCGCAGAGATCGCCAACCGCAGCCACGCGCTAGCCTGTCTGGTAATTCACGCGACGGCGAGCGGATCGGGAGTGCATCTGTACACCTCCGCCCTGCAACCTCCAGCCGAGCAGGACGAGTGGTCCTACTCTTCGCCCACGCCAGCCTTTGTGGCCACGCCGTGGGATCAGGCGCAGGTCGGCTCGGTACTCCAGAGTCAGCACCTAGCCAGCGACCTCATCGCAGCGCTAAATTCGGCGAGTCTTCCCGTGCTGAGCGGACGAGAGCCGTTGCGTCCGCTGGATAACCTGACCTGTCCGGCGGTGGCGATTGAGTTGGCTCCGCTGCGCGTCTCCGGTCAGGATGCGACGCCAGTGACCGATGCGGATTATCAGCAACGCATCGTCTCCACGGTCTTTATATCGCTGCTGGCATGGCGCAATCATGCGGATGCATCGGGCGCGCACCCGGCTCTGACAAGCCGCGCACCAGTGACGAGCAAGCCCGCAACGCCAGTTCTCAAGACTCCGACTGGAGTTCAAGCTATTGGACACGCTTCGACTGGAAATTCTGCGACGAGCGGCAGCAAAGCAATCAGCAGTAGTAGCAAACCGAGCGGCGGCAGCAGTAGCAATGCGACGAGCGGCGGCAAGGCCATCAACGGCGCAAGCAAGCCGAGCAGCGGCAAAACCAGCCCGCCGAACTCCTCGCCCAGCAACGGCGTCCACGAAAATAAAACTACGCAGCCGGAGGGCGAATGATTCCCCGCTACCAACGCGTCCTCTTCTGGATTCTTGCTGGTGCGAGCCTGCTGATGGCTCTGGTTCTGCTGCGCGGCTGTGAACAGACGCGCGAGAAGCTGATGCGGCATCGCGATCAGACGCCTCTGGCCGCGCCGGTCGCCACCGAGAACAAAGCGGTACGTCTGGCGCTGGCGAACGATGCCGACGGTTCCATCACGCTGGTCGAGCGCGAGGTTGCTTTGCCCGCCGAGGCTACCGCCCGCGCGCGCGCAGTGCTGACGCGTCTGATCGCCGAGTATGGCGACAAGGACTCGGGCCATCCCATCGAGAGCGGTCCGGCGGTCGATGATGTTTTTCTGCTCGACCTGCCTCTGCGGCCTGCGGTCGCTCCCGACTCCAAGTCTGCGACGACTCCGCAGCAGGACTCCTCCATCGTCAAGGGATGGAGCGATCCCAACCCTCCCTCGAACGCTGGGGGCGCGCAAGACACGGGCGCGCACAACGCGGGAGGCAAGCTGGCCGTAATCAATCTGCACGGCAGCTTTGCGGACCACCATCCCTCGGGCATCGAGGTGGAGACTCTGACTATCAACTCGATTATCGGCACCCTCTACGCAAACTTTCCGACCATCGAGCAGGTGCGTTTTCTGGTCGACGGCCAGCCACGCGAGACGCTCAGCGGCCACGCCGACCTGCTGCGCACCTACGAGGTCTTCAACACGGCGAACAAGCCCGCACAGGGAGGCCACTAATGAGTAAAGCTGCTTCGGCTCCGACGATTGGAGTCTTCGATTCGGGCTTTGGCGGGCTGACCGTTCTGCGCGAACTGCTGCCGCTGGTTGCCGGCGCGCATTACATCTATCTGGGCGATACGGCGCGGCTTCCCTACGGTTCCAAGTCGCGCGAGACGATTGTGCGCTACGCCGTCTCCAGCGCGCGCTTTCTGCAACAGCAGGGCGCGGAGTTGCTGGTCGTGGCCTGCAATACGGCGACGGCACTGGCTCTCGACGACCTGCGCGAGGCTCTGCCGATTCCGGTCGTCGGCGTCATTGAGCCGGGAGCCGAGGCCGCAGCCGGGGCATGTGCGGCGGAGCAGGTCGCAGGCCAAACGCAGGGCGATGCATCCGATTTGCGGAGTCAGGTTCTGGTGCTGGCCACGCAGGCCACGGTTGGCTCGCTGGCCTACACGCGGGCCTGCGCTGCGCTGGGACTGCGCGCCACCGAGAAGGCCTGTCCGCTGCTGGTTCCTCTGGTAGAGGAGGGCTGGATCGTTGACAGCGAGAGCAGCAGCGCAGAGGACGCAGCGCGCGCCAGCGTAACCGCGCAGGTTCTACGCATCTATCTGAACGAAGCGCTGCACGAGGCCCCGCACAGCCGCGCATTGCTGCTCGGATGCACCCACTACCCGCTGCTGCGAACGGCCATTGAGCAGACGCTGGCCGAGCTTGGCCGTCCACTGCGCGTCATCGACTCGGCGCGGGCGACGGCGCGGGCCGTGGCAAAGATCTTGTCCTTGAATCAAGCGGCGAAGCTTGGGGCTTCGGCTGTGTCGGGCGAGGCGACCTGCGAGTTCTTCGCCACCGACTCGGTACAGAAGTTCGAGCGGCTTGGCTCACGCTTTCTGGGTCGTCCGGTCGAAGGAGTGCGGCTCGTCGATCTGGGCGGTTAGAGCGGAGTTTTAGAGCGTTCTCATGGTGTAGAGTGTCGTGGCGCGAAGGAAACAGCAGATTCCTTCGCTTCGCTACGGAATGACAAATTAGCGCTCTATAGCAAGAGTGAAAATACTCTAGCCAATGAGGTAAACCATCGCGTAGCGAACGAAATGCGGGGATTCTTCGCTGCGCTCAGAATGACAATTCTGAAGAGGGCTGCGCTCAGAATGGTAATTCTTGTCTGAGTTACTTGGCCATACCGATTGCGGACATCATCCTTCCGGTGAATCCGCTCTCGGCGCGGTGGGAGAAGTACTTTCTTCCGGCGGCGGTGCCCAGGCCAGTGCAGGCGGTACATTCGCCGACGACGGTGATGCGTTTGGCGGGGACTCCGGCGTCTACGAGTTGGCGGCGGTTGGCCTCCCACAGGTTCAGGTGAATCTGCGGGCCGATGTTGGAGTGTCCCGGAGCGCGCGCAGTGAGGAAGAGCAGCGGGTACTTCTCGTGGATCGGGTCGGAGTCGTAGACCTCGGTGAAGAGTTCGGGCGCGTAGGAAAACTGGGAGTGGAAGTCAAAGCGCAACTCCTCGCCGACCGAGTAGCAGCAGGGACCGATCGAGGGGCCGATGGCGGCGACCAGATCCTGCGGGCGCGAACCGTAGCGCAGGCGCATGGTGCCGATGCCGCGCTCGACGATGCGCCCCAGGGTGCCGCGCCAGCCAGCGTGGAAGGCCGCAACCACATGTTTGCGCACGTCGGCGACCAGAACCGGGACGCAGTCGGCGGTCTGGATGCCGAGATAGACGCCGGGCAGGTCAGTCATTGCTCCGTCGCCGCGCAGCACAGCGTAGCCGTCTGGGGTCGAGAGGCGGCTGGGTTCTGCGCAGTCCTCGGCCTCGATGATGCGGATGATTCCTGAGTGGATCTGGCGCAGAGTGACGAGGCCGGATTCAGGGATCAGGGACGCGGTGGTGGTTGACGAGTCTGCCGTACCACCGAGAATCTGCGCAAGGAAGCGGCGGCGGTTCTCGACGACGTTGGCTGGGGAGTCGTGGTCGGTCCAGCCGAGGTTGAGGGTTCCCGTTGCGCCGCGCTGCCCCTCCGCGTCGTTCTGACTGTAGACCGTGGAGATGCCTCCGGCGCGCTGGCTGAAGCCGTGGCGCAGCCATGCGTAGCTCTGCCAGCCTGCGGCGCGTAGCGGGCCATCGTTGGGCGCAGTGACGCGGCTGCCTGCGTCGCGGCGCGCTGCTGCGGGGGTGGCGACGGACTGGCGCGGCTTTCGTTCGCCGTTCTGCCAGCATCCGGTGCGCGTCTTGCGGCTTCCGTGGCCGAGGCCGACTGAGGCCAGAATATCGTCTACTGCGCTGATTGCCTGCGCGCTCTCTGGCTTATTCATGACTTACTCATCCTGTGGGGTCTTCCACAATTTATTACCGATAGTGTGCCGCTGAGTCTATTTTGCTTCGGCCAACGTCTATTCTAGACGGAGCTGTAGCCCCGCGGTGAAGTTCTGCGGTTTTCAGACCGTAGATGGCAACTATGTAAAGGTATAAACATTATTTTTTAAGAAGAGTTGCATCCTGACCAGTAGCTCTGTAAGATACGCGATTGCGACTATGAAATCGAATATTCCCACTAACGCCTCCCAGTTCCTCCGTTCTCGCCTGACCAAGGTGTGTGTCTCTATCGCTGGCTCTACGTCGGCAGAGATGATCGAAAAGGCCACCGCAGTGGTCAAAGAGACGCCTTTTCTTGAATTCAGGCTGGATTATCTCGAAAAGCCTCTGGCTGCGCTGCCCAAATTCAAGCAGTTTTTTTCCGACAATACGGCTGCGACCGGGATTGCGACCTGTCGACTCACCGCGAATGGCGGCAAGTTCGACGGCACGCTCGCCGCCGAGATGGAAGTATTGAACAAGTGTGCGTCGGCGGGATTCCACATTGTGGATCTTGAGTTGGAATCGGCCGAGGCCCTGAAGAATGGCGAGTTGGAGAAGCTGCGCGAGACCGGCATCGGCCTGCTCATCAGCCACCACGACTTTACTGGAACGCTCGATCTGGACGGTACCTTCACCCGCATTGAGAGCTTCCACCCGGACTTCATCAAAGTTGTTCCGACTGCCACATCGCTGGTCGACAACGTCACGCTGATTCGCTTTCTGGAACTGACAAGCGACCGCTCGAACATCATCGGCATCTGCATGGGCGACGCCGGAATCATCTCTCGCGTACTGGGCGTACGCGCCGGATCGGCCTTCACCTTTGCCTCCGCCACTGTGGGCGAGGAGACTGGGCCGGGGCAGATCGCCGCGCGAACGCTGATTGAGACCTATCGCATCGATCAGGTTGATGCAGCGACCAAGGTCTATGGCGTGGCGGGTAATCCTGTGGCAAACTCGCTGTCGCCGATCATGATGAACACGGCCTTCCGCCGCGAGACGGTCAACGCCGTCTATCTGGCGCTCCAGACGCAGAAGCTCGACGACCTTCTGAAGTTTGTGCAGCAGATTCCGATTCAGGGGCTTAGCGTCACCATGCCGCTGAAGCAGGAGATCATGGCCCATCTGGAGCGAACCGACCCGCTCTCGGCCAAGATTGGCGCGTGCAACACGGTTCTGCGTGTGCCCTCGGGCGAGAACGCAGGAAAACTCTTCGGCTTCAACACGGACGTTGCAGGCATCGTCGGTCCGCTGGAGAAGCGGCTCTCGCTGCGCGACTCCAAGGTGCTGGTGCTGGGTGCGGGAGGCGCGGCGCGGGCTGCGGTCTTCGGCCTGCGCGACAAGGGAGCCCACGTCTTCATCCTCAACCGCACGGCGGAGACGGCGCAGAAGTTGGCGCGTCAGGCCGGAGCGAAGACGATCAAGAAGGAGCAGTTGGCCAAGACTCCGTTTGACGTCATCATCAACGCGACGCCGGTTGGAATGGCAGGCAACAAAACTGCTCCGTTGCTGGAGGCTGAAGACCTGAACACCAAGCTAGTCTTCGATCTGGTCTACAACCCGCTGGAGACGCCGCTGCTGCACATGGCGCGTCAGCAGTCGATCCCAATCATTACCGGGGTGGAGATGTTTGTCCATCAGGGCGCACGGCAGTTTGAGATCTTTACCGGCAAGCCTGCTCCCGAGGAAGAGATGTTCCGCGTCGTGATTCATGCGCTGCGTGTGCAGGCGGAGGCGGCAGCCGCAGAAGCTGCTGCGCCCAAGTCGGAGGGAAAGAAATCGTCCACCAAGGCAGCCGCAAAGAAGTAGGTTGTCAGGACAGATTTGGCCTAGGAAACTCCCGCCTCATTTTCATGGTTTTATGGGGCGGGGGGAAGTCTTGCCCCATAAAACAGCTACTTCCCTTGTAGCTTGATCAGAGCGTTTTCAGCAATGGTGCAGACCATCGCAGCGCGAACAAAATGCGGGGCTTCTTCGCTTCGCTCAGAATGACAATTTGTTTTCGGTCTATAGCCATTCCGAAAACGCTCTAGATCCGCCAGGCTCGTCATCGTTTATTCTGAAGGCTCACTACAGGAGTTATTTTTGTTACGAATCTCGGTCGTCACGCTCTCTCTTGCTGCTGTTGCCTGCCTTCCTGTGAGCCTTGCGGCTCAACAAACAACTGCGATTCGCGTGGCCGATCAGACGGGTGCGGCGCTGGCTGGTGCGCAGGTTTCGTCGCTCGCCTCCAACGGCGGTTCGGCGGAGACGGTGGTTGCCGATGGGCGCGGAGTTGCGCGGGTACAGTGCCATGCTGGAGTAACCCTGCGTCTCTCTGCACTGGGCTTTGAGCCGCGCAGTGCAGTGCTGAAGAGCTGCCCTGCGGAGCGCGAGATTCGTCTGGCTCCGGCCAGCGTGCAGAGTTCGGTCAGCATTGTCGTCACGCCGGATCAGACTCCGAACGAATCGGTAACGACGGCGCAGGAGATCAGCCGCACCAGCGCGCGCACGGTCTTTGACGCGCTTGAGGAGCTGTCGCCAGCGGTCTTTGTGACGCGGCGCGGCGTGATGGGCTACGGCATCGCCACCAACGGCACCGGCGCGGTGAATCTGCGCGGAGTCGGCGGCTCGCCCAACACGGATATTCTGGTGGTTCTCGACGGGCGACCGGACTTTCAGGGCGAGATGGGACATACACTGCCGGACTTCTACAGCCTCTCGGACACGGGCAGTATTCGCCTGACCGAAGGCCCTGCGTCGGTACTCTACGGCAGCAACGCGATGGGCGGAGCGGTAGAGATAGCGCCGCGAACCCCGGCGCACGGCACGGAGTTTGAGCTGCAATCGTCGATGGGATCTTTCGGCACGGTGCAGAATCGCCTGTACGCGGGAAGTCGCGTGGGGCGTGGCCTGTACACGGCCTCGGCGGGGATCAACGACACGGACGGCGATCGCGCCTACTCGGCCTACCACTCGCAGGATGGCTCGCTCAGCGCCGAGTTGCCGCTGAACTCCATCTGGACCGCCGCGCTGCATGGCAACTACGGACACTTTCTGGTGCAGGATCCCGGGCCGATCTTCGCCACTCAGCCCTCGGAGAACCCGAACTCGGCCAGCGTAGGACGCGGCGGATTCACGGCCGATGCAGGTAATGCGACTCCCGCGCTGAACGGCTACACGCGCTTCTACTCCACCTGGGGACACAACGCGACGGCGGATCGCAATGATACGACCAACAACTTCGACTCGCAGGATCGCATCACCGGAGGACGCGTCTTTCAGACGTGGACTCCGCAGCCCGGGCGCGGCGAGAATGCGCTGGCCGTGGACTTTGGCGGCGACTTTGTGAACTACGGCGGCTCGGCGGAGAACTTCAATGTCGCGCTTACAAGCGTGACCCTTTACGGCGGCGAACACCAGATCAACGACGACGCGGGCTTTGTGCGCGCGCACTGGTCGCCCACTGTGAAGACGCTGCTGAACGCTGGTTTCCGCTATCAGCAGAACTCGCAGTTCGGTGGCATCGCGGTGCCGGAGTTTGGCGCGCAGTGGCATGCGTCGCACATCTTCAGTCTCTCGGCCAGCGCCAGCCGCGGCTTCCGCAACCCCACGCTGCGCGAACTGTACCTCTTTCCAGGGCCCAATCCGAATCTGACCCCAGAGCACGAGTGGAGCTATGAGACCACCGTGCAGGCCCGGCTCTCCGAGAGTCTGGCCGCATCAACGACCTTCTACTACGCGGACGTCGCCAACCAGATCAACGTGGTTCCGGTCTTCGTGCCGATCTTCCACCTCTTCGAGATCAACAATGGCAGCGCTCTCAACAAGGGCGTAGAGACGAGCTTGCGTTGGTCTGGTCTGGGCGCCCCAGGGCATCATCGCCTGAGCGTGACCGCCGGCTACGCGTTCCTGCGCTCGACCAACATGAATGCGCTGGTTCCGGGCAACAAGGCCAATCTTGGAGTCGATCTCGACCTGAAGTACGCCTTCCTACATGCGACGGTGCAGGCGGTTGGAAAGCGCAATAGCGGCGATTCGGCGCCCGCTCCGGTGCAGCTTGGCGGATACACCGAGACGGGGCTGAAGCTGAGCGTTCCGGTGCGGCGCAACCTGAGCTTCTTCGCTACGGCAGACAATCTGCTGAACCATCGCTACCAGGTGCTGACGGGCTACCCCATGCCGGGAATCAACGGCTCGGGCGGCTTTGTGGTGCACTTCTAGAGCGTTTGGCGTTGCGCAACGAGTAAAATGCGGGGATCCTTCGCTACGCTCAGGATGACAAACGAAGAAGCGACTGTGATGACGATCACGGCGGGTATGCGGTCGACTAGCGTGTACTTCGTGCATGAAATGTTTGGGGAAGATGTACGTTCCGGCGCTGGCGGTCTTCCTGCTGTTGTGGAGTTGTGTCGCCGAGGCGCAGAAGAAACCGAAGGACGCGGAGTGTCTCGCCTGCCACGCCGACCCTACGTTGACGACGACCGATGCGAATGGCAAGACGGTCAGCTTGGCCGTCGATGCAGAGAAGATGAAGCAGTCGATCCACGGGGGCATGTTCTCTTGCGTGGACTGCCACAAGGATGTGAAGTCGTCTCCGCATGAGACGACTCCGGCGAAGGTGCGCTGCGCCCAGTGCCATGCGGACGCAGAGAAGGCTTATCAACACAGCTACCACGCCATGGCGAAGAAGCAGGATGGAACTGCGGCGGCGACCTGCGTGGATTGTCATGGCGACGCGCATACGATTCTTCCCGCCAGTGATGCGAAGTCCCCGGTCAATCACTCCAACATTCCTGCAACCTGCGGATCGTGCCACGGACAGAAGCCCCTGATGGACTCCAATGGCGGAAGCTCGCAGGTCTTTGTGGCGTATCAGGACAGCGTGCATGGCCATGCGGTGAAGAACGGCTCGCAGACTGCGGCGGTTTGCACCGATTGTCATGGATCGCACGAGATTCTGGCGGCGAATGACGCCAAATCGCCGATCAATAAATTCAATGTTCCGGCGACCTGCGGCAGGTGTCATGCGCAGGTCGCGAGCGTCTACGCGCAGAGCATTCACGGGCAGTCGATTGCGCGCGGCAACGGGCTGGCTCCGGTGTGCACGGACTGCCACGGGATTCATACGATCAAGGCTCCGTCCGACCCGAACTCCTCGGTCTCGGAGCAGAACCTGTCGCGCACAACCTGCGCGCGCTGCCATCAGGGAGTTCGCCTGACGCAGGAGTTCGGTGTGCCGGGAGGGCGCGTGTCCAGCTATATGGACAGCTATCACGGGCTGGCCTCGCAGGGCGGATCGGTGGTGGTTGCCAACTGCGCTAGCTGCCACGGCGTACACAATATTCTGCCTTCGAGCGATCCTCGTTCAACCACCAACCCGGCGAATCTGGACGCAACCTGCGGGCAGTGCCACCAAGGAGTCACGCAGAACTTCACTCGCTATAAAGTGCACGTGGATGTGGACGGAGGACTCTCCAAAGACAAGGCTTCAGTGGCGGTGCGCTGGGTGCGCTGGTTCTATCTTCCGCTGATCGCGCTGGTGATCGGCGCGATGTTCCTGCACAACGCGATTCTGTGGCGCGCCAAGGCCGTGGCGCGACGCAGAGCGATGGGGCCGTGCGTGGTGCGCATGACGAGCAATCAACGCTGGCAACACCTGATTCTGCTGACCAGTTTCTTCGTTCTGGTGGCGACCGGATTCGCGCTGAAGTATCCCGACTCGTGGTTCGCTACGATTCTTGGGCTGGGCGAGCGGTGGCGTGGGATCATTCATCGCGTGGCCGGGGTGATGCTGATCGGCGATGGGGTTTATCACCTCTTGTATGCGGCGTTCACCCGCGAAGGACGGCGGCTGATCCTCGATCTGCTGCCCAAACCGAAGGACGCTTTCGACGCATGGGGCACGATGCTGCACGCGTTGGGAGTGCGCAAGGAGAAGCCGCAGTATGGGCGCTTCAGCTACGCGGAGAAGGCTGAATACTGGGCTCTGGTGTGGGGAACGGCTCTGATGGCCCTGACCGGAATCATGATGTGGGCCAAGATCTCGGTGGGCAACCTGCTGGCTCGCTGGTGGGTGGACGCGGCGACGGCGGTTCACTTCTACGAGGCGATTCTGGCTACGCTGGCGATTCTGGTATGGCACTTCTATCAGGTCTTCTTCGATCCCGACGTCTATCCGATGAACTGGGCCTGGCGCGATGGCAAGATGTCGGTCGAACACTATAAACAGGAGCACGGGCTGGACGCCGAGACGCTGGCCAAGGTCTCGACAACCACAGCGGATGAGGATGCAACCAAGCCGAAGAAAGAAGATCCGTCGAAGGAGTAATAGGTCGGGCCTTTGGGCCTTGGTTTAGAGCATTTTTACCAAAGGTGTAGAGTGCCGTGGTGTGAGCGAAAAGCAGATTCCTCCGCTTCGCTACGGAATGACAAACAAATTACGGAATGACAAATAAATTACGGAATGACAAACAAATTGTAGACGACGCGGGGATTATAGACGACGCAGGGATTGTAGACGACGCGGGGAGAAGCGAGCGGCTGAGTTCAGCTTGCGGGCCGCTTACAGGCCTGTTTTGAGCCTGACTCGCGGGTCGAGAAGGTCGCCGAGCGCGTCTCCAATGAAGTTGAAGGAGAGCACGGCCAGCATTACGGCAAGAGCTGGGAAGACGACCAGATGCGGCGAATCGAACAGGTGCGAACGAGCGTCGTTGAGCATTGCTCCCCAGCTTGCGGTGGGCGGTGGAACGCCGAGTCCGAGGAAGCTGAGAGTGGCCTCGGCGAGCACGGCGCTGGCCATTCCGATGGCCGCCTGCACGATGACCGGCTGCACGATGTTGGGCAGAATGTGACGGCAGAGAACGCGCAGGTCGGAGGCTCCGAGGGCTCGCGCCGCCTCGACGAACTCGCGGTCTTTGACGGCCATCACCTGAGCGCGCACCAGTCGCGCATAGCCAACCCAGCCGGAGATCGAGAGCGCGAGGATCAGGTTGAAGAGGCCCGGCCCGAGGAAGGCGACAAAGGCAATCGCAAGCAGAATTCCGGGCAGAGCGAGGAAGGCGTTGGTCACATAGACGTTGAGCAGAGTGTCGATCCATCCGCCGTAGAAACCCGCCAGCGATCCTGCAAGGAGTCCGACGGCGAGCGAGAGGCTGACAACAGAGACGGCAACCAGCAGCGAGATGCGCGCGCCGTAGAGTGTGCGCGAGAAGATGTCACGGCCTAGCTCGTCGGTGCCGAACCAGTGCGCGTGGCTTGGGGAAAGCATACGTCCAGCAAGATCGAGTTGCGAAGGATCCTGCTGCGCAAGCCAGGGCGCAAAGATTGCGCAGGCGATAAAGATCGTTAGCAACGCGACTCCCAGTGCCGCCAGCGGTTGCTGCGCGACTCGGCTAGCCCATCCAGACCGCTCCTGCTCGGGTTGCATCGTTTGCGCCATCTCTCCTTGTTTATCACAGGGCTATCTATCTTTGTTTATTATGAATGTAGATGCTGCGTTCTTGCCGGCGAAAGAGGAAGCTTGAGAATTCTGATCTACGGCCTCAACTACGCCCCCGAACTCACCGGCATCGGCAAGTACAGCGGCGAGATGGCGGACTGGCTGACAGAGCGCGGACACGAGGTTCGCGTGGTTACGGCTCCGCCGTACTATCCCGCGTGGCGCATTCGCGAGGACTATCGAGGGCGTTGGTATCACACAGAGCGCGTGGCGGGTCATCCGCTGGTCTATCGCACACCGCTCTATGTTCCCGAGCGGCCTACCGGGATCAAGCGCATGGCACACCTGATCTCGTTCATGCTGGGCAGTCTTCCGGTCATGCTGCGCGAGATGTTCTGGCAGCCAGAGGTCGTCTTCATGGTTGAGCCAACCTTCTTCTGCGCTCCGCTGGCGCTGTTTGTGGCCAGAAGCGCCAATGCAGTCTGCTGGCTACACATGCAGGATCTGGAGGTGGACGCAGCCTTTGATCTGGGACTGCTTCCGCCCAAGGGCGCGATTCACGACGCCGCACTACGCATCGAACGATTCTTTCTCTATGCCTTCGATCAGGTCTCTGGAATCTCTGCCAAGATCGTCGAACGAGCTTGCAGCAAGGGCGTTCCGTCGCATCGAGCGGTTCTGTTTCCGAACTGGGTCGACGTTGACGCGATCTATCCCCTCGAACCGGCGAAACGACGCTCGAATGCGATACGTCGCGAGTTGGCCGCACAAGTTCCCGGGATCGAGGACAAGATTCTGCTGCTGTACTCGGGCAACATGGGCGCCAAGCAGGGGTTGGAACTGCTTGCCCCATTGACCGAAGCCTTTGCCAACGATCCACGCGTCCACTTTCTGCTCTGCGGAGATGGGTCCTTTCGTTCCAGGCTGGAGGCTCTGGTGAGCCATCGCGCCAATGTAACTCTGCTTCCGCTGCAACCCTTCGAGCGACTGAACGAGCTGCTGAACGCAGCGGACATTCATCTGCTGCCGCAGCGCGCCGACGCAGCCGACCTGGTCATGCCCTCGCGGTTGACCGGAATGCTGGCCAGCGGGAGGCCGGTGATCGCGACGGCGCACACCGGAACGCAGGTTTCACAGGTCGTCGAAGGCCACGGCATCGCTGTTCCCGCAGAGGACCCTGCTGCGCTACAGGCTGCGGTTCTGCGGCTGGTCGAAGACGAACCGCTGCGCCTTCGTCTGGGGCTTGCCGCACGCAAATACGCGGTTCTGCACTTGGGCAAGAAGCAGGTTCTCAATCAGTTTGAACGAGAACTGAAGGCTCTGGCCGCCTTCCGATAACTCTTCCCTACTCTGCTCTTAGCAGCAATTCAGGCAATGGGGGTAGACCATTGCAGTGCGAGCAGAATACGGGGATTCTTCGCTGCGCTCAGAATGACAATACATTTCTTGATCTCTATAGCAGTTCCAAAAATCTCTATTCGCCAACAACCTAGCAATAATGGTGTAGGGTGTCGTGGCGCGAAGGAAACAGCAGATTCCTTCGCTTCGCTACGGAATGACAAAAATCAGCTATAGCAAAATAATCTAGCTGGACAGCGAAGCGACGATCTGCTCGGTCTGGCGTACGCGCCCGATGCGCGGAAAGATGCGCTCGATGGAGTTTGCGTGACTCTCGGCGCTTCTTCCGGTCATGGCGTCCTCGGCGAATATGACCTCGTAGCCAAGTTCGCAGGCGTCGCGCGCCGTACTCTCCACGCCGAACTCGGTGGCGATGCCGCATAGAATGATGGTCGTCAGACCACGCCGGCGCAGTTGCAGATCCAGATCCGTGTCGTAGAAGGCACCCCACTGCCGCTTGAAGATCGTAAGGTCGCCGGGCTGGCGGTCTAGCTCGGGAATCAGTTCGCTCCAGTCGGACGCAAGCGGCGCGCCGGACCGCATCGGCTGATCGACGAGCGAATGCACCCGGTCGGCTCCATCGGCAGAGCCGCCAACGTGTACCAGAATGGGCTGCGCTCCGGCGCTGCGGGCGGCGGCAAGCAGACGCACAGTGTTCGCGATAACCATCGCCGTCGAATGCGGCGCGCCGGGCGTCTGGACAATGCCTTTTTGCAGATCAATCACAACGACTGCCGTGCGGCGCGGTTCTAATATCAGTTCGCTCATCTTGAAAGCCTCTCACTGCTTGACCATCTTACTTTGATCCATCGCCAGGAGCCAGATTATCGTGGGGTTGGGAGATCTGTGTTATTCCGATTCGCGCGATGTGGGATGGATAGACGTGTTCGCTTTCGGATTTGGCGCGGAGGATTCTTGTTTCTGATCTGCGGCAAGTCCTCTTCATTAGCGCATTTTCACCAAAGATGTAAAGTGCCGTGGCGCGAGCGAAAAGCAGATTCCTTCGCTTTGCTACGGAATGACAAACAAAGTTGTTCTATAGCAATAGTGGAAATGCTTTAATCATGCCAAGACGCACTACACTAGAGGTATGTTTACTGGACTGGTTGAGACTACGGGCGAGGTGATCTCGTTTCACCCGACGGCGGGCGCGGCGCGGCTGACGATTGCAGCGCCGGGAATTGTAGAGCGGCTGAAGCTGGGCGACAGCGTGGCGGTCTGCGGAGTCTGTCTGACGGCTTTGACGATTGAGCCGCACGCCGTTCCTGCGCGTTTTTCGGCGGATCTGGCGGCGGAGACGATTGCTCGCACCACGCTGTCGCGGCTTGTGCCGGGAGCGCTGGTGAATCTGGAACTGCCGACGGCGGCCGGATCGCCGCTGGGGGGACATGTGGTGCAGGGCCATGTGGATGGCACCGGAACGCTGGTGTCCATCAAGCCCGTCTCTCCCGAGGCGGAGACCAGTGTGGCTGGCGAAGCTCTGACGGACTGGGTGATTCGCCTGCGCCTGCCGGAGTCGCTGATGCGCTATGTGGTGGCCAAGGGGTCGATCGCTGTGGAGGGGATCAGCCTGACGGTCGCGGGAATCGAGGGCAATGAGATCTGGATTGCCATTCTGCCGCACACCTTCTCGGCGACCAACCTGCACACGCTGGCTCCGGGAATGGCCGTCAATATCGAGGTGGACGTGATGGCAAAGTATGCCGAGAGCCGCGAACAGGCCGAGATCGAAAAGCAAGAGCTGACAGTGGAATTTCTGCTGGAAAACGGCTATTGATCCTGTAGTCGTTCTTGCGAGACAAGAGCCGACCACGGATGAACGCGGATTAGAAGCATCTTTGCAAATTGTGTAGACCGTAGCAGTGCGAGCAAAATGCGGGGATTCTTCGCTTCGCTCAGAATGACAATTTTTTATTGATCTACATGAAATGATTAAGTTTTCGTTACGGCTGAAGCCGTACCCTTCCGATGAGTAACAGACTCTTTTCGGTAAGCTGATCTGTCTACTCGGTACGGCTGATCTGCTATTTTAGTAGCGCAAGAAAAACTCCCCGGAGCGAATGATTCTCGCTTCGGGGAGTTTTGTGTTGTATTGGCCTTTGCGACGACAGGCGTTTCCGCCCATCCGACAAGGACTAGTACATGCCGTCCATGCCGCCGCCGTGACCGCCGCCGGCTGGGGCTTCCTTCTTCTCCGGGATCTCGGAGATCATGGCCTCAGTGGTGAGAAGCAGGCCGGAGATCGACGCTGCATTCTGCAGAGCGGTGCGGGTGACCTTGGTCGGGTCGATGACGCCGGCCTTGACCAGATCCTCGTAGACTCCAGTTCCGGCGTTGTAGCCGAAGTTGGACTCCTTGGACTCGTGGATCTTGCCGATGACGACTGCACCCTCTTCTCCAGCGTTGGAGACGATCATGCGAAGCGGCTCCTCAATGGCGCGGCGGATGATCGATGCACCGATCTTCTCGTCGCCTTCCAGCGTCTTGAGCAGAGCATCGACCGCTACTGCGCAGCGAACCAGAGCCACGCCGCCTCCGGGTACGATTCCCTCTTCGACAGCCGCACGGGTTGCGTGCATGGCGTCTTCGACGCGGGCCTTCTTCTCCTTCATCTCGGTCTCGGTAGCTGCTCCGACCTTGATGACGGCGACTCCGCCGACCAGCTTGGCGAGACGCTCCTGGAGCTTCTCACGGTCGTAGTCCGAGGTGGTCTTCTCGATCTGGGCGCGAATCTCCTTGACGCGAGCCTCAACCTCTCCGTCCTTGCCGCCGCCGTCGATGATGGTGGTGTTGTCCTTATCGATGGTGACGCGCTTGGCGGTTCCGAGGTCTTCGATCTTGACTCCCTCGAGCTTGATGCCGAGGTCTTCAGTGATCGCCTTGCCGCCGGTCAGAATTGCGATGTCCTGCAACATGGCCTTGCGACGGTCTCCGAAGCCAGGAGCCTTGACGGCGGCGATGTTCAGCGTGCCACGCAGCTTGTTGACCACGAGAGTCGCGAGAGCCTCGCCGTCCACATCCTCGGCGATGATGACGAGCGGCTTTGCAGCGCGCGCAACCGACTCGAGCAGGGGAAGCAGATCCTTCATCGAAGAGATCTTCTTCTCGAAGATAAGGATGTAGGGATCTTCCAGAGCGGCTTCCATGCGCTCGGCGTCGGTGACGAAGTAGGGGCTGAGGTAGCCGCGATCGAACTGCATGCCCTCGACTACTTCAAGCTGGGTCTCCATGGTGCGCGACTCTTCAACGGTGATGACGCCGTCCTTGCCCACCTTGTTCATCGCTTCGGCGATGATGACGCCGATCTGCGCGTCGCTGTTGGCCGAGATGGTTCCGACCTGCGCGATCATGTCGCCGGTGACGGGCTTGGAGAGGTCACTGAGTGCTCCGCCGATGACGAAGCCGTTCTCATCGCGCTTGCCGATGATGGCCTCGACGGCCTTGTCGATGCCGCGCTTCAGCGCCATGGGGTTGGCTCCGGCGGCAACGGTCTTGACGCCCTCGCGGTAGATGGCCTGGGCCAGAACGGTGGCGGTGGTGGTGCCATCGCCAGCGATGTCGGAGGTCTTGGAAGCAACTTCCTTGACGAGCTGCGCGCCGATGTTCTCCAGCGGATTGGCCAGCTCAATCTCCTTGGCGACGGTGACGCCGTCCTTGGTGATGGTCGGCGAACCGAACTTCTTCTCGATGACGACGTTGCGTCCCTTGGGGCCGAGGGTGACCTTCACCGCGTCGGCGAGAATGTTGACTCCACGCAGGATTGCCTGACGTGAATCTTCTCCATGCAGAATCTGCTTTGCCATTTTTTGCTGCTCCTGTTACCGGTCTAATGTCCGGTCAAAATTATTTGTATTGCTGAACCAACGTGGTTCATGTTTTTGCACTTCACCGCGCTAGCGGTCGAGAACCGTGCGAAGCACCGAAGTGCCTACTTTGAGACGATTCCGAGGACTTCTTCTTCACGCATGATGAGGAACTCTTCGCCGTCGAGCTTGATCTCGGTGCCGGAGTACTTGCCGAAGAGGATGGTGTCGCCCGCCTTGACATCGAGCGGGAAGGTCTTGCCCTCGTCGTTCGACTTACCCTTGCCAACGGCGATGACGGTTCCCTGCTGCGGCTTCTCTTTTGCGCTGTCGGGGATGATGATGCCGCCACGGATGCTCTCGCCCTCTTCTACGCGACGGACCAGAATCCGGTCGTGCAGGGGGGTAAATGATGTTGTTGCCATTTCGGTATGTCTCCTTGTTGCGAAAGTTGAACTGCGAAGTCGAGTACGGCGTCGTGAATCTCGGCAGAGACTGTCGGATAACGGTTGGGCCGTCGAAAGGAAGTTGAGAGTATTAGCACTCATACCCTTCGATTGCTAACGATAGGCGATGACGGTCTGGATGTCAACCTGTTTGCCGTTAAATATGAGTGAATGTCGCTCAGGTTGTGTTGGGTTGGAGGTCGGAGGCTCGACATATAACACGGCTCAAGCGTTTCGATTCGCAGGAAGGTATAGCGCGGGCCTTTGCAGGCTGCGGAAAAATTCGATTTGCATGTGCATGCATTCCCTCGGGGACTAAAGCCCCGTTGAAAATAGGCTACTTACGGAGCGGCTAAAGCCGCTCCCTTTCAAAACGAGGAGCATTTCCGCAGTTTGTTTGGCCCATGCCAGGCAACGGCAACGGCAAAGACAACGGCAGCGGCAAAGGCAAAGGCTCGTGGTGCGATCTGTGTTCATCCCACCCATCGCGATGTTGCCGCGATGAATGGGGCACCCGACCGATGAGGAGGCATACGGGAAAAGCAGATTCCTTCGCTTCGCTACGGAATGACAAACAAAGAGGCTAGGAATGACAAACAAATTTGGGAACGACAAACAAAGAGGCTACGGAATGACAAACAATTTTGGGAATGAGAGATGGATTTGGTGCGTCTGGGAAGCACTACTGGCGGAAGGTTTACCGGGCATGCTGGTTTACCGGCCCAGTTTGGCTGTGTTGGCGTAAAATGAGCGAATGCTGCTGCGACCCCATCTCCGCACTCAATTTGGCAGAGCCTTTCTGCTATGCCTTCTCGCGACCTTTGTGTCGCTTGCCCCGATGCATCTTGGCGCGCAGGACAACGCGACGCCGGAGAAGCATGGGCGCAAGTACAAGGCTCCGCCCGAGACCTCGCACATTGAGGTGACGGTGCTGAAGGGATTCAACAAGAAGCCGCTGATGAACGCTGCCGTCATCTTCCATCCGGTAAAGGATGGCGTGGACGAGGGCAACATGGAGATGAAGACCGATCCCGATGGTAAGGCGGTGATCGACGTGATCCCGACGGGCAGCAAGGTCACGATTCAGGTTATTGCGGACGGCTTCGCTACGTTTGCGGAAGACTATGTGGTGAACGAGGCGAGCCGGACGATCGTCATCAGTCTGACTCGTCCGAAGGCGCAGGTCTCCACCTACATCGACAACAATGGCAAGCCTTCGGAGTTGAAGCCGGGAGTGCAGGATCCGATTCGACCAAAGACGAAGCCAGCCAGTTCGACTACGCCTGCGACAACCGTCGCGCCTGCAGCAGCCAGCACGACTCCGCAGCCCTAGAGGTTGAGTGATGACAGAGCCTGAGAGCAGCGAGTTGCGAGACGAGAGCCAGCCGCTGGCGGGAAAGACGGCGCTGGTGACGGGCGGTGCGCGGCGCATTGGGCGAACGATTGCTCTGGCGTTGGCGGCGAGTGGGGCCAATGTTGCCATTACCTATCGCGAGTCGCAGGCCGAGGCGGAGGATCTGGTGCGGACGCTGGGAGCCTTCGGCGTGGAGGCGATGGCCGTGCGCACCGAGTTGACTGATGCCGAGAGCATTCGCCAGAGCGTGGCTGCGGTGGTCGAGGAGTTTGGACGGCTGGATGTTCTGGTCAACAATGCGGGCCTCTTCGAGGCGGCTGCGTTGGAGACGATCACGGTCGAGCAGTGGGATCGCATGTACGCCACAAATACTCGTGCGCCGTTTCTGGTGGCGCAGGCGGCTTATCCGCATCTAAAGGCTGTGAGCGGAAGAATCGTCAACGTTGGCTCGCTGGGAGGGGCTCATGCGTGGGCGACTCATGCGCACTACTGTAGCTCGAAGGCCGCGCTGCACCGGCTCTCCGAGACGATGGCCAAGGCCTGGGCTCCAGAGATCAGCGTCAACTGCGTTGCGCCGGGAATGATCGCGTTCGGCGAGGTGGACGCAACGTACGCCCACTTTGCAGAGAAGACTCCGATGCGATGCAATGGGAGCGCCGAGGACGTTGCCGAAGCGGTGCTGTTCTTCGCGACGGGGCCACACTTCATTACCGGGCAGTGGTTGGCGGTCGATGGCGGGCTGGGGCTTTAAAGTATTTTCACTAATGGGGTAGAGTGTCGCGAATCGAGCGAAATACGGGGATCCTTCACTTCGCTCAGGATGACAAACCTTGGTTCTACACAGCAATGGTAAAAATGCTTTAGTCCGCGTGCGATGACTGAGTCAGGATTTCAGGGAGGCGATGCGTCAGATGAATTCTTTATCCGTGGGGAAGAGTCGCGGCAAGGGTGCGGGATGCGGTTGGTGGATGGCGGGGCTGGTTACGACGGCTTTGATGTTGCTCGTCACGCCCGCAACTCTACATGCGAGTCCGGCTCGTGCGCAGGTGGCGGCGAACGATCCGGCAAGGCAGCATAGCGATGCGCTGAACTTCGACCCCATGGTGCGCGAGGCTTATGAACGCTTCTACGTTCTGGACTTCGATGGCGCACTGAACCGCTCCGGGGCGGTGCTGAAGGCACATCCGCAGGATCCGATGGCTTATGGATACGAGCTGATGTTTACGGTCTTCCGCGAGCTCTACCAACAGGATCTGCTGGATACAACATATTATGCTCACGACAACTTTCTGACTTCGAAGCGCAATGTTCCAGTCAGCGAGGCTACGCGGCAGAGGATCGAATGGCTGACCAACACCGGCATCAAGCTCAGCGACGACCGCCTCAAGGTGAATGGAAACGATAAGGATGCGTACTTTGCGCGGGGGTATCTGCGGGGGATGCATGCGGTGTTCATTACGCTAGTTGACCACAGCTATGTGGCTGCGGCGAAGCAGGGGTATGCGGCGCGCAACGACTCCGAGCAGGCGTTGCGGATTGATCCGCTGTATGCAGACGCCAAGATGGCGGTGGGGATTCAGCAGTTCGCCGTGGCCAGTCTGCCGCGCTGGGTTCGCATTGTGGTGGGAATTATGGGCGTGGGGGGAAACAAGGAACGCGGCCTTGCGTTGCTGCGCGATTCGGCTGCGCACGGCGTGGTGACGGCGGTGGAGTCGCGGACCGTGTTGTCGCTGTTTCTGCGTCACGACGCACACTATCCCGAGGCTCTGGTGGTGCAGCATGGACTGGCGGCACAGTATCCGCACAACTATTTGTTCCGTCTGGAAGAGGCCAATCTGACCAAGGACGAGGGCAACGGGCCGGGAGCGATTGCGTTGTATAAAGTTGTGCTGGCGGACGCGAGCAAGCCGGGATACTTCATCGATCCGCGGCTACAGATGGCGTGGTTCGGACTGGCGGATACGCAGCGCGGGTGGAACGATATTCCCAGTGCGGCGTTGAACTACGTTAACGCTGCGACGCAGCCAAACTGTAGCGATTGGCTGCGCAAGCGCGCCCAGTTGAACGCGGGAGAGATGTACGACCTGCTGCACCAGCGAGCCAAGGCTGTGTCGCTCTACCAGATGGCTGCGGGCGGGGGCGGGGATCAGTCACAGGCGGAGATGGCGCGGCGTTTGCTGAAGTCACCGTATACGGGAAAGTAGGGATTTTGGGCAGGGATGTAGACCGTGGCGCAGCAAGAAAAACAGATTCCTCCGTTTCGCTACGGAATAACAAAAAAAATGGCCGCGGAATGACAATTCATTTCTGGTCTGCAGTAGTTCGAGAAAGAATTCTGACTGAAAAGATCGATGGAACTGCGGCGCGGGCGGCTGCGTACTGAAGTCTGGAATGTGGGAAGATAAAAGACACCCGGAGGCTTCGATGTATTGCTCTCATTGCGGACTACAGATGGATTCGGCGGCGCGGTTTTGTCCCGGTTGCGGCGCGGCGGTGCAGCCTATAGCAGGGCGCGCGCCGATCTTTGGACAGCTTATGCGACCACGCTATCCGAGGGCGATTGGCGGAGTGTGCTCGGGACTGGCGCTGCACTATGGCTGGGATATTACGACGGTTCGCCTGATCTGGGTTCTATGCGTTCTCTTCGCAGGAACCGGAGTTCTGGCCTACATAATTGCATGGATTGTGATTCCCGAGGCTCCATATACGTTGCCGGGGAATAGTACGGGGAGTGGCGTTTGAGTATTCGTAACGGCAAGACCGCAGACAAAGGCTCTGCGGAGAAGAAGCAGATTGCGGCGCGTCCCTTTCACTATCGTGGACGCGATCTGGCTTGCGATGGGGTTTCGCTGGAGGCGTTGGCCGCAGAGTACGGGACGCCGCTGTACGTCTACTCGGCGGAGCAGATTCGCTATCGGTTCGGACTCTTTCAGCAGGCTTTGGCGGGGCGCGAGGCGACGGTTTGTTACGCGGTGAAGGCGAACTCTTCGCTGGCGATTCTGCGTCTGCTGGCGGAGATGGGCGCGGGGTTCGACATCGTCAGCGGGGGCGAACTGGAGCGGGTGCGGAGAGCGAACAAGGCTGCGCTGAAGCGCGTTGTCTTCTCCGGCGCGGGCAAGCTGGTCTGGGAGATCGACGCGGCTCTGAAGGCCAGGATATTGATGTTCAACGTCGAGTCGGAGGCCGAACTGGAGGTGCTGGCGGCGCGGGCTGAGGCTCTGGGGATTCGCGCGCGGTTTGCTCTGCGAGTGAATCCTGATGTTTTCGCCGAGACGCATCCGTATATCTCGACCGGTCTGGGCGAGCACAAGTTTGGAGTCGCAATCGGCAAGGCGCGGGCGATCTATCGCAAGACGCTGCGCTCGAAGTGGCTGGATGCGGCTGGGGTGAGCGTACATATTGGCTCGCAGATTCGCACGGTGGAGCCGTTTGCGGCGGCGTTGAAGCGGGTTGTCGCGCTGGTCGGAGAGTTGCGCGCCGATGGCCACACGATTCGCACGGTGGACGCGGGCGGCGGACTGGGCGTCGACTACGAAGAGACGATTGGCGCAGGGATCTTTGATCCGGCGCGCGAGGTTGCGGCCTATGCGGCTGCACTGGGCGAGGCCGCTGGGGAGTTGAATGCGCGGCTGTTGGTCGAGCCGGGGCGCTTCATTGTGGCGCAGGCAGGCGGGCTGCTGACCCGCGTCTCCTTCGTCAAGAAGAACGGCGAGAAGACCTTTGTGATTGCCGACGCGGCGATGAACGACCTGATCCGTCCCGCGCTGTATCAGGCGCACCACGAGATTCTTCCGGTGGTCAAAGGACGCGGGGCCACGGCGCCAGTCGATGTGGTGGGGCCGGTCTGCGAGTCGGGAGACTTCTTCGCCCACGACCGAGAGATGACGCGGGTGAAGGCCGGCGAGCTGCTGTTGGTGCTCGACGCCGGAGCCTATGGGATGAGCCAGAGTTCGAACTACAACACGCGGGTTCGTCCGGCGGAGGCGCTGGTAGACGGCAGCGAGGCAAGGCTGATCCGGCGGCGCGAGACGCTGAAGGAACTGATGGCGGACGAGATTTTGTGAGTAATTCCAAGTGGGAGCAGTTCAGTTCACGAGCAGGGAGCTAGCGCATCAAACAAGAACGAAAGCAGAAGCAACCACGGATAAACGCGGATTTGCACGGATAGTACAAGAACTGTTCTGTCTTTAGATGCGTGTCATCTAATGGTAATGGCGTAGACCGTAGCCCAGCGAAAAAGCAGATTCCTCCGCTTCGCTACGGAATGACAAACAAAGGCGGAATGACAAACAAAGGCGGAATGACAAACAAAGGCGGAATGACATACGGATTGGCCTATAGCAGCTCTGAAAATGTTCTAATCCGTGTTTGTCCGCGTAAATCCGTGGTCGGTTATTGCCTCCCATAGAACTACTGTTCTGTGAGCGCCTTTCATCACTGGGCTTGGCTTGGTAGAGTAAAAGGATGAGCAAGGATACGGAATTGGCAGCGACTGAGTTGACTGCGGCAGAGACGAAATTGACTACGACAGCGACAGAACTAAGCGCAGCGGCTTTGCCGAGCGGGTTTGCATGGGGCGCGGTGCGGGCCGGAATCAAGGCCAGCGGGAAGACGGATCTGGCGGCAGCGGTGGTACTGAAGAATAAAGCAGGCGGTTCGGCGGCTGGTGGAATAGCTGTGGCTGCGGCGATGTATACCAGCAATCGCGTGGTGGCGGCTCCGGTGACCGTGGGACGGCAGCATCTGCTGGCGACGGGCGGACGCGTGGCGGCGGTTCTGGTGAATGCGGGCAACGCTAACTGCGCGACGGGAGCGCCGGGAATTGCGGGTTGCAAGTCGACCTGCGTGGCGGCGGCAGAGAGCTTTGGCTGTATCTTCGACGAGGTGTTTCCCTCGTCTACTGGGATTATTGGCGTGCCGTTTCCGGCGGAGAAGGTGGTTGCGGCGATGCCAGAGTTGAAGGCCTCGCTGGGCAGTTCGGCGGAGAACGCCGAGAGCTTTGCGCGCGCCATCATGACCACGGACACGCGAGTGAAGATGGCTCATGCGACGGTTGCGGTGGGCGAGGCCGATCCCGCGCAGAACGGCTTGCAGGTGAAGATCTGGGGCGCGGCCAAGGGCGCAGGAATGATTCATCCGCGGCTGGGTGAGCCGGTGGGACCGCCTCATGCCACGATGCTGGTCTACGTGTTTACCGACGTTGCGGCTTGCGCGGAGGACTTGAATGCGGCGCTGCGGGCGGCGGTGCAGCCGAGCTTCAACTCGATCTCGATTGATGGCGATACATCGACCAACGACACGGTGCTGCTGCTGGCCAGCGGAGCGAGCGGGGCGACGCTGAGCAAGGCGCTGGCTCCGGCGTTTGAGACGGCTTTGGGCGAGGTCTGCCGGTCGCTGGCGCGGCAGATTGTGGACGACGGCGAGGGCGTGGGCCATGTCGTGACGCTGGACGTTCAGGGAGCGGCGACGTCCGACGACGCGCGTCTGGTGGCCAAGGCGATTGCGCACAGTCCGCTGTGCAAGACGGCGTGGTCGAGCGCGGATCCGAACTGGGGTCGACTGCTGGCGGCGGCGGGCTATAGCGGGGCGAACTTCGAGATGGAGAAGACGCGGATCTGGATTGGGGATCAAGAGGTCTTCGAGTACGGCGTTCGCGCGGCCAGTTTCGACGAGGCCAAGGCTCATGCGGCGATGATGGAGCGGGAGTACACGATCCGCATCGATCTGGGTGCGGGCGCGGGCGAGTGCAAGTTCCTGACCTGCGACCTGACGGCGGAGTATGTCAGCATCAACGCGGACTACTCGACGTAAGTACTTCGTACCGAGGAACGCTTTGCGTGAAATTTTAGAGCGTTTCAGGTAATGGTGTAGAGTGTCGTGGAGCGAGCAAAATGCGGGGATCTTCCCCTTCACTTCGTTCGAGGGTCAGAATGACAAACAAAGGCAAGGGCAAAGCAGATTCCTCCGCTTCGCTGCGGAATGACAAATAGATCGGTCTACATAATTCAGGAACAACGTTAAGCGGAGAGTCCAGATCCGCGCGGGGTGCTTCTTGCGCCAGCGAAGAGGAGCGCGATGGCGATCAGAAGCGTGACCAGCGTGAGGCCTAGGCCGGTGGAGAGGCTGGAATGATCGCTGATCAGGCCGATCAGGCGTGGCGAGGGTGTGTCGCCGAGGGCGTGGATCAGGAATAGCTCGACGGCGATGGCCGTGGCGCGGAGATGCGCGGGAACGGCGTTGACGATGGCCGCGTTGAGCGGGCCGGTGGCGAGGAAGATCGAGAACATCGCCAAAGCCAGCGCGGGGAGCATGGTGGCGCGCGGGCCGAAGAAGCAGAGAACTCCAAAGGGAACGGTAATCAGCGCAGACCAAGCCGAAAGCAGGTAGAGCGCGCGGTGGTTGGTGCGCAACCAGCGCTGGGCGAGCCAGCCTCCGACCGCTGTTCCGCCGAGGCCTGCGCCAGCGGTGATTCCGCCCAGAGTGATTCCAACGGTTGCGGGGGAGAAGCCGGATCGCTGGAGAAAGCTGGGCATCCAGGCAGAGATTCCGCCCAACGAGAAGGTCGTCATCGCCATGCCGAGAGTGGCGTAAAGATAGGGAGCGTTGCGGGCGAGCGAGATGGCATGGCCGGAATCCCACCCATCGCGGTGAGACTGCGATGAATGGGGCACCCGCTTTTTATGAAGCAGTTCGAAGGGCGTGGCGTCGGAGGCCCCGCGAACCGGCTCGCGGAGGAAGATCAGGATCAGCGCAGCGATGAGCAGGCCGGGAACCGCAGAGACGTAGAAGGGCATACGCCAGCCGTAGCGCGCGCCGACCAGTTCGGCGACCAAATAGCCGAGCGCCGCTCCGACAGGAATCGCGGTGTAGAAGATGGTGAGGATGCGGTTGCGGTCGCCCTCAGGGTAGAAGTCGGCGAGCAGGGCCGGAGCGTAGATGCCCAACGAGGCCTCGCCGATGCCGAGGACGGCATGGCGCAGGAGTAGCGAATCGAAGGAGTGAACCGTTCCGGTGAGGATGTTGACCGCAGAGATGAGCAGGGCGCAGGCGACGATCAGCGGCTTGCGCGGCAGTCGGTCGCCCAGCCAACCGGTGAGCGGCGCGGCGCACATGTAGGTCAGAAAAAACCAGAAGGTGAGCGAGCCGAGAGCCGCGTCCGAGGTGTGGAACTCGCGCTTGATCTGCTCCTGAACACCGGGCAGGATGTAACGGTCGATGTAGTTAACGAAGTTCAGCGCCGTCAACAAGACCAGCGCGATGGTGGCTCCAGCGACGGAGGGCGGACGACGTGTGCGGGCAACGAGCATATTTGGGCAGAATAGCAGGTGCGGGTGTGACGGCCAGAGATTTTCAGCCAATGGGATAGACGGTCGCGTAGCGAGCGGAATGCGGGGATTCTTCGCTACGCTCAGAATGACAGCTCATTCCGGCTACTTGACTTCGGGCCTCGGGTAGCTCGCTTCGACGGTGGTGGAGATGCCGCCGCGGGGGCGGAAGTCGCCGACGATCTTGGCCCAAACAGGATTACAGGCCTTCACTACGTCGTCGAGGATTTGGTTGACGATGTTCTCCTGAAAGATGCCGAGGTTGCGGTAGGTGAAGAGATACTCCTTCAGCGATTTCAGTTCGAGGCAGAGATCGCGCGGCATGTAGCGGACGGTGATGTGGCCGAAGTCGGGCAGGCCGGTCTTGGGACAGACGCTGGTGAACTCTGGATCGTCGATCAGAATCTCGTAGGCGCGGAACTGGTTGGCCCAGGTGTCGATGGAGGGGAAGGCGGCGTCGAGGCCGGCGGCGGCGTGGGTGTCGGTGTAGCCGGTGTTTTGAGTGGGCATGATCTTATTTTAGTCCTTCGCAGGCCTCTGTTGACTGGCTGCGAGGCAATCCATATATTGGCCTGTGTTATGAGAGGCGGGCTGAAGTGGGAGATGAGGTTGCGGCGGGTTTGGGGATGAGCGGCGCGCTGGGGACGACGCGCCGAAAGCTGCTGCGGGCAGGCCTGATGGCTGGGGTGGCGGGACTGCTTCCGGCCTCGGCTCTGGCGGAGGTTGAACGGACGGGGACGGCAGGCGGTTCGAGGTTTGGCAATGACGACCGCGCAGTCTGGCTGGGGTTGCTGGAGCAGGTCTCCGAGCCGGTGCTGTCTTGCCTGAGTCGGCGGGAGCTGCGGGCGAAGATGCCGATTGAAGCGGCTGCGGGAAAGCAGGCGGATCGCGCTGTGGTCAGTCCGCTGGAGGCGATGGGACGGTTGCTCGCGGGGCTGGCGCCTTGGCTGGAGATGGAGCCGGATGGCTCGGAAGGGGCGCGCGAGACGGAGTTGCGCGCGCGCTACCGGAGATGGGCTGTGGCGGCGATTGAGTCGGCGGTCGATCCCGCGTCGCCCGACTATATGAGGTTTGGGGAGAGTGATCAGACTTTGGTGGACGCTGCGTTCCTTGCGCTGGCACTGCTGCGCGCTCCGCGCCAGTTGCTGGCTCGGCTGGACGAGACGGCACGGGGGCGACTGATTGCAGCGTTGGTGAAGACGCGCGAGTTGAAGACTCCGTTCAGCAACTGGCTGCTGTTTGTTGCGCTGAATGAGGCTCTGCTGCGCGTGCTGGGTGCGACGTGGGATCGGGTGCGCGTGGACTATGCGCTGCGCGAGATGCAGACGTGGTATCTGGGCGACGGGACTTATGGCGATGGGCCGCTGTTCCACGCGGACTTCTACAACAGCATTGTGATTCATCCCTTTCTGTTGCAGCTTCTGGATACGGCGGGCGATGCGCAGGCGGAGTGGAAGGCGATGCAGGACGCCGTGAAGAAGAGGGCGCAGAGGCAGGCCGCGATTCAGGAACGAATGATCTCGGCGACGGGCGAGTACCCCGTGCTGGGTCGCTCGATAACCTATCGCAGTGGGGTATTTCACCTGCTGGCGGATGCGGCGCGCAGGCAGATGTTGCCGCCCCACCTGCTGCCGCAACAGGTGCGCGGAGCGTTGACGGCGGTGCAGAGGCGGACGCTGACTCCGGCGGGAACCTTTACCAAAGACGGCTGGTTGCAGATTGGATTGGCGGGGCATCAGCCTGCGCTCGGCGAAGGATATATTTCGACCGGGAGCCTGTATCTTTGCAGCGCGGCGTGGCTTCCGCTGGGACTGCCTGCGTCGAATGAGTTCTGGTCGGCGGCGGCGGCTCCGTGGACGCAGAAGGCGGCTTGGGCCGGAGCGGATGTTGCTGCCGATCATGCGCTGTAGATGAAGAGTGGGGGTAGTATAGGCGGGCCTTTGGCCCTCGCCAGACAAAGACAACAGCAATAACAATGATTCTTGGTGCGAGATTTTTTGCATCCCACCCATCGCTGATGAAACCGCGATGAATGGGGCACCCGGCCCTCAGTGTTACACGATGGGGCAGAACATTTATGCCAATGGTGTAGCATGTCGCGGCACGAGCAAAATGCGGGGATTCTTCGCTACGCTCAGAATGACAAGGCAAAAACAGGAACAAAGGCAAAAGCAGATTCCTTCGCTCACGCTACGGAATGACAAAAAAAATGACTACAGTAATTCGGATCAGGCCTGCGTTCTTTGTGGGCTATTATGGTTGGCGAAAAGCTGTAGGAGTTTTTCTGCGCCGGATTTTCTGCGAGGTGTGTTGCGTCCCGAGATTGGGTGCAGTTCCGTCAGGTTTTTTCAACTCGAAAGGAACAACCACCGTGCGCAAGGCTATTGGCTTCCCCTCCCTTCTACTCGCCCTCACTGTTGCGGCAACAGCGCAACAGCCCACCGCGAAGCCTGCGGTGAAGACTCCCCATGCGGAGGCAGCGGCTTTGGCGCAGCTTCCGGTGACGCGCGTCTCGCTGTACAAGAACGGCGTGGGATTCTTTGAGCACACGGGGCGCGGGTGGAGGTGCGCGCTCCGGGAGCGACGGGCGGAGCGGGTATAACGATCAGCGGTCGGCTGTTGAACATTGAGGTGGTCAATACGCCGCAGGGCGCTACAGATTGACGAGAAGCTCTGAGGCCTGCTTAATTTCTCCGCGCCTCAATGCATCGCCATGCGAAAGCCATATCCCGGGGGGTAAACAGGCTGCGAAAAAACTCGATTTGCATGTGCACACATTCCCTCGGGGGCTAAAGCCGCTCCCTTTCAAAGCAAAGACATTCTATTTCAAAGCAAAGACATTCTATTTCAAAGCAAAGACATTCTATTTCGAAGCAAAGAGTTTTTTCGCAATGGCTCGTGCGAAAAATGGTGCATGGACAGGCAATCTCTGCACGAATATATCGCGATAGCGGTCGGAACGTTTAGACTGGGATAATTCAGTAGTGCGGGATGGACAGGTAATTCAGAGGGATTGATGCAGGCAATTGCGAAAGACAAGAAGGCGCTGACGTTTCAGGAGTTATTGTTCCGGCTGGAGAAGTTCTGGTCCGACCGGGGCTGCGTGTTGCAACAGCCGTATGACGTGGAGGTGGGCGCGGGGACGATGTCGCCGGACACTTTTCTGCGCGTGTTGGGGCCGAAGCCGGTGCGCATCGCCTACGCGCAGCCATCGCGGCGACCGGCCGACGGGCGCTACGGCGAGAACCCCAACCGGCTCTTTCGTCATACCCAGTTGCAGGTGATTCTGAAGCCACCACCGGAGCGGATTCAGGAGATGTATCTCGAATCGCTCGAAGCCATCGGCATCGACCTGAGTGAGCACGACATCAAGTTCGAAGAGGACAACTGGGAGTGGCCGGTGGGAGGCGCGTGGGGCGTCGGCTGGCAGGTCATGTTGGACGGCCTCGAAATCACCCAGTTCACCTACTTCCAGCAGTGCGGCGGCATGGATCTCGACCCGATATGCGGCGAGATTACCTATGGGCTGGAGCGCATCGCGGGATTCTTGCAGGATGTCGATTCGATCTACGACATCGTCTGGGCGGTCGAGCCGGCTGGTCCCGGAGAGACGGAGGGCAAGCGCGTTACCTACGGCGACATGCGCCTTGCTGAAGAGGAGCAGTTCTCCGCCTACAGCTTCGACTACGCCGACGTGGACAAGCTGTGGGAGCATCTGCGTCTGTATGAGGCAGAGTGTCTGACGCTGTTAGAGAAAGCCAAGGGACTGTTCGCCGAAGAGAGCAAGGCCGAGGCGTTGGAGTTGAAGCGCTTCCCTGTTCTGGGCGCGTATGAACTGGCTCTGAAGTGTTCTCACCTCTTCAATCTGCTGGATGCTCGCGGAGCGATCAGCGTGACGGAGCGCGTCGGAGTGATGGCGCGGATTCGTACGCTGGTGGTCGGAGTGGCCAAGGCTTATGCGGCGCAGGGAGAGAAATTGACGGCTGTAAATTCGGCGGGGTAAAGATTTATGATCCCACCCATCGCGAAGAACAAAGGCGCGATGGATGGGGCACCCTAACTTTTTGGCAGGACGAATTCGGCGGGTTGAGGATTCACAATCCCACCCGGTACTACGCGTACGGCGGAAGTTATGAGCAAGGCAAGGATGGCACAAGGCATGGCAGAGTTTCTGTTTGAGATCGGATTGGAAGAGGTTCCGGCGCGCATGATCGCGGGAGCGCAGGCGGAGTTGGAGAAGCGCGTGGTCGCGCTGTTGGTGCGCGAACGGCTGGCGGAGACGGGCGTAGCCAGCAAGAGCTTCTCGACGCCACGACGGCTGGCCGTCTGGGTCGGCAAGGTTGCCGAGCGGCAGAGCGATGCGGTCGAGGAGCTGGTCGGCCCGTCGGTGAAGATCGCCTACAAAGACGGCGTGGCGGCTCCGGCGGCGATTGCGTTTGCCAAGAAGGCGGGCGTAGATGTGGCCGCGCTGAAGACGGTGACCACGCCCAAGGGCGAGTACATCGCAGCGACCTCGGTGAAGGCTGCGCGCGATGCGGCGGAGGTGATTGCCGAAGAGTTGCCGAAGGAGCTGGCGGCGATCTACTGGGCCAAGAATATGGTGTGGCGCGCAGGCCGCCCGGAGCGCTTTGTACGCCCGGTGCGATGGCTGCTGGCGCTGTTGGGCGAGGAGATTGTGCCGGTCAGCTTCGGCGGATTTACGGCGCACAACTCGACGCGCGGACATCGCGTACTGGCGGGCGATGTGGCGATTCCCATCGGCTTTCCCGACGAGTACGAGCAGGCTCTGCTGGACGCGTTTGTGGTTGCGGATGTGGAGAATCGACGAGCGGAGATTCGCAAGGCTCTTGACCGCGTCTGCCGAACCCTGCCGGAGGCGCGCTGGCGCGAGGACTCTGCGCTGGTAGACAAGCTGACTCATCTGACCGAGTGGCCGACGGTGATCGCGGGCAACTTCGAGCGCGAGTATCTGACGCTGCCCGAAGAGGTTCTGGTAACGGTGATGCGCGACCATCAGAGCTACTTCGCGGTGGAAGACGCACAGGGTAAACTTGCTCCGCACTTTCTTGCGGTGCTGAACACGGCGGCGGATGTGGCGGGCGAGGCAGTGATTCGCCACGGCAACGAGCGGGTTCTGCGGGCGCGGTTCAACGACGCGCGCTTCTTCTGGGAGTTCGATCAGCGAGTGCCTCTCACTGAGCGCGTCGCTCTGCTGGAGAAGGTCACGTTTCAGAAAGATCTGGGAAGCTACGCGGCGAAGACGACGCGAGTCTGGGAGTTGGCAACGGGGCTGGCCGCGCTGGTGGAATCGCGCGGGTTGAATCTGGACGTTGCCGCGCTGGATCATGCGGCGAATCTGGCCAAGACCGATCTGACCACTGATCTGGTCAAGGAGTTCACCGAATTACAGGGACAGATTGGCGGGCTGTATGCGCGCGCGCAGGGATTCTCCGCCGCAGTGGGCGACGCGATCTACGACCAGTATCTGCCGAAGTCGATGGAGGACTCCGTGCCGCGAACCGTCGAGGGCGCGCTGCTGGCCATCGCTGACAAGTCCGACACCATCGTCGGAATGTTTGGCCTGGGGCTGGAGCCGACCGGGTCGAAGGATCCGTTTGCGCTGCGTCGTGCTGCCAATGGAATCGTGCGCATTCTGGCTGAGGCCGAGCCTGCGTTGCCGTTGACGCTGGGCGACATTGTCGATGCAGTCTCGACCAACGAAAAGCTGCGGCGGTCGGTGGAGACCTTCTTCGCCGAGCGGCTGGAGTTCTATCTGCGCGAGGCCAAGGGGCAGGCGTATGACGTGGTGAAGGCCGTTCTGTCCGCAGAGGCAAACGATGTTCGCGATGCCGTGGCGCGCGCCGAAGCCGTGACCTCAATGCGCGGCAGCGAGGACTTTCTGGCCGTCTGCGCTGCGTTCAAGAGGATGAAGAACATTCTCGATCAGGCAGGAGCCAAGGGCGAGACAATCCCCTCAATCGTCGAGTTGACCCTGCTGACAGACCCCGCAGAGAAGAGTCTGGAAGCGGCCGATGCGACGACTTCAAAAGAAGCTCTGGCGCTGACAACGCAGCGCGAGTACGGCGCGGCGCTGGCGAAGATTGCAACTCTGCGCAGGGTCGTCGACATCTTCTTCGAGAAGGTGATGGTGATGGCTCCAGAGACGGAGATTCGGGCCAATCGGCTGGCGCTGCTGGATCGCGTTCTGCGGGATTTCTCGTCGATTGCGGACTTTTCGGAGATCGTTTCGGCGGGCTAGAACTGGCGCAGTTGGCGGTCGATCTGAATTTTTTCGGCGATGAGCTGGCTGAGCATCGTCTGGTCGCCGCGTCGGTCGGCTTCGGCGATCTGTGAGCGCAGTTCGCGCTGGCGACGCTCCAGCCGCCGCTCTTCGAGCGAGTGCAGAGCGTCCTCCACCTGCGTGAGCAGCGGCGGATCGGTGGGCTGTGGCGAGTGCTCCAACACCTCGGCCAACTGGGCGCGGGCCTCGTCAGTCGTGGCGGCGTCGAGCGGGTTCGACGGCACACCAGCGTTGGCCAGCGTGTCCAGCAGGTCGGTGGTAGCGAGGTCGGCGATCAACGCAGAGTTCTCCGCCAGTGCCGTGGCCGCTCGCGCGCGCGACGGATCGCTCTCCGGCAGAACCAGCGCGCGCAGCAGGATTCGCTCCGTCTCAGTGACCGGCTCGGAGCGATGCACGGGGACGCTGGCCACGCGTTGCGCAGCGGCTTGCTTCAGTTCCTGCCGCATCAGCGCGGAGTCGATGCCAAGTTTATTCGCCGCGTCTTCGGCAAACTGATTGCGTCGGATGGGATGGGCCATTCGCCGAATGTGTGGCAGTAAAAAATTCATTGCGCTTACCTTGGCCTCGGCGGCGTGGCTGGGAAACAACTGCCGCGCTCGTTCAATCAGATAGTCCGAGTGGCGCTTGGCCTCGCGCAAGGCCGCTCCGTAGGCCTGAATTCCCTTCTCGCGCACGAAGCGGTCGGGATCGAATCCGCCTTCGAGCGTCACCAGCTTTACGTCGAAGTCCTCCTCGGTCAGAAGCGAGATGGACTTCTCCGACGCGGTTGCGCCCGCCGTGTCGGGGTCGAAGTTGACGATGACGCGCTTGGTAAATCGTCCGAGCAGTCGCACCTGCGTCTCGGTGAAGGCTGTGCCGGAGGTGGCGACGACGTTGCGAATCCCCGCCATGTAGACCGAGATGCAGTCCATCTGGCCCTCGACCAGCACGGCGAAGTCGCTCTTGCGCATCTCTCCCTTGGCCTTGTCGAGATTGAAGAGGATATTGCCCTTGGTGTAGAGCGGGGTCTCGGGCGAGTTGAGGTACTTCGCATTCTTCTCGTCCGGCTCCAACGCGCGCGCGGTGAAGGCGATGACTCGTCCCGCCTCGTTGGCGATGGGAAAAGTAATGCGTTTGCGAAAACGCGAATACATTGGGCCGGGCGAACCGTCGGCCTGCTCCTTGGCGCTGAAGAGGCCGCTGGCGCGCATGGCTTCTTCGGAGAAGTGCTGGCGCAGGGTGTCGCGCATGTGGTTGTAGTCGTCCGGCGCGTAGCCGATGCGGAAGGTCTTGATCGTCTCGGCGGAGATGCCGCGTCCGGTGAGATACTCGCGCGCACGAGCGGCCTCGGGAACGCGCAACTGCGCCTCGAAGTACTGCGTTGCGGCCTCGTGCAGGTCGATCAACTGACGGCGGATTCCGGCCTCGCGAGCGTCTTCGGGGGAGTTGAACTCGCGCTTGGGCAGGGCGATTCCGGCCTTGGTGGCCACGGAGCGGACGGCCTCGGGAAAGCTGAGTCCCTCCATCTTCATCACGAAGTTGAAGACGTCTCCCTTCTCGTGACAGCCGAAGCAGTAGTAGTAGCCGTGCGTGGCGTTCACGCTGAACGAGCCGGTCTTCTCCTTGTGAAAGGGACAGAGGCCGGTGTAGTTCTGCGCTCCGGTCTTGCGCAGCTTCAGGTAATCGCCGATGATGCGAACGATGTCCACCTGCTGCTTGACGAGTTGTGCGAAGTCATCTGCCATGGAGTTTTGCTAGTGTCCTGAATCGTGAGTTCGTTGAGGTGCTGCGAAGATTCGATCTGAGTTTGCAAACATTCCCTCGGGGGCTAAAGCCGCGCCCTTTCAAAACAAGGATATTTCCCGCAGCCTGTAGAGCCCCATTTTAAAATAAGCGGCTTATGGCGGGACTAAAGTCCCGCCCTTTCAAAACAGGGACTGAGTCAGAGGCTTCCTTGCCTATGTTACATCGGGAAGTGCGCGTTGTTGTTCGTCTCAGCTAGAATGCCTATGCAGAACTTTCAGCTAAATTCGCAAGGGAGAAATAACCGTGAGTGTAGTGGCAGGGGTCGACTTCGGCACGTTGAGCGTACGCATCTCCATCTTTGATAAAGTCCGTGGCAAGCTAGGATCCGCCCTCGCCGAATACCCGCTGCACAGCTCTCCCACCGATCCGCAACTCAAGACGCAGTCGCACGACGACCAGATGAACGCGCTGGTTCGCGCCATGCGCGAGGCGGTCAAGGTCAGCGGCATCGACGGCAAGGAGATCAAGTCCATTGCTCTGGACACGACCGGATCGAGCGTCATCGTCGTCGGCAAAGACCTGATTCCGCTTGGCGAATACTACCTGTGGTGCGATCATCGCGCTGCGGGAGAGGCCGCCGAGATCACCGCTGCCGCGCACAAGGATGGCTTCGAGGGTATCGACTGGTGCGGCGGAGTTTACAGCTCCGAGTGGGGCTGGTCGAAGCTGTTGCACTGGCTGCGCAATAATCCAGAATTGCGTCCGCAGTTCGTCACTGCACTGGAACACTGCGACATGGTGGCCGCGACGCTGTGCGGCGTGACCGATCCGAACGAGATTCCGCGCAGCATCTGCGCGATGGGCCACAAGTGGATGTGGAATCCGCGCTGGGGCGGGCTGCCGCCGGAGGAGTTTCTGGTGTCGATCGACCCGCTGCTGGCAGGGGTTCGCGAGAAGATTGCCGCCGGACGCTACGCGACCTCGGACAAGATCGCCGGACATCTCTCGGTAAAGTGGGCCGACGCAATGGGCCTGACCGCCGGAATTCCGATTCCGACTGGAGCCTTCGACGCGCACTGGGACGCGCTCGGCGCCAACATTCGCTTGGGCGACGTGGTCAACGTGATCGGCACATCGACCTGCATCATCGGACTCAGCGACAAGCAGACGCTGGTGCCGGGAGTCTGCGGCGTGGTCCCCGGATCGGTTGATCCCGCGCAGGTCGGCATTGAGGCGGGAATGTCCGCCGTGGGCGACGTCTTCGCCGCAATCGCACGCCGCGCCAACTCCACCGTTGCCGACCTCTCCGCAGCCACAGAGGACTACAAGGCCTGCCAGACCGGACTGATGCGCCTGACGTGGGACAACGGCGACCGCACCGTGCTGGTCAACCCCGCGCTGGGCGGAGTCACCTTCGGCTGGGATCTCTCGCACACTGCGGCAGACGAACTCTTCGCGGCGGTCGAAGGCTCTGCGCTGCACACGCGCATCATCTTCAACCGCATGGAAGACAACGGCGCGCCGATCCGTCGCGTAATCAACGGCGGCGGCATCCCCAAGCGCAACGCCAAGCTCAACCAGGTCTACGCCAACGTCCTGCGCAAGCCGGTGCTGGTGCCGGAGGGCGACGTCACATCGCTTGGCTCGGTAATTATTGCTTTCCTGGCGGCGGGAGAGTTCGCCTCCATCGAGGAAGCGCAGAACGCCCTGTGTCCGCCGTTCAAGATCTTTACGCCGGAGCCAGTCGAGGCGGATCGCTACGACCGCATCTTCCCGCTCTTCCGCGACGCCTACTTCAGCCTCGGAACGCCGGATGCTCCTCCCGCAGCCCTCGGCAGGATTTTGCCGGAGTTGCATAACATCCGTCGCGATGCCATCGCGGCGGCACAGTAACGCAGGTCTCTGACTGCGTTATTTTGGATCTCCCGCCCTTGCGGCAAAAACAAATACCCCGCAAGGGTGGGCACCCGACGAGCAAAAGACCCGGGGCTAAAGCCCATTGAGAATAGGCTGCTTGCGGCGGGACTAAAGTCCCGCCCTTTCAAAACAGGAAGTTTTTCACAGCCTATAGTTTTCGCAGCCTGTATAGCGACGAGGGGAATTCTCTAGATTCCGCGCGAGAGGTCGTAGGGGAAGAAAGAGAGCGTTCCGTCGGAGCGTTGCAGCTTCAGCGTCAGGTGGGTCGATCCGTTGATCGTCGCCTCGATCGCCACTCCGGTTGCGTCGCGTTTGGAGAAGTCGACGTGAAACGAGGTGATTGGCCCCTTCCACTCGCTCTCGGTGGTAAAGTCTTCGGTGAAGCGTTGCAGCGGGTAGTCGGCGTACTTCTGCGGATGCTGCTGCCAGGCCGGATCGTTGTAGTAGATGCCGTAGGCCTTGGGATAGTCGCTGGCCTCAAGCGCGGTCAGGAAGACGTTCATCCTGTGCTCGGCGGGAAGGTTGAGGAAGAGCCATCCGTGGCCCAGCAGGAATCCGACGACGGTCAGCAGCGCCATCAGCGCGAGAAATACCGCTGATCCCACCTGAATGTTGCGCTTGCGATCTTCCTTCTTCTTGTCATACGCCGGTGCATTCAAGAGCGACATTGCGAAAAACCTCCGTACGGTTGTACCTCTCCATTAGACACCGAAGTCGCCTGCAATGTGCCGCATGAAGCAAACGATTATCGCCAGCCGAAGGCCTCTTTGAAGATCTCGAACTCATTCGTCCCCTGAATCGAGTACACGGAGACCACGTCAAACCGGACTGGAGTGGTTGCGCGCTCGGCCTGGGGGAAGGTTCGCAGATAGGCTCTTGCCATGTTGCGTAGCGTCTCTCGCTTCGCATCGTCTACGGCAGACTCGGCTGGATTCATGTCTCGCGCAGTTCGCGTCTTCACCTCGATGAAGCAGAGACAGCCTCCGTCCCATGCGATCAGATCCACATCGCCACGAACCCGCGTGCTGGTCCAGCGCCGCGCCACCACCTTGTATCCTTGCCGCTTCAGTTCAAACAACGCCGCTCGTTCGCCGAGCAGTCCGGTAGCCAGATGGGCCGCTGTCGCTGGGCCGCGGCTCAGCAGAGCGGCAAGGCGGTCGAACCATCCCATCCCTCGCTCCTGCGCGTCGATCCAGCGTATTTCTAACTTTCCCGCAACCATCATGTTCACGATAATAGAGCATTTTCAGCGATGGGGTAATGGTTTGCGCTGCGAACAAAATGAGGGGATTTTTCGCTTCGTTCAGAATGACAATTCTGGCGGTTTATAGCCACTTTTGAAGGCCTCGCGCTCACAAAAAAGGATTTCTGCGCGAATCGCTCTATTGATCTCACACCTTAACCCTGCGATACTGAATTGTGCCCAGACGGCTCGCCAATCCCAAACGAATAAAGAGGTCGCACCCATGTCTGCAAAGTACATCTTTGTAACCGGCGGAGTTGTGTCATCACTCGGCAAAGGGCTCTCAGCGGCCTCCATCGGCTGCTTGCTGGAGGCGCGGGGGATCAAGATCAACATCATGAAGTTCGATCCGTACCTGAACGTCGACCCCGGAACCATGTCGCCGTTCCAGCACGGCGAGGTCTTTGTGACCGACGATGGCGCGGAGACCGATCTCGATCTCGGCCACTACGAGCGCTTTACCCACGCCAAGCTCACGCGCGACAACAACCTGACCACCGGACGCATCTACGAGCAGATCATCACCAAGGAGCGGCGCGGCGACTACCTGGGCAAGACCGTGCAGGTTATTCCGCACGTCACCAACGAGATCAAGAACGCCATGCGCAAGGTCGCCGCCGACTGCGAGGTTCTGCTGGTCGAAATCGGCGGCACGGTGGGCGATATCGAGTCGCTTCCCTTCCTCGAAGCTATCCGCCAGATGCGGCAGGATCTGGGCCGCGACAACACGCTCTTTATCCACGTCACGCTGATTCCGTGGATCGCCGCCGCGCAGGAGTTGAAGACCAAGCCGACGCAGCACTCGGTCAAGGAGATGCTGTCGATCGGCATCCAGCCCGACATTCTGCTCTGTCGCTCGGATCGCGCCGTCCCCCACGAGATGCGCAGCAAGATCGCCCTCTTCTGCAACGTGCAGGAGGAGGCGGTGATCATCGCCCGCGACGTCGCCAGCATCTACGAGCTTCCCTTATCGCTGGCCGCCGAGGGAGCAGACGCGCTCGCCCTGAAGTACCTGCGCATCGACGCCAAGGCCCCCGACCTCACCCAGTGGCAAGACATCGTCAACCGTGCGTACCACCCGAAGGACGAGGTTTCCATCGCCATCGTCGGCAAGTACGTCGAGTATGAGGACAGCTACAAGTCGCTGAAGGAGGCGCTGGTTCACGGCTCGCTGGCCCACAACCTCAAGTTGCGCGTTACCTGGATCGAGGCCGAGGGACTGGAGACGCGCGACGAGGCTGTTGGCGACGTTGCAGGCAAGCCCAATCGCGACTACGAGTCGCAGCTTGCGGGCTTCGACGGCATCCTCGTCCCCGGCGGCTTCGGCAAGCGCGGTGTGGAGGGAATGCTGAACGCCATCCGCTACGCGCGCGAGTCTGGCACACCGTTCTTTGGAATCTGCCTGGGAATGCAGACCGCATGCATCGAGTATGCGCGCAATGTTGCAGGGCTAGCGGGAGCCAACTCCGGCGAATTCGACCCCGCCACTCCGCACCGCATCATCTACAAGCTGCGCGAGTTGACCGGCGTGGAGGAGATGGGCGGAACCATGCGTCTGGGAGCCTGGGCCTGCAAGCTGGAACCTGGTTCGCTGGCCGCCAAGGCCTACGGAACAACCGAGATCAGCGAGCGGCATCGCCATCGCTACGAGTTCAACCGCGAGTACGAGCCGGTGCTGACGGGCGCGGGTCTGCGGTTGACCGGAACCACGCCGGACTCGACCTACGTCGAGATCGTCGAGATTCCTACGCATCCGTTCTTCCTGGCTTGCCAGTTCCACCCAGAGTTCAAGTCCAAGCCGCTGGAGCCGCACCCGCTCTTCCGCGACTTCATCGCCGCCAGCTATAAGAACCGCTTGAGCACGGGCAACGCAGAAACAGTCAGCACGGAAGCTCAGTCCGCCTCACAATCGCTGGCATAAGACTGCCTTGTCCAAGTTAAAGAATACGGGGCGCTGACCTGATGGTCCGCGCCCCGTATTTTTTTCCATTGCAGACTGCCGTTAGCAGTCCGTGGTAAAAGTCCAAACTGCCTGGAATTTCCCTCAGGGGTTAAAGCTCGCGTTAATTTTGCACCAGTTACGGCACGGCTGAAGCCGTGCCCTTTCAAAACTTGACTTTCACCACGGGCTGTTAGGACTTGCTGGCGAGTTGGCGGAGGACGTACTGCAGGATGCCTCCGTGCTGGTAGTAGAGAATTTCCTGCGGCGTGTCGATGCGCAGGGTGGCGGAGAACTCGATGGTCTTGCCACTGGGCGTCTCAGCCAGAATAGGCAGGATGCGTCCGTCGGCAAACTTCGAGTCCAGCATGGACTGGAGCTGGCCGGGCGTGTCTCCGATGGCGAAGATCTCCTCGCCGGTGAGGCCGAGCGATGCCGCCGACTGGCCAGGAAGGAACTGCAAGGGGAGAATGCCCATGCCAACCAGATTTGAGCGGTGGATGCGCTCGTAGCTCTCGGCTATAACGAACCTGATGCCGAGCAGACACGGGCCTTTGGCTGCCCAGTCGCGCGAGCTGCCGGAGCCGTACTCCTTGCCCGCCAGAATGCACAGAGGGACGCCGCGCTCGGCGTAGAGGACCGAGGCATCGTAGATTGACATCTCCGTGCCCTCG
>Ga0302275_10000124_pt1 | contig 83917 bp, 75 predicted proteins | sample III_Bog_N2_2_FD_200229 | JGI IMG/M metagenome (GOLD analysis project Ga0302275, IMG submission 200229) | Peat permafrost microbial communities from Stordalen Mire near Abisko, Sweden - III_Bog_N2_2 | ecosystem: Environmental > Terrestrial > Soil > Wetlands > Peat | place: Sweden: Abisko... | reverse complement strand
GGCCTCCAGACACAACAAAGCGACTCGCAAAAAGGCTGTCTTGAACAAATCCCGCCCGAAAACCACAAAGAATTCGCCGCAATGGTTTGATGTTGCGAAATCAGATGCCTGTGCAGGGGTTCCCTAGATCAGTTCCCGGCCTCTTCTTCTCCAAATTCAACTGGAACGGGCGCGAGATGAGGCCAAAACGTTTTATGCTCGGGTTCCGAGCCAATCGGGGTAGCGTAATCAGTGCCCAATCAACAGACACTTCGGTTTCGAGCCAGTCGTCTATACTTCGTCGGATTCGCGGAGCATGGCGATGACGCGGAAGTCTTCGAGGGTGGTGGTGTCTCCGGAGACGGTGCCGGTGGTGGCGAGTTCTCGGAGGAGGCGGCGCATGATTTTGCCGGAGCGTGTTTTGGGCAGCGTTTCGGCGAAGCGGATCTCTTCCGGACGGGCGAGAGAGCCGATTTCCTTTGCGACCCACTTTTTGAGTTCAACTTTGAGGGCGGCGAGAGCTTCCGGGCCGGTGTGGCCGGCTACGGCATCGGCTTCCAGAGTGACGAAGGCGACGATGGCCTGACCCTTCATGTCGTCGGGACGGCCGACAACGGCGGCCTCGGCGACGGCTGGGTGAGAGACGAGAGCCGACTCAACTTCCATGGTGCCGAGGCGGTGTCCGCTGACGTTGATGACGTCGTCGACGCGTCCCATGAGCCAGAGGTATCCGTCCTGGTCGCGGCGCGCGCCGTCGCCGGTGAAGTAGCAGCCGGGGACATCGGACCAGTAGGTGTTCTGGTAGCGTTCCGGGTCGCCGTAGATGGTGCGGGCCATGGAGGGCCAGGGCTTGCGGACGACGAGCAGTCCGCCGTGGCCGAGGGGCACACTTTGGCCCTCTTTGGTGACGACGTCGGGCTGGATGCCGAAGAAGGGCAAGGTGGCTGAGCCGGGCTTGGTGGGGACTGCGCCGGGGATGGGCGCGACGAGGATGGCTCCGGTCTCGGTCTGCCACCAGGTATCGACGATGGGGCAGCGGTTGTGGCCGATTTTGTCGCGGTACCACATCCAAGTTTCCGGGTTGATGGGCTCTCCGACGGTGCCGAGGAGGCGTAGCGAGTCGAGCTTGTGCTTGTCGACCCACTCGTCGCCCCACTTGATGAAGGCGCGGATGGCGGTGGGTGCGGTGTAGAAGATGGTGACCTTGTGGTCGTCGATGATCTGCCAGTAGCGGGAGTTGTCGGGTGCGTTGGGCGCTCCCTCATACATGAGCACGGTTGCGCCGTTGGCGAGAGGACCGTAGACGACGTAGCTGTGTCCGGTGACCCAGCCGATGTCGGCGGTGCACCAGTAGATGTCGTCTTCCTTGAGGTCGAAGACGTACTTGCTGGTGAGGAAGGTTTGTACGGCGTAGCCGCCGGTGGTGTGGACGAGTCCTTTGGGCTTGCCGGTGGTGCCGGAGGTGTAGAGGATGTAGAGCGGATCTTCGGAGTCGAGCGGAGCCGGGGGGCAGACGAGGCTGGCGTTGGCCATGAGGTCCTGCCACCAGTGGTCACGGCCTGGCTGCATGAGGACGGCGCAGCGGGAGCGATGGAGCACGATGACGTGCTTGACGGAGGGGCAGTGGACGAGAGCTTCGTCGACGACGGATTTGAGGGGGATTTCAACGTTGCGGCGGAAGCTGGAGTTTTGGGTGATGACGGCGACGCACTGGGAGTCATTGACGCGGTCTGCGATGGCGTTGGCGGCGAATCCGCCAAAGATGACGGAGTGGATGGCTCCGATGCGGGCGCAGGCGAGCAGGGCGATGGCCAGTTCGGGGGTCATGCCCATGTAGACGGCGACGCGATCGCCTTTTTTGACGCCGAGGGAGAGCAGGACGTTGGCGAACTTCTGGACTTCGACGTGCAGTTCGCCGTAGGTGAGGCGGCGGACGTCGGTTTTGCCGTCGACGTAGGGCTCGCCCTCCCAGATGATGGCGGTTTTGTCGCGGCGTGCGCTGAGGGCATGGCGGTCGACACAGTTGTAGCTGAGGTTGAGCTTTCCGCCGACGAACCACTTGGCCCAGGGGAGGTTCCACTCGAGGACCTTGGTGAAGGGCTGGAACCAGTCGAGATTCTTGGCGGCTTCGGCCCAGAATGCCTCGGGATCGGCGATGGACTGCGCGTAGAGAGCCTTGTATTCGGCGAAGGAGCCGATGTGGGCGTGGGCTGCGAACTCCTCCGGCGGAGGGAAGACGCGTGTTTCGCGGAGGCTGGACTCAAGGTCGTTGGAGAATTCGGAGTTGCTCGGGGAGGGCGTGGAACTGGTGGCCATCGTTGATCCTTCGTGGTTGCGCTGGGAAGTACCGAGGTGGCGCAGGTCGAAGCCGGCGCAGAGGAGTTCCCTGTGCCACACACCATAGCTGGTGGCGGCAACGATGGGCAAGGGCGTGGCGGAGGGGCCTTGAAAAATCAGGAGAATGGGCGGGGCTGGGGGCGGGGTTTAGGCGGCTTCAGGGTGTGGAAACGGGCTGGAGCTGGTAGCCGGAGTAGTCGATTTTGAGAACGGTGTCGCCGACGAAGATGCTGTGGGAATGGGCCTCGGCGTGGGTGGCCATGGCGAAGCCGTCGATGGAGGTGTAGTCGCGGAGGATGGTGGTGGTACCTGCGAGGAAGCTGGGCGGTTGAGTGGGTGTGCCTTCGAGATGGACGAGTGTGCCGTCGGTCGAGTCGAAGCAGGCGCGGCCGTTGAAGAGGTACTGGCTCTTCCGGCGTGCGGTGAGGGTGACGAGGTAGCAGAGGCGTCCGTTGCGGAAGACGGGTGTGGGGTCAACCTGCATCTGGTAGTTGGAGGAGTTGAGAAAGAAGCCGGCGCGGCTGGCGGGGAGGTTCATGTCATGTTCTGAGGCGAGGATTTTGTCGAGGAGGAGGCGTCGGAAGATGGGAGAGCCAGATTGGGAGATGGAGGTGTATTGCTTGCCGTTGGCCTGGGTGTAGTGGGTGCGGACGGTCATTTCGGCGACGGGTGCGGGGTCAGAGTTTCGGAAGACAGAGTAGTGTTCCTGGACGGAGTAGGAGGCGAGGGAGTTGTGGCGGGCGAGATCCGCGGCGTCGATACGGGCGATGAAAGCGGTTGGTGGAATGGGAGGGGGCGGGGTGGTGGGCTGGGCGAGCGCGGGCAGGGCGAAGGCAAGCAGGAAAAGCGCCAGGCTGGGCGGCCGGGAGTGATGGATTTGCGGGCCGGGATTGATGTGGGGAAGGAACACGGAAGCCACCTGTGAGGGATTGGACTGAGGCGCGAGGGGAAGGTTTGCCGGGGTCAGCTGGCTGGGGGCGAGTTGGCCGGGGGAGGAATAGCTGGGGGAGGAATGGCGGGGGGCGTAGCGGCGGGCAGGAGCGGGTCTGGAGCCGGCTGCCAGGCGCGGAGCAGGGTGATATTGGCCAGGGTCTGCTGCCAGCGGGCGGGTTTTTTGAGGGCAAAAGCCGGGGGCTTCGGGTTGTCGTAGAAGGCAAGGATGTTGGCGTCGAGCTGGGGTGTGAGGCCGGCGAAGTTGGATTTGGCGAGGCGATTGAGCAGGTCGGCGTAGGAGTCGTCGGTGAGGGAGTATTCTCCGGCGACGGTTTCGCGGCCGGTATCGAAGTCGCGGTTGTCGAGCTGGAATCCGGGCTGTGCCGAGAGCTTGAGGTCGTTGCCATAACTGATGACGGAGTTGTTGACGGACTGCATGTAGAGGAGTTCGGTGGCGGTACTGGGCATTTTGAAATTGAGGGCCTTGAAGGGGCCGATCTTGGGGACGAGATAGAGGAAGAAGGCGAGGATGCGTGCGCCGATGCCCGGACGCTGGTAGTTATTGCCCCATTCTCGGCGGAACTCGGCGCGCTTGAGGTGGTAGAGGAAGCGGCGGCGAGTCATGGTGGGGTCTTCTTTGACGATTTCGTCTTTTTTGAGGAGAAGGGCGACGCGAGTCATCTGGGGGATGAGCTTGCTGACGGAGTAGCGGAAGCTGCCGATGGAGAGGTCGAGATTGGGGATGACATCGCTGAGAGGGATGCCGTAGGTGGCGAGGAAGGCGCGCTCAAGGACGGGCTTGGAGACCTGGAAGCCGATGAAGTCGTGATAGGAGTCCGTGGTGAAGCGGTCGTGGGCGACCTGGACGACGTCAAAGCCGAACTCGGTCTGGATGTGCGCCCTGGGATTGTCGACATAGGTGACGACGGGGCCGTACTGACCGCGGAGCTTGGGGAAGCCTTCGGCGACGGAGCGATTGACGGCGGGGTGTCCGGCGACATCGGAGGCGTAGTGGGCGAGAGCACCAAGGGCGAAGGCGTATTCGTTGATGTCCTGGGATTGGGTGAGGAGGTTGGTGACGAAGTCTCCGCTGCGGACGTAGTGGGCGAGATCGGAGAAGAAATGGCTGCCGAAGGGGTAGTAGCCGATGTCCTGAATGAGGGAGCCGCCGTAGGCGTAGGCGTGGGCGAGGCGTAGCTGGTCGGGCGTGGAGCCGGGGTAGCGGGCAAGGAGCATGGGCTGGATCTGGATTTTCCAGAGGAGGTCGACGATTTGCTCGTGGGTGAGGACCGAGTATGCCGGGGCGCTGGAACTGGAGCCAAGCAGGCAGAGGAGGACAAAGAGGACGGCGAGGCGACGGGCGAGTTGGACGGGCGAGCGGTTGGTCGACGGAGGCTTGCAATTGGGGTGAGTCGATGGCATGGTCGCTCCTCTGGATGAGGATACCTGCTTGCAGGGTGGGCGGGGTGTGCTGGATTGCACGGATGGGTAGGGGATGGGATGGTGCGCTGGTAGGCTAGGAATGGGTAAATCCGCGGGAGCGGGTGAGTTTTTTGACGGAAAAGGGATGAACGTGACGGATAAGACGGGGAATGAGCAGTTTGCAGTAACGGTGCTGGGACGGAGCGTTGCCGAGAGCGTGGTGGAGCAGGTTGTGCGACTGGTAGCCGGCCATGGGCTGACGGTGACCGGGCGTCGGGAGCTTTCCGACGGAACTGCTGGGTATGGGGCTGTAGAGCTGGCGGCTGAGGGCGTGCTGCGCGAGGAAGTGGCGCTGCGCGGGCGGATTCGGGAGCTGGTGGACGCGGTGGGGACCGATGTGGCGGTGCAGCGGGAGAGCGCGGCGCGGCGGGATCGGCGGCTTTTCTTTTTTGACATGGACTCGACGCTGATTCAGGCGGAAGTAATTGACGAGCTGGCGAAGATGGCCGGCGTAGGCGACCAGGTGGTGGCGATTACGGCGTCGGCGATGCGCGGGGAGATCCAGTTTCAGGAGAGCTTCCGGCGGCGCGTAGGGCTGCTGAAAGGGCTGCCCGAGGCGCGGGTGTATGAGCTGCTCGACCGGATTCCGCTGATGGAGGGGGCGGAGCGGCTGTTCACGGCGCTGACCGGGCTGGGCGTGAAGTCGGCGGTGCTCTCAGGGGGATTCACGTTTTTTGGGGAGAGCCTGCGCGGACGGCTGGGGGTGGACCATGTCTTTGCCAACGTGCTGGAGTTTGCCGATGGCCTGGTGACGGGCGAGGTGAATTCGCCGATTGTGGACGGAGCGCGAAAGGCGAAGCTGCTGGTGGAGATTGCCGAGCGCGAAGGGGTCCCGCTGGAGCAGGTGGTGGCAGTGGGCGACGGCGCGAACGACCTGCCGATGCTGGCGCGGGCGGGGTTGGGGGTGGCCTTCCATGCCAAGCCGGTGGTGCGGGCGACGGCGCCGGTGAGTTTGAATCACCTGGGGCTGGATGGGCTGCTGTATCTTCTGGGGCTTACGGATGGGGATGTGGCGGGGCTGGGCGGGCTAGATCCCGTGCAATAATGCCTCATGTTCTGGCTGGGAGAAAAGCGGGGCGAGCTGAGCGATTGGACGACCCAGCAATGGGTTCGCGCCACGGGACGCAGGCTGGAACTGAAGGACAACGCCTGGCTGGACGGCCCTGTTGGAGGCACGCGGCGGATCGGAACGGGGTTCTTTGCCGACTACGCCGGAGAGCACCACTTGGAAATTTTCGATTCGAGCAGGCGCGGATTGATTCCGGATTTCAGCGTGCTGGAAAAAGACAATCCGGAGATGGCGCGAGTTGCTCAACCTGTTCGGGAGTTTTACGAGCAAACCTCCGAGTTCGATCTGGATATGTGGTCCCAATGGCATGGGTTGTTCCGTCCGTTTGGAAAGGCGCTGAGCGTACTCTTCAGCCGACGTCTCCAGCAGCTGAACGTCCCGCTTTCCGCAATGGACAGTTCAAGAGGCATGACCAGCAGTGTTGTGGAGTTGCGGGATCGCGAGTCCGGCCAACTTGCTCATACGGCATGGATTCGCGAGCTGAAGGCGACGGGCAATGTGGTGTACGCGGGCGCCTACTCGGCTTGCCGGATTCCCGGGCACCCGAACCCTTGCGTCAAAGTTGTCTTTCCCCTGCCCAATGGAAACGCGATCGTGGTGATGAAGGCGGAGTGCTCGCCGGATGGTGGCCTATGTCTTCGCTCCCATGGAGGGGACTTTGGCGAACCGGGTTTTTACTTTACCGTCCAGGACGGGAACGGCATCGTCCGCGCCAGGTATTTGAAGAGCATGCAGGAAGAAATTCGCGTATACGCCGCCGAAACCGGCACAGTGCGGGCGGACCACACGCTGTGGATTTGGGGAGCTGAGTTTCTGCGGCTGCATTACAGGACGCGAAAGACGGGCTCGGAGGCTGGAGAGATGACAGGCTGCGCTCGCTTCCCGATTACGATTTCGTAGGCCTGGTGGGCGCTGGGACTGATCGTGGTTGAGCTTTCTGGCTAAGCATGTATTCGCGGAGGGCAGCGTTGATGCGGGTCTGGTGGCGTTTGCCGGTGCTCTTGAAGAAGGCGGGCAGGTCGGCATCGAGGCGCAGGGTGATCTGCTGCTTATTTTCCGTTGGGACGAGGTCGGAGACGCGACGCCAGCCGGTGGTGCCAGCCTGGTTGGGGATGTCGGAGAAGTCGATGTGTTCGTCGCGGAGATCGCGGAGGGCCTGAAGCTGCTCCTCGGTCATGGTCGGCGGGTTGTTGGGGTCATAGCGAAATGTGACCAGTTCTTCTTCCACTTGAATATCGTACAACGCTTTGCGATTCGGCTCCTTCATAGAGCGAGAGAGAATATCTGAGCTTTGGCGATTGCGACTCACTGGAATTGGGAGGTTTCCGCTTTGGCAAAGGTGGGCCTCGGGGCATCGAGCTGCGCTCGATTTCGGTGCGAGGTCGCAGAGGTGGTTACTCCCCGGTCCCCGAGTGCGAGGGACCGGGGGCACCCGGCTATTGAGAAGCGGCAAAAAACTAGACTTCGTCCCAGATGCGGCGGTCTTTGGTTTCGGGGAGGAAGAAGAGGCCGATGAAGAATGTCATGGTGGCGATGGCGATGGGCCAGATGAGGCCCATGTATCTGGCGTTGACATCGCCGGGGTGCGTGGCGAGCCACCATGTGGCGATCCAGGTGGCCATGAGCGGGGTGAGGCCGCCGAACTCTCCGTTGCCGAGGTGGTAGGGGATGGACATGGAGGTGTAGCGGATCTTTGCGGGGAAGAGTTCGACGAGCAGAGCGGCGATGGGGGCGTAGACGAGCGTGACGTAGAAGACCTGGAGGAAGATGAGGAAGATCATCAGGGGTTGGTTGACGGTGACAATGGCGCCGACTTTCGTCACTGCACCGGCCATGGCGTGGTAGATGGGCCAGTAGGTGAGGGCGGCCAGAGCGCATCCGGAGAGCAGCAGGGGTTTGCGGCCGATTTTGTCCGAGAGCCACCCGAAGAGGATGAAGAAGGGCGTGGCCAGGGCAAGGGCGATGGCGATCATTGTGTAGGCGTCTTTGTAGTTGACGCCGAGGGTCTTTGTGATAAAGACGAGGGCGTAGAACTGGCCTGTGTACCAGACGACGGCCTGTCCGGCAGTGGCGCCGAAGAGGGCGAGGGCGATGAGGGCCCAGTTACGACCACTGATGGCGGTGATAGGGGATTTTGAGGTCTTCCCTTCCCTCTTGAGTTTTGCGAAGAGTGGCGACTCCTTGAGGCGGATGCGGATCCAGAGGGAGAAGACGACGAGGACGAGCGAAAGGAGGAAGGGAATGCGCCATCCCCAGGCCTGGAAGGCGGGGTCGCCAAGCTGGACGCGGACCACCAGGACGAGGATGAGGGCGGCGAAGAGTCCCAGGGTGGCGGTGGTCTGGATGAAGCTGGTGTAGAGTCCGCGCTGGTGGTCTGGGGCGTGTTCGGCAACGAAGGTGGCCGAGCCGCCGTATTCGCCGCCCAGGGCGAGTCCTTGCAGGCAGCGGAGGCCGACGAGCAGGGCCGGAGCGAGGAGACCGACCTTCTGGTAGGTGGGGAGTAGTCCGATGCCAAACGTGGACAGGCCCATGATGCTGAGGGTTGCGATGAAGGTGTACTTGCGGCCGATGAGGTCGCCAACGTGACCGAAGAAGGCGGCGCCGAAGGGACGTACGGCGAAGCCGGCCCAGAGCGCTCCGAGCGAGAAGAGGAAGCCGGTGGCGAGCGAGCCGGGGAAGAACTGGCTGGAGAGCACGACGGTGAGGATGGCGTAGAGGTAGAAGTCATACCACTCGATGAGGGTTCCGGCGGAAGAAGCGAGGATGACATGGGTGAGGGAGGAAGCGCCTTCGAGTGCGGCCGAGCGAGCGGCGAGACTCGCGGCCAGGTTTTTTCCAGCGGCGGGAGTGGATGCCATGTTCTTGTGACCTCAAGGCAGACAGGTACACTTCCGGCTTGCTTCAGAAGCGCTCTGACTGGGTAAGTTGAATTGGGAGCTAACGATGAGGCCGGGCAGATGGGACTGTCAAGTTAATTTATTTTGACGGCGAGCGAGAATAGTTGTGCCCCAGCGACTGCGGGAAGGTGCGCAGGGACTGGGGCACTGAGACTTACGACTAGCTGGCGTGGCGCTGCTGGTGCCAGATCCAGGCGGTGCGGATGATGTCGTCGATCTGGGTGTAGCGGGGCTGCCAGCCGAGTTCGGCGATGGCTTTTTCGCTGGCTGCGATGAGCACGGCGGGGTCGCCGGGGCGGCGGGGGCATACTTCGACGGGGATGGGGTGTCCTGTGACCCGGCGGACCGAGTCGATGACTTCGCGGACGGTGAAGCCGGAGCCGTTGCCGAGGTTGTAGATGAGGCGATGGTCGGCGGCGCGGGGCTCTTCGAGGGCGGCGAGGGCGAGCAGATGGGCGTCGGCGAGGTCGGAGACGTGGATGTAGTCGCGGATGCAGGTGCCGTCGGGTGTGGGGTAGTCGTCGCCGAATATTTTAATGGAGTTACGGCGTCCGAGGGCGACGTCGAGGATGAGGGGGATGAGGTGGGATTCGGGCTCGTGGGCCTCACCGCGGGTGATGACGCCGGAGCCTTTGCCGCCGACTTCGGGAGCTCCAGCGACGTTGAAGTAGCGGAGGGAGGCGGAGCGGAGGCCGTGGACGCGATGGAACCAGGCGAGGATGTACTCGGTGAGGAGCTTGGATTCGCCGTATGCGTTGGTGGGCTTGAGTTTGGCGTCTTCGGGGATGGGCGCGACCTCGGGCTCGCCGTAGACGGCGGCAGTGGAGGAGAAGACGATGCGTTTTGGACCGCAGGCGAGGATGGCTTCGAGCAGAGCGAGGGTGGATGCGGTGTTGTTGCGGAAGTAGATTTCGGGTTTTTGCATGGATTCGCCGGCTTCGATGAGGGCGGCGAAGTGGAGAACCCCGTCGAAGGAAGCGTTTTCACTGGTGGCAGCGCGGAAAAGGCCCTCAATGCGGGCACGATCGGCGACATCGCACTCGACGAATTCGACACCGAGAGGGACCATGGCGCGTTTGGCATGGCAAAGGTTATCCACGACGACAACTTGATGGCCGCGTTCCACGAGCAGTTCCGCAACGGTACCGCCGACGTATCCTGCTCCGCCTGTAACCATGATCTTCATAAAAAAGTTTGACCTCGGGTGAGCGAATTGATTTAACTTTAGTCTATCAAGCAGGCGGGACAGTACTGAGGTAATCTATTAATACCACCCGAATAGGGATTACTGTTCGAAGACCGCTATACAGGCGGCAGGCTGCAGCAGGATTGACGGGCGAAGTTTTTCCGGGTGAAATCATCCTAGAGGGTGGCATCACGCGCGCCGGAGGGCCCCAGTGCAGATGGATTGTTGCTTCCCTCATTGCCTAGGTCGCAGCAGAGAGAAATGGTCCAAGGACTGTGCTTTCAACGAATCATGCTGTAATGCCACTACTGCCCATGAGTTTCCAGCATCAGCAGGCTATGGGGAGTTTGGTCACAACGATTAACCTGTCAAAACCTGGTGACTTCCTTCCCATACGGGTCACGCAGGGATTGATGAGTCTGAGCCCGGCTTCGGCCGGTAAACACGGGGCAAATAGCTCCGCGATTGAGGACTAAGGATATGTCATCGACCCCCTACGCGGGACGAGCACGTTTTGGTCTGCTGCCTGAGCCGGAGAGGAATCCGGCCTCAGTGATTACCAGCGCGATCATCAACTGCTCGATTATCGCCCTTTTTATTTTTCTGGGCACGCTTGCGCATCATGAGTTGGAGACGCGCAAGATGGAAAGCATGGAGATCGTGTTTCCGGTAAGCCCTCCGCCCGAGATCAAGGTGAAGGTGAAGATGCCGCCGATGCCGAAGGTGCCGGATGTGCCGCGGCCGGAGACGATCAAGATCGCGCTGCCGAAGATTTTGCTGGCCAAGCCGGAGCCGAAGCCGGAGATCAAAGAGCTTCCGATGGTGAAGGAGGCAGTGAATCTTCCGAAGATAGCTGCCAAGCCTCAGGTAGTGACTCTTGCGCCGCAGCCGAAGGCAGCAATGGCCAATGCGGCAGCGCCGGCACTTGTTCCGCAGCAGCATGTTTCGACGGCGCCGGTGCATTTTGGGTCTCTGAACGGAGTGACGCCTAACCCGAATGCAACGCGTCCGGCGACGATAGCGGCGATAGGCAATCCGTATGGCGGCAATAGCGGCCCGGCGAAGGCACCGCAAGGGATTGTGGGCTCGACGGGATTTGGGAATGGCACGCGGTCGGGTTCGAGCGCTGGGGTGGTAGGCAAGGTTGCCTCAGCGGGGATTCCTGGCGGAACGGGAACTGCGCCAGTTGCCTCTGCGGGCCGAGTTGCCTCAGCGGGAATTCCAGCGATGACTGCGCCGAGTGGAGCGCCAGCGATGGCGGCCCGGGCGGAGACCTCGACGACGCCGCCGGTTCTGATCAGCTATGCTAAGGCCGAGTACACCCATGAAGCGCTGGAGTTGAAGATCCAGGGTGAAGTGGTATTGCGCGTGACGGTGACCACCGGAGGAACGATGGTCGTGCAGGGAGTATTGCACGGACTGGGACACGGGCTGGACGATGCCGCGGTGCGGTCAGCGCCCACGTACCGCTTCAAGCCCGCGACACGAAACGGGCAGGCGGTTGATTACACGACGAACATTATTGTGAAATTCCAGACGGCTTAGCCCGATGGGCGAGAACAATTGCCTGCAGCAACCCTGCACCACACGCCCCGCAAGAGGGAGACCGGAGTGGGGGAATACGACGAAGAATCGAGACAGGAGCCTGAATATGAAGTTTTGCAAGACCTCCCTCCCCTTCCTGATGCTGGCGCTGAGCGTTATACCTGCGTTTGCCAAGAAGGAACCGAAGTACGAACAAGCGCACCAACTGACGGCGGAACAGGCTGCCCTGGTGGAAAAGGCAATTGCCCGCGAAAAGATTGTGATCAAGAACATTCAGCAGCGGACGCCGCTGGTGGAGACGTATATTCAGGACACGAAGCCGGATGTGAAGCTGTACGAGGTGCCGACGAGCGACACGTACATGCTGAGCCGGGTGGATTTTCACAAGACATTTACAGACAAGCCGTACTCCGTGAAGGGCAAGTCGCAGCATGGATTCTTCAAGGGTTCGTTGGCTGCGTTCACCAATATTGGCAAGGCGCTTCACCTGAACGGTGAGACGTATAACACGGATGGATTCATGGACATGATGTTCCTGGACCCATCGGGGTTTGACCAGCAGCACTATGTTTTCAGCTACGTTCGCCGGGAGTTTCTGGGCAGCGTGCGGACATGGGAGTTTGACGTTCATCCGAAGGTGAACGGTACGGGGCGGTTCAATGGCCGGGTGTGGATTGAGGACCAGGATGGCAATGTGGTCCGGTTCAACGGCTCGTACACGGAGAGCAAGAACGAAGACGCGAACAAGGAGTACTTCCACTTTGACAGCTGGCGTATGAACATGCAGCCGGATCTGTGGCTTCCTGTGGCGATCTATGTGGAAGAGTCGCAGCGTGTTGAGGGCCGCAAGGTAACTGGGTTGCGGGCGCAGACGCGGTTCTGGGGCTACAGCCTGACGTTGCCGACGCGGGAGAGCGAGAACGTGTCGGTGCAGGTGGAAGGGGCGGTGGACCAGAGCCCGGACTCGCAGGACATGACTCCGCTGCAGGCCAGCCGGATGTGGGTACAGCAGGCTGAGAATAACGTACTGGATCGGCTGGTCCAGGCAGGATTGCTGGCACCGCCGAGCGATTTCGACAAGACGCTGGAGCAGATTGTGATCAATCTGGAGGTTCCGAACAATTTGAACTTCCCGGACGCGGTGCATTGCCGGATTCTGCTGACGACGACAGTGGAAGCAACGACGGTAGGCAATACGATTCTGCTGAGCAAGGGCCTGATCGACACACTTCCGAACGAAGAGTCGATTGCCTCGGTGCTGGCGTTTGAGCTGGCACATGTGGCTCTGGGCCACCACATTGATACGCGATACGCTTTCAACGACCGGTTGCTGTTCCCGGACGAGTCGAGCTTCCAGCGGATCAAGATGAACCACTCCGACCCGGACAACGTGGATGCGGCAAAGGCAGCGAACACGTACCTTGCGAACTCGATGTACAAGGACAAGCTGGGCAATGCGGGGCTCTACATGGCACAGTTGGTGGAGCGTGGCCGGGTGTTGAAGCAGCTGAATTCGCCGCGGTTGGGCGACAGCCTTCTGAAGGCTGACGGCACAGCGTGGATGGGCGAACTGCAGAAGGGCGCTCCGAAGCTGAACCAGGACGATGTGACGCAGATTGCGGCTTTCCCGCTGGGCAGCTGGCTGAAGACGGATCCGTGGGATGACCATGAGCATATGCTGATGGCCAAGCGGTATGCTCCGTTGAATGCACGGGACAAGATGCCGTTTGAAGTGACACCGATCTACTTCAACCTGCAGCGTTATGACGAGGCTCAGAAGGCTGCACCGGCACCGGTAGTGCCGACAGCGACGCCAGCAGCTGCTCCGGCCCCGTCGGGGGGGCAGAACTAACATCTGTTTGGCCGGCCTTGGAGATGTTTCCGGGCCGGCTGAAGGGCTCCGCAGACGCGGAGGTCGAGGGATTTCAGGCATAGCCGGAAGGGATCTGTCCTGTAAGGGCCAGTGTCTTCCGGCTATTGTTTTTTCTGAAACACAGGGTGAGCATGACCGGACCCGCGCAGACAGGATACCGATGAAACGAAGAAGTACCGGATTGACGATTGCTCTGCTGATGGGGATTTTGGTGGCTGGCGGATTTCGGCTTGAGGCGCAAGTGGCGGCGGCGGCGCAGAAGTCGCCGATATCGCTGAGCGTGGGCGGAATGGTATCCGGCTTTGACCCGGACTTTGGTCCGAATCGGCTGGGAGGGGTGGGCGGGTTTGTTGACCTGCGGGTGTTTCATGGGCTGGGAATTGAGGCAGAAGGCCGTTGGCTGCGCTTCCACCAATACCAGAGCATTCACGAGGACAACTACCTGATTGGTCCCCGGTACCAGATGCCGCATATCTGGCGGGCGATGCCCTACGCGAAGGTGTTGGTGGGCTACGGCAAGATGAATTTTGAGTACAACTATGCCTATGGACAGTACACAATGCTGGCGGTGGGTGGCGGTGTGGACTTGCGGGTTACGCGACGGATCAATTTGCGCGCCTTTGACGTGGAGTACCAGGATTGGCCGAAGTGGTCGCAGCCGCTGATTTCGCCGACGACGGCACTGTATCCGTTTGGGATAAGCGCGGGCGTAAGCTACCGGGTTTTCTAGTATCCGGGTTGTGGAGGCGCATTGGCGGGTTGATTTCATCGTCGCGGTATTGCGCAGGGTGAGTTTGCCGGGTGAACTAGGGCCTGTTCCCACTCCCTGAGTAGTGGCGACGGGAGCGGAGTTTTCCTCAGTTCAAGAAGCGACGAGTGCGCTGTAACTGGTTACTGAAGCGAGGAGCGACGCAGACATGGGGAAAACTGGCTCCGTCCCTGTGGGTTGCGGCGCAAATCTGTCCATACTGCGTTCTCGCCCTCGGCGGAGGGGTCGCCACGGCTCTCGGACTCGGCCCTGTGTGCCCAGAATTGCTTGGCCCGATTTTCGCTCGCAACGCCATCCATCCAGGTAATGTGAACAGGCCCTAGTCTTCGGTAACTGGTAAACGGTAGTTGACATCTCAGACTCAGCGCAAGTGGGCCGATGAGGAGACTGGGGAACAGGCCGGGATGCGCAAAACTCAGGGGGTAATGACCAACCGCTTATACTTCAGCGACTTGAGCGAGGGCGATTTGTTGAATTCTGCCCGGAGAGAGTCAGAAGTAACACTAACGATGTAGATGACTGAGCCAAAACAGGGCTTGACCATGGCACAGACAAGGGTAAGACTGTATACAGTTGTTTGCACCCACATTTGAATGCGATACGCTAAGTGCCACGAAACTGAGTTGGCAGCGAGAAAGTTTTCGCATCTTGAGATGCACTGATGTTGGCGGCAAGAGAAGGAGACTTGAGCAAGATGATCCGTATCGGACTGTTCTCAGAAGACAGGAAGCTGTTCCCCCTGCTCGCGTCGGCTCTGGGGAAGGAGTTCCAGATATCGCTGCACTGTACAGAGGAGTCCCTTCGCGACTCGGTTGGCTCAGAGGAGTGCGACATTGCGGTGCTGGACATGGACACGAATCACGGATCACTTGGAGACCGGATTGAGGCGGCGCGGAGAATTGTTGGCGCTGGAATTCCTTCGGTAGTGATGGCGGATGACGGTCAGCGGTCGACGGCGACCGAGTTGGTACGGCTGGGAGCGCATGGATCTTGCCGGAAGCCGCCGGCGATTCGGGATTTGAAGGCGCTGCTGGTTCGGACGTACGACAACATTTGCATCAAGCGGAAGCTTGAGAATACCCAGCAGCAGAATGAAGAAGCGGCGCGGTGCGACCGGATGATCGGCGATAGCTCGGCGATGCACCAGGTGTATGACCTAGTACGGCGGGTGGCGGACCTGAACGCGTCGGTGCTGGTAACGGGCGAGAGCGGAACAGGTAAAGAGCTGATTGCCAGCGCGATCCACAATATCGGCAACCGGAATGGGCGTCCGTTTGTGGCGGTGAGCTGCGGAGCTATTCCGGAGACACTGATTGAGAGCGAACTATTTGGACACGAAAAGGGCGCGTTTACGGGCAGCAATGGACCGCGCGAGGGATTTCTGGAACAGGCCGGAGATGGCACGATTTTTCTGGACGAGATCGGCGAGCTTAGCCTGAGCGTGCAGGTGAAGCTGCTGCGGGTGCTGCAGCAGCGGGAGTTTGCGCGGCTGGGTTCGAGCAAGCTGATTCCACTGAAGGCACGGTTGATATTTGCCACGCACCGTGATTTGAGCGAGATGGTGGCGGAGGGCAAGTTCCGGCAGGATTTGTTCTACCGGATCAACGTGATTCGGATTGACGCGCCGGCGCTGCAGGACCGGAGTGAGGACATTCCGGGGCTGTCGATGCACTTTTTGCGCAGCTATTCCGAGCAGTTTGAGAAGCCGATGACGGGCATCGATCCGCGGGCGATGGCGCTGCTGAAGCAGTACAGCTGGCCGGGCAACGTGCGCGAGCTGGAGAATGTGATTCAGCGGGCGATCATCCTGGCGCATGGCGAGACGATTCGTGCGGAAGATCTGCCGCGGACGATCCATGAGCAGGACGTGGTGAGCATTGACGAGTTCCACGCGCCAGGGACGTTTGACCTGAAGCTGCGGGACTACAAGGTGAAGCTGGCGGTGGCGGCGGTGCGAGAAAACAACGGGAACAAGACGCTTGCGGCGCGGAGCCTGTGCATTTCGCGGGCGTACCTGCACCGGCTGATCCGTCTGGGCGACCATGAGGGTCTGGAGAGTGATGCGATGCCGGAAGACGAACGGGAAAGCTCGGATATCGCGATCGCGTAAGGCAAACGACAGAGACAGAAACGGGGCGCGTGGAGGAGAACTCCATGCGCCCCGTTTGCATTGGCGAGCTGTTCGGGGAGGGCGGCTACAGCTTGTTGTATTTGCTGACGGTGTCGAAGGCGGTGGCTCCGGTCAACGAGCCGACGGTGCTGGTAGCGAGGTTGAAGATGAGATGGACAACGGTGACCTGGCGGCCTTTGATGGGCGGGAAGTTGACCTTGCATGCGGCCCACAAGTGGGGGACGAGCTTCCAGGAAGCGAGCGTGCCGCCGACGACCTCGGAGCTGGCGAGGAAGAGCTCGTAGATGCGGTCTTCGCTGGGAGCGCGGTAGAGGCGGAAGGTGAGTTGTCCGGGGAAGAGGAAGGCAGCGGTGAGCCCGAAGAAGCGGCCGCGATAGGCCGCCTGGTTGATGTCGGGATTTGGCCTGGTGGAGGCTTGGAGGACGAGCTGGGAGGTTGCCGCCTCAGTGACCGCGGGGGAAAAGGGGCTCATGGTCAGGCGGTTTGCCCAGTAGAGGCGTAGATCCATCGTGACCTGCTTGGAGTACTTGGCTCGGAGAATCTCAAATGGAACGGGAGCAACCTTGAGGTACTCGGACATGGCGAAGGCAGGAGCAGTGAGCCTGGAGCGCGTGAGTTCCATGAACTTATTGCGTAAGGTGAAGGCATCGTGAGAGATGGCCCAGTGATGCTCAATGGCGCCGATCTCGAACCTGAGCCTCAATTGCTCCGCGACGCGAGCCAGAGGATTGATGTATTGGGAGATGCGAGCGTTGGAGTCCCAGAAGCTGAAGGAAGCAGCGATGGAGATTCCGGAGGGAATGAAGGAGAACTTGCGGAGGAAGGAGTCGTCGACCTTCGTCAGCTGTTGAGGCGGGGGTAAGGGGGAGGGACTGCTCATGGAAATGGCTCCTTTGGCTGGGGGGAAGGACAATCAAACGGAGACAGATGGACGATGAGGCTGGGTGCCGCAGCGGGAAACTGGGGCGAGGTTGTGAACCTTTCCGATTACCAAAATCTGGAACACGCGCACAAGAGTAACTTCATTCTGGCATGATTCGCAAGGAATGATTGGGGAATCTCGATGGGCGGGCAGGGAAATTGTGCTGTGAGGGAGGCACGGAAAAGGGCCGCAGGATGAGGTTTGCCCCTGCGGCCGCTGAAGGATATGAGGGTTGGATCAGCTGTGCGTGGTGCCGGGAGCGGGCTTGTGCGGTGTGTCCTGCGGATCTGTGTTTGTGGCGTAGTACTGGAGTTGGACGCGACGGCCGCGGGTGCCGAAGCGAGGGTGCTTGCGCAGGCCGATGCGGTGGGCGAAGAAGTCCAGGGTGGTGCGGAGAACGCCGAGGCCGTAGGTAACGGAGCGGCGGAAGTTGATGGACGAGGCTTCCTTGAAGTACTTGGTGGGGCAGGAGATTTCACCGATGTTGAAGCCGAAGGCGACGGCCTGGGCGATCATCTGGTTGTCAAAGACGAAGTCGTCGGAGTTTTCCAGCAGCGGGAGGGTTTCGAGGAGTTCGCGGGAGAAGGCGCGAAAGCCGGTGTGATATTCCGAGAGCTTGACGCCGAGGAAGAGGTTCTGGAATGCGGTGAGGAGGCGGTTGGCGACGTATTTGTAGCGTGGCATGCCGCCCTTGAGCGCGCCACCACCGAGGATGCGGGAGGCCAGAACCATGTCATAGACGCCACTGGCGACCATGCCAGCCATGGCAGGGATGAGCAGCGGAGTGTACTGGTAGTCGGGATGGACCATGACGACGATGTCCGCGCCGGCAGCGAGTGCCTCACGATAGCAGGTTTGCTGGTTGCGCCCGTAGCCGTAGTTTGCGTCGTGGATGAAAGTGTCGACGCCGAGGCTCTTGGAGAGCTCCGCTGTGCGGTCGGTGGAATTATCGTCGACGAGGATTTTGATATCGACGATGTCAGTGAACTCGGCGACGGTTTTTTCCAGGGTCTTTTCGGCGTTGTATGCGGGCATGACGACCGCGACGCGCTTTCCGTTGATCATGGTTTTGCTCCTCCGCGGCGATAAGGCGCCAGATGCGCCGGAAACGCGGACACTCACTGACTATTATCGCGCCGGGATGGGGTGGAAGCCCATACCACTTTGGAGCGACGGGGACGAGGAAGCTATTCGGTCACCGTGTTCGGCACAGCGTCAGGGGCGTTTGGCCGGCATCGCCGCCAGTAAACGGCGAGATAGAAAACCCCCATTAGGAGCATGGCCAGGGGAGCGGGGCGGGCGAGAAGGACCGTGAGCAGCTTGTCGCCGAGGCTGGAGAGGGTGGTGTGCAGGTGATAGTCGTAGACGGCGAGCAGTTGCATGGGTATGTCGCCGGTAAGCAGGGTCCCGACGAGCTGAACGGCGAGAGCCAGCCACGCGGTAATACCCCCTTCTGCCCAAAGCATGGCGCAGGCGGGAAAAGTGAGCAGCAGAATGCGGGAGTCGTGCTGACGATGGTAGATGGGGAGCATGGAGAGTGCGGTAATGGCGGCAATGCCCAACGAGGCACGCGACCAGTTGGGCCTGTTGCGGAGAGTGATCCAGGCCCATAAGAGCAGGAAAGGCGCGCAGAAAAGCTGTGCGGCGCGATTATAGAAGGCGGGATCGTCCTTAAAGACAGCAAAGACAGTTTGCAGGCTGACAACCATGGCACCGTGAGAACGGGGTACGACAGTGGCAGGTCCTGGGTCATTGAGGCTTCCGGGGCCAGAGATGATGTGCAGGTTGGCCTGCATTTCCGGAATCCAGCGGGGAGCGACAGCGGAGACCCAAAGAATGCCGGGAAGGCCGAGGAGTACGGTGACCGCGAGGACCTGCCAGGCGCGCTTGCGGTATTGGCCCCCGGCGAGCAGGAAGTATAGCCAGATGAGGCCGGCAACGTGGGGTTTCATCTCCAGGCTGATGGCGAAGCAGACGAGTCCAAGGGGAATCAGGCGGTTGCGGAGGATGCACCAGACACCGATGACGCAGAGGCTGACGGAGATTCCGGCAGCGTTCCCGACCTCGATGAGGAGTTCGCTGCCGCAGAGGAAGAGGGCGATGAGAGCTCCGCCGAGAATGGGGGCGGAATGCGCGCAGAGCCGCCACATGAGATAGGACGCAGTGAGGAAGGTGACGGCGATGGCCGACATCCAGAGGGTGGAGGCCAGTCCCCAGGACCAGATAGCGAAGGGGACGATGAAGGGGAAGGTCGTGGGCAGGTTGACGTAGAGGGTGACGACGCGGCGATGGACGGGGGGAGTGGAGGCGTAGTCCGACGATTCGGCCTGATAGACACGACCAAGGTCCGCCTCGTTGTACGGGTCGTGGTGCTGGAGCAGGCAGCGTGTGCCATAGTAAACGCCCTTCAGGTCGACGTTGGCGACAGTGGCCAGACGCTGGAGGGTAAGACCAAAGAGCAGGAAAAGCGCCGCCCCAGCCGTGAAAAGCCACAATCCCTTGCGCTGCGCAGCGGTCATCGTTCTGGTTACTCCGTCGCCCAGTGGGGGCGAGGTTGCGGGCGGGCACCTAGCGGGCGGGGACAGTCACGCTTGGCGAGCCGGTGTAAGGGGTGAGGCGCACTGGGGTAGTGTCTGGCTCGACGAGCCAGACAGTGCGTCCGCTGTAGTGGTCGATGAGCTGCTGATTTTCCGCCGGGGTCATTTCGCGGGCCCAGAGGACCTTGGTGCCTTCCAGGTCTGCGCCGTTGTATACCCACTCGCGGGTTGGCTCGTGGCCGGGTTCGTAGTGAACGATGGCGATTTGGCGGCCAGGCATTGCGGCGAGTTGGGCGGCGATGGCTGCCCGCTCCTGGCCGAAGTTACCTGGGCCAATCCAGGTGCCGGCCCAGGTATTGCTGGGCCACTCTGAGATCTGGACTCCGAGAGGGCGGGCTGCGAGGCGAAGCCCGACCATGACGATACAGGCGATGACCAGCAAGCGAACTATCAGGATTCCGGTGGGCTGCCCACCGGCTTGCCAGACGCGCATATGACGCATGGCCTGGAGTCCCAGGGCGTAAAAGACGGCTGTAAAGACAGCCATGTAATGAGGGACGAGGAAGATTTCGATGGCCATGCCGATGGCAAAGACAGCGAGGGCGACGATCAGGAACCGGGTGCGTCGATCTTTCAAAACACGCATGGAAAAGATCAGAGGCGGCCAAAGAGCAATCGCCGCGAAAAAGAGGAATGAGCGTAGGCCCTTGGTGAGGGTAATTTCGGCGAGGCCGGAGGGAGTCCAGACGTTCTTGATGACGCCCATCTCGTATTTCTCATAGAAGCCGCGGATTTCGGGGAAGCGGTATGTTGGCTCGGGGCGCGGCTTCTGCCAGATGTAGTAGGGGACGTAGGCGTACTGGGCGCGATTGAGTGTGTAGGGCAGGGTGGTCGGGCTGCCGAAGTTGCGCGCGTCGAAGTAGCCGAGCCAGGCGATGCAGGCGACGATGAGCAGGAGCGGGACGGCAGCAGTGCGAGCCAGAGCGGCGGTGGTGGGGCGGCGCTTTCCGCGGAAGATCCAGAGAAGCAGGGCGACGAGGACGGGCAGGCAGAGCAGGACGCCCTCATAGGGTCGACTGAGGATGAGCAGAATGATGCCGATGGCGAGCCAGAGGGCGTCGCGGTGGCGGAGATGGCGCTTGAGGCGGGGAAATGCGCCGAGGACGAGGGCTCCACCGAGGACGGCGATCATGCCGGCGCCTGTGTAGGTATTGATCCAGTAGCTGAAGAGGCCGAGGCGGAGGACGAAGAGGAAGCCGCCGAGCAGAGCCCAAGTGGGCGGCAGCCAGGCCTGGAGCATCCAGCAGAGGGCGGCGGCGGCAAATGCGGTGAAGAGCAGCAGGCCTAGCCAGGGAATGCCGACGGTGACCTGGCCGAGGGCGAGGACGAGGCCATCGGCAGGGAAATACATGGAGCCGTAGGTGGGGATGAGGCTGATTTGCAGGCTCTCGAAGTGTTGCCAGAGAGCGGGTGTGGGGTTGGCGAGGCGACCGTGGGCGAAAGTATCGGCGGAAAGCAGGAAGCTGAAGTCGTCGGGAATGAAGGGCTTGGGGATGGGGAGGATGGGCAGAATGGCGAGGCGGAGGAGCAGTTCGGTGAGGCCGACGACGAGGCCGGCGACCCCGCGACGATGGGCCAGGCGGCGGAAGGCGCGTTCGATGGGAAGAAAGAGTCCAGAGCCCAGGCGGGGAGCGGCAAAAGGCAACAGCACGGCGAGCAGGACAAGTGCTCCTTCAAGGAAGAACAGGCTCAAATGCTGCTGCTCGGGCTGGGCGACGATCATCGGAACTCCCTAGGTGTGCTGGGGTTGGTACGGCTTACCCGGCGCTGGATTGTGCGGCTACTTCCCTGCCCAGATGGGCACGGGGACTTGGGCTAATTCTTTCAAAGGATACGGGGTTAAGAGGGCTGGAGTCTTGTCGGGCTCGAGCAGCCATGCGGTACGGCCATTATAGTGGCGGATCAGCTGCTGGTTGGTGGCGGGGTCCATTTCGCGGGCCCAGAGGACTTTGGAGTGGTCGAGATCGGCGGAGTTGTAGACCCACTCGTCGGCTGGGTAGTGGCCGGCGCTGTAGCGGACGAGGACGAGTTGGTCGCCGGGGAGGTGGGCAAGGTCGGCCTGAACCTGGGCTCGTTCCGTGCCAAAGTGGCCTGGGCCGTACCAGAAGAGGGTCCAGGCGCCGACGGGAAACTGGACGAGCGGGATATGGAGCGGGCCGGCCAGGGCGCGGGCGGCACCGGTGAGCAGGCAGACGGCGACGAGCAGGCGGGTGAGGGTGAGTCCAGTGGGTTTGCCCTCAAGACGGACTTGGCGAAGATGACGCATGGCCTGGAGTCCGAGCGCGTAGAGGGCCGCGGTGAAGGGTGCGAGATAGTGGGGCACCATGAAGATTTCAATGGACATGCCGGCGACCATGAGGGCGACGACAAGGAGCAGAAAGCGAGTGCGGCGGTCGCGGACGACTCGGGCGGCCATGATGAGCGGCGGCAGGAGGGCGAACCCTGCGTAGAAGATGGCGGCGAGGAGGAACTTGCGCGGAGTGACGGTGAGGAATCCAGAGAGCGAGTGCACGGCGGTGTGCACGGGCAGCTCCATCTCATAGTAGAAGCGGCGCATGACGGGGTGGTGGTAGCCGGGGTCGGGGAGTTGAGGCTGCCAGACGTAGTAGGGAGCGACAGCGTACTGGGCTCGATTGAGGGTGTAGGGCAAAGTGGTTGCGTGGCCGAAGGCGCGGAGGTCGTAATAGCCGAGCCAGGCGACTGCGCAGGCCACGAAAGCGAGCGGCAGGGCGGTGCGGCGAGCGACCAGGGCCAGCGATCGGCGGCTGCCGACGAGCCAGATCAGGAAGCCGGCGAGCACGGGTATACAGAGCAGCAGACCTTCATAGGGGCGGCTGAGGACGAGAATGGCGATGCCGATGGCCATGATCCAGGCATCGCGCATGCGCTGGTGTCGGCGGAAGCGGGGGTAAGCGCCGAGGACGAGAGCGCCGGCAAGCGCAAGCAGAGATGCGCCCTGAAAGGTGTTGATCCAGTAGCTGAAGAGGCCGAGGTGGAGCACGGCGATGAGTCCACCGAGAAGCGCCCAGGTGGAGGGCAGCCAGGCCTGGAGCATCCAGCAGATGGCGGCGGACATGAGGGCGGTAACCAGCATTTGGGCCCACCAGGGATTGCCGAAGATCAACTGTCCGGCAGCCAGCAACAGGCCCTGCCCAGGGAAGTACATGGACTGGTAGCTGGGCAGCATGGTGATGTGAATGCTTTCGAAGGGCATCCAGATGGCTGGGGTGGGATTGGTGATGCGACCGTGGGCGAAGGTGTCGGCGGCGAGCAGGAAGCTGAAGTCGTTGGGAACGCTGGGCAGGGGGATGGGGATGAGTGGCAGCAGAGCGAGGCGGAGGAGCAGATTGGCCAGGCCGACGAGGGTGACGGCCATAGTAGGGCGGTGGGCAATCGATGCGAGCGAGCGCTCGATGCGGGGAAAGAAGGAGAAGCCGAGGCGTGGCCATCCGATGACGAGCGCGCAGACGGCAAGCGTCATGCCTCCCTCAAGGAAGGGCAGGATAAACCCATTCTGGTGAGGGGGGGTGGGCAGCATGTCTACCAGCATACCTGTGGGACGGCCGCATTGGTTGGGCGGCAATGGAAGAAGTGCCTGACGCAGTGCGAAGTGCGTTGAATGGGGAAGCCACGCGCAACACTTCGCCGGAGATGCGGCCCAGACTAGGAGACCTGGGTGAGGAAACTGCCCATTTTACTGAAGGTGATGGAGACGTTGGTGGCGACGCCCTGCATGGCAACTACGGAGCCGAAGGCAATGAGCGAGACGACCAGCGCGTACTCGATGAGGTCCTGCCCGCTTTCGCCAGCCAGGAAGATCATGAGTCGTGTTGCTGCGTTCTTCAACTTGGTGGGCATGGGATCAGGTCCTTAAGGAAATGGATGCCAAACAGGCCTGGAAAAAAGACGGGGTCGACCAGGCATTCTGCGTTGATCGACCGGATGAGAACTAGACGGTGGTGGTCAGAGTAGTTCCAACGCTGCTGAAAGCAATGCTTATCTTGTTGGCCACGGTCCGCATCGAAGCAGTTGCACCAAAAGCTATCAACGCGACCACGAGTGCATACTCAATGAGGTCTTGAGCATCCTCGTTTTCCAGCAACTGGACCATTCGGATGTGAGCATTCAACAGGATATCGTACACAATAGGGACCCTTGCAATCGGAACTAAGCTGGTGGGTTGGCTCGCTCGGAGACGGTGGATTGATTCCAGAGAAGTAGAGCATAGTGGAGAGCCGAAGCTCTCCACTACACTTCCCAGCAGGGATGAAGCGAACAGGGCACGGAATGCGCCCCATTGTTGTACCCCGAACTAGACGCTGGTGGTCAGGGTGGTGCCGATGGAGCTGAACGCGGTGCTGATCTTGTTGGCCAAGGTGGACATGGCAGCCGTTGCGCCGAAGGCGATGAGGGCGACGACGAGCGCGTATTCGATCAGATCCTGACCTTCTTCGCTCGAGAGCAGATTCTGCAGCTTGATTGCATTGATCAGATAGAAGTTCTTCATGGTGGTATTCTCCCCGCTAGATTTTTGAGTTTGCCTCAGCACTGGGCTGGACTTGCCTATTTATTAGCAACTGGCGTGCCAAACTTTCGAGATTATTTATCCTTTATTTTCAATCACTTAGGTGTATACAACTTTGGTGGAATGTAGACGTGCGTTTACAGATTGAGATTTTCTCGCCGCAGGCGGTATACACAAATATCAAAAAGTTACCTTGGTTGTAGGTGAGTCGGAGGGAAATTTGCAACAGCGGAATCTAGTTTGGGAAATGGCTCCCAAAACAGTAAAAATAGTGCAGAAACATAACCAAAAATGCACCGAAGAAGTGTCATTCCGGTACTTTTGCGAGGTGTTGTGATTACTTTTGCGATATGACTTCGCGAGCCCGGGAAAGACCTTTGGACGAGGGATCGCAGTAGCGATGGGAGATGTTTGTTTTGTGCGCTTTAGCCGTCTTGGAGCGGAGCCGTCCACCGGGCCAGGCGGCGTGCGGCAACGATGCTTCCGAAGGCAAGCAGCAGCGCGGCAAGGACATCGACGAGGTAATGCCAGCCTGTGGTCATGGTGGAGAGGACAATGCCGGCGCAGAGCACAGTGGCGGGAATCCTGAGCCATCGAAAGCCCCACAAGGCGGCGACCGAGAGGACGGCCCAAAGGACATGGCAGGAAGGGAAGCAGACGATTCCTACACCCTGCGCGATGCCGGTCTGGCGGAGTTGGAGGAGGTCACGCTGGCACTCGACCTGAAGCGGGCTGGGGGTGAACTGGTGGGGGAACCAGGGACCGACGGCGGGCAGCAGAAGGAAGACCACCCCAACGATAGACAGGGCGACGAGGTTGGCGAGCAGGTATTCGCGCGCCTGACGCATACCCAGGAGAGCTGGAGCGAGGACTGCGACCATCATGAGCGGCTGCAGGAGGAAGTAGACATGCTCCAAGGGCGCTGCGATGCCCGCGTGCTGAGCCCAAGCCATGAGAGCGGGGCTGTGAAAGCCGAGAGCATGGTCCATGGAGCGAAAGAGATCATCCTGCAGAGGCAGGCTGATGCGGCCGGCGGTGAGGAAAACCAGGCGCAGGAGTTGAGACATGACCAGGCAGTAAGGGATGACCAGCACAGCATCGCGCTTGGCATATTGACCTTTCTGGTGCCAGTACGCTGGGAGTGGGGAGACCATGGCGGCCAGGACAAGAGCGCCAAGTATCGGACCGCTGACATCCTGTACCTGGATGGTGTGGGTGGCGAGTGAGATGGCGCCGATGAGCGCGGCGATGAGTGATGCGCTGCCCATAAGTAGATGAAAGCGGGCGGAGGGGTTGCGCAGCAGAGTTGCGCTAGTCATTGTGAACCTCAGGACTCGACGTTTCAGCTTCGGGCTGTTGGGTACTTAGGTGGAGTAGTTCCAGGCGGTCTCCGACGGACACCTGGGTGCGCTCGATGGTGCCGGCAGCCAGTTCCAGAATGGAGTGGGCCGACAAGCAGATGGAGAAACGCCAGGCAGGAACGTTGCGGCAGAGTTTGCGAACTTTGCGGGAGGTGTCGAGGTAGATGAGGTCGATGGGGAAAGCCATACCGATGGTGTGGACTGACTCGCACGGGACAATCCATAGGCCTTCTTCCGGAGCGAGGGCAGTGTGACCGAGGAGGCCCTTTCGACGGCTTGCGCTATCTCCGGCGACCTCGACGGATGCGGCGACGAGGTTGCCACGAGTGAGGTTCTCCACGCGCACTTTTGCCAGCGGCGCAGGGGTCCGCTTTGGGCCAAGGGTTTGCTCAATCAGCCGCGGAAGCTTCATCACACTCCACCTGAGATATCTTCCATTGTCGCAAACAGGGGTGGCATCGCGGGGTAAAAAGGAATGCGGCTGCGATCAGTCCCGAAGGATGAGCGCAGCCGCGGGGTGTGTTCTGGTAACTATTTTGGTGAGGATGAAACGACCGCTGGGCCGGTTCCGGTGCCGCCGAAGCTGCCGGAAGTGCTGGTACTGGACTCGATTTGCAGGGGCTGCTCAGGCTGCAAGGATTCGATAAGTTTCTCGATTGGAATGGTCTCCTGGGCGGGCGGCTGCGGCGCGAGTCCTGTGGCTTGTGCGCCAGGGGTGGTCATGGGGATGTTGGAGTTGGAGGGCAGGAACGGGGTGGGGTAGTTGAGCGAAGGCAGGGGTGCACCTGCCTGCATGGGCCCGACTATCTCCGGGGTGACAATGACGATCAGCTCGGTGTTGGTCTTGGAGCGGGTGATCGACTGGAAGAGCTTGCCGAGAATAGGAATGCTGCCGAGGAACGGAATCTTGGAGAAGGTCTCAGTTTCGCGGTTGTCGAGCAGTCCGCCCAGGGCGAAGCTTTGCCCGGAGGCGAGTTCGACTTCCGTGCGGACCCGGCGCAAGTCGATGGCCGGAATGTTGAAGCCGGAGATAGTGAGTCCGTTGGCGAAGTCGAGGGAGCTGACTTCTGGAGCGACCTGGAGGCGGATGGTGCCGCGCGGGGTGATCGTGGGGATGAAGTTGAGGCGGACGCCGAACTCTTTGAAGGCCACGGTGACGCCGCCGCCGGACGAACCAGTCCCCTGGAGGACGGGATAGGGGAACTCGCCACCGGCGAGGAAGCTGGCTTCCTTGCCGTCCTGGGCGAGCAGGTTGGGCTCAGCGAGGATTTCAGCAAGCTGCTTGGTTTCAAGGGCCTGGATGCTGGCGCCGAGGTTGAGGTCGGGGCGGAAGATCATCAGTTCGAGGGCGTTGGCGATGCTTACGGTGGCGGGCGCACCCGTGCTGGGCAGCGTGATCGTGGGTGCGGAGCATGCCTGAGTGCCGACGCCCCCGACCGAATTTGCGGCGCCTGTGCTGAAGAGGTTCCAGCAGAGGTTCCTGGCCACAGTGCGGTCCACGCTTGCGAACTTTACCTTGAGGAGGATTTGGGTGGGGGCCGCGGGTGCTTCGGCGTAGAGCAGGTTGACGACCTTGCCGAGTGTGGAAGCGATCTGGACCGCACGATTGGAGCTGTTCAGGTCCTTGACGGTGCCGCGCAGGAAGACGCTGCTGTCATCGGTGGTGACGTCAATTTTTTGACCTGGGAGCTCGATGTCGAGCTGGCGGCGGATGAGTCCAAGTTTGTCGCTGGTGAGGTGGCGGGGGGAACGAACGACGACATTGTAAAACTGGCGACCACCGTTAGCGAGCCACACGATGAGGCTGGTTTCGCCGGGAGCTTTACCGACTACGAGGGCTTCCGTGGGGCTGATGACGCTGACTTCGCCGATATCTGCGGCACCGAGTGAGATGCGGCGGATGGGCTGTTCGAGATCGATGAGGACGGATTTGCCGACGGTAACGTAGAGGTCGTTTGCCGAGTCCTGGACTTTCTCCTGGACTGGGCTAGCGGCAGGGGTGGCGGCGGGCGGCGCCTGGGCAGAAGCTGACAAGCTCAGGCTGATCGCAAGAGACCACACGAGGAGGCATGGGACGAGGATGGATGCTTTGGCTCTCACTGTTTGCTCTCGCTTGCGTTGAATTTTGCTTCGCTGCGCTTATTTCCGTTCATGACCTCAACGACAAAGCCAGTGTCCGGCTTGGGCTTGGCCTGAGCGATGCCTTTTTTGATGGGCATGGCGTTTCCGGAAAATATCTCAGACATTGCGCTGCCCGGCGGCTTGGAGATCTGCGTGTCGAGCGGGTTACGGAGAATGAGCTGAATTCTGGTCTGGGCGCTGGCCAGGGTTAGCTCCTCAGCCTCATCGGGAGAAACCAGAAGGTTGACGACCTGCACCTGCTGGGGCTTGCCCTCGGCATCCTTCTGGATATCCTGGCCGGCGGAGAGGACTTCAATATTCTGCAGCAGGGTACGGACCTGGGTGCCGAGCTTGGCCTGTTCCTGATCGGGGGGATTGCCGGAGATAAGCACATCGACGTGCTGACCGGGAGTGACGAAGCCGGCGACACCGATCACCTCATCGACCTTGACTGCGATGGCTCGCTTACCCTGCGGGATGGTGGCGGCAAGACCACCGCCGGAGCCGGCGGCGGCAAGACGGCTGTCGACAATCGCCTCGCCCTGATTGATGGGAGCGATGACGCCACGGCCGACGGCATCCTCCTGCTTGAGAATTGCTCCCTTGGGCAGAGTGCCCTGGATTACGGTCCAGCCGAGATCAGCGGGGCGGAGCACGCTGCCCAACTTGATATCAGTCGCCGCGACCACGACGCGAACTCCCTGTGCCTGGGTTTGCACGGGAGCCAGACGATTCACCAGCGCCTTGTACACCAGCCAGCTGCAGCCGGAGGCGACGACAAACGCTATAACCATAATTGGCAGCAGTCTTTTCGGCATCCCAAGATCCATCCGATTTTGCCTGTTTTCAGGGGTTAAGTCATAACCCTGCGGCAAATCTGGTCTGATTCTAGCAACAAAGACGGAGAGCACCTGCTTATCTATGCCGGTTTAAGGCAGGGGGTACCAAAATATAAACATCTGCGCCCAAATGTATTCATTCGGACACATTTTCCCATGGCAAGGCTCAAGTTTCTCCGTCGCTGGCCCATCGGAGGCGCGGGGGAGAGTCGCAAGTTCGGAGACTGTGGAAATGTCGTACCGTCAGTTCAGCGCTGGCGACAGCTACAATCGAGGCAGCTTCGGCTCAGGCTGCATGGCGTGAGACCCGCAGGCAAATGGCAGCGTAGCGACGTAGAAGGATATATCGCGAGATGAGCCGAGCCCCGATCACGACGCTCTTTGCGGAGGTTTCGACAGCAGGCCGCGGACCCTCAGGGTTTGCCGTGTCGGTGGCCGTGCATTGCCTGGTGGGTGGTCTGGCACTGTATACGTGGCAGCACTCGCCGCGGATTCTGGAACCGGACATCGTGGAAGAGCTGCCCGTTCGTCTGCTGACGCTGAATCGCCCTCTGATTCCGCATCGGGACTATGGGACGTGGGGGAGTCCGGGGAATGCCATGGCGCGGATTGTTCCGCAGCACAGCTCGGCTGGCGGACGCAAGGCAGCCACGGCGCATCCTCACATGGACGAGCGGGTCAGGGTGGCAATCCAGACACTGGTAGACCCCAACGTGCCGACCCTGGAAGTGCTGAAGAAACTGACTCCGCTGCCCAAGGTGGTGCTTTGGAGCCCTGAGCCTATTCGGGTGAAGGAAGTGACACCTGCTCCGCCGCAGCCAGTCACCGCGGCCGATGTGAAGCCTGCGCTGACGCCTCCGAATCATGAGCTTGAACTTTCCGACATCCAGATTTCGCAGGCTCCGGGAGCTACGGAGAAGCTGGCTCTGGCGCCCAGTTCGACAGCGCCGTTGACCGTTGTTCGTCCCAAGGTTGTGCAGCAGGCACCGGAGACGGCAACGGTTCCTGAGAAACAACCGACTCCGGTGGCCGTAGTGTCCATTACCGACGTGGATTTAGCGAAAGGGACGACTGCGCTGCCGCCGGCCAACCAGGTGGCTTCGTCGAAGGACACCGACTCCGTTCATGCGGGCCGGGCGATGACGGGCGCCACAGACCGGAACGTAAACCCGGTGCGCACGGATGCCAGGAACGGCAGCGGCCAGAACGCCGGGGATCACGGCAATCTGGCGGGAAGCGGCGACGGCTTGATTGCCGCAGTTTCGAAGGTTCCCTCCGCGGCCCCCGGCGCAGGCGCCTTGAACCCGGCGCATACGCAACTGGAAGGCAATAACGGGACCGGCAACTCCGGGCTGGCCACTGAGGGGACCGATACGGGTGTGCATGTTTCGCTGCCGCCCAATGGCCACTTCGGCGCGGTGCTGGTGGGCAGTTCGCTCTCTGATGCGTTCCCTGAGACGGAAGGCATCATGGCGGACCGGCTGACCTACACGGTGTATCTGCAGGTGGGTTTGCCGCGCAGCTGGATTCTGCAGTATTCTCTGCCGGCTTCGTCGGAGCGGGATATCAACAGGATTCGTCCGGAAGCACCATTTCCCTACGATATTTACCGGCCCAGAATCAATGCGAAGGAAGTGACAACGGACGCCATCCTGGTGCACGGGCTGGTGAACGCGGCGGGTCATTTTGAGCAGCTTGAAATTGTCTACCCGCACAGTTACCTGCGGTCGAAGGCGTTTCTGGCGAGCCTGGACAAGTGGCAGTTTCGCCCAGCGATGCAGCAGGGGCTGGCGACTTCTGTGGAAGTGCTGCTGATCATTCCGGTTTCGTGAGAACGTCTTTTCAGGTCGATCCCGAGGATCATCGTGCCTTCTGAGCGCTTCGGGTTCCGTAAGCAAGACTGCAACAACGAGAAAGCCGGCACTCAGGGGAATCGAGTACCGGCCGGCCGTGGTGCGACAAGGGCTGCGCCGCTAACTGGATGTATCCGGAATCAGGCGAGAAGTGGTGAGACCTCCAGCGATCTGAGTAAAGATCTGGCTCATGTTGCTGGTGGGCTGCGCGGCGGACTGGCAGGAGGCGGTTTTGTTGTAGTCCGCCGAGAAGAAGTAGAGAGAGTTAGAGGCCATCTTCTCCATGGTCAGGCAGGAGCTGCCGGCGTAGGTGCCGGTATCCGTACTGCAAGCGCCGGAAGTGGCTGAGCCATAGGCGACGGTGTAGACCCGGGTGCCGGCAGAAGCGGCCGCGGCGGCGGCGGCAACCGCCTGGGCGCATTGATTTTTCGAGGAAGGATAGACTCCGGAGGTCGTGCTGAAGCCCGTGGCCGAGGTGTCGAACTTGGTGGAACTTGCGTCACCGTCGGAGAGGAAGATGAGGACGTTCTGGGAGCCGGGGTTGGCCGCCGCCTGCGCCGTCAGTGCTGCCTGTGCCGCATAGATTGCGCCTGCGTAGTAGGTGCCGTCGCCACCGGGGGTGCTGAGACCGGTGCAGCCGCTTGTGCCGCCGACATCCTGCACAAGATAGGAGGTGGAGCTGGTGTTGAGCGAGCTGGCGGTGTCAGAGGACCTGTAGTCGCTCCAGAAGGGAGTGAGCTGGTAGGTCGGGGTGGTGGACTGGGACTTTGCTGCCACACCCAATGCCGTATAGGAGGTGGCAGAACTGGAGGGGAAGCTGTAGACCGGCAAGGTCCCTGTGCCGTAGCCGTTACACATTTTGCCCTGGGTCGAGCTGTTGATGGTCTGGCTGACGTAGACGTTGGGGAAGGTGAAGAGCGAGACCTGGTCAACGGCATTGGATGCCACGTTGCTGGAGAAGCTGCATGTACTGTAGCTGGAAGCGCAGGGGGACATGTTCATCATCAGCGTCTGTACCCCTTGGAGGGCACAGGCGATACGGGTGACGTTGCCGCAGTTACTGTCCTTGTTGCTGCCCATGGAGGCCGTAGTGTCGAGGACGATGGCCACGTTGTAGGGGATGGAGCTGGAACCGCGCATGGAGGCCGTAGCGCTGGAAGACAGGGTAATCGATGGAACGCCAAAGAGCGACCCGATGAACAGCGGCATCGTTACCTGCTGCCGGACCTGGAGCGCATTTCCACCCGCTGTGGCATTTGGAATGCAGGCTTGCCCGATAGCCTGCAGCGAGGTGAGGCACCGGACCTTGGGATACCCGGACACGAAGCTGACCCCTGGCAGTGTGGGGAAGGCATTGGTGTTGGTACCTGTGCCGCTGAAGGTGGTGGCGGTGGAAACCGCAGTGGTGGTGTCCGGCAACTGCTGTGCGCCAGCCAGGGCAGCGGCATCAGTCGATGTCTGCAGTTGGCGATAGGCGATGTAGGTGCGGCCGCTGTCGACAACGAGGCCGGTAAAGCCGAGCAGAGCCGTGAAGCAGATGCAGTAAAGGATGACGACTTGACCATCCTCTCTATTGAAGGCGTTGCGCATGAATCGAAGCAAAGTTGAGTGTTTCATTGAACCATCTCCGCTGTAGTTGCCGTGAGGGTGCATGCTGAGTCCAGGCTCTGGTTCCTCATGGGATAAGCCTGAAAGACGGTTAGATCGCAGGGATAGGTGACATTCACAATGGCTGGCGACCCCTGGATCAGGTAGGACGCTGGGGGTGTGGTGGTGCTGGTTGCAGCGCAGGTGCTGCCAGTCTTGACATTGCCATTGAGCGTAATGGTGTAGGAAAGGTTGGTCGCGTTGAGGGAAGGCGCAGCGGCGGTGAGCGCCGAGGAGACCGTGAGGCAGGGGTCAGTCGTGTTGCCGCGGCTGAGAGCCAGCTGGCGGGCGGCGATATCGACACCATTGGAGAGCATGAGATAGCTGTTGAGCGCGAGGGCAAACATGAACATGATGGTGAAGAGCATGAAAAAGATCGGAATGATGAGTGCCATCTCAACGATTGGGTTGCCGTCTTCGGCGGCCAGGAGTCTGCGCAGACGCGCGCCGAGTTTCGGCTGAGGAAGTCCCGTCACCGGCAACGAGGAATCGGTGCATCGCGTTTTGATCTGAATTTGCTCCATCGTTGTCACCTTTATTTCTGGCCGGCAAGCTATCCCAAGAGAAACCCTGCGGGAAATATCTTCGTGGATAGACGAGACACTTCAACCTAAAGTTACGACTTGTCGGGACGAATGTAAATACCGAATTCCAAACACCTTGGTAACATCCACAATCAACCCCGATTGGGGATGAGAAGGTCGAGTTTTGTAACCCGAAAGTGTTAGTCGAATTCGGAAAGGTTATTCCGGTTCGACCGCATCAAGGAAAGAAACAAGGGTTTTCTTGTCTGCGGTTCCTCCCATGGATACCGTCTCCTCTCGGGTGCGCGGAGCCAGGGTGAGGATGAAGCGGAGACCGACCCCATCGGAGCCCTGGCGCACAACTTTTGCCTGGACCGCAATGGAGCGCATGGGGTCGTCTTCGGCGCCGGCGATGCGCTGCAGGGTCATGGTGACGATGGTACCTGGGCGCCAGCGCTGCTCGGTGACCAGGTATGCTCCCGTCTGCGAGATATCGCGAATCGGATGGGGCATGGGCGTAGCGCCATCCCAGTAGTAGGCTACGAGCCGCGTCGTGAGTTGGCGAGCGGACTTGCGGTTATCTTCCTTGAAGTACTGAGCGATACGCTCCCAGACAGAACTCATCGAACACTATCCTTTCCTGGCAGCAATTCTTTGCCCGCTCAGATGGCCATCCGGCATATCAATCGCCCCCCAACGCAAGCGGACTTCCATCTCCTCTGCCGGGCAGATGATGAGCTGATCCCCTGTCTGGGTTTGCGAGGAGTAGATAGTGTGTATGGGCAACTGCAACACACTGGCGGCCTGAGTCTTCAAGGGCGCAACGCGGAACTGAGGAAAGTGTTCAATGAGGTGGACGACTTTGTGCTCATGATCCAGATACACGAGGTCGAGGGGGAACATGACGCCGAGAGTATGGACTCCGCTGGACGGAACGATCCAGAGGCCTTCGTCGAGGCGGAGACGGAGCCTTCCGATGAGCCCCTTCAGACGCGCGAAATGGGTGTCGGCTGCGGTGACCCCGAGGCAGAGAAAGCTCTCACGGGTTTTGTTATAGACGCAATAGGTTCGTTGCTTCATGATTGCCCTCCTTCCCGTACAAACAACACGTGGACAGGGGGCCCTCCGGTGCGTTGTTTCATGTTTAAAAAATCAGCTTGCGGGCGAAAGACCCGCAGCGGATAGGTGTAAAACGTAATGGGACGCACGTTCGGGCATCACGAGCGATGAGATCATCAACATAGCGCGCAGACGGTTGTGGAGCGGTTCGGTCGGCGCGGCTGGGCCAGGGGTGGTGGAGCGGGGACAGCTGTTTTGGTGAATGCTTCAGCATCGCTGATGCACCCGCCCCCTTGGTCCTGACGATCGACAGGAACTAGACCTTCTTGCGACGGCGCTGAATCAGAATGACAAGCAGGATGACAAAAATAACCCCGCAGGCAATCCGGACGATTGTTGTATTGTCCATACCGTTCTCCTTTCTGTTAGTGCGTCAAAAATTTTGCAAACGACTCCATCATCATAATGGCCGCAGGGCCAATGGTGACGACGAAGATGGTCGGGAAGATAAACAGGACCAGTGGAAAGACGAGCTTTACCGTGGTTTTTGCGGCCTGTTCCTCAACATGCTGCCGACGCTTGGTGCGCATCACTTCGGAGTGAATGCGCAGATTCTTAGCGACGCTGGTGCCGAATTTTTCCGACTGGATGAGCACCGAGACGACGTTCTGTACGGCGTCGACGCCAGTGCGGTCGGCCAGATGGCGCCAGGCCTCGGCGCGGGCCTTGCCGGCACGCTGTTCGAGTACGACGACCCCGAGTTCGTCGGCGATAACGGGCTGGGCGGTGCGCAGTTCCTCGGCGGTGCGGGCTGTAGCCTGGTCCAGGCCCAAGCCGGCCTCAATGCAGATGACCAGCAAGTCAAGCACGTCGGGCAGGCCGCGGCGTATCTTGGCCTGACGATTTGTGATGACGCGTCCCAGCCAGAAGTCCGGAGCCAGAAATCCCAGAGCCAGGCACATCATGTAGACGAACACGGGGCTGAGCATATCGGCAAAGCCGGTGACGAGGGCGAGCGCGCACAAGAGCAGGGGCACCAGCACCTTGGCGCTGTAGAAGTAGTTCATGGCGGTTTCATTGCGCAAGCCGGCCCGGATGAGGCGCTGCTGGATGATGGTGGTTTCGCCCGCGCTGCGGGGCATCAGCTTTTCAAAGAAGCCGAGCAGGCCCGCCAGTGAAAGGCCTGTCTTTTCCAACTGGGACTTGAAGCTGTCCTTTTTGAGGTTCGGCGTGATGACAGCGGTGACACGATCTGCCATCGACTCCCTGTAGAACAGGAGCAGCCACCCGCAGACGACCAGCAGGAAAACTCCGAAAAAGGCTAGCAGAACGTAGAGCATGGTTGGTCCTTAGATGTCGATGTTGACGATTTTCTGAATGATAACGGCGCCGAGGATAATCATGATCACCGAGCCGTAGAGCATCTTGATGCCAATGTCGCGTTTCCACAGCAGACTGATGTTATCCGGAGCGATGAGGTAGAGGGCGAAGCCGAGGATAATGGGCAAAAAGGTCAGAATCCAACCAGTCATGCGGCCCTGCGCGGTAAAAGTCTGCACCTGGCGCTTTAGCCGGAAGCGCTCGCGGATAAGCTCAGATGTTTTCTCAAGCACCTCAGCGAGGTTGCCGCCGCTCTCCTTCTGGATGAGGATGGCCGCCACCATGATGCGCAGATCCTGGAGCGGGACACGGGCCACCAGATTGGCCATGGCAGTACGCAGTTCCAGGCCGTAATTCTGCTCTTCAAAACAGATGCGGAACTCGCTGCCGACCGGTTCGGCCGCCTCATTGGCCACGAGGCCAAGAGCCGAAACCAGGCTGTGGCCGGCGCGCAGCGCGTTGACCATCATGTCGGAAGCCTCAGGCAGCTCCTGCTCAAACTTGCCGAATCGGTGGGCCCTCTTCTGGCGGACAAAAAGCAATGGGAGGAAGAAGCAGACCGCACCCACGATGGCCGCAACTCCAGGCAGGCGGAGGCGCAGATAGACCAGGTAAGCGGGAATGACGCAGGAGCAGCCGCACATGAGCAGCAACGTGCCGACAGTCCACTTGAGGTTGGCTTGGTAGAGCATACTGCGCAGACGGGGAGCGAGTTCGATTTTGAGCAGCCAGCGATTGATCAGCGGCACGGCGCTGAACAGCTCCGCCTTGCGAACATCAATCATCTGGTCGGCGCGGTCCGCACGGTCAGTTGCCAGGGCAGCATTGAGCACGGCAAGTGTCTTCTTGTCCTCACGCGCAGCACCGGATCCGCCGGCGATCATGATGAGCGCGAAGACCAGAAATACGCTGCCGAAAACCAGTACCAGGAGCAACGTCATCGATTCCCTACCAGGCCTTTCTAGTTGACTTCGGTGGTTTTCTCAAAGAGATCCGGCGACAGGAAGATGCCGGAGGTACGCAACTGCTCGAGGAACTTGGGCCGGATGCGGCTGGGGACAAAAGTTCCCAGCACCTTGCCGTCGGGGCCGATTCCCTTCTTTTCAAAGCGGAAGATTTCATGCATGGAGAGCACATTCTCTTCCATGCCGGTAATTTCAGAGATATTGACGACCTTTCGGGTGCCGTCGCTCATGCGGGAGACCTGGACGATGATGGAGATGGCAGAGGCGATCTGCTGGCGCACGGTTTTCTCAGGCAGGCCCATGCCTCCCATGGCCACCATGGACTCCAGGCGGGAGATAGCGTCGCGGGTGGTGTTGGCATGGATGGTCGCCATCGAGCCCTCGTGGCCCGTGTTCATTGCCTGCAGCATGTCAAAGGCCTCTTCGCCACGGACCTCGCCGAGGATGATGCGATCGGGGCGCATACGCAAACTGTTGATGAGCAACTGGCGCTGCCGGATGGCGCCAGTGCCCTCGACGTTTGGCGGTCGCGTTTCCAGGCGCACAATGTTCTCCTGGGCCAGCTGGAGTTCCGCGGCATCCTCAATGGTGACGATGCGCTCTCTCTTCGGAATATACTGCGAGAGGATATTGAGGAAGGTGGTTTTTCCGGCGCCGGTACCTCCAGAGATAAGGATGCTGATGCGGGCGCGGACGGCTGCCGACATGACCTCCATCATCTCGGCGGAGATGCTTTTCAGTGCAACCAGCTGGTTGGCTGCGATGGGGCCTGTGCCGAAGCGGCGGATGGACACAGCCGGTCCGTCGATGGCCAGTGGGGGAATGATGGCGTTGACGCGGGAGCCGTCGGGCAGGCGTGCATCGACCATGGGCGAGGACTCATCCACGCGGCGGCCGACACGGCTGACGATGCGATCGATGATCTGCAACAGGTGCGCGTCGGAGCGGAAGCTGGTGTCCAGCCGTTCGAGCAGACCACCGCGCTCGACAAAGACGTGATCCTTGCCATTGATGAGGATGTCCGATATTTTCGGATCCCGCAGGAGAGGCTCAAGGGGCCCGAGTCCGAAGACTTCGTCGAGCAGCTCGCTTTCCAGCTTTTGCTGTTCGGCAAAGCTGAGCGGGACGTTGTGACTGCTGATCACTTCATTGATCATGCTGGCCACGGCCTGGCGAGCCTGGCCGGAGTTTACCTTGGAGAGCTTCTCAAGATCCAGCTTGGCCAGAAGGCTTCGGTGCACATCAATTTTGAACTTTTCCAGGTTTAACTGTTCCACGCGTACCCTTTCGGTTCAATTCTCGCCACATCTGGCAGTTGGGCGCCAATCTCAGCCAAAGAGCTTGAAGCGCTTCTTTTCTTCCGTAGCCGGTTTTCCACAGGCAGCTTTGGCCATCTGGCGAATCATGCGCGAAATTGGCGAATCGGTCAATACCAGAGAAGTTGCAGTGTTCTGCGACTGGCGGACGGCGACGTAGTCGCTGGGAATCTTCCAGCTTGCCGGCTTGGTCAAAGCCCGGGTGATGTTCTCCTCGTCTATGCCCTGGGAGCGCGAGTTGTAACGGTTGAGCACGATCTCCAGCTTGTTGCCGCTGGAGGCGAAGAGCCCGGCGATGAGGCGGTTGGCGTTGCGCAGCTCGGCGATTGAGACCTGCATAACCAGGTACACAGTGGAGGCCGTCTCAAATAGCGAGGGATAGGTGGTGCCGATGCTGGAGCCGGCATCGACGACAACATAGTCAAAATCCATCCGGGCCACGGAGAGCAGCCTGTCGATTGCCTCATTGGGGGCTCGGACTGGGGTAAAGCTGTCCGGGGCGGCCAGCACCTGGAGGCCGGAGGGGTGTTTGGTCAGCAGCTTGGAGAGGAAGTTGGCATCGAGGCGCTGATATTCCGAGATGGCGTTGGCCACCGAATACTGGGGTTCCAGGCCCAGAGCCACCGCCGCGTCGCCCAGAGGGATGCAGAGGTCTACGAGGAGGACGCGCTTTTCCGATTCCTGGGCCAGGGCGACGGCAAAGTTTCCGGCGACGGTGGTGACGCCGCCGCCGCCCTTGGCGCCGGTAAAGACGAGCAGCTTGCCCAGTGCCTTGCGGACGGATTTGTCGGTCTTTGGACGCCGCTCGGCGGCGCGGACCATCGCCTGCTGCAGCGTGGAGGTGGACACCGGCATGTTGAGGAATTCGCGGGCTCCGGCGCGCATGCAGCGCACCAGCAGGTCCTGATTATTGTTGGGGCGGGCAGAGTAGACCATCACCGTGGCCGGGCTGGTGCGGCAGATGGCCTCGACCAGTTCCAGGGCATGTTCCGGGTCGCTGTCGAGTTCAAGGATAAAGACATCGAAGCCGGTAGCCAGCAACTCGGGAACGTTGCGCAGCGTCGGATACGAGGAGAACTCCTGGGTATAGCCGAGCGGAACGCCTGCCAGCGCCGTAGCCATGGTGCGACGGCAATCTTCATCGGGTCCAAGGAGGGCCACTGACAGCGACTGAGGCCCGACCGTTTCCCCATCCTGGTTACTCATCAAAATCCCCTGTCCTGGTTCCGCAGGTGCGGAGAAAACTTGCTGAAACAAAAGACTAGACCGCCGGACACGGTTGCCCGGTGAACCCATTCTAGCCTCTCCCAAACGTTACTGGGAAAAGAACGAAATCAACGTTCCAATCGCAATTGCCGGCGCGTAGGGAATCTTGCGCTTGAGCGGATTGGAGATCACCATGTCCTCCGGGGGCTTGATGCCACGCTCTTTGCCTCCGAAGACCAACTCACCGGCACCGCTGAACAAATCTCCGAGAAAACCTCCCCAGGCCGCCCAAGCCAGGGCGATCAATCCACCCGAAATACCAATCAACACGAGGGCGACAAACATCTGGGACGGGCCGATCCAAACGCCAATTGCGGCGCATAGCTTTACATCGCCCATTCCCATGCCGCCCATCAGGGCAAGCACAAAGAATAATCCACCGCCGACGGCCAGTCCGGCCAATCCGGTACCAAAACCGCTCCAGCCATGCAGAACCGACTGCACCACGAGGCCGATGACCAGAAAGGGTAGCACGACCACGTTTGGAATCTTACGACTGCGCAAATCCGTTACGGTGCAGATTGCCAGCACCACAAGGGTGGGCGCCAAAGCCGGCCACCAGGCCAATGCATGCCTCAAAGCTTTCCCCTTCCCTCGCGCAAGCGCAAGGTATACCTGATACATCGTAGCAATTGGGCCACCATAGGCGCGATACAACAAGAGTGCCAGATGGCATACACTTGCGGTCAATCATCGGTAACCAAATTGACGCAAAATGACCCATCTGGGACACACACTGTGCCCATATGTAAACAGTAAGTGTCCCATACTGGGACACTTTGGCTACAGCAAAAAATAATTATGCTCCCCAAAAGGAAACCGTGGTTACCTGGATTCCGGTCATGGGATTGGAATTGCGCGACCCATCAGCGGCGCAGTGGGTTGGCCGGTTTGCCCAGCAACAGGGAGGCAATCTGCATGCCCAGGGCGTCGGCCAGGGCGCTCGATCGGTTGACCAGCACCACCCCGGCCAGCTTGCGCTCCGGCTGGAAGAATGCGTAGGAGGCGAATCCGCCTGTGCCGCCGTTGTGCCAGTAAATGCCGTTGCTGGGCTCAATCATCCAGTTCAGGGCAATCTTGCCGCCGTCGGCGTCAGCCTCGGGCTGGTGCTGGAGCGCGACGGCCTGGGCCAGCTCCCGGGCGGGGGGATCGAGCTGGGCGCGCAGGTAGCGCATCATGTCGGCTGCGTCGGAGCGGATACCCCCGGCGGGCGCCATGGAGTCCAGATCCCAGGCGTGGACCGGCTCATCGCGAAGGTCGTGGCCGGGAAGAAAGTTCCTCTGCTCAGCCGCCGGTATCTGTATATAGGTATGGGCCATGGCCAGGGGACCCAGGACTTTGCTTTGCAGCAACTGGGCGTACGGGATGCCGGCCCGGTTGGCCAGCGCCTCGCCCAGCAGACCCATGCCCAGGTTGCTGTAGCTGAAAGTGGCCTTGGGATTGAGGGCGAGGCCGACCTTGGCGATGTAGTCGTAGAGATTCTTCTCGGAGTAGTCGGCGTAGGGGTTGGCGGGGTCGGCGGGGTGGAAGTTGTCGGGCATCCGCGCCAGGCCGGAGTGGTGGGTGGCCAGGCTGAGCAGGGTAATTTCCGGCCCGTCGGGCTTGGCCACGGTTCCGGGCGGCAGCAGCTCGCGCACCGGCGTCTGGAGAGTGAGTTTGCCCTCCATGACCATCTCGGCCAGGATTAGGCCAGTAAAAGTCTTGGTAATGGAGCCGATTTCGAAGAGGGACTCGGGCTTGGCGGCGCCATAAGTAAGGATGCGCTGCTGGCCGTCGGCGAAGAGGCCGATGGAGACGCCGATGCCTTCGTCGCCTGCCAGCGCAGGGTTTTCGAGCATGGGGCTGAGCTCTGTGTCGAGACGGGCCTTGAGCTCCTTCAGGCTCATGGGCGCCGCGGCGACAGAGTCCGCCGGAGCGGGCAGAGCGGCATGTGTGAGGTGAACGGTGGCCGACTCGGCGAGATTGTCCTGCTTCCAGCTGCCTTCCAGGGTATCTCCGCTGACGGTGCCGGAGAACTGGGCGTGGTGCGCAGTGGGTACGGTGAAGCGGAAGGATTGGCCGGAGAACGTGACGTCTTCGCCGGCCAGATTTCGGGTCAGCTGGTCGGGGCTATCGATGGTCACGTATTCCCGCCCCGCCTTGTCGCTCTTGACGTGCAGGGCCACGTGCAACAGGCCGACGGAGCTGGTGAGTTCGCCGGACCACTCGCCATCCACCGCGGAAGGCTTGTCGGCAGCGGCAAAGGGAAGCTGGCGGGTAAGATTGAGGGCCACCGGCGCGCCCTGGTTCCACTCGCCCGTAATGCTGTTGCCGTCGGCCGAGAGAGTGCCCTTGTAGTGACCGTTGACGATGGGCAGATCAAAGGAGAAACTGTCGCCGTCCAGCTTTGCGTTGGCGCCGGGAAGGCCCAGGGCGCCCTGCGACGGGCTGTCGAACGCGACGTATTCCTGGCCGGCGCGGTCGCTTTTGACGTGGATGACGGCCGGCAGCGAGCCGTGCGGTGTGGTGATGGCGCCGGCCCAGTCGCCGTCGAGCCGCGACGGTTTGAGGGCGGGGACAAAGGCTGGGGCGGTGGATTGCGTGAGCACCAGGGGCATGGGCGTACCCTGCGACCAGGTACCGGTGATGACCTTGCCGTCGGGGCTGACGGTGCCCGTGTAGCTGCCGCCAACCGCGGCCGATTTGAAGCTGAAGGTGGTTCCGGCCAGCGAAAATCCCTCACAGGGGATGCCGTTTGCGCCCTGGTCCGGGCTGTCGAGCGAGCCGGAGAGCGCGCCTGGCGGGCCATTGAGGACGTGCAGGACCAGGTGCAGCGGGCCGAGTTGGCCGGTGTAGTCGCCGGAGACGGGGGGAGTGGCTGCCTGGGCGAGTGCCGGATGCGGCGTGAGACCGGCGGAAAGGAAGACGAAAGAAGTGGCGAGCAGGAGGCTCAAGGACAGGCGGAGGTGCAAGCGCATGGTGGGGCCTTTCGCGGAGGGATTCCGCAGGCATTTGCCGAACAACCTAGAGTACGCGTTCAGGACGAGGTCGGGATCCACTTTCGCGGAAAAATTGGCGGGCTGAGCCGCTACAATCCATTCTGGTGAGCTATCACGACCAATCTCCGCCGCAGTTGGGGCTTCGCTTTGAGGAGGCCCGGCGAACACGCCGCACCTGGCAGGTGCGCCAGCTTGTCTCCGAAGCGCGCGAGCTGGTGGAGCAGGAGTTTGGCGACGTGTGGGTGGAGGGGGAGATTTCGAACTTCCGCCCGGCGTCGAGCGGCCACGTCTACTTCACGCTGAAGGATGCCGAGGCGCAGCTTCCGGTGGTGCTCTTCCGGCGGCAGGCAATGCTGGTGCGCTTTCGGCCCGAAGACGGAATGCAGGTGCGCATCCGCGGCAAGGTGACGGTGTACGAGCAGCGCGGCCAACTGCAGATGGTGGCCGACATGATGGAGCCGGTGGGCGCCGGCAGCCTACAGCTGGCCTTCGAGCAACTGCGGGACCGGCTGAAGGCCGAGGGGCTCTTTGATCAGGGCCGCAAGCGCCCGCTGCCGGCGTTTCCGCGCAAGGTGGCGGTGATTACCTCACCCACCGGAGCGGTGATTCGCGATTTTTTGAATATTGTTGCCCGGCGTCACTCCGCGCTACAGGTGCTGGTGGTGCCCGTGGCGGTGCAGGGCGACGCAGCTGCGGCGGAGATTGAAGCGGCCCTGGCGCTGGTCAATTCCCTGCTCCCCGGCGACGCCAACGCGACCGATCTGATTGTGCTGGCACGTGGCGGCGGCTCGCTGGAAGACATGGCGGCGTTCAACTCGGAGCGAGTGGCACGGGCCATTGTGGCCTCGAGGCTACCTGTGGTCTCGGCAATTGGCCATGAAACCGACTTTACGATTGCCGACTTTGCCAGCGATCTGCGCGCGCCCACGCCCTCCGCAGCAGCCGAGTTGGTCACCGAGGCGCAGCACAAGATTGGCGAGCACCTGAGTGAGCTGTGGCGGCGGCTGGACCGCGCCATGCGCTTCCAATTGCTGCAGGCGCGGCAGCGGCTGACACGGCTGCCCGTGGCCCGCGCCGAGCAGCGCATTGCTGCCATGCTGCACCGGCGGCAGCAGCGGCTGGACGAGCTGGCCTTCCGGCTGGAGACGGCGATGGACGCCGAACTGCGCCAACACCGCGAAGCCGTGAGCACCCTTACGGCAGCCGTGCTGGCCCAGGATCCGCGCCAGCAACTGGGCGTCGCGCGAGAGACCCTGAGTGCGCTGCAGTCCCGGCTGGACCATGCCCTGGAGCGAACCGTGGCCCAGGCTGGATTCCGCACCAAGTCAGTCGAAGACCGGCTGTACCGCGCCGCACAGGTGCAACTGGGCAATCGACGCGCGGCATTTTCCGCAGTCCGCAGCCAGTTGCAGGCGCTTTCTCCCTTGGCCGTGCTGGAGCGCGGCTACGCCCTGGTGCAGGACAGCTCGGGCGCGCTCGTCCGCTCCACCCAACAGCTTTCCCCCGGCGCTGAAGTCAGTACGCGGCTGGGCGACGGCAGCTTTACCAGCGTGGTGAAAACCATTGCGCCCGGCAACAGGAATTGAACACGACTGCAAAAGGATAAAGATAGCTACGATGCGACAGCTTTTTGGAACCGACGGAATTCGCGGCACAGCCGGCATTGCTCCTCTTGACGCCAACACCGTATACGCCGTTGGCCTGGCCCTGGCGCACTCGCTGCGCCCCCAGTCGATCATCCCGCGGGTGCTGCTGGGCCGCGATACGCGCGAGTCAAGCCCCTGGATCGCGCAGATGATAACGGCCGGTCTGCGCTCCGGCGGTGCCGAGGTGGAGTCTGCCGGAGTGGTGCCGACGCCGGCCATTGCCCACCTGACGCACACGCACGGATTCCACGCAGGCGTGGTCATCTCCGCCAGCCACAATCCATGGGAAGACAACGGCATCAAGCTGTTCGGCGCGGACGGCTTCAAGCTGCCGGACAAGGTAGAGCTGGACATTGAAGCGGTCATCTTCCGCCACGCGTTGGCCACCACCGCGCCGGAGCTGGCCGCCCAGCCCGCGCTCGAAGATCAGGCCCACTACGCCGAAGAATATGTGGCCTTTCTGCTGGCAGCCGTGCCAGGCCTGTCGCTGGCCGGCCGCACCCTGCTTGTCGACTGCGCCAACGGCGCCGCCGCGCCCATCGCGCCCAAGGTATTTGCCGCGCTCGGTGGCGACGTAACCCTGCTGCACACCACGCCCAACGGGCGCAACATCAACGACCGCTGCGGAGCGCTGCATCCCAAAGCTATCGCCGCGCAGGTGGCCGAGGCCGGCGCGGAGATTGGCGTCACCTTTGACGGCGACGCGGACCGCTGCCTGCTCTCTGGCGCGCACAACAACGTGATCAACGGAGACGCGATTCTGCTGATGGCGGCGCGCGACCTGGCGGCCCGCAATTTGCTCACCGGCAACGTCGTGGTGGCCACCACCATGAGCAACATGGGTCTGGAGGCGGCGCTGAAGCGCTCGGGCATCCGCATGCTGCGCGCCAACGTGGGCGACCGCTATGTGCTGGAGATGATGCAGGCGCACCATGCGGCCCTGGGCGGCGAGCAGTCCGGGCACATTCTCTTTCCGCATCTGGCCACCACCGGCGACGGGCTGCTGACCTCGCTTGTGGTGCTGGACCTGGTGGCGCGCAGCGGCAAGACGATGGAAGAGCTGACGGCGGACCTGAAGGTTTTTCCGCAAGTAATTGTGAACGTGAAGGTGCGGGAGAAGAAGCCGCTTGGCGAGATTGCTGCCGTGGCCGCCGCCATTGCCGCAGCGGAGGCGGAGCTGGCCGACTCCGGCCGCGTGGTCATCCGCTACTCGGGCACCGAAGCGCTGGCGCGGGTGATGATTGAGGCGGAAAGCGAAGAGGCGATGCGCCACCATGCCGACGCCATCGCCGACGCGATTCGCGCGGAGTTGGGGGTATAGCCTGACGCGCGCGTCCCCAGTTGCCACGACTCCGCTGCTGCTTGCCAGCTTCACGCACTGCATGTTTCTGAGCGCGACGCTGCTGTTTCTTGTCGAGCCAATGATGGCCAAGATGGCGCTGCCGCTGCTGGGCGGATCGCCAGCCGTATGGAACACCTGCCTGGTCTTTTTCCAGGCGAGCCTTCTGGCCGGCTATCTGTACGCGCACGCCTCGGTGCGCTGGCTGGGGCATCGCACTCAGATCGCGTTGCACCTGCTGCTGGCTCTCGCGCCCTTTGCGGTGCTGCCGTTGGCCATTCCCGCCGGGTGGCAGCCGCCGACCGCGACCAGCCCGGTGCTGTGGGTGCTGGGAATGCTGGCGGTTTCGGTTGGGCTGCCTTTTTTTCTGCTGTCCAGCAATACGCCAGTCTTACAGCGATGGTTTGCGCAGTCCGGACATAGCGCCGCGCACGATCCATACTTTCTGTATGCGGCCAGCAATGCCGGCAGCCTGGTGGGGCTGCTGGGTTATCCGCTGCTGCTGGAACCGCTGCTGAAGCTGAGCGCGCAGAGCCACTTGTGGAGCTATGGATACGGGCTGTTTGTGGCCATCACGGCGCTGTGCGCAGTGCTGGTTTGGGGCAAACGTGGAGAAGCTAAAACGAACCGCGAGACGGAGATTTCCGCCGCGCCCATTGCCTGGAAGACGAGGCTGCGATGGATTGCCCTGGCGCTGGTTCCTTCGAGCCTGATGATGAGCGTGACGACGCAGTTGACCACCGATGTGCCGGCGATTCCGCTGCTGTGGGTGCTGCCGCTGGGGCTCTACCTGCTGAGCTTTGTGCTGGTGTTTGCGCGGCGGCAACTCGTCTCGCACACTTGGATGGTGCGCCGGTTGCCCATGCTGATTCTGCTGGCGCTCTACCCGATTGTGACGAGGTCGCACATGCCATTCGCGCTGCTGTTTGTGCTGTACATGAGCGCGCTGTTTGGCGTGGCCATGGTGTGCCATGGAGAGCTGGCGTTGAGCAGGCCTGCACCGGCGCGGCTCACGGAGTTCTACCTGTGGATCTCGGTTGGCGGCGTGCTGGGTGGCATCTTCAACTCCCTGATTGCGCCGGTGATCTTCTCCACGATTGTGGAGTTTCCGCTGGCGCTGATTGGCGCGGCACTGCTGCGGCCGGCGGTGGATGCGCCGGCGCTGCCGATGGAAAAGGCCGCGCGCGCACGGCGCAACGATCTGCTGCTTCCGGTGGCACTGGGCGTAGTGACGGCAAGCATCCTTCTGCTGCTGGAGCATATGCATGTGGAGTTCACCGCATCGGTGCAGATACTGCTGTTCGGCTATTCGATGCTATGGTGCATGAGCTTCGGCAAGCGCCCCGTGCGCTTTGCCGCGGGGCTGTGCGCACTGCTGATGGCATGCTCGCTTTACGCGGGACCGTATGGAAGATTTCTGCACACCGAGCGCAGCTTCTTCGGCGTGCTGCGCGTGGGCGATAGCCCGGACGGCAAGCTGCGCTACCTTTTCCACAGCGCGATCGTGCACGGCATTCAGAGCCAGGACCCGGCCAGGAGCCGCGAGCCCCTGGCGTATTACGCGCGATCGGGACCCGCGGGCAGCGTGATGAGCGCGCTGCAGGGACGCGCGTTGACGAACGAAGCGGGCGCGCCGCGCAAGGCACGCTGGGCACTGGTGGGGTTGGGCGCCGGAGCGATGGCCTGTTATCGGCAACCCGGGGAGTCGTTGACGATCTATGAGATTGATCCGGCTGTGGAGCGCATCGCGCGGGACACGCGCTACTTCACCTTTCTGTCGCAGTGCGCTCCCGATGCGTCGGTTGAGTTGGGCGACGCGCGGCTCCAGTTGCGCAAGGCACCGGATGGCGCATACGACCTGATCGTGCTCGACGCCTTCAGCGGAGATACGATTCCCGTGCACCTGGTGACGCGAGAGGCGCTGCAGTTGTGTCTGCGCAAGCTGGCGCCGGGCGGAATGTTGGCCTTCCACATCAGCAACAGTCATCTGCGTCTGGCGCCGGTCTTTGCCGCGCTGGCACGGGACGCTGGGCTGACCAGCCTCATCGACGACGACACTGTGGTGTCCCATGCCGAAGCCTATGCAGGCAAGAACGCGTCGCAGTGGATGGTGATGACCCGCACGTTGGCCGACCTGGGACCGTTGACGACCAATCCCAAGTGGGTTCCGGTGGCGCTGCCGGAAAAGTCGCCGGTGTGGACCGACGATTACTCGAATCTGCTCGGGATAATCAAGTGGGATTGAGGTAAGAGCGGGAATGTCTATTCCACATCGCGCCAGTTGTAGCCGAAGGCGAGATCGGCGACCAGCGGAACCTTCAGTTTCACCACGCCTTCCATGGCCGTGCGCACCAGTTCGGTGACACGCGCTGTTTCATCTTCCGGTACTTCAAAGAGCAATTCGTCATGCACCTGCAAGACCATACGCGTGCGTAGCTCTTCCTCCACAAGCTGACGGTCGATGACGATCATCGCCAGTTTGATCAGGTCCGCTGCGGTACCCTGCAACGGCGTGTTCACTGCGGTGCGTTCGGCAAATCCGCGCTGGTTCGGATTGCGGCTTTCAATATCCGGAATTGGCCGGATGCGTCCAAACAGCGTGCGCACAAATCCATCGCGGCGAACCTCGGCAATGGTGCGCGCAATGAAGGCGTGCACACCCTGATACCGCGAAAAATAGCGGTCGATATAGGCACGCGCCTCGTGCTGCGGAATGCCGAGTTGCGCAGCCAGTCCGAAAGGCGAGATGCCGTAGACAATGCCAAAGTTCACGGCCTTGGCACGGCCGCGCGTCTCCTTGTCCATAGCCTCTTCGGGCACCCCGAACACTTCACTTGCGGTGAGCGTGTGGATGTCGCGATCTTCCTCGTAAGCGCGGACCAGCAACGGGTCTTCGCTGAAGTGCGCCATCAGGCGGAGCTCGATCTGCGAGTAGTCCGCGGAGAGTAGACGGAAGCCGGGCGCGGCTACAAATGCGGCGCGGATTTCGCGACCGAGTTCGGTGCGAATGGGGATGTTCTGCAGGTTTGGATTGGTCGAGGACAGGCGCCCAGTTGCCGTCGCCGCTGCATTGAATGTTGTGTGTACGCGCTGGTTGCTGTCGACCAAAAGCGGCAGCGCATCAATGTAATTGGACTTGAGTTTGGCGAGGTGGCGGAACTCGATCACAAGGCGCACGATTTCGTAATTCTCCGAGAGCTCTTCGAGCACATCCATGGCGGTCGAGATAGCTTTGTTTTTGCCTCGGCTGGCGGGCTTGGGCAGGCCCATGTGCGTGAAGAGAACTTCGCCGAGTTGCTTGGGTGAGTTGATGTTGAAGCGACGCTCGGCGAGGGCGAAGATGCGCTCACTGACGCGGCCAATCTCTGAGCCGAAACGCTCGCTCAACGCGCCGAGCATTTTCAAATTGATGCGCACGCCGGCCTTTTCCATCGCGTACAAAACGGGTGCAAGCGGACGGTCGATGGTCTCGTAGACGCTGGTGAGATTGTGCTCCGCAACCTGCGCGCGAAGCCGCGTTGCCAGCACGGAAACCGCGTGTGCGCCGCCGGCAATCGAAGTGGGCGCTTGCAGTCCACCACGCGCTGCCACATCGGGCAATGTCTGCGTGGTGTGCGTGGGATTGAGCGCGTAGGAGAGCAGCATGGTATCTTCAATATCTCCGCGCAATGCAATGCCCATTGCGTCGAGACGATGCAGCGCGGTCTTCCAGTCGTGCACGGTTTTCGGCACGTTCGCATCGGCAAGCAACGCACGCAATTCGTCAGTGAATGTCAGCTTGAGCGCGATGGACTCGTCGGCAGAGACACCTACAAACACTTGCGCCGGAGCAGCGGGCTCTTCGCTTGGTCCAGCGAGGTCAAGCAGCGATTGCATCGGCGGCAGCGCATCGTCTTCGGCATCGTCGGCGGTAACCTTCGCGCCCTTGACCGCATCCTCTAGCACGAAGGCTAAGCCGCTCTTCGCAGCCGCGTAAAATGCGGCAATCTGTGCATCGTCCGGCTCATCGACAAGCTCAAAAGCGGTGACTGCATGGGCACTGGATTCGGCGACGGGAGCGGCGCCAAGCTCGCGCAGCATGGAGGTAAATTCGAGCTCGGTAAACAGCTCGCGCGCGGCATCGATGTCCGGCTCGGTTGTGGTCATGCCGGCCAGGTCGAGCGTGAGTGGAACGTACTGATCGATGGTGACAAGTTCCTTCGACAGCAGCACCGTTTCGCGATTCTGCTGCAGGCTTTCGCGATAGGATTTGCGCTTGACTTCTTCGGCGTGATCGAGCACCGCTTCGACCGAACCATACTGCTGAATCAGCTCGACAGAACCCTTGTCGCCGATGCCTGGAGCGCCGGGAATGTTATCGACCGAATCGCCACGCAACGCCATCACGTCGATTACTTGCGAGGGTGGAACGCCGAGCACTTCCTCGACTTTGGCGGGGTCGAGAATCAGATTGTCTTTCTGCGGATTGAGGACGCGCACATGGTCAGTGACCAGTTGCATCATGTCCTTGTCTCCGGAGACGATGTAAACTTCGTGCCCCTGCTCGGCGGCCTGGCGTGCGAGCGTGCCGATGACGTCGTCGGCCTCGAATCCCTCGGCTTGCAGGATAGGAATGCGCATGGCCTCAATGGCGCGGCGAATGTAGGGCAGTTGGCGCGCGAGATCCTCGGGCATCGCCTCGCGATTGGCCTTGTAGCCGGCGTACTCCACTTCGACGAATGCCTGCTCCTTCGCGTTCCACTTTCGCAGCTTTCCAATTTCGGCCGCCTTTTGGTCGCGAAAGACTCCGCCGCTCATGTCAAAGACGGCGGCGAAGTAGGTCGGGCCGAAGTCCTTGCGCAGCTTGGTGAGCATGTTGACAAAGACGTAGGTGGCCGCGGTGGGCAGGCCGGTGCGCGTGCTCATGGGACGGCTGCGCTGCATGGCGTGGTAGGCGCGGAAGATAAAGGCCATGGTGTCGAGCAGGAAGACGGGCGGTTTGGCGTTTTCGGTCACGAGTGCGAGTTTACCAGCGCGGGAGATGCCGCGCACAGTGGTCTGGTCAACTGAGGAGCATGCAGTCGCCGTAGCTGAAGAAGCGGTAGCGCTGGGCGACGGCGTGGCGATAGGCGTCCAGCACGCGTTCGCGGCCGGCAAAGGCGCTGACCAGCATCAGCAGGCTGGACTGGGGCAGGTGGAAGTTGGTGACGAGGCCGTCCACGATGCGAAAGCTGACACCGGGCGAGAGGAAGATCTCCGTTTCGCCGGAGTGGCCGGTGAGCGGCCGGCCATCAGCCACGCGGGCGCAGTGCTCCAGGGTGCGCACGGCGGTGGTGCCCACGGCGATGACGCGGCGGCGCTGGGCATTGGCGCGGTTGATGGCCTCGGCTGTCTCGGCGGAGAGCGTGTAGCGCTCGGTGTGCAGGTGAATGTCGTCGAGCCGCTCCACGCGCAGGGGGGCAAAGGTGCCCAGGCCCACGTGCAGAGTGACGCGGGTGATCTCCACGCCACGGCTGTCCAGCGCTGCCAGCACTTCGGGGGTGAAGTGCAGCCCGGCCGTGGGCGCGGCCACGCTGCCCCGCTCGCGGGCGTAGACGGTCTGGTAGCGCTCGCGGTCGGCCACGGCGTCGTCGCGATGGATGTAGGGCGGCAGGGGCATGTGTCCAATTTCGTCGAGCACGGAAAAGAAGCTGCGGCCGACCGCCGCGTCGGGCACAAAGCGCAGGGTGCGCTGACCGAACTCGCCGGCGGAAATAACCTCGGCTTCGAGAACGACCTTCCCGCTGGAATTTGGGAACTCCAGGCGGTCACCGGGGCGCACCTTGCGTCCGGGACGAACCAGGGCGGTCCAGCGGCCCAGTCCGCTGGGCGCGGTCAGCATCACCTCAATTTCCCCGCTGGCCTCCTGCTGGCCGCGCGAATTGGCTCGGCGGCCGAAGAGTCGCGCGGGAATGACCCGGCTGTCGTTGACAACCAGCAGGTCGCCGGGCAGCAGAAGAAGTGGCAGATCGGCAAAATGCCGGTCGGCGAAGGCTCCCGTCTGCCGGTCCAGTGTGAGCATCCGGCTGGCGCCGCGCACCTCTGGCGGCTGTTGGGCGATCAGCTCTTCGGGCAGGTCAAAGTCGTAGTCGGCCACCAGGCGTCCGGTGCTGGAGTCGTAGTCCTCGGTCATGGATGCACCTGGGAGAAGTACTCGTTCGCTCGGTGGCGGGCCTGTTCCAGCGAGTCGTCCACGGCCTGGCGCATGGCTTCCACCTGATCCGCGGTCAGGTCGGCGGGGACGTGCGTCCAGTTTCCCCAGCTGACCACGATGCGGGTAAAGGGCTTGGGGATGAGGAATCGGTCCCAGGAGCGCATGGTCCAGCAGTTTTCCGGCTGAAGGTGGAATGCGCCGATGGGCGCCTGGGCCATTTGCGCCAGCTTGACCGGACCGGCTTTGGATTTGTAAATGGGCCCGCGCGGACCGTCGGCGGTGAAGATTGCGGGCTTGTTTTCGTCGAGCACACGGCGCAGGCCCAGCAGCCCCTCGCGCCCGCCGCGAGAGCTGGAGCCGCGCACGGCATGGAAGCCGAAGAGGTTGAGGATGCGGGTGATCAGCTCGCCGTCAAAGCTTTGGCTGATGAGGATGGTGGCGTGCGTGGAGCGGAAGTAAAAGGCGCAGGGAAGCACGCACTGGTGCCAGAAACAGTAGATTTCGCGGCTGGGGTCGAAGCCGTGGAAGGCAGGCGTGACGCCTTCCTCGGCGATGACCTCAAAGCGCCAGGTGCGGCCGATGAGCATAAGCAGCAACCATATGATGCGGGGCACCACGGCCAGGGTGAGCCGCTGGCCGAGCGTAAACCTGTTGGTGCGCGCGCCTTCCACCCCTTGATTGTACCGTTCAGGGCAGGTTGGCTAGCTATAGCGCAGCCAGCGGAAGAGCTCCGGCAGCGTGGCCCGTTTGCCGTACATCAAAATGCCGATGCGGTAGAGCTTGGTGGAAAACCAGATGACGACGCGAATGGCCCCCAGCATGAAGGCGATGGAAAGCAGAATCTGCCACGCCGGAGGCATCTGCGAGCCCATGCGCAGGAACATGACGATGGGCGTGCAGGGCGGAAAGAGCGAGGCAATGACCACCCACTTCGACTCCGGATCGCTGGTGATGAGGGCGATGAGACTGAAGCTGAGCCACACCGGCACGGCGGCCAGCGGGGCGTACTGCTGCAGTTCCTGCTCGCTTTCCAGCGTCGCGCCCAGGCCGGCAAAGAGCGCCGAGTTGAGCGTGTAGCCGAGCAGGAAGTAAACGACGAACAGCACCACCTGTTCCCATCCGATGGTCAGGTGCCACTTGCCGGTCATGGCCTGGGCTGCCACCCCGGAGGCGGAAAACGCGGCTGCCGCAGCTATCCAGATGACGATTTGCGTCAGACCCACTGCTCCCACGCCGATGAGCTTGCCGGCAAGCAGATCCTGGGCGCGTGCGGTGGCCAGCATGACCTCAAAGATGCGCGAGGTCTTCTCCTGGATGACGGAGCGGCCCACGTTCATGCCGTAGATCATGGTGGTCATGGTGAGCAGCAGGGCCATGCCGTAAGCGGTGTAGAAGGCGGTGAGCGCGTTGCTCTTGTGCTCGCGTCCGTGTGTGACCTGCCAGGTTTCCAGGTCGATGGGCTTCATCAACTGGTCCACATCTGGCACTGAAAGGCCCTTCTGCTCCATCTGCCAGCGCAGGATGCCCTGGTTGGCGGCTCGTTGCAGGCGGCCGTTGGTGACAAAGTCGGCCGATGAGCGGGCATCGTAGGTCACGTGGAAATCGCCGTTGTCGGCGGGCTCCACCCACAGAAATCCGTCGATCGCGCTCTTGTCCACCTCACCCACAAGCGTCTCGCGGTCTTCCATGGTCAATCCGCCGGCCGGGGTGGCGTAGGTGTCCACGGTGGCCTGCGCGTCCTTGTCGTCCAGAATCTGGCTCTTGATTTCGAGCGCCAGCCGAGGATCGTCCGTAGCCACCACAATGTGCCGATTGACGCCCAGGTATTTGCTGGAGAGAAAGACCAGCACAAAAATGAGCGCAAAGACACCGGGCAGCATGATGGTGGTGACCTTGAAACTCTTGCTGCGCACGCCTTCCAGGTACTCGCGCTTGGCAATCAGTCCGACATTCCGCAGCGTGTTCTTATGCATCGGCTTTGCCTCCCACGGCCTGGATAAAGATCTCTTCAAGCGACGGCTCGACCAGCTCAAAGCGGTAAATGGTGGCCTTGGCGGCCGCCTCGGCCAGCAACTTCTGGGCGTTGGCGCCTTCCCGCAGGCGGATTTCGGCGTGGCCGGAGTAGTTTTTGCACTCGGCGATGTCCGGACTGTCGAGGAAGCCGGCGTCGCCCTCAAACTCCATCACCACGCGGTCGCGCTTGTAGCCGCTCTTGATGGCGCGCAGGTTGCCTTCCAGCACCAGGTGGCCGCGGTCGATCAGTGCAATGGCGTCGCACAGCTTCTCCACCTGGTCCATGCGATGGGTGGAAAACAGAATCGCTTTGCCCTCGGCCTTCAGCTCCAGGAGCGTGTCCTGCAGCAGCGTGGCGTTGACCGGGTCCAAGCCGCTGAAGGGCTCGTCCATGATGATCAGTTCCGGGTCATGCATGAGCGCGGCGATAAACTGGATCTTCTGCTGCATGCCTTTGGACAGCTCTTCGGTTTTCTTGTCGACGGAGCCGGAAATCTCCATGCGCTCGGCCCAGCGCAGCGCCCGCTTGCGAGCCTCGGCTTGCGAAAGGCCATGCAGCGCGCCCATGAATACGAGCTGCTCGATCACCTTCATTTTCTTGTAGAGGCCGCGCTCCTCGGGCAGGTAGCCCACGCGCTCCAATGCCGAGCGCGTGAACGGCTGGCCAAATAGCCTGACCTGGCCGGCGTCGGGATAGGTGATGCCGATCATCATGCGAATGGAGCTGGTTTTGCCGGAGCCGTTTGGCCCCAGCAACCCGAACATCTGCCCCGGCTCAATCTGAAAACTCAGCCCCTCAACGGCGACCTTGTTCTCATACACCTTGCGAATCCCCAGCAGTTCTACAACCGCCATTCGATCTCCTCAGGCCGTACGCCTATGCGTCGAGTCTAGCAAACGAGCAACCGTCCGCTTGCAGAGCGCGCTTTCCGGGCACTTTCAGCCTCTACGCACGCAGCGAATGAGCGGTTCCCCACTTCCTTCACGCCGTCGCTTCGCGTTACAGTCCTAATATGAAGAACGCCCTGGCCCGCGCAGTCATTGAAGTCGGCTTTATTCTCTTCCTGTTCTACGCCAACCTGTTGATGGGCGAGTTCAACCGCTCCGGCTCGGCGCACAGCCATTCCCTGCTTTGGGCAATGGGAGACGTGTTTACGCCGGCCAACTTCGCCATTGGCCTGGTTGCCGGGCTTATCGGCTATTTGCTGGCGGAACTGCTGCGCAAGCGCCTGCAATAGCCGCTGCCCTTTCCGCCCCCCACCCCACGGCCTTACCATCAGTGCTGTGCCCTCCCTCGACACTCCCGTCATGTACGTCCGCGGCGTGGGCCCGCGCATTGCCGAGTCCTTGGCCGCAAAGGGCATCCAGACCGCCGAGGACCTGCTGTACCACCTGCCCTTCCGCTACGAAGACCGCCAAAATCCCCAATCACTGGACGAGTTGAAGCCGGGCGAGATGGCCTCGGTCATCGCCGAGGTGCGCGGCTCCACGCTCTTGCGCACCAAGCGCATGCCCATTTTTGAGATGACCGTGGGACAGGGCAACCTGGCCATCAAGTGCGTCTGGTTCAACGGAGCCTATCTCGATGGCCGTTTTCGCGCCGGGCAGACCATCGCCCTCTACGGCCGGGTCGAGCCGTCGCGCTCCACCCGCAACCTCAAGATGATTCAGCCCCAGTTTGAGATTCTGCCCGACGAGACCGACGACGAGGAGACCCGCCTGCTCGAAGTCGGCCGGATTACCCCGGTCTACGAGTCCTTGGGTGGCCCCCGGCTTACCTCCCGCTGGCTGCGCAAGGTCATTTTCCGCCTCCTGGAAGGCGTGCAGGGACACGTCCCGGAGGTGCTGCCGCGCCACCTGATCGACCGGCTCGGCCTCCCCAGCCGCGAAGAATCGCTGCGCCTCACGCACTTTCCGCCCGAGGGCATCAGCCAGACCGATCTCATGGAAGCCCGCACCCCGGCGCAGCGGCGGCTCATCTTTGAGGAGCTGTTTTTCCTGGAGCTGGGCCTCGAACTCAAGCGGCGCAAGGGCAAAAAGCGGCTTGGCATCAGCTTCACCACCACGGACAGCGTCCGCGAGGCCCTGCGCGAGGTGCTGCCCTTCCATCCCACGCCGGCGCAGAAGCGCGCCCTGGGCGAGATTGTCGCTGACATGCGCGAAGGCCACCCCATGCGCCGGCTACTGCAAGGCGATGTGGGCTCCGGCAAGACGATTGTGGCCCTGCAGGCCATGCTCGTGGCCATTGAAAACGGCTATCAGGCGGCGATGATGGCGCCCACCGAGATCCTGGCCACTCAGCACTACCTGGCCGCGCGGAAGCTGCTCAGCCGCTCCAAAAAGCCGTACAAGGTCACCCTGCTGACCGGCTCGCTGGAGCCCGACCGCAAGCGCCTGGCGCGCGCCCAAATCTACTCCGGCGAGGCCCAGCTCATCATCGGCACACACGCCCTGATTGAAGAGAAAGTCGAGTTTGCCAAGCTCGGCCTGGTGGTGGTCGACGAGCAGCACCGCTTCGGTGTGCTGCAGCGCTTCCGCCTGATGAAAAAACCGGGTGAGGTCGCGGGGCAAGCGGCCGAGCCGGACGTGCTGGTGATGACCGCGACGCCCATCCCCCGCACCCTTGCCCTGACCATGTACGGCGACCTGGATGCTAGCGTGCTGGACGAGCTGCCGCCGGGGCGAACGCCCATCACCACCCGGACCATCCCCGGCGATCGCGCCCCGGAGGTGTGGGACTTTGTGCGCAAGCAGGTAGCCCTGGGCCGCCAGACCTATATTGTGTACCCGGTCATTGAGGGTTCGCGCGACGACCAGCCGGAGCTGGACTTTGCTCAGAGCGAGCCGCTGGCCCTTGACGAGGTATCGGAGCAGGCATCCGTGCTCGCTCCGCCACCGCCGGCCAAACGCAGCCGCAAGCCGCCCGCCAAGGCCCTGGCCAAAGCAGCCGAAAAAGCAGCCCAGGGCGACGTGCCAATGAAGCCCGGCCGGGGCAAGAAGAACCTGCTCTTTGCGCCGCCGGAAGCGATTCCCACCCCCAAAGCCGACCTGCGCTCGGCCACCGAAATGTACGAGCAACTGCGTACTGGGGTGATGAGCGGGCTGCGCGTGGGACTGCTGCACGGGCGGCTCGATTCGGACGAAAAGGAAGTGGTGATGCGCCGCTTCCAGCGCGGTGATCTGGATGTGCTGGTCTCAACGACAGTCATTGAAGTCGGTGTGGACGTGCCCAACGCCAGCGTGATGGTGGTGGACCATGCGGAGCGCTTTGGCCTAGCCCAGCTGCACCAGTTGCGCGGCCGTGTGGGCCGTGGCGCGGCCAAAAGCTATTGCATCCTGATGACCGGCGCGCGTGTATCGCCCGAAGCCGAGCAGCGCATTGAGGCGATGGTGCGCACCCAGAACGGCTTTGAACTGGCCGAGCTGGACCTGCAGATGCGCGGCCCGGGAGAGTTTTTCGGCACCCGCCAGGCTGGGTTGCCCAGCTTTCGCGTGGCCAACCTGGTGCGTGACCGGGAGCTTCTGGAGCTGGCCAAGCTGGAGGCGGCGCGCTTTGCCGCGGCTCCTGAAGAAGGCGTCAGCGCCGAGGAGCGCAAACGCGTCTGGGACCATCTGCGCCAGGCCTGGAACCGCCGCTATGGATTGATGGAAGCCGGCTGAGATCTGGCGTCAGGCCGCTTGGCTGGCCCCGTAGCGGTTGGCAATCTCCATGGGGAAGGTGTGAATCTCCAGATCCACGCTGACGATTTCGTTGCCGCACTCTTCCAGGTGGCTGCGGGTGCACTGGCACAGCTCAGTAAAGCGAATGTGCGCCTGCTGGCTCAACTCCAGCCCCGTGGCGATCAGCACCGTGTAGATATCGATGCAGTTGTGGCGCTCAAACTCAAAGAGCATGCTGATGACGCCGAGGTCGTTGGCTCCCCGGCTCAGCACCCATCCCCCGCTGCCCAGCAGCGCCCCGGTCAGCATCTGGATCACGCGGGAGGGCTCATCCATCGTGGTCGCCTTCATCTGCAGCGCCCAGCAGGAACTCTGCTTGCCTTCCATCGCGGGTAGGGTCATGGCATTCATTACATGCCTCATCGGATGAGCACCCACAATCCATTACAGCGCGGCGTGCCGAATGTCAGGTGACCCGTTTTCACACAGTTTGGCCATCACCAGCTTTCTTCGTGGACTTCGCGCCCGCCCCCGTTTCCGGGACGATTCCCGGCTTCGCGTCCTTCTGCCGTGTGGTAGCCTTCCTTCACATATGCTTGTAGGAACCGGAATCGACATCACGGAAATTTCCCGCATCCAGGCCGCCATGGCGCGCTTTGGCGAGCGCTTTCTGGATCGCATCTACACGACGGCGGAAAAGACCTACTGCCTGCGCAAAAAGAAAGCCGCCGAAAGCTTTGCCGCCCGCTTTGCCGCCAAGGAGGCCGCCGCCAAGGCCCTCGGCACCGGCATCAGCTATGGCGTAACGTGGCTGGAAATTGAAGTAACACGTGAGCCCAGCGGAAGGCCTGGGCTTAGCTTTCACGGCCGGGCCGCACAGCTGGCGGAGCGCCTTGGTGTTACCCGCGCCTCGCTCTCGCTTACCCATTCCAACAACCTGGCTATGGCAAGCGTGCAGCTTGAGGGCCCCGACCATAGCACTTGCTGATGGCCAATCCTGCTGCCCTGCGAGCCCCTTTCTGCTATCCTCAGACCCATAAGGAGGAGTGTGCCCAGTGCCTAGCCAAAGCGAAATCAAGTGGTCCCAGCTCAAGGTTGGAACCCTGGTTGTCTTCGCCATCGCCGCTCTTGTGGTGCTCATCTTCCTCATGTCCAACTCCAGCGGGGGCCTGTTCACCCGCAAACTCAACCTGCGCGCCTATTTTGAAAGCGCCAACGGCCTCAAGGTGGGCGCGCCGGTCACCCTGGACGGCGTCACGATCGGTAACGTGACTGTTGTTCGCATCCTGGCCCACCATGAACCAAATTCGGTCGAAGTGGTCTGCCGGGTAGGTGCGCAGTACCTGCCTTCCCTGCATACGGACTCAAAAGTTGCCATTGACCAGGCCGGCGTGCTGGGCGACTCCTATGCCGATATCACCTCCACTCACTCCACGGGACCTGAACCTGCAGACAATGCCGTCCTCGAAACAGCCAGCACACCCGGCATTCAGGACGTAGTGCGGACCAGCCAGGACACCATCGCCGAAGCCACCGCGGTGATCCACAAGCTCGGCATCACCGTGGACCGCCTCAACCAGGGCAAGGGCACCGCCGGCATGATTATGAACGACCCCGTACTGGCCAAACGGATCGACTCCACTATCACCCAGCTCAACACCATCACCGAAGAAATCTCCTCCGGCAAGGGGACACTGGGCAAGCTTATCAACGACGACTCGCTCTACACCCAGATGAGCGCCACGGTCGGGCGGCTGAATACCATTTCCGCCGGCCTCGAGCGCGGCGATGGAACCGCCGGCAAGCTATTGAAGGACGATACTCTCTACAAGAACCTCAACGATGCCGTAGCCAACACCAATACCCTGCTTGCCGGCATCAACACGGGCAAGGGTTCGCTGGGCAAGCTGGCCAAGGACCCGGCCTTTGCCGAACAGGTTGAGGAGTCGGTTACTCGGCTCAACGGCATTTTGAGAAACATTGACGAGGGCAAGGGATCGCTGGGCCAACTGGTCACCAATCGCGACCTCTACGACAATGCCAATGCCACCCTGCAGCAGTCCGCGCAGCTGGTGACGGCGATGCGCCAGGATCCAAAGAAATACCTCACCATCCACGTCAAAGTCTTCTAGGGCCTGTTCACACTCCCTGGATGGATGGCGTTGCGAGCAAAAATCGGGCCAAGCAATTCTGGGCACGCAAGGCCGAGTCCGAGAGCTGTGGCGACCCCACCGCCGAGGGCCAGAACGCGGTATGGCTCGATTTGCGCCGCAACCCGCAGGGACGGGGCCAGTTTTCCCCATGTCTGCGTCGCTGCTCGCTTCAGTAACCAGTTACAGCGCACTCGTCGCTTCTTGAACTGAGGAAAACTCCGCTCCCGTCGCCACCACTCAGGGAGTGTGAACAGGCCCTAGAATAAGGATGGAGGTATTTCCCCGATGAAGATGAGCAGCCGCTGGGCCGTCGCCGTACTGGTATCCGCCGCCACCGCCATGAGCTACGCGCAATGGTCGAATCCGGCCGACGATATTCCTGCCTATCATGCCTCAGCACCGCTGCATGTGAGCACGCTGCCACCGATTCTGGCGGGGAGCAAGCTGACGGGGGAGAATTTCCGCTACCCGTGGCAGGTACATGTCTACCAGGAGACTGCGAAGATTGGGAGCGTGATCTATCAGCTGCCGTGCAACTGCCGTTGTGACCGGGCGCTGGGGCACACGAGCCTGCGGAGCTGCTTTGAGGGGTTGCACGGGACGGAGTGCTCGACGTGCGCGAAGGAAGGCTTCTACGCGTACCAGCAGACGAAGCTGGGCAAGACTCCGGCACAGATTCGGGCAGCGATTGCACGGCACGAGTATGAGTCGATAGTGCTGGAAGAGCAGTAGAGGCGGCTGGGGCAGAATGAGCGTACAATGAAGGGAATGCAGCACGAGCCAATCGGCCCGGCTGACGAGTCTCACCCAAAGTGGGGGCGTCACGGTTTCGACGGGATCGCAGGCGGCAGAGAGGCATGCCGGGGTGTAGGCACCCGTAATCGCTTGCAAAACAACAATTGCCAACAACAATCTGGCACTTGCTGCTTAATTAAATAGGCAGCCGTCCTCCTCATCTTTGCCTGTGGGCTGAGAGCGGGCGTCGCACAGCAGGCTGGTCCAAGACTCTCGGTCCGGGGGTTGAGGATAAGATCAATCGGACTAGTCACACGCGTTTCTTGTCTGTTCTGAGCGCGGGTGGCGAAATTTCTGAACAGACTACGCATGGAGTCTCTCGGCTTTCCACGGTTTCGGACGCGGGTTCAACTCCCGCCGCCTCCACCATAAACAAGTCGTTTATTCCTAACGACTTGCATCTTCGGACTAAAAACCGGATCGATTTTTGTACAGTATTTTGTACAGTAGCCGGTCGGGTTTGACCCATTTGGGCGAATCGAGCAGAATCCCGTCTGAAGCGGGAGAGCCCGATGCTGTCCGTCTACACACGTCATTCCGCAGACTGCAAACACTACGGCGACAAGCTGTGGCGCCGCTGCAACTGCCCCAAATGGATTTGGGGTTCGCATGACGGCGAGTTCTACCGCCTGAGCGCAAAAACGCGCCTCTGGGACGAGGCCGAGCAATACCGCCATCGTCTGGAAAATCCAGCGTCCGTTCCCTCCCAGCCGGTTTCGCAGTCAGCACCGATGCCCGAGCACCCGGCTGTCGTTTCTCCCGCACCAGTTGCTTCGGTTCCCGCCGCCCAAATCCCAACTCAACCGCCGCAAAAGCCCAGAGTCACCATCGTGAAGGCCGTTGAGTCTTACCTGGCTGACGCCCGCAGTCGGGAGCTGAAACCCGCCACGCTTTCAAAGCTCGATACCATCTTCCGCAAGCAGCTCCTTGCCTGGACCCGAGTGCAAGGACTGGATTACCTCGATCAGATCGATCTCGACTCGCTGCTCTCCTTCCGAAGTACCTGGAAGGATGGCGGCTTAGCCAAGCAGAAGAAACAGGACCGTCTGATCGGCTTCTTCTGGGCCGGCGTCCGCCGCGGCTACATCAGCCAGAATCCAACAATGGGGCTGGGCAAAATCAAAGTCGTGCAAGTCCCGACCGACTACTTCCCTCGCGACGAGTTTCAGAGAATACTTGACGCGACCTCCAGGTGTGGAGACAAGCGAGGCGGCGTCGTTCCAGTAGAGGACAACCGGACCCGCCTCCGCACCATGACCCTGCTGATGCGCTGGAGCGGACTCCGCATTCGCGACGCGGTCACTCTTGAGCGGGATAGGCTGCACGGCGATAGCCTGATGCTCTATCAGGCCAAGACCGGAACGCCAGTCTATGTGCCGCTCCCGCCACAGGTGGTCGAGGCTCTCCAAAATGTTCCTCCCGGTCCGAAGCCGAATCCACGCTACTTTTTCTGGAGTGGCAATGGGCAGCCGAAGAGCGTCGTTGCCGACTGGCAGCGTAGTTACCGCCGCCTCTTCAAACTGGTCAACCTGACTCAGGCCGATGGGTCTCCGAAGCGCTGCCATCCCCACATGTTCCGGGACACCTTCGCCGTTGAGATGCTGCTTGCCGGTGTGCCGATCGACCAGGTTTCGCTGCTCCTTGGACACGCTTCGGTGAAAATTACCGAGAAGAGCTACTCTCCTTTTGTGAAGGCAAGGCAGATCCAACTTCAGGACAGCGTCCGTAACGCGTGGGAAGTCGGTGCGACCATCGTGCCGGATCCAGAGAACAGTCCGTCGAATACTGCGAGTTCCGGTCGCAGAAAAGCTGGCTGGCAGCTCATACGCTCGGCAGACCGACCGAAAGTCGATGAAGAACGGACTACTGCAAGCGGGGACCGGCGTACTTCGACCTCTGACTCTGAACCCGTGCATGAACCAGTACCCAGTTCCGATCGAGCGTCTGGAAAAAGATTTCGGGCAACCGGTCGTTGAGAACGAGTGTCCGCAGCCAGAAGCGAAAGAACATTGACTCCATGACGTCCTCTGGAACCTGCGCGGCGGTGCAGAACTCAATTGCGAATTGCATGTGCTCGAAAGCGGGAGTCATCTCGCACTCTGCATCGCCTTTGGAGGCGGGCGGCTCCCCGAGCCAGGTCTCTTGGACAGTCCTCGCGGCCTCGATTCTCCTCGGTCACGACCAGCCCTGTTTTTGAAAACGCATAGATGAGCGCGGGACTCACATTCGCTCTGCGGAACATTGCAACGATCTCTTAGCTGAATTCGCACCGAAGCGATTCTGCGATTGGGCCGGGGATACTGGTCAATGAGACAACTTCGTTGCCTGAGCCATGGACGGGTTGCAGTCCATTTCTGCTCTTTCCACCTCGTCCGCCATGCTGAATGGTCATCCCAGGCTCCCGCGAATTCCATTGTACGTTCCGGTTCGAGCCTCTCTCTGTTGTTCTCAAATACCTCCTGAAATTGGCTGATTTGACCGAGTGTCTGAGCTGGGCTACTTGTGACACAAGCAATTCTGGATGTTCATGGTTGAATCCGTATCTTCGACCGATGCCATCCCTCCCATCTGCGCAAGTCCAAATCTTAAGAGGTGCCAAATGGAACTCCCACATGAACTGCAAAACAATTCGACCAACCATGGCTTCCACGAGGGAACTGCTGGTGTGTCCGCACTGGAGAGGCACTACACCGTGGCTGAACTTTCCAAACTCTGGTTCTTCAGTGAAAACACGATAAGGCGTCTTTTCACGAAAGAGCCTGGCGTGATTAAGATCGCTCGCCAAGAAACCAGAATCAAGAGGGGCTACACCTCCTTAAGGATTCCCGAACGAATCGCTCAGCGTGTTCACAGGCGTATGCAAGGAATTGCCTGAGAGTTTGATCTACAGTCTCTGGCAAGAGGTTTGCAGATCGGCCTTTCCACACAAACTTCGCTGCCCTATTTCGGCAAGCCTCAAATCAGCGCGTTTGACCGAAATTGCGAACCGCGTCATTCTCGCATCTCTGCTGGAATGGTGCCTGATGTGGTGCTTGGTCAATACCAATTTTCGGCAATACCCCGCTGAACACGGGCACGAACTTTCCTCGATCGAGTTCCAGATCAATACCGTATGAAAGGGACAACGCAATGTTTGAATCCCTCGATGATCTGATGGAACGACTCAAGGCGACCGGGTACTTCATCGACCCCGTGATGATCCAGGTTGTCTTCCTGGCCGCGAAGTTGCAGAAGCCGCTGTTGCTCGAAGGACCTGCGGGCAGCGGCAAAACGCAACTCGCGGTTTCGGTTGCGCAGGCGGCCGGGACGCATATCGAGAGGCTGCAATGTTATCGCGGGGTCACTGAGGACAAGGCCATCGGGCGCTTTGATGAGAGCCTCCAGCGGCTTTACATGGAGTTCTCGAAGGGGAACGGCGAGAGCGTGAGCTGGCGCGAGTTGCAGGCCAACCTCAAGGGGCGCGATTTCTTTCGCCCTGGTCCGCTGATGCGGGCGCTCGAATGTGAAAAGCCATGTGTGCTGCTGATTGATGAACTCGACAAGGTGGATGAGGGGTTCGAGGCGCTGTTGCTGGAGATTCTGTCGGCGTGGCAGCTCTCGATCCCTGAGTTTGGAACGGTTGAGGCCAAGAGCATTCCGTTTGTGGTGCTCACCAGCAATGAGGAGCGGCGGTTGGGCGATCCAATCCGACGGCGCAGTTTGTATGTGCGGGTCGAGCACCCTACGCCGGAACGTGAGGCAGAGATCATTGCCAGCCGCACACCAGGAGCCGGTGTGGAGTTTCATCGAGAGATCGCCGGCATTGCGCGCTCGTTCAGAAATTATTCTCTGGAAAAGCCGCCTTCGGTCTCGGAGATGATCGACTTCGCCAATGCGCTGCGGTTGATGGGCAGCGATCATGTGACGGAAGAGCAGCGGGATGTGCTGCTTCCCTTCCTGGCCAAGACGGAAAAGGATCGTCGCCATCTGCTGCTGCGCGAAGGATTTCAAAGCCTGCTGGTCGATGGGGCGCGGTATGCGCAGGATCTCGATCCTTCAGGAGGCGCGACGTTATGAAATGGTTTCTTGCGTTTCTTATGTTTGCGCCAACTGTTGGCTGGGGTCAAGCAAACACTGCTCTTGCCGAGAACTGTGTGCGGCACTACGCCAGCCATTACGGCGTGCCTGCGGAGTTGGTTGCTGCATTCATTGATGTCGAGTCGCGCTGGAATCCGCGCGCCGTCTCCAGCAAGGGCGCTCTTGGCTTGATGCAACTGATGCCATCGACTGCGCGGCGCTTTGGCGCATACCAGCCTTTCGATCCTGAGCAGAACATTGCGGCAGGAACGCGCTATTTGACCACGCTGATGTGGGAGTTTCACGGCGATCTGAGGCTTGTGGCCGCAGCCTATTACGCCGGTGATCGATGGGTCGGCAAGCGGCAACTCGACTACAACAACCCGGATGTCATCGCTTACGTCGAATCGGTTCGACGTCATTATGTGGCGCGCAAGCTCGCTGCAAAATCATTGCACAGGAGGTAACTCGAAATGAGACTTCGCTGGTTTTTCCCTTTCGCAGTGCTGCTTCCACTGCGTTTGTTCGCCGCTGACAACGCCGTCATGCCACGCGTTGCGACGATCACCATCAACCCGTCGGAGGTCACCACGTTGCACCTGCGGCCAGAGTTCGAATCGACGATCCATATGCCGGAGGAGATCACATCGGTGATTCTCGGCAGTCCAGGTTCCTTCAAAGCGGAACACAACGAGGGCGAGCCGGAGTATGTGTATGTGAAGCCCATCACGAAAGAGGCTGCCGAATCGAATCTTCTAATCGCGACGAAATCCGGCCTGCATGTGACGCTGGAGTTGATCAGCGATGGGGTTGGCACCAACGGGTCTGCGCTGCCGGTTGACTTCCTGATTGAGTACCGCACATCCAGAAGTTTTCTGATCGCAGGCAGTGCAGGCGCGGAGCACGTGAGAGTCAAACCCACAGGAATCGCGTTGCCCTCTACTCAATCACGGATTCCCGCAGCAGCGAAACCGCTCTCTGCTATCGACGAAGAGTATGAGTTGCAGATGCGCGTCAATGCGCCAGGATGGACGAAATGGGAAGGCAAGCAGATTGAAACTTCGCTTGGCGATATACGCCAATGGAGCAATCAGACGGTCATTTCGTTCTCGATTCTCAACGCCTCCGATCAGCCAGTGGAGGTTGTGCCGCCACAGATTCAGATCAGCGGACGCGCGGTGAAGAAGAAAAAGAAGGAAGGCAAGAGTCTGACTGCCGACCAGCTATTGATACGCGAGTACAGGCTGAGCGCAACAAGGATTGAGGCCGGGGCGCGCGCTGATGGAGTTGTCGTCTTCGATCGCCCGAACTTCAAGCAATCGACGGAGAAGCTCTTCCTTCAGATTGCACAGGCCGACCAGGTGGACCGGCCGATACTTATCCGTCTGCCTTTTACGCCGCCGATTGCCGGCGGAACGCGGTAGGAAGGAGATTCTATGAGCAGCAACGAGAACAATGGATCGAGGATCGCCCAGGTAAGCAGCGAGGATTCAGCGGAAGCACCGCGTCCGCAGCCTCCGCTTCCGACGGAGTCTGTTCTGGATGAAGACCGTGCGGATGCGCAACAACCCACGGGCCATGCGACAAGAGAAGGCAGCGATGGCAAGTCCGGCATCGAGAAAAGCAAGCTGATTATGCTTGGCGGCGGCTTGCTGGCTGCCGTGCTTTTCCTTGGTCTCACGAGTCTCGTCAACCGCTCTTCCACAACGAAGAAGGCCGCCGAGAAGCAGCTAAGCCATCCGGCACAGCAGCAAACGCCAACCCAATCCAAGGGAAGCGTCACGCCTCTGATGGAGACCGTTCAGACCAACGCTCAGGAAAATACCTCCGGGCAGGTGCATCCGGGCGACATCAAGCGCACCAGCACTCCGGCACCGGGCGGGGGGAATAACTCCGGCGCTGCGTTGCCTGCAAAGCCACATGCAGGGAGTGCGGCGGGCGCGAATACATTGGGCGCCATCCCATCGTTCTCCGACACGCAACAAAAGTGGGAAGAGCCGCAACCGTATGGCGATGCCGGTCACGCATCGCCTGTTCAGACGCAGCAAACGCAGAATACTCTGAAGGAAGCATCGCTGGTCTTTGTGCGTGCGCCTGCGCAGTCGCAGCCTGCGGGCACTGTAACTCACGTGCCGGTGGATACGGTACCGGTTCTGGAGATGACGCCTGGTTCGCGGATTGAGGCAAAGTTGGAGACACAGATTTCAAGCGCGGTGCTGGCTCCGGTTGTGGCCGTGGTCGAGTACACCTATGCGATCGGCGACCGCATCGTTGTGCCAGCGGGCGCGCGTGTTTACGGGCAGTTGCAGCAGGCGGACCGGTCTGGGTTTGTTGGCGTAAAGTTCGATGAGATCGAGTTGCTGGATGGGCAGCGTGAGAAGATTGAAGCCATCGGCGCGGGGCTTGATCTTGGGCCGATCAAGGGAACCGTGTACGGGAAGAACACCGGCAAGAACTTCTTGATCAAGGCCGCGTCGGGCGTTGGTTCACTGGCCGCGATGTTGGTTGGCAACAACTCCGGCGCGGCGTTCTCTGAGGGCGACCTACTGCGCCAAAGAGTGGCAGAGAACGTCGGCAACGCAGGCGACTCCGAACTGATGAGCTTGAACGCGACCAGCAGAATTATCGTCTCGGTCCCCGCCGACACGAAGATCTATATCGTCTTTACCAAGCATGATGAGGGCCAGACTAGGCTGCACAGAGTGGCTGGCCAATAGAATCGAGTTATCTGCATTCAACGCCCCGGCCTCAGAACCGGGGCATTTTTTTGTGCCTGCGGGTGCCGACTGGTTGTGTGCCTGGCCACCGCGACTTCGCGTCTCATGCGAGGTTCAGGTTCCGATCATGCCCTTGGCAGCGTGGCCTTTCGGGCGGACGATTGACCAATTATCGGTCCGGTTATGTCATTGTGCGTTTGACATAAAACCGTTCCCAATATGTCACCGTGCGTTTGACCAATAATCGGTCCCGATGTGTCATTGTGCGTTTGACTCAAAATCGGTCCGGTTATGTCGTTGTGCGTTTGACCAAAAACCGTTCCTGATATGTCATTGTGCGTTTGACATATTTCCGCACGGCGCTCTCAGCGATTCTGTGACAGATAAATCTTCACTCTGCGACGCTATGTATGGGCGTCGCAAGAATTTAATAGCGTTTTCTATTGGCGCGTCGTCCGCTCTACGAGTGTCGATTTGAAGTGCAAATGCTTTGTGACCGAAGATTGTCGCCAGGGTGCGCTCATGCTGCTCCCGCGATTCCCTTCGCTACCTCTATATAGATGGACATCACGGGCACCGATCAATACATGCAGGCAATTTGACCGAATCACGGTTTGGCCTCAACTTCACTCCTGACACGGATGCCCCGAGCAGCCGCGTCCAGGAGAGTGAGTCATGAAAACCGCATTGGCCTTCTGGCGGGGCTCGACAGCACCTGCCGTATCTCTATCAACCTTTCAGCATCCCGGCGCGATCAACTGGAAACGCATTTCCCTGCTCTTCACGCTTTGGATCATTCTCGCCGGCAATCTCGTCGCGCCCTTCACAGCGGTCGCGCAGAACCTCGGCACAGCGCCGCAGTTCGGCAAAGCAGTACAGGGCCAGCAGGCGACCACCGTCGAAGGCACAGTGCTCAACATCGTGAACTGGGGCTGCAATGTAATCGCTCCGGTGATCGCGATTGCGTGCCTTGGCATCGCCGGTTGGCATTTCAAGAGCGGTCGCGGCTACATGGGATGGGGCGTCACCGGCGTTGCACTGCTCGTGATCTCTGGACTCGGACGCATGGCCGAGGGCTTTATCACGCAAGCTCAGGGCATTCAATAACAAGGACAATACGCGATGCCTGTGCCGCAATTCCTATCCGATCTTCTTCAACTGCTGTTCGATCTGGCAGTGCCAGCGGCATTTTGCACGCTGGCTGCGGCAGGGGTGAGCCTGCGGCATGAAGGAGGCACCACCTTCCACATCAATGGCAAGACCGGGAAGTGGGTGCTTTGGACTGTGATTCTGCTGACACTTCCCCAGCTTCTTTCGTGGATTGCGGCGCAGGGCATCACCGTTCCATCGGCGAGTGGATCGGTGGGAACGAGTTGGCTCGCCAGCATGGAATCGGTCTTCAAGAACTTTGTCAATCAAATCATTGTCGCGAAGTTGGTACCGGTTATTGCTGGGTATTTCGTACTCAAGGCGACTCTCGATACGGCGGCGGGAGAGAATCCGTTGCCATCCATCATCGCCGCGCTGTTTCTGATGTCGCTCTCGGCTACGATGCAACTTCTTCAGGGCTGGAACTCCGGCGGCCAATACGCGACGACCGACATGCTCGGCTCGCTCTGGAACTACATTGTGGGGCAAATCATGCCTGCGGCGGCTGGACTCGCATGTGTGGGCGCGGTTGTGAACTTCGTGCGGCACAGGCCGTGGACGCGGCTTGTCTTTTCAGCGATCGGGTTTCTGTGCGTGACCGGTCTGCTCAAACTCTTTCAGGCAATGGCGGCGTAAGGAGAATGCGATGAGTCTTGATGGCGCAGTTGTACACCTTGCCTCGTGGGCCGGGAACGTCATGATGCCGACGATGGCCGGCGCGTTCTTTGCAGGGGCCGTTTATCGCTACAGCAAGGGCGGACAGTTCGAACAGCTTCTCTATGGTGGATTCGCATCGCTGATGTGCTCTGGGATGCTGCGCGCACTTGAAGGTTTTGTGCAGAACGCTGGACCAACAAGCGCGGATGGCTATTGGACGGCGGTGATGAATTTGGTGAACTGGGTTGCCAATGTGATCCTGCCGATCTTTGCACTGACGCAACTGGCCGCAATGGCGATGCACATGGGGGGCGTTGTTTCGGAGATCTATCCAGGCTCCACATGGATACGCAAGTTCATTGCGGCTATAGGAGCCCTGATGGTTTCAGGTATCGTCCGTTTCGCTGAGTCGATGGTCACACAGGCACATGGAATTTAAGGAGCTAACAATGAGCCTCGATCTGACACCCGTTCATCGCAACCTGCACACCAAGGTGACGTTCCTTGGACTGGAATTCGAGGACTTGATCCTGGTGCTGGCGCTTGCGGCGGTGATGAACATCTTTGGTCACTTTGTCACCGGGAATGCAAAGGTGCTGGGGATGCCGCTGAGCCTCTTCATGGAGTTCGTTGTGCCGCTGCTCGCTGTGCCGTTTCTGATTCTGTTCAAGTACGGCAAGCCGCGCGGCTATCTCATGGACCTTATCAAGTCTTTGATTGTGCCGCACGCCTGGTGCGCACTTGAGCGAGATTCGGAGTTGGTGCAGCCTTACATCGTCGAGGACGAGGAGTGATTCTATGCGGGTATCGTTCAAAACGCACAACGATGGAACGGTTGTTCTCAATTTGGATGGAGAAGCCGCACGGGCCGTCTTTGCGAGCGTCGTCTTTGCGGCAAAGTTTCACAAAGACTTTGCTCCGCTCGCCAAGGTCGCAGAGGAAGGATTGAGTCGAGAGAAGCGCAACGCCGGTGAAAGGGATGCCCTATGCCAATGACTTATGCGGAGCACGACAAGAAGATGAAGGCCCCAGCCGTGTGCGAACTGTTTCCGCTGCGCGATCTGCCGCAGGGCGACAACGTCATGGTGCGCACGAACGGCGCCTTTGTCGCCGGCTATGAATTGAAGGGCGTGCTCTCCTACTTCGCCACGGATGAGGACAGGAATCAGGCAAAGTCGATGCTGGAGGCACTGATTCGCGGAGTGCCCGACGTGAGCATGAGGATTCAATTCCGCTACGAGATCTCGGAGCATCTGGGCTTTCTGTTCGATGACTATGTGAATCAGCAGCGCACACACAAAGCAGAGGTCATGGCGCTCGACGCACATCGGCTCAAGATGTGGAAGCTCAAGGAACAGAGCGGATTCTACTTCGAGAACCGGCTCCATGTGTACTTTATCTGGGATCCGCGCATTCATGCCAAGCTCTATCACTCTGCGCAGCAGAACCGCGCCATGCATAGCAGACTGCCTGGCGGCTTCACGCTCAGCCAGAAGAAGGCGATCCAGCGGACGCGCAAGGAGCACGATACCTATCTTGCCGAACTCGAATCGATTCTGCGAGGTATCGAAAGCTCGATGGAGACGGCGAATCTTTCGCCTCGCCGGCTTTCGACGCAGGAACTCTTCGAGGAACTGAAATATGCGCAGCACCCGACGCGGCGCGATCGACGACCTTACTATCCAGGCGAGGATCTGATTCAGTACCGCTCCGCGCGCGAGCAGGTGACCGAAGCCAGCATTCTCAACGAGACTGAGACTTACCTCAACATCGATGGGTATCTCTATTCAGTAGTGAGCCTCAAGGAACTTCCCGATGCGACGTTTCCGGGTGTGCTGCAACGCTTCTCGACATTGGGTTTCCCGGTGGTCATCAGTGCGCAGGTGTTTGTTCCCGACCAGGTGAAGGTTCTCAAGGGGTACAAAAAGCGTTTGCAGAAGATGATTGCCGCGCAGAAGGACGCGAACGGAAACTTCAAATCGAACCCAGAGGCCGAGGTCGCGCAGGCGCAGTTGATGCAGGTGCAGCGGGACATCATATCGAGTTCGCTGAAGACTGCGAAGTTGAGCCTGTCTGTTGTGGTGCGCACCTCTCAGCCGGCGGTGACCTTTGGCGATCTCGAACGAGCGGAGCGCGATCTTGCGAATCGCACCCAGGAAGTATTGAACGCATTCACCCACATGAACGGCGCCAAGGCCGTCGTCGAGACCATCGCCAAGCGCCGCCTCTTTATCGGGACGCTGCCGGGAATGGGTGAGAGCGACAAGCGCGAGCAGGACATGCTCACACCGAACGCCGCCGATCTTGTTCCCGTCGAGATGCCCTGGACGGGCACACGCAAGAGTCCCCTGATTCTCTTCGAGACACCGTACCGGCAACTGATTCCGTATTCGATGTTCGATCCCAACCTATCGGACGCGAATGGTCTGCTGATGGCAAAAAGCGGAGGCGGCAAGACGCTGGCAGCGCAACAGATGCTCTTGATGGCGGCCCGCGCGAATGCATTGATCTCGATTCTGGAGCGAGGGGACTCTTATCAGCCGCTGGTCGAGTTGATGGGCGGCGAGATGATTCAGATGTCCTTGGACAGCGATCAGACGATCAATCCCTGGGACCTGCCCAAGAGCGAGGACAAGCCATCGAATGATCAGCTTTCGTTCTTGAAGAACTTGACCAGGCACATGCTGGGTGAGAACACGCCGCCCGACCTTGATATTGATCTATTGGATAGTGTGCTGCTCGAAGCGATTGCGGCCACCTACAAACGGTGCAGCGCCAAGAGTTCGAATCCGATTCCATTGTTTGGAGACCTTGCCGCAGAACTGGCGCACTGGCAGGACCGCGATCGGAACCAGAAGATCAATGCGATGGCGCAGATGGCCTCTACCAAGTTGCGCGCCTGGGTGGATGAAGGGCCGTATGCCAAGCTCTTCGACCGGCCGACGACGATTCAGCTCGACAACCCGTGGCTCTATTTCAATGTCGAGAAGCTGAAGGACGATCCGCGGCTTGAGCGCGCGATGAGCCTGTTGATTGCCCACACGGCGACGCACCGGGCTTCGGGTTGGACCGGTCAGCCAAGCATCGTGCTGCTCGATGAATGCTGGGCGCTCCTGGAGTCGCCAATCCTGGCCAGTGTCGTCGTGCAACTCTTTCGTACGGCCCGCAAACGCAATGCCAGCGTCTGGGGAATCAGCCAGACTCCGGAGGATTTTGTTGGCACGCCCGACAAGCCGAATGAGCATGGCGCGGGCATCGTCAAGAATGCCACGACCAAGATCATCGGCAAGCAACCGGGCGACATGCGTGCGCTCCGGGAGCACGTTCATCTGAATGAGACGGCGCTCAACCAGATCAAGACGTTTGCCCACCCGAAGAAGGGCCACAGTGCGGAGTTCCTGATTGCCATTGGCGAGAAGGCCGAGTCTACGCACGCGATCCGGGTTGTGCCAAGCCCGGTTGATTACTGGATTACCACAACATATCCCCGTGAGCGGGTCTATCGGAGGTGGTGGCTTGCCAGGCGCGCGGGCATTCCGCTGATTGCAGCCTACGAGGCGCTTGCCGAACGCTATCCGCGCGGACTGGCGGAACTGGCTCCGCTTGCAGAAGAGTTATCGGGAGAAGTTCAGGAGGTAGCGACGCAATGAACAACACAAATCGTGAATCACAGGACGACTCTTTGCTGAATGGTGTGCCCTATCAGTCGGAGCCCAAATCGACGCGTAAGAGTAGAAGCTGGCGGTGGCTGGCCCCAACAACCTTGGCACTGGCAATGGCGGTGATGCTTCCATCGCGTGCTCATGCTGGCATCTTCGACATCTTCGGCGAGATATTCGGCACCATTCAGAACGATATGGGAGCTGCGCTCAGCCAGATCAACGCATTGACGCAGGAGATGCAGCAGTTGCACCAGCAGATCGTTTGGCCGCTGGCGCTGGTAAACCAGGCACGGGGCTTTGTCTCGAACTCGATCAACAGCTATCGCGGTTTCATGACGCAGGTCTTCACGCTGAAATCGCCCAGTGCGACGCTGGCCAACCCGCAACAACTGGAGACGATTTTGCACAGCCGGCAGTCGGCTAAGATTCCCGCGCTTCAGGCTAGTTTCGCTGCGAACTACGGGACAGTTCCGCCGGTAAACGCAGCCTCTCCACAGGACCGGGTGATGATGGACATCGACGATGCCTTGGGCCAGCAGAGTTTGAAGACGACCCTCATCGCCGACCAGGGCCAGGACGTCATTCTTGCAACCGCAAACCAAATGGAGAATCAGGTCGCGTTGAGCACTCCTGGCTCCGCTCCGTTCATCACCGCTCAGGCACAGGTCGCCAACCTTCGTTGCCAGGCATTCATGCAGAAGATGCTCGCTGCGGAACTCCGTCAAGAGGCAGGCCGCATCGCTCATGACAATGTGCTGGTGAAGCGGAAATCGACAGCAGCAGGCGCAATCAACAGTCTTATCACCGGCACTCTCAGCCGGTAAGGAGGATCTTTTATGGCAGACATGAACAACAAGACGAACAAGTTGCGGAAGCCTTTCTTCTGGCGCCACAGAGAGCCTATTGTCGCTGAAACAGTGCGGCTGGCGCCGGCAATCGAGGCCGATCAACCCAAGGATCATCCATGGTGGCGGCCAACGGTTTGGAAGGCGGCCGCTTTGGCAGTAGTTACGCTGATGCTTCTCCCTGGGCGCGCCAATGGGCAGTTCGGGATCGACATTGCAGCCATCATGGCGGCGTTGTCGAAGGTTGAGTCGTTGATGAGCACCTATGTGGCAGCGCCGCTCAAGACGATCAACCAGGCACAGCAGACTGTCGCCAAGTATGAGCAGGAAGTCATTTACCCAATCGCGGCAATCAATCAGGCCAGGAACTCCGTCACGCAGTTTGAAAGCCAGTTCAGCCAGGTGAGCAACCTGTTCAAGGGCAACGTATCGAGCGCGACGCTGCCGCAGTCTCAGGCTTTGGAATCGATTCTGCTTTCTCGCAATGCGGGTAGCCTTTCAACTGTCTCTCCGCAGTTTCAGAACGTTTATGGCGTGGTGATGGCGCAGAATGCTGCCTCGTTGCAGATTCGCAACATGACCGACATGACAGACGCGCAGGCGCAGGACGCCATGAAGCGCGCCATTCAGATCGATGCCCTGGCGGATGCGGAATTGGCCGAAGCTGACAAGATGGGCCAGCAGATCTCCGCCGCCGCTCCGGGGAGCGCACCAATTCTGGAAGCGGAGACGGATGTCTGGGTGGTCCGGGCAAATGCGTAACCGGCTCTGCTGCTGGCTTGATTGACGCTCTTCTAATTCTGGTTGCTTATCTTCTCTACCCGCTGGTGATCGTGATCTTCGGTTTTTTTTACATTCTCTATGGGAGCATCCTGTACATCTTTGGGCCGCTGGTTATCTCGCTGATGCCGCTGGGAGCAACCAACCGCATCGCCAAGGCATATGTCGAGAACGTCTTTATCTGGAACGCATGGCCAATTCTCTATGGCGGCTTCGGTGCACTACTGAGCGCGATACAGATGGGCCAGGTTGGCCAGATGCTTAGTCAGAAAAGTTTTCTGGGCGGCCTTGGCAGCCTGGAAGGTTCGGTCCTGATCGGTTTCGCGAGCATCATCTTTTCGCTGGCCATTGCTGTGATTCCATTCATGGCGAAACGAATTGTATCGGGCGACGTTGGCTCGACAGCAGGCGCGCTGATTGGCGCTGCTGTCACGGCCATTACCGCTGGCACGGCGGCAATCGAGGGCGCAGCGGTTGGCGCGGCAGCAGTCGGTGCTGGGAGTTCAACGGGCGCCTCCGGCAATGCGACAAATAGCGCCGCAGCGTCCGGTGCAGGTGGAAAGACGCCTGCGGGGATGGGCAGTGGCAATCAGCCTGTGCCAGCGCAGCGCGGAGTAAATCAAGGCGATTCTTCCTTGAGCGCAGGCAACCAACCCGCGATGGATACGAAAGCCAGTAACACGTCCGCCGGTGAAGACGGCACTGGGCAGATGACTGATGGCTCACCTACTGCTGCGGGTCATGCGGGTCTCATTCGCAGTTCCATAAAGAGTGCTACCGGGAAAGATGAACCTGTCAGTGCGGGAGAGGACAGCGCGGGCGCGCAGGAGAGTCCCGTTCCTGTTCGCGGCTCTGGTGCCGGGTCTGGCCCTGGCTCCAAGTCGGGTTCGTCTGCCCCAACATTTGCAAGTGTGAACCGTGGAAACCCGTGGGCTTGGAGTTCGTACGCTCCTCATCCACGCAGGGATGGGATCGCTACATGGGGCGCCTATCATGCGGCGCGAGTGGCTACGAAGGCCGCTGTGATCGGAAGAAAAGCAATCGACAACGCTGGAAAAGCAAGTGACTGAGTGAGTCTTCGAGAGGAGAGCAACGATGGCAAATGCAAAGACTGTTACGCAAGGGAATGAACTCGATGTACGCCCCAAGTATTACGAGGTGGATGGAGCGCTGACGGCAAACGCGAATCGGGCGTGGCTTCTGGCATTCTTGACGATTCCAGTGGCTTTGGTTGCGCTGGGGCTTGCGGTCTTCGTTCGCCTGCAACCGCCCACGGTGATTCGCATCGGCGCGAACGGCGAAACGGTGGTCGTCGGCCAGCCAACGAAGGGAGGCGCAGCGTCCGCGAGCACTGGAACAGATGCCTTTCTCGATCAGGCATTTGTAAAGCGGTTTCTCGATAGCTACCTCAATTACGCGCCATCCAATGTCGATGAGCGTTGGGCCGCAAGCCTCAACATGATGACGCGCAACCTGCGCAGCTACACCATGAAGGCGATGGGGGATGACAACACCAGAGGCAAGGTCGAGGCCGACCAGATTCAGTCCGTCTTTCATCTGCGTGAGATCGACACCGAACCCGGAGAGCCGCTGACCTACCTCGTGTATGGGGTCAAGGACGTACACCACGTTTCGAATGGGTCGGAGGTCACAGACCACTTCGTCAATGAGTATCGGATTCGCCTGATCGCCGACCGCAGGACTGACGTGAACCCAGACGGTCTTTGGATTGCCGAGTACAGTGAGCGGCCGATTGATGGCGAGCGCCGTGACCGCATTCTGGCCGCGCCAGACCGTGTTGTTGGACAGGAGTAACGGAGGAACGAGATGGAGACAGTAGCTGCAAAGTTGACGCCGGACCACCCGCAAAGCGACAGGCAGCGGTTGGCAAGCACTGCAACGCCGAAACGCCCGCGTAAGCCGCGTGCATCCGAAGAAGTGGCTCGATACTTCCTGGCCAAGGATGGATCGACGCCGACAAAGCCGGAACTTGGCGAGGAGGCACAGAGCGAAAGTGACGCCTTGATCAAGGCCTTTCGGTCGAAGGGCGGCGTGATCTATGTGGTTACAGCCTTCCGCGCTGAAGCAGAGGTGCAGGGAGGCAATCCGATTTTGGTAAAACGGCCACTTGAGAAGTAATGGGTCGAAAAGTAGCGGGGACATAAGGTCAGCAACGAGTTTCAAAGAGGAGATACACCTTCAATCAAGGTCACTGTCAACCTCTCTTGAACCCTCAACGCATCGGCGATGAGGAATTCCATGCTGACCCGGTTTTCATTCCTGAAACTTGGGTTCGGTCAACCTTCACCACTGACACGGGCAACCAGGCGACAAGGAATGACAGACAGGGTTAGTTCAACCTCTCAGTCACTCGATTGGCACTCAACTGGCGCGCCAGACAAGTGAGGAGAACAAATGACAGCGACAAGGCCACAAAACACGACAGGTGAATCCAAGCTCATTCTTGAGCTGAAGATCGATGTGACTGGAGAAGTGACCCGCAAGGCCAGCAAATTGGGCCGGAAGGATACGCTCGAGGGAAAGCTCCTTGCGCAACTCTATCCCGGCATCCGAGTAGCGCGCGTGAGTGTACCGGTGGAATTGACACCATACGAGCAATCGGTGGTGGAAAACCGCATGGCGCAACTCTCTTTTGGTGGAGTGGAGTACAAGCTGGTAGGTGCAAGCGGTTCGGCGAAGGACGGCAAATTCTACTTCGTCGATCAGCCGCATGCAAAGCCGATTGCTGAGCGTTTTCAGCATTGGCCGGAGGCAGCGATCGTGTACTTTTCGATTCTGATCTCCGATTGCAAGCTGGTGGCGGAGCAACCGGACTTCCGCATCGTTGTTGTCGAGGATCATGTCCTTGGCACCAACGATTGCCGCGGATGGATTCGGGAATCGCTCTATCGCAAACTCCATCTCTCGCCGGATCGCTTCTGCCAATTTCGATTGGCATTCGATGCGCGCGAACCGAAGCAGGCAAAGGGTGCATTGAAGGCGATGAGCGATCGCGTAGCCGACAGGCTTGCGGTCGATTGCATTTTGCCCGAAAGCGCCTGCAAACCCAATCTCAAGGGAGGGAGCAGATTTCTTCCACAGATTGGGACTTCCGGCCGTCTGTATACAGGTCCAGCGGTGCTCGGGATCAAGCAATGGTCTCGCGTTACTGAATACGGATCGAGTTACACGCTGGTTGAGCACGCTTCGGATGAGGCTCTTCAACTTGAGATCATGCCTCGTGCAATCGAGGAAGTTCGCAAGGTGAGAAAGGCCTGGGACGATGGCGACTATGAGGGCTTGCTGCGCGTTCTGGGCAAGTCGGAAGAGGATGCTACGTTCGACATGAGCTTCGATCTTGAGGCTCTGGAAGGCGGAAGTAATTTGCCTTCCGAAGAGTGGGAACCAGCGGAAGCAGTTCTCCTGGCCGACAAAAGTGGAAACAGTATCCGGTTTCCCTACGTGTCGAACCAGATCAACCGCAAACTTGCTCGCTGGGCTTTCCGCACATTGACGAGTGGCGGCTTCAAGTTGCCGGCATTTGCGTTGGCGGATGACGGCATTTTGGTCGAGCACGAGGGCAAGATACTCGCGGCTTCGGACTGGATACCGGAAGACACCGCCATCACAAGCGTCGCGGCCGAACAGAGTCTCTGCATCCGCTATCCAATACGAATGCAGGAGGACTTGCTGCCCGTCCGCCATATTCGAGATGCGGAACTTGTCCCGATGCTTGTACGCGCATTGGGCAAGTCTGACCTGCCAGAGTCGTTGATTGCCTACATTCTGAAACGTCAGCTCCGCATGGAGGGAACGTACATCCTTCATTCGGAGACGGCGAAGCGGAACGGCGGCGACTTCGACTTCGATACCATCTGCGCGATGCCATCCGACGAGTTTCCAAAGTCCGTTGCTGGAAGGATCGCGCATGGAGAGACTCCATCAGGAAAAGACCAAGCACAAAAAGGCGAAGTCTCCCTGGTGGAACGTTTATCTGGTTGCAATGAAGGCCAGAGGAAACCGGATCGGTTCAATCACCGATCTGAAGACCTCGTGCCTTGCAGCCGGACGGCCTGATCTTGCCTACAAGCTTGTCGAGCAGTTGCAAAACGCGCTCGATTCGCTGAAGCATCGGGTCGAGATCGACGAGTCGGTCATCAGCGATATTCGGAAGGAAGTCAGTCCGGCACCTTGGCTCCGCTACAAGCGTGAACGCAGAGTTTCGGATTTGCCACTTCATCTCGACGTCGCCGATACCGACAAAGTCGGCCGTCTTTACAACGTCCTTCGCAAGGAACTGGGCGACATCCTGAATGAACGCATGGCGGTTGAGGACTTCCGCGGCATCTTCTCTGGCCACACTGTGACCAAAGAGATGTTTGAGGAGTGCCAGCTTGTCAATGCGATCTACGGCGATGTTGCGGCTCAGATCACCGAGCGTGAGGAACAACTGAAGCTGGAGTACGGCAACTCTCAGGCATTATGGGAAGCCGTGCGCACCAGCGATGACAAAGACCAACGGAGATCGGCTGTGCTTGCGCGAAATAAAGCGCAGGCTGCGCTCTGGGAGTTTGAACAGGATGCCAAGGAGCAATTCAGTGGCTTGCACCTGTTCATGCATTATTGGGCGCAGGGAAAGCAGGACAGCCAACTCAGCAGCCTATTTCCCTCGTGAGCCTGCGCAATCGTCAGATTTCTCCACAGACCTTTGCCGCTTTCAAGACAACACTTGGACCGAGTATTCCAGTTGTCATCGCCGATCCTCCCGTGGCTACCGATGTTGCACCGGGCGGAAAATCCACCGGCGTTTTCACAATTCACGTCTCCCAGGGAAGCCAACCGCAGCTCTATCAGTTGCACTTTGGCAACAGCCAAAGCGGCCCCATCGCGGTCGAGGCGGTGCTATGAGTTTGGACATTCGTGGCAATGTGACGGCGGAAGAAACGCGCCAGGCGATGCGCGCGCTCTACCGCACTGATGCGGAAAGCAATCTCCAGACGGCATTTGCTCGCGCGCTTGCCGACGATCTCAAACCCGTCGACGAGAACGGAAAGTGGCGTCCCAGTTCGCTGCTTGTACTGGGATGCGCTGTACTGCTGGCATTCGCCGGAGTCTTTGTCTACTTCAGTATTGGAGGCCATCGATGAATCAACCTTATGACCCGCCGCGCCGGGATCAATCAGGCCCCGCAGATCTTGCGGGGTTTCTTGTTCTTGGGGGATGTGCCGTGCTGGGTGTCTTCTGGTACATCGCCGTTTCCCGCCTACACCTGAGAAGCGACCAATGCCTTGAGATATTCCTCGATCTTGTGATCGGCATCTTTGGAATTGCGTTGCTGCTGTCGCACTTCATTGGTCGCCGCGAGAAACGCGAAGAGATGTGGCCGCACCCTGCCGTCACAATCCCCGGAGCGAAAGACGCAGCCGTCGTCGAAACTGCGATTCGCAACGAGGCTACAGTCCTCGGCTACAACGTCCACAAAGAGCCGTGGCTCTGGCCGGATTCGGTGCGCATCAAGCATGGCGTCATTGCTGGAGGGACCGGCGCGGGCAAGACCACCTTCCTCGAAAACATCATTGCTCAGGATCTTCAGCGTCGCTTCGGCGACCGGCCCATGCCGATGATTATCTTCGACGGCAAGGGAGATCAGGAGTTCCTGGAAGGACTGCTGCCGCATATCGAGGCCGCCGGAAGGTTGCAGGATTTGCGCGTGATCGACCCATCGAATCCTCGTGAGTCCGCACGATACAACCCGTTTTACTCCGGCGATGCGCTCTATCAGGAGCATGTCAACTTCATCTTCCAGTCCTTCGGGCTGAAGGAAGACTTCTTCAAAGGCCACCAGGAGGCTTCCCGTCGGATTCGCCTTAGACAGAAAGCGCGTCACTCCCCATCTTGATTCGGAAAAGCAGCGATTTAGGCGATTCCATGCCATCCCTGCCTCCAAGAAGGCGCTCTGGATGCTCGCATTGAAGTTCGCGCCGGCAATGATGGCCAAGACGCCCATCGTGCTTGAGACGGAAGGATTGGGGCGCAAGGAGTTCCACGGACGGGTGACGCTTCTCGTGAACCGCCATACTGCGAGCGCCGCCGAAATGATTGTCGCGTTCGCGCGAGAGAACAATCTGGCCAATATCATCGGTGAGAAGACTGCCGGGAAGTTGCTCTCTGCCACTTCCGTCAAGGTTGGTGGTGGATTAGCGTCCCCGCCAGCTCGTGGGAATTCGTGGCCCAAATGTTCATATGTAGGGTCATGGGCAGGTTCGGAATCGGAGTCGGACCCCAGATCACACGACGATGAACCAATTTTTGGTCGACATACCATCGGATCTCGTTCGGTTCCCACTCGATGGCGTATTGATGTACAGCTTTTGACGCATCAAACCCCAGGTCGACTTGAAACGGAGTGCCTCGGTATCCATAATCGAACCTCGCACCGTCGGTACCTGGGTTATAGAAGACGTTCACTAAAAGCCGATCAGGTCGATTCCCCCGGATTTCGATGTCAATCTCCTGTCGAGGACAGTTGCGGTGAAGAAAAAAGCCAGTGACTACGCCCGCAATGTCGCTAGCTTGGAACGTCGCCTCGAAGCGGCCGAAACGGTACTGAGAGCGACTCGAAATCGCTCCTGCGCTCAAGGCTCGAACGCCAAGCAATTGCTCCTTCACGACGAGCGATAGACCTCGGTTCGGCTTCAGCAACACATTTTCGTGACGAAAGAGTGCGAGATTACCGGAAAACGTGTCATTTCGGAGGAACCATCGGCTTGCGTCGATTCGTTCAAAGTGGTCTTCAAACATGAAGCTACCTTTGGCTGATCCATTTGGACCCTTCGAGAGACAAGCATCCATACCCCGCCATTCGTCATCCACTTTCGCGGTCCAGGGCGAATCGTCATGACGAAGCCATTCAGTAGGGTTCTTCCGGTTAATGTTCGTTGCAACAACCTGCCGCAAGCGTTGACCAATATCGGGCATTTGGGGATATGGTGCTTGTGGAGGCGCGATCCGCAGAAACTCGCAGAGGTTCCGCCAAGTGCCAGGTCGCTGCACCTGGAGCAGCAGAAGATCGACTCCTTGCAGAACTGTCTCCGTGGTTTGAGCAAGAGACGACACTTGATGTTCTGCACCGGACATCCAAATGTATTTTCCGCTGGGATAACGATGGACAAGCGTGGCTAGTTCTGACTCCAGTAATCCAATGTTGACGTACGCATCGAAAACACGCGTTCGCCCATCGATCATCAACAATTTGAATTCGGATGGCGGGAGACTGTCAAAGTCGCTGCAACAGCGATAACCCAACATTGAGAGAGCCATGGCAAGAGACGACAAACCTGAGCCAGGCGGGCCGAAAGCAAATACCGGCGCGTGTCGAGGACGTCCATGGAATAACGCAGCTCTACCGCTATCGAGAACTCCGATCTGGTTCAGCGTCGGCAAGATCGAGTAAGAGTTCGTTGAGGGCAGATCACGACGTTGATGAAATACGGAAGAACGCAAAGCTCGGACCTCGATATTCGCAAAGTTGAGGTTTAACCACAGATCGACCGGTCCACAGCAAGGAAGAAGATCGATCAGCGCTTGAGCCCCCCTCTTCGAAAGAATGTATCCCGACATGAACCAAAGCCCGCGTTCTGGGCGAAAGGTATGGGTACTAACAATTTCTTTGGGAGCTCCATCGCGTACTTCCTCATAAGACACGTACAAGATGTCAAAAGTAGGAGATCCGGCGCTTGCATCTTCCAGTTTCAGTTCGCTCCACGCATCGTCAAGAGTTCGTCCAAAGCGACTGTCAACCTGAACATCGTCTTCAAGCACAAGGCTGTAGCGAGCCGTAGATGTTGCGATCACCTTCCAAATATTGATGTGCGAGCGTGCAATCGCAATCTCCGCCGGACTCATCTTGATCGGCCTTTCTAGATCGAAGGCATCGGGGAGAGCAAGCGGTTGCGGCTCAACGAAAAGCTGGTCGCCAAGCGTATAAAACGGTCGAACCATGGCTTCGTCCGTTGGTTCCGCCAGATTTTCCAACGCGTCGCAGGCAGAATATCGGACCGTGCGTTCGGAGAGCGGCTTCCCTTCGGCGTCTACAACACTGCGCAGCTCACGTTCCATGTCTTTCCAGCGATCCGGCTGCCTGTCCAGATTGAGGACAAAGACAGCACCAATGCCAGGGCCAGATAGACCATCATCCACGCGAAAGCACGTCGATCGTTGTCGCGGGAGAAAAACACGAAGACGCCTCAACAACAAATGGATAGCCCGCGATGCGCGCGACAATGGCTTCGAGAGGTTCACTCAGACCTGCTTGCCACTATTAAATCTAGTCTGGTTTGACAGTCGCCAATTCCTGGCATCGTTCCGATAGCTGAGTGGCCATTTCGAGACTGCGACCGACTCCCAGTTTCCCAGCACGGCTATGTGGCTCTCGACGTCAAAACCAGACCCCATACCGAGTTCAAAGATCGACCTAGAGATATTGCCTGGTCCCGTCGCAGACTGAATCTCGGGAAACTTTTCTACCTCCCCCTCTCCGAGGCTTAACGTCGCCTGTTCGAGAGCACGGTCGATGACAGGATGTCCTGGACCTGCGATTAGCGGATTGTTGTTGAAATAGAAGACCCACTGGGGATCGAATGCATTTGGCGCTAGAAATGACTGCGGCGGTACCATGGATGCAGTCCCGACGTCGTAGCAGAGAGGCTGGAGTTTCAAGCGTCCATCTTCGGTCAGATGATTGAGGTCCTCGGTTACGCATACATCGTCCGCATCAACGTAGAAACCACCATTGAGGAATATGTAGCAGAGTCGAAAGTAGTCCGACTTCATCGCCGGATGGTAACAGCGTTCAAACGCCCTCCTGTGCCGTGAACCCAATGAGCTAGCGATAAATCGCTCGGCCGTGCTTTCTTCAAAGAGATGATGTCTAAATCCTTCGGACTTCCGCGCAGCCCATGTTTGAATGCATTCTTCTACGTCCACAGGCAGTTGGTTTAGGTTGTGCCAGAACTGGACGATCGTCTTTGGGGGTAGATGCGTACGTCTTGGGCTGAATGAGGGCGACGTTGTAGGCTGTTGGACAATCTGCCGAATGTACTCCGAGCGCGCCTTCTGGTGATCCTGGTTTTCGTGCTCACGCGGCATTGAGATCAGCGCCTCAGGCGAGCTATCGCTCGCGATCATTGATTCTGTATGCTTCATCATATGCGCACTGACGATGGATTGGCGATTTGTGCTCCAGGCTGGTTTGAACAGCCGTGATGAGCACCGGCGCTGGACCGAGGAAGAGGTTGAGTCACTACGCGAGCAACTGGCCTCGCATTCGGTCGAGGAGACCGCAAGCATCCTTGGCCGCAGCGCGAATGCCATTCGATGCAAATTGCGTAGGAACGACTTGAAGGTCAAAGAAATACGCTGCGACTGCTTTTCGGTCGAAGCGCTGGCGCGGACCCTTCACGTGAGAAAGTCCGAAGTCCACGCATGGATCGAGGCGGGGTGGCTAGAGGCAACCGCGAAACTCGCGGGCAAGCGACTGACGCACATCATCACTCCTGAGGCGTTTCGCGCCCTTTACACGCATCATCTCCGCGACCTGCTGGAGCAAAAGAGGGTTCCGAACATCGCGCTGTTCGAGGCGTTCTACAACTACTGCTTCGTGCCGAAGCACACCATCGGTACGCAACTTCTGACCGTTCGCAGGGACAAACGTGAGCGCGAAGCATTCGCGGCGACACAGGATGGTGATCTCGATGACGAAGACGATGAGAACGACGATAACCGCTTCGATCTCAAAGTGAATTTTCCGTCCGCCGCTGATGGAGATGAAACGGAGGGCTTGATGGAGTAGTTCCAAACTCGCGCCAGCCAGCGGCTTTGGTCTGTTCCTCCGGCCAGAGGGACAGTGACGTCCTACGCGCTTATCTGTCCCGTGCACCATCGCGCCATGCGGTCTCAGCCGCCTTTTGGCCTCTAGTGCCCTCAAGGCGTAGACCAGGACAGGCGCGACGCCGGCGAACACAACAGGAACTACCTTACGCGGTATGAACTGCGCCTGGCGGAACAACACCAGGCAACCGATCTTGCGGTGTTCAGGCAATTGGAAAGCAAGTACAGGACGCCGGTGGGAGAGCGGGGTCAGGAACCTGATGACGATAAAGAATGAGAGGAGGGTCAAGATGCAGATGACGAAGGAAGCTATCGCGACGATATGGAAGGCTCTAACCGGATCAGGGAAGACTCAAGGATCGAGTGTGAATGAAGCCTGCCCGGCCTGCGGCGCAAGAGTAACGTCGCCTCGGCCATCGATTCGAGAGGTTGTCGTGACTACCGTTGGCGGGTGCCTCTTGGCGGTCATGCTCGTTTTCGCCTGCTGGAACGCCGAGCAATGGATAGAGTGGGAAGGCCACCGAATCCTGGACAACACGGTTTGGCACGAACCGCTCGATACCTGGAGACTATGAGAATTGGGGGCGGGATTCGGTTCGGGTAGACCTCGATGTCTTTCCTCGTTCGAATTCTTGGCCAAGGATCTTCGCTCGCCATCGGCGATTCAGGACTAAGGTTTCACGCTTTCTGCTCGGGGATGTGCTGCATCTGGGAGGCATCTCGCTCTTTCTTGTCGCCATCGCGATTTCGTTGTCGCTGACCTTCATGCATCTGCTGGGCCGCGCATTCAAGCTCAAGCCAAAGCTCACCTCGCTGCTTGCTGTCGGTTCG